>Ga0315280_10003089_pt1 | contig 25973 bp, 15 predicted proteins | sample YL17G06_40_MG_FD_203697 | JGI IMG/M metagenome (GOLD analysis project Ga0315280, IMG submission 203697) | Sediment microbial communities from Yellowstone Lake, YNP, Wyoming, USA - YL17G06_40 | ecosystem: Environmental > Aquatic > Freshwater > Lake > Sediment | place: USA: Wyoming | collected...
CTGTCCTCTGAGGCAGAGGCACCCATGAGGGATTTTAGCACAGTCCGCAGAGTCAAGTGCCGCGCCGGAGCGCGCTGACAAATTTATTACATTCGTGCTCGCGCGCTTCGCCAGGGATTCAAAATGGCGTTGACAGGGGAGCGGGCGAGAAGGATAATTACCCGTACCGAATCCTGCCCCGGATCAATTTCCTCGGTACGTGAAGAAAACCTGCGACGTTCAGGAACGTCGAGTGACGTATTCTCCCAAGCCTTTAACCGCACGTTGCCAGACGGGCGGCATCATCTCAGGAGGAATATGGGCGCCAAATACATCTTCGTGACCGGAGGTGTAGTCAGTTCGCTCGGAAAAGGTCTCGCTTCCGCGTCGATCGGCTGCCTGCTGGAGGCGCGGGGGCTGAAGGTCTCGATGCTCAAATTCGACCCGTATCTGAACGTCGATCCCGGCACCATGAGCCCGTTCCAGCATGGGGAAGTCTTCGTCACCGACGACGGCGCCGAGACCGACCTGGATCTGGGACACTACGAGCGCTTCACGCATGCGCGCATGCTTCGCGACAGCAACTGCACGGCCGGACGCATTTATGAAACCATCATCACCAGGGAGCGCCGCGGCGATTACCTGGGCAAGACCGTCCAGGTGATCCCGCACGTCACGAACGAGATCAAAGCCGCCATCCGGAAGATATCGCATGACGTGGATGTGGCCATTGTGGAAGTCGGCGGAACCGTGGGGGACATCGAATCGTTGCCTTTCCTCGAGGCCATCCGCCAGATGCGCCAGGAGCAGGGGCGCGCGAACGTGGTTTTCGTCCACCTGACGCTGGTGCCCTTCATCGGGGCTTCGGGCGAACTCAAGACCAAACCCACCCAGCACTCCGTCAAGGAGCTGCGCGAAATCGGCATCCAGCCCGACATCCTCCTGTGCCGTACGGACCGCTTCCTTGCTCCGGAAATCAAGGCGAAGATTGCGCTCTTCTGCAGCGTGCCGGAGGAAGCGGTCATCACGGCCAAAGATGTTGAGAACATCTACGAAGTGCCGCTGGTGCTGGCCAGCGAAGGGCTCGACACGCAGATCCTCCGCTGCCTTCAGCTCCCGACCGGCGAGCGCAACATGCGGCCGTGGAGCGAGCTCGTGGAACGCCTGCGGCACCCCGCCGACGAAGTCTCCATCGGCATCGTCGGCAAGTACGTGGGTTTTCAGGATTCCTACAAGAGTCTGAATGAAGCGCTGGCCCACGGCGGCATCGCGCACAACCTGAAGGTCAATCTGATCTGGGTCGAAGCCGAGGGCCTGGAAGGCGAGCGCTGGGACGAACAGTTGCTAGGTCTCGATGGTATTCTCGTGCCGGGCGGCTTCGGCAAGCGCGGCATCCCGGGCATGTTGCACGGCATCGAGTTCGCGCGCACCCGCAAGGTGCCCTATTTCGGCATCTGCCTGGGAATGCAGTGCGTGGTCATCGAGTACGCGCGCAACGTCTGCGGGCTGGCGGGCGCCGACAGCTCGGAGTTCGACCCGGCGACTCCGCACCGCGTCATCTACAAGCTGCGCGAGCTCCGCGGCATCGACGAACTGGGCGGCACCATGCGCCTCGGCGCCTGGACGGCGCGGCTGAAGCCCGGCTCCTTTGCAAACCAGGCGTACGGAACGCTCGAGATTTCCGAGCGGCACCGGCACCGCTACGAATTCAATCGCGAGTACGAAGACGTCCTCGTCGCGCATGGACTCGATATCGCGGGCGCCACACCCGACGGCACGTACGTGGAAATCGTCGAGATTCGGGACCATCCCTGGTTCCTGGGATGCCAGTTCCATCCGGAATTCAAGTCTCGTCCGCTCGAGCCCCATCCGCTTTTCCGCGCTTTTATCGGGGCGGCCTACACGTACCGTCGGCAGCGGCTGGGCAGGGGAGAAAATAACGTGCAGGCGCCGGTGCGTAGCCTGGAGGCTGTGCCGAGCGGGGAAGCCGCGATGAAGGCGGCGGCACAGCGCACCGAGGCTTAGCGAGCTGCTTGTGCGGCCCGAGATTCCCCCGGCGAATCGTGTGGATGGTCTCGAAGGTCGACTGCAAGCACCGGAACGCAATCTCCCCATAGTCCGGGGAGCCGGTCGGGAGGCGCGCCATATCGGGAAGCCGCGCCGCGAGATTACGGCGATCTATGCAACACCGGGTTCGGATCGGGAATTTCCACGTGGGCGGAGGGCAGCCCCTCTTCTTGATCGCGGGGCCGTGTGTCATTGAAAGCGAGCGGCACGCGATCAAGATGGCGGGCCGGCTCTCCGCCGCGGCACGTGCGCTAGGCGTGCCTTACGTTTTCAAAGCCTCTTACGACAAGGCCAACCGCACTTCGCTCGATTCCTACCGCGGCCCGGGCCTCGATCGCGGCCTCGCCGTTTTGGCGCGCATCAAGAAGCAGTTCGGGATTCCGGTGCTGACCGACGTCCACGACGTCCGTCAGGTCGCGCCCGCTGCCGAAGTCTGCGACGTCATCCAAATTCCCGCCTTCCTCTCGAGACAGACCGATCTGCTAGTCGAAGCGGGCCGCTCGCGGGCCGTCGTCAACATCAAGAAGGGGCAGTTCCTCTCGCCCTGGGACGTCCGGCACGCCATTGAGAAGGTCGCCAGATCAGGAAATCACAGAATTCTTATCACTGAACGAGGGACGTCCTTTGGCTATAACAACCTCGTGGTGGATGTCCGCGGGTTGGCCGTCATGAAGCAATACGGGTATCCTGTGGTGCTTGACGTCACCCACTCCCTCCAGTTGCCGGGAGGGCAGGGGAGGCGGAGCGGCGGGCAGCCGGAATTCATCGAGCCGCTGGCTCGGGCGGGCGTGGCGGCGGGCGTGGACGGCATCTTCATGGAGGTTCACGATCACCCCGCGCGCGCCCTCTCGGACGGCGCCAACGCCCTCGACCTCCGCCGCTTCAAGCCCCTCCTCGCGCGGTTGCAGGACCTGGCGGGATTCGTTCGCAAACTGCGCTGAGCCTGCCCCGCTCCCGGGCTTCGGTCGTCATCTCACCGTTTCTTTCCAGCCCGGTGAGGACCAGACCTCACCGGGTTTCTGTTATGATTCGCCTGTCTCCCCGCCGCGCGGCCGGAGCCGTCGTGCTCATGGCGCTTCGTGAAGGCGGGGCGAAGTGACGGCGAAGTCGATAAGGCTTTCCCGGGATTCAGAATGGCCGGCCAGGATGCTCGCAAGGAACTCGCGCTGCTCGTGAATTCCCACTATCCGATTATTTACCTGGAGACGTGGGAAGAGGGCCGGGCCACGGAGATTCTCGCCCAGGTGGCCCAGGACATGCTCCTGCCGTTCTATGTCTGGACGATCACCGCGGGTATGAGCCGCGCGGGCGGCGCGCCGATTTACAACACGGGTCAACCTATTCAGGTTCTCGCCGAAATCAACGGCATGGAAGCCGACGGCCTGTTCCTTCTCAAAGACTTCCACAAGCACCTCGAAGACCCCGTGATCGTCCGCAAGCTTCGCGACCTCGCACAGCGGTTCCGGCGCGCGCGACGTTCGATGGTGATCTCCGCGCCGGTGGTCAATATTCCGATCGAGCTCGAGAAGGACGTGACGCGCTTTGCGCTGGGCCTTCCCGACGATGCCGAGTTGAGCCAGCTCGTTCTCACCAGCGTGCGCGAGCTTGAAGAGAAGTACCGCATCCGCAATCAGCTTCCCCAGGAACAGATGCCGGAAGTCGTCCGCAGCCTCTCCGGCCTCACGCGCGAAGAGGCCCGTCGGGTCCTGGCCCAGTCGGTCCTGGAAGACGGGCGCTTCGATAGCGGAACCGTGAGCCGCATCCGGATCGCCAAAGGGAAGCTCATCAAGGCGCAGGGCGTGCTGGAATTCCTGAACTGGGATTCGGGACTCGATTCCATTGGGGGCCTGGAGCGCCTGAAGGCCTGGCTGGCCAAGCGCCGCGGGGCCCTGACTCCCGAGGCAGTGCGCTATGGTCTGGAGCCTCCGCGCGGCATCCTCGTCATGGGCGTGCAGGGCTGCGGGAAAAGCCTGTGCGCGAAGGCCGTGGCGCGCGAATGGAACATGCAACTGCTCAAGTTCGACTGCAGCGACCTGTTCGACAAGTTCGTCGGCGAATCGGAGAAGAACCTGCGCAAGTCGTTGCGCGTGGCGGAAGCCGTCGCTCCCGCCGTCCTCTGGATCGACGAGATCGAAAAGATGTTTCCGCGCTCCAGCTTGACGGCGGAGGCGGACGGGGGTGTATCGATGCGGATTTTCGGGAGCTTCCTGACCTGGCTCCAGGAGAAGAAGGCCCCCGTCTTCGTCGTCGCCACGTCCAACGACATTGCGAGCCTTCCCCCGGAGTTGCTCCGCAAAGGGCGGTTCGATGAAATTTTCTTCATCGACCTGCCTCGCCCCGAAGAGCGGAAGACGATTCTCAGCATTCATCTCGCATGCCGCAAACAGGATGTCGCGAAGTTCGATCTGGCAAGGCTGGCCGCCGCCACGGAGGGTTTCAGCGGCGCGGAGATCGAGCAAGCTATCAAGTCCGCCTTGTACTCCGCTTTTTCCCTGAAGACGGAGCTCAGCACGGAATTGATCTTGAAAGAAGTCGAGTCCACACGCCCGCTTTCGCAGACGATGAAGGAAAAGGTGGACGGGCTCAGGCAGTGGGCGCGGGAGCGGGCGGTGCCGGCCAACTGAAGGCGTTCGCCGGCCCTCCTTCGCGATGCGGCCAGCGGTTGACGGCGTCGATTTAGTGCGCTAGGGTGCACAGTAGCAGGCTGGTCAGGCAGACCCGAGATGGCCTTTTCAATCCGCAATCTGAAGATCCGCCAGCAGATTCTGCTGGTGACGCTCCCGCCGCTGTTCGTTCTGCTCTTCGCCGTGGCGCTCCTGTTCTATGCCTACTGGATGGCCGGGCATTCCAACCTCACGATGCGAAGGTCTCTGCAAAGCGTCGCGCAGAGCGAACAGATCCTGCGCCACCTCACCGAGATGTATATGGGAGTGCAGGGGTACCTCTTTGCACGTGACCCAGCGATTCTAGGGCCGTACGAGGAGGACTCCACCACCATCCTGAGCGAATTCGCGACGCTGCGCGAGCTCCATTCCGACAAGCCGGACGAGGTGGCCGCCGTGGACCTCCTCCAACGCGCGGTGAGCCGCTGGCAGACAGAGTGGGCGAATCCCACCATCAGTGCCGTCGCGCGCGGAGGAGCGCTCGACACGCCGCGACTTCTCGCCGACGGCGAGCGGCGGTTGGCACCCATCCGCCGGCGAATGCTCGATCTTCTCGAGGCCGACCGGGCCGAAAACGCCGTCGCCCTGCGTGAAGTGGAACAGCAGATGCGCCGTTTGCTCGTCGTGGCATTGGGGGTGGCTTCGCTGGTGGCGCTCGTAGTCCTCTTTGTGACTCGGGAAGTGACCCATTTACTTGAGCAACCGATTCGGGAATTGATCGAGGCCTCGGAGCGCGTGAGCCGGGGCGACTTCAAGCTCCTGCTGCCGCCCGCCGCGGACAACGAGTTCGGAGTCCTGTCGCAGAGCTTCTCGCACATGACGACCGCTCTGCGAAAAGAGCGCGAGGAACTGGCAGCCCTCAACAAGTTCTCCGAGGCCGTGACCCAGTGCACTTCGGAGACGGAAATCTACGAACACATCCTTTACTACATTCGCGAGCGCTTCAAGCCCCGGCAGGTGATCATCTTTCGCCTCAACGTCGAGGAGAATTTCCTGGAAGCCGCGGCGTCGCTCGCGCCCCTCCCCGACGAGATGCGGGACTGGCCGGTCATCCCTGAACCGCACAATTGCAAGGCGGTGCGCATGGGGCGGCGCTTCCGCGCCAACGACGTCAACGCCGAGCCGCTCTGCCCGGCGAAGTTCGTGCCGCCCTCGGAGGGCAGCTACTACTGCGGCCCCCTGATCGCCGGCGGCGTCATCATCGGAGCGGTGCGCGTGGAGGGTGTCAAGGACTTCTGGACGCCGGAGCGCGAGAGCCTGCTGGAAAGCTACCTGAGCGGGGCTGCGACGGGTCTCTCGAACCTGCGCCTGCTCGAAACTACCAAGCAGCAGGCGAACGTCGACGAACTTACCGGCCTTTACAATCGCCGTTTCTTGGAGGAATACGCCCGCAAGCTCATCGCTATGGCCCGGCGCAAGAGTCAGCCCCTGGGCGTTATCATGATGGATCTTGACCATTTTAAGGAGTTCAATGATATTTACGGCCACGAGACCGGCGACCGCATCCTGCGCCACTTTGCCAAGACCGCCAGCCGCGCCATCCGCGAGGCGAACCTGGCGGCGCGCTACGGCGGTGAGGAATTCGTCGTCATGCTCCCCGAAACCGGCGCCCAGTCCAGCCTGCTTGTGGCCGAGCGCATCCGCCTCGCCGTCGAGCGCACGGTCATCCCCTCAGGCACCGAAAAGCCTCTCCCGCAGTTGACTGTCAGCTTGGGTATTGCCATCTACCCCGAGCACGGGCAGGGGCTGGAGGAAGTGCTCCAGGCGGCCGACAAGGCCCTCTACGAATCCAAGCGCACCGGCCGCAACCGCACCACGCTGTACGTTCCCCTGGAAGAGCCTGCGTCGTAGGGCCTTGTAGCGCCGCCCTTTAGGGTGACACGATGCCGGGCTAAAGCCCGGCGGCACGCATTCCTGTGCTATCATCAGGCCCTGGCGCCCTAAACCGATGAGTCTTGAGACCGCACGGAAGGTCCTGGAAATCGAGGCGCAGACGCTGCGCGAGCTGGTCGCGCGGCTGGATGAGCGCTTCGGGCGCGCCGTGGAGATCCTTTTCTCCTGCCGAGGACGCGTGGTCGTGACCGGCATGGGGAAATCCGGGATCATCGGCCAGAAAATCTCCGCAACATTTTCGAGCACCGGAACGCCGTCATTTTTCCTGCACCCCGCGGAAGCTTTGCACGGTGACCTGGGCCGCTTGGTGCCGAACGATGTCGTCGTCGCCCTTTCCTACAGCGGCGAGACGGAGGAGTTGCTGCGGCTGCTCGACACCCTGAAGCGGCTGGCCATCCCGCTTATCACGTTGACGGGGAATCCCACCTCGACGCTCGGGCAGGCGAGCGACGTGGTTATCGACGTGGGTATTCGCGAGGAAGCATGCCCGCTCGGCCTTGCGCCCACGGCTTCGACCACCGCCATGCTCGCCATGGGCGACGCGCTGGCCATGGCGCTGCTCGAAAAGCGCGGCTTCGGCGAAGAGGATTATGCGGCTTTACATCCCGGCGGCGGCCTGGGGGTGCGCCTGCGCCGGGTCGAGAACGTCATGCACACGGGCGACCAGGTGCCCCGCGTGCGGCCGGCGACGCCGATTCCGGATGTTATTTACGAAATGAGCAATAAGGGCCTGGGCCATACGACCGTCCTCGAAGAAAACGGCCGCCTGCTGGGCTTCATCTCGGACGGCGATTTGCGGCGCTTCTTCCAGCGGGAAGGGAATCGTGCCCTGGGCATGACGGCGGCCGACTGCATGACGCGAAATCCTGTAACCATCGGTCGAAAAGAGCTCGCCACCCAGGCGCTGAATATCATGGAGGCGCGCAAGATCACGGCTCTCCCGGTTGTGGATGCAGCCGGTGAGCTCGTCGGTGTCGTGCACATCCACGACCTGTGGCGAACGCAGATGTTTTGAATTTAGCCGTCAGCCATCAGCCATCAGCTTTCAGCCAAGTTCTCCGGGCGCTCGTTGTTTGCTGATAGCTGACTGCTGAAAGCTGATCGCTGGGTTCTGACTCCTAACCATGCCCCTGACCCGCAAACAACTCCGCGCGCGCGCGCGCCGCATCAAGCTGCTCCTGATGGATATGGACGGCGTGATGACGGACGGGCGCATCTACTACGTCCCGCGCCCGCAGGGCGGGTTGATGGAAACCAAGACGTTCCATTCGCGGGACGGGCTGGGAATCCGCTTCGCCCACGCGGCAGGACTCAAGACCGGCGTCATCTCAGGCCGCGGCTCACCGGTCGTGGAGCACCGCGTCAGGGAGCTCGGCATCCACTTCGTCCAACTGGACGCGCTCGATAAGATCCGCCCCTACGAGAAGATTCTGCACGCGGCGGGCTTGCGAGACGTGGAAGTCGCCTACATCGGCGACGACATCGTCGATTTGCCGATTCTCAAGCGGGTGGGCCTGGCCGTCGGCGTGGGAGACGGTCATCCCGGCCTGCGCCGTCACGTCCACTACTGGACGCGAAACCCTGGCGGCGGCGGCGCCGTCCGGGAGACCATCGAACTCATCCTGGATGCGCAGGGAAAGCTGGCAGGCATCCTCGACCAATTCCTGCAGGGCCTTTCCTAGCCCGCCTGGCCCTCTCGGGATGGGTGGGTGGATCCCGTCCGTTTTGTTGGCTGCCAACAACTTTCTGCCTACTGTTCCGGGCTACCACCCTCCTCCTCCGCCTCCGCCCCCTCCGCCGCCTGACGAGCCTCCGCCGCCTCCCGAACTCGATCCCGGGGCCGTGGACGAAGACGAGATAGCGCTTGAGAACGACCCGCCCAGCGACGAGGCAAATCCGGCCGCGCCCAGAGTGCCCCAAGCGGCGCCGGAATACCATGCGGGGGAATAGGCCGTGCCCTTTTCGCCGGCTCTCGCCAGGACGTCCGCAAACTGCTCGGACCACTGTTGCTCGACGTCCAGCGCCAACGCGTAGGGCAGGTACTTTTCAAAAAGCTCAGGCGTCTTCGACATCGGATACAACACGTTCATCCGGTCGCCTTCCACGGCGGCGAGGAACATCTTGAAGCCTTCGATCTGGTCGAGCAGCGCGCGCCCGGTGTGCGTGGGCGCCTTCAGGAAGATATGGAAGAGGTAGTTGACCAGGGCGACCAAGAGGAGGAGCACGATGACCGCCGCCGAGGTAGCGGACGCGAGGAAATACATTGCCGCGATTTCAGCGGCCAGGAAAGGAAGAGAGAAGAGCGTGATGAAAATGGCAAAGACAGATGCGGCCACCTTGTGACCTTCTCCTCCCAGGACGTCCTTCCAAGCGCGGAAGACCTGGGAGAGGAGGAGGAGGACGCCCACGCTCCACCCCGTCAGCCAGACGGTCAGGAAACCGGCAATGACCTTCTGCTCCCCGGGGGCCGAGAGCGCAACAAACAATAGGACGAGAGCGGAAAAAATCAATCCGGGGATCAGGTAGCGCTGGTTGGTCAGGAAGTAGACCTTTTCGAGTTTCAGACGCAGCGCCGTTTTCAGCGCTTCAAGGGCCGTGCCGATACGCGAGTGGTTGACCTGCTGAAGCTCGATCTGGCTGGCGTTGCCGAGCAGTTTGTCGGCCACGCTCCTCTCTTCGGGAGCGAGCGCGGATTTGTCACCCTTCGCCCTCACGACCGTGTAGACGCCGTCCTTTTCCTTGAGGGCCACGTACCGCTTGACAGCCATGTTGATCATCGCGGCGGCGAACGTCTTATGATCGAACCCCATTTGGGTGACGAAGCGCACGGCAGCGGGTGAGAAGCCGGAAGGCGGCGAATACAGGGGCATGATGACACCCTGCGCGGGATCCTTCCCCACAAGAATCCAGGCAACCAGGTAATAACCGAGCAGCACCAGCAGCCCGGCCAGCCCCACCAGCATGCTTCGGTTGTCTTCGAGAAACCAGCGGATTTGCTGCTCGCGCGTTGGCGGCGCTACGAAACCTTTGGGCAAAGAGACGACAATGGTCAGGCCCTCTTCGGCGCCAAGGGGATTGGTCGTGACGAACGCGGGGCGGCCCTGCGCGCCGATGGAGGATTCAAAGGCCCGGCCGAGCGAGCCCTGCGGGCCCGTGTAGCCGTCGAGCAGAATCGCTTCGCGGTGGATGCCGCCGGGAAGATTTACGGTGGCGGAGGCCTGGTCGATGGGGAAAGCCCATCCATTGCCCGTGACGTTCCAATACAGCTCATCATGGTCGGCGAAAAAGCCGAGTTCGCGCGTCACGCGGTAAGCCAGCAGGTAAGTATATTCGCCCGGGTCCAGGAAGTCGCTCTTCTCGCCGACGTAAATCCGCACGCCGTTGCTCATGCTTTCGGTGTGATAGGGCTCAGGTTTGCCATCCCGCTTCACTTCCAGGATCTCGAAGCCGACGACGTAGCGGTTGCCCGCTCGGTCGCGGTAGCGGGTGGGGAAATCGCGATAGATGCCGCGCTTGATCTGCTGGCCCAGGGCGCGCACTTTGATCGTCTCGCGCACCTCGAGCGCCGCGTCCGGGCTGACGGTGATATCGCTGTGGTAGCTGAGGATACGTTCTTCCTGTGAGACATCCGGGACGCTCTCCTCTTCATCCTGCGCGATGAGCGGCGTGGAGCGGGGGATGGCAAAGAGCAGGAGTATGAGAAGCAGTCCCAAAAGACCGAAGAGCAGGAAATTCCTGCGCAACATGGCAGCCTCGATGGAGTCAGGATGGAGGGAGGGCGCTGCCCTCCCTGGCGCTTCATAAGCATAAGGCCGCCGTCAAGACGCGAGAAGGGGAGGACTGCGATAATGAGAGGCCTACCCATGAAAGCGGCGCTCAGAGCTGTGCGGCTTACTCCGGGAAGAAGATTCGTGCGGTGGCCTTGGAGACCAAGCGCCGGGGAATGAGGCGCTGGCTGACCAAGGCCAGCTTGTTCCTTAGTCCGGGCACAACGGTTCCGCCGCCGCGGTCGAGCGCCGCGAGCGCTGCCTGGACTACCGCCTCCGGATCCTGCATGCCGCCGGGTAAAGGCGGCCGGCCGTAGTTGCTAGCCACATGAAAATTGGTGCGCGTCCCACCCGGGCAGAGCGTAACGACGGTGATCCCGTAAGGCCGAAGCTCCTCTGCCAGCCCCTCGGAGAAGTTGGTGACAAAAGCCTTCGTGGCGCCGTAGACGCTCGTGTAGGGGACGGCCTGGAATCCCGCCGTGGAGGAGACCGTGATGATGGCGCCGCGGCGGGCCTCGATCATGGGAGGGAGGAGCAGGTGGGTTAGCTCGACCACCGCCTGGACGTTCAGGCGGATCATGGCGGCCTGGCGGTCGAGGGGCAATTCCCAGAAGCGGCCGCGCGCCCCAAAGCCGGCGTTGTTGACCAGCAGGTCGATGGCGAGTCCCCGCTCCCGGAGGACAGCGGTAAGCCGAGCGGCGGCGCCTGCCTCACTGAGGTCAAGAGGGATAGGCTCGGTACGTACGCTACATGATGAGGCTAATTCTGTCGCCAGCTCCTGAAGTTTGTCTGCCGAGCGGGCGACCAGCACCAGGTTGCGCCCGCGCGCGGCGAGCGCCCGCGCGAAACACTCGCCAATGCCGCTCGAAGCTCCGGTGATGAGCGCGTAAGCGGACGAGGCCATCAGGTCTCACCTCCTCCGGGATGGGCCCGCCTTATTCCCGAGTGAGCGGACGCGTGCGTTTGCCGCGTAGGTCCGGTTGACGTGCCGGCTCCCGGAAGCCATCAGCCGCTCCGCCTCCGCACGGGTGGCGATACGCCCGCGCGCGCCTAATGCCGTGCAATTGAGCGCCGCCATGGCGTTGGCAAAATCGAGAGTGCGCCTTATTTGCCAGCCGGCCAGCACTCCGTAGATAAACGCCCCGTGGAAGACGTCGCCCGCCCCGGTCGTATCGACGGTCTCGACGACAAAGCCCGGCGAATAGTGGAAGCGTCCCTGCCAGTAGACGAGCGCCCCGTCGCGCCCAAGCGTCATACCGGGGGCGCGGATGCCGTATTCGACGGCCATGTATTCGAGGACTCGGAAGGGATCGTCCTGGCCGGTTACCGCCGGCAGGAAGTTGGCGGAGGCGATTAGGTAGTCAATGACGGGGAAAAGCTTCTCCACCCTTTTGTAGACGGTATCCAAGTCCGCCGTCACCGGGATTCCCGCCTCACGCGCCCAGCGCGCCGCCTTCAAGGCCGCCTCGACGTCACAGCCGTCAATGTGGAGCAGGCGGGCAGAGCAGATGGCTTCCTTCGGCACCTCGGACGGCTTCACGGCGAGGCGAGGGTCGCGATCCCAGAAGACCGTCCGCTCACCGGTCTTCTGGTCCACGATGATGTAGGCGAGCTGGTTGGGCGTGCCGCGCGCCACGCACACGTGGCGAATATTCAGGCCCTCGCGGCGGAGGCTGGCGAGCTGGATCTTCCCCCGTTCATCGTCCCCCACCTTCCCAATGTAGCGACTCTTCAGGCCGAGCCGTTGACAGGTGACCAGCGCTGTCGCGACCTGGCCGCCCGGCTGCCGGGTCAGCGAGGCGATCCGTTCCTTGCCTCCCAGGGCAGGGAACTCCCGGACCGTCAGGACGGTGTCCGTGGCGTTCAACCCGAGACCGACAACATCGACTCGTTGGCTCGGCAAGTTCCCAATCCTCAGCGCAATCGGGAAGGGAATTTAACCCGACGCCCGGCAGCCTGCAACTGCTTTGTCCGGTTGGAAGCCTGCGGTTCGCGAGCAACCTGCCGCGAACGCGCTTCGGGTCAGGGTGGTGGGGCGTGGAGCCTTCCACAGGCACGTCTGATAATCTTTTCCGGGTACGGCCGGGGTTAACATAATCTGTTTTCCACAAAGCCCACTGTTTTTCCAACAACTTCCTCGGGCAGGGCAGAGAGACGCTCGTCTAGAAACCTGAGCAAAGCACCGGAGAGGGGGGCCTTGGGATTGAATGAGTCCAGGGGAAGACGAGGGAGTTGGGATTGCCTGTCACACTCGAACTGACAGCGCGGAACCGATGGCGCGACAGCGCCGTTCCCTTCGAGTGACCAGCCAGGGCTCCGCCACGACGCAGGAGCACTCATACGCGGGGCAAAGTTCGGAGTCATTGCGAGGCATTCGCGGATCCCAGCACACGCCCTCGCTCACCTCGCAGCACAGCGGACTACTTTTCCCTTCCCGCGCGGCGAGGCTTGTGTTAGCTTTTTTGGTCTGTCGGCGCGTCGACATCGGGGATGCCTCTGCGCGAAACAGAAGCGGTCGTCCTCCGGACCTACCGCCTGGGAGAAGCTGACAAGATCGCGTCACTCTTCACCAGGCAGATGGGACGGCTGAGGGCTGTGGCGGCGGGGGCGCAGCGACCCAAGAGCCGCTACGGCGGCACGCTCGAGCCTCTGAGTTACATCCGCCTTTGGATTTTCGAGCGCGAGAATCGCGACCTGCTCCGCATCAACTCCGCCGAACTGATCGAGTCCTTCTTCGACATGCAGAAGGATTACCGGGTGCAGGTCGCCGCCCAGTTCGTGGCGGAAGTGGCGGACCGCTTTCTGCCCGAGCGCGAGGCCAACGACCGGGCGTTTCGGCTGCTCCTTGCCGTGCTGCGCGCCATGAAGCGCTCGGGCGAAGTCAACCGGCCACTGGTCTATTTCGATTACTGGCTGCTGCGCCTGGGCGGGTTCTTGCCGGATTTCGAGCGCTGCGTGTCCTGCGGCCGGGCGCTGGAGAGCGGGCCGGCCTATTTCGCGGCGGGGTCGGAGGGAATTCTCTGCCGGGATTGCCGGCCGCCGCAGGCGAAGCAGTTTGAGGCGCGCGACCGGCTCCCGGAGATCGGCGCCCGTTGCCAGTCCACTCTCGACCGCTGGCTGGGGGAAGAGAAGCCACCCGAGGGCCTGCTTGAGGCGCGACACTTCTTTGAGGAGCTGATCGAATTGCACCTCGAAAAGAAGCTCGTGACCCGGCCGTTTCTCGACGAAGTCTAGGAATTGTCCGCCGTCCTTGGTCCGTTGTCCGTCGCTATTGAGACGCTCTTTGGCAAAGACCTGGACGGATGCGAACAACGGAACACAGACAGCGGACAACTGACAGTATGGATTTATGCCGAAATTAAAGAAGAACCTCAAAAGTCCATCTTCAGGCAAAGGTTTAAGTTTCCAGGACATCTGTTTGCGCCTGAGCGAGTTCTGGGCGCGGGAGGGCTGCGTTCTTGCCTTGCCCTACGATCTCGAAGTGGGCGCGGGAACGATGACCCCGGAAACGTTCCTGCGCGTGCTGGGTCCCGAACCGTGGCGAGTGGCTTATCTCCAGCCCTCGCGCCGCCCCGCCGATGGGCGCTATGGCGAGAACCCTAACCGCCTCCTCAAGCACACCCAGATGCAGGTCATCCTCAAACCGCCCCCGGACGATATCCAGGACGTTTACCTCGCGAGCCTCGGCGATCTGGGCATCGACCTGCGGCACCACGATATCCGCTTTGAAGAAGACAACTGGGAAGCGCCTACGCTCGGCGCCTGGGGCATCGGCTGGCAGGTAATGCTCGACGGCCTGGAAATCACCCAGTTCACTTACTTTCAGCAGTCGGGCGGGGTGGACCTCGAACCCATCAGCGTTGAGTTAACCTACGGGATGGAGCGCATCGCGGCGTTCCTGCAGGGTGTGGACAACATCTACGACGTGCGCTGGAACGACACGGTCACTTACGGCGAATTGCGGCAGGAAGAGGAGCGCGAGCTTTCCGTCTACGATTTCGAGGCTGCCACGCCCGAGACCTGCCGGACGCTTTTCGAGCTTTACGAGGGCGAGGCCGGGCGTCTGCTCGCGTCGTATACCCTCGAGGGCGGCGACCGCTTTCCCCTCCGCAAGGCTTACGACCTCACGCTGAAATGCTCGCACCTGTTCAACATTCTTGACGCTCGCGGGGCCATCAGCGTCACCGAGCGCGTAGCACTGATCGGGCGCGTGCGCAAACTCGCCTGCGACGTGGCGAGGATCTACCTCGACCGCAAAACCGCCATTGTGGAGGCACTGCCGGCGTGAAGGAACCGCAGACGCTGCCACTCCTGGTCGAAATCGGCTGCGAAGAAATCCCCGCGCGCTTCCTGGACGGCGCTCGCGACGACTTCGGCAAGGCGCTGCTGGAGGCTCTGGAAGAAGCCCGTCTGCTTCCTCTGCAAGGCCGAGCGGGGAAGTGGTACTCGACGCCGCGCCGTCTCTCCGTCTGGGTTCCGAGCGTCCTCGAACGCCAGCCGCACCAGGTGGAAGAGACCGTTGGCCCGCCGGTCAAAGTCGCCTTCGATGAGGCCGGGAATCCCACCCGCGCCGCGGAGAGCTTTGCGGCCAAGAATAACGTTCCGCTCCAGGACCTCGTCCGCGTGACCACCCCCAAGGGCGAATATCTGGCCGCGCGCAGGACTCTGCGGGGGCGCCGGGCGGTCGAACTGCTCGCGCAAATAATCCCCGGTGTGGTGACCGGTTTCAGCTTCCCAAAGAGCATGTACTGGGTGGAGAAGGCGGGGCCGCGGTTCATCCGCCCGATTCGCTGGATCGTGGCGCTGCTCGGCGAGGGCCCCAAGGCGCGCGTGGTTCCGTTCAAGATCGCCGGCGTAAGATCCTCGGACGTCACATACGGCCACCGGGCCTACGGGCGAAAACCGGTCCGCGTGCAGAGCTTCAAGGAGTACGAGAAGAAATTGCGGCAGGCGCACGTGGAATTTGACCCGGAGCGCCGCCTCGCTAGGGTGCGACAGAAATCTAAAGTGTTACTTGAAGGCAACCTCAAGCTGGTCGAAGATCCCAGTCTCGAGCACTGGATCGTCAATTCCACCGAGTGGCCTTCTGCCATCCGCGGGGGGTTCCACGAGCGCTTCCTGCATTTACCTCGCGAGATCCTCATCACGGTGATGCGCGACCACCAGAAGTACTTCGCGGTCGAAAACAGTCGAGGAAAGCTCCAGCCTTTCTTCGTCGCCCTCCTGAATATTGACCAGGACGCGCGCGGGCTCATCCGCCGGGGGCACGAGGGGGTGCTCGCGGCGCGTTTTGCGGACGCGGAGTTCTTCTGGGATTCCGACCAGAAGGTGCCGCTCGCCGAGCGCTCGGAGCGGCTCGCGCGGGTGACCTATCAGGCCGAGCTGGGGAGCTATGCGGACAAGGTCGAGCGCATGCGCCAGATTGCCAGGGAACTTGTGCGGCAGCTCAGCAACGCCGATAGAATCCAGCACGCCGAGGCTGCCCACGCGCTGCGAGCCGTGGAGCTGTGCAAGTGCGACCTCACGACGCAGATGGTGCGGGAGTTCACCGAGCTCCAGGGGGTGGTCGGCGGCCTCTATGCTTCCGCGCAGGGCGAGCCCGAGGAAGTCGCCGAGGCCATCTACGACCATTACAGACCCGAGGGGTTGGAGGACAGTTGCCCCCGGACTTTGCCGGGCGCCATCGTCTCGATCGCCGACAAGCTCGACAGCGTGGCGAGCGGCTTTGCCGTGGGGCACGAGCCCACCGGTTCAAGCGACCCCTTTGGTTTGCGCCGGCAGGGGAACGGAATAGTTAAAGTATTGGTTGAATTCTCTCTCCCGGTCTCGCTGAGGATCCTCGTCGACCAGGCTCTGGGGGGCTTGCGGGTTCAGTGGCAGAGCCCCCAGCATGAGGTTTTTGGGACAGTCATAGAATTCCTGGAAGAACGTGGCCGGTACTACCTGGAAAAATACAAGGGCTTACCTTTCGATACAGTGCGAGCGGTGTTTGAAGCCTCGAAAATACCCCTGGTAGGAACTGCTACCGGGACGGCCACAGCCGTGGGAACTCTGGCGGATGTTCATGACCGAGCAAAGGCACTTGAGGCGATTCGCAACACGCAGGACTTTGTGGCGATCGCGGCAGCCGCCAAGCGCATCAAGAACATTCTAGCCAAGTCCGCCACGGCCGAGGACTGGACTCCCGGGGAAGTGGACACGGGGCGCTTGGAGTCGGGGCCAGAACAGGACCTCTTTCGGGCGTATGAAACCGTGGCGGGCGAAGCAAAGCAACTGGCCGGTTCGGGGGATTACGCGGCGGCGCTGGGAAGGATTGCGACGCTGCGGCCGGCCGTCGATAAGTTTTTCGACAAAGTCTTGGTGATGGCCGAAGACCGCACGGTGCGGCAGAATCGGCTGCGCCTGCTGGGGAAGCTCGACGCGCTGTTTTCCGGCATCGCCCAATTTGCCGAAATCGTTCCCGGCCCGGCAGATGTCGACGCGTCGACATCAGAAAGACAGTGAATAGTGACCAGTGACGAGTGAACTGCAAGCGACGCTGGTCACCAGTTTCTAGTTTCCAGTTTCGAATTTCAGTCGGCTGAAAGCTGACCGCTAAAAAGCAAAGGAGCAGCATTCATGGACAAGTACGTTTATTTCTTCGGCGGCGGGAAAGCCGACGGCCATGGGGACATGAAAGATGTCCTGGGCGGCAAAGGCGCCGGACTCGCCGAGATGACCAACGCGGGCCTGCCCGTCCCGCCCGGCTTTACCATCGCCACCTCCGGCTGCCGGCTCTATTTCCAGGCCGGCAACAAGACGCCGGACAACATCAAGACCGAGGCCTTCCAAGCCCTCGATAAACTCGAGTCCCTGCTCGGCCAGAAGCTGGGCAACGCCGAAAAGCCTCTTCTGGTGTCCGTCCGCTCGGGCGGCAAGTTCTCCATGCCCGGCATGATGGACACCATCCTCAATCTGGGGATGAACGATAAGGTGGCGGAGGCTATCGCCCGCAAGACCCAGAACCCCCGCTTCGCTTACGACAGTTACCGCCGCTTCATCCAGATGTTCGGCAACGTGGTGATGGAAATCCCCAAGAACAAGTTCGAGCACGTCTTCGACGGGCAGAAAAAGAAGAAGGGCGTCAAGCTCGATACCGACCTCACTGCGGATGACCTGAAGCAGGTGATCGCGGACTACAAGAAGGTGGTTAAGCGAGAAGCGGGCAAGGACTTTCCGCAAGAACCTAAAGTACAACTTGAAATGGCCATCGAGGCCGTCTTTCGCTCCTGGTACAACCCGCGGGCGCAGACCTACCGGCGACTGAACAAAATCTCCGACGACCTCGGCACGGCCGTCAACGTCCAGACGATGGTGTTTGGAAATATGGGGGATAGCTCGGGCACCGGCGTGGGCTTCACGCGCGACCCGGCGACTGGCGCCAAGGAGTTTTATGGCGAGTTCCTCATGAACGCTCAGGGCGAGGACGTCGTGGCGGGTGTCCGCACGCCCGTCCCCATCAAGGAACTCGAAAAGATCATGCCGGACGTCTACAACCAGCTCCGCGAGATCACCACGCGCCTGGAGAAACACTACAAGGACGTCCAGGACTTCGAGTTCACCATCCAGGAAGGCAAGCTCTACATGCTGCAGACGCGCAACGGCAAGCGCACGGGGCCGGCTGCCGTGCGCATCGCCGTGGAGATGGTGAAAGAGGGTCTGCTGACGGCCCAGGAGGCGCTGCTGCGTGTCGAGCCCGAGCAACTGAACCAGTTGCTGCACCCGGTGCTCGACGAATCGAAGCCGCTCAAGGTGGTCGCCAAGGGGCTTCCGGCTTCGCCCGGCGCGGCGGTTGGCCGGGTGGTCTTTACCGCGGACGAAGCGGTGTTGGAAGGCCGGAAGCACCCCGTCATCCTGGTGCGGGCCGAGACGGTGCCCGATGATATCCACGGCATGGAAGTGGCCGTGGGCATCCTCACCTCGCGCGGCGGCATGACGTCGCATGCGGCCGTCGTGACGCGTGGCATGGGCAAACCGTGCGTCGCTGGCTGCGGGGAAGCGGACGTGGACGACAAGCGAAAGCAAATCCGCATCGGCCCGCACGTGGTCAAAGAAGGCGACTGGCTAACACTCGACGGCTCCACAGGTCGAGTGATCCTGGGGAAGGCGAATCTGGTTGAGCCGGACCCCCACAGTGGCGTGTTCGCCGAGTTCATGAATTGGGCCGACGAAAACCGCACGCTGGGCGTGCGCGCCAACGCCGATATCCCGCGTGACGCGACGGTGGCGCGGAATTTCGGCGCGGAGGGCATCGGGCTTTGTCGCACGGAGCACATGTTCTTCGCCCAGGACCGCCTGCCGCACATGCAGCGCATGATCATGGCCTGCAAGGACACGCAGGACGAGAAAGAAGCGGCTAAGTACGAGAAGGAACGGCGCGCCGCGCTCGCCAAGCTCTTGCCCATGCAGCGCAAGGATTTCTTCGGGCTCTTTAAGGCCATGAACGGCCTGCCGGTCACCATCCGCACGCTCGACCCGCCGCTGCACGAATTCCTGCCCAAGCGAGAAGAGTTGATGGTGGAGATCGCCATACTGGAAGTGAAGCGTAAGACAGGAGCGAAGCTCAATCAGCTCAAGAAGGTGCTGGCGGTAGTTGAAGGATTACATGAATTCAATCCCATGCTCGGCCTGCGCGGCTGTCGCCTCGGGATCATGTATCCGGAGATTAGCGAGATGCAGGCGCGGGCAATCTTTGAGGCCGCCTGCGATTGCCAGAAGCAGGGGATCGAGGCCAAGCCCGAGGTGATGATTCCCCTCGTGGGGGATGTAAAGGAACTGGCGCTCCAAAAAGAGATCGTCAATCGCGTCGCCCAGGAAGTTTTCAAGAAGAAGGGTGTGAAGGTGGAGTACTTGGTGGGGACGATGATCGAGCTGCCGGCGGCGGCGCTCTCGGCGGCGGAGATTGCCGAGGAGGCAGAATTCTTCAGCTACGGGACCAATGACCTCACGCAGACTACCTTCGGGCTCTCCCGGGATGACTGCGGGAAGATCATCAACGCGTACACGAAGCTAAAGATCTGGCCTGCCGATCCGTTTGCCCAGCTTGACTCGAAGCGCGTCGGACGGCTGATGAAGCTCGGCACGGCGGAGGGCCGGTCGGCGCGCGCCAACCTGAAGGTGGGGATCTGCGGCGAGCATGGCGGCGATCCCTCCTCGATCGAGATTTGCGCCGAGGCGGGCCTCAACTACGTAAGCTGCTCGCCTTACCGCGTGCCCATCGCGCGATTGGCGGCCGCCCAGGCGGCGGTGAAGAAGCAGGCCGCTAAGGCCTACACGACGGCGTGAGGGCAGTGGCGAGTAACGAGTGACAAGCCGGGGAACCGGCATTACAGCTCATCGCGGAGGGCGTGGCGAACTTAAAGTATTACTTTAAATGTTGCCTTTGGCCGCAAGCATTCAAGAGCTTGCGGCCGTTTCATGTTTGGTGATCCTGGCCGTCCGGCGCAGCCCGTTCCTCTGTCGCCTCTCCATCTCGCTCGTCACTTGTCACTTTCCACTTGTCACTGCTCTCGAGGTGTCGACGCGTCGACATCCAGCGGCGGTGACCAGTGACGAGCGGCAAGTGACAAGGCAAAACACCAACGCCATGAAGCCAGTCTGGCTCGTCACTGTTCACTTGTCACTGCTTTTCAGGTTCTGACTCGCAGGAGAAGGTAGACGCCGCCCAAGCCGAAGAGCACGTCCGGAGACCAGGCGGCGACGATGGGAGGGAGCTGGTTCAGGTTTCCCATGGCTTCAAAAAGGCTCGAGGCCGACCAGTAGATAATCGCGATCCCGATGCTCAGGGCCACGCCAGACAGCGCGCCTTTCGCTCCGGTGGTAAGCGCGAAAGGGATCCCGATCAGCGCCACCACGAAGGCGATAAGCGGGAACGAGAACTTGCGGTAGAACTGCACGGAAAGCCGGACCACGTCAAAGCCGCTCTGCGCGAGGTCGTTGATATAGCGCCGCAATTCCCAGGCGCTCATCTGCGCCGAGGGCTTCACCTCTTTTTTGAAGTACTGCGGCTCCTCGTTCATTTCATCGAACTTCGCCACCGAGAAAGGCATATAGGAGGTGACGCGGTCGCCGGAAAGATCCCGCACCCAGCCGTTTTCGAGCACCCAGCCCCGGACCGGAGCTTCCCAAACCGCCCGGTTGGCATAGATGCGCCGCTTCAGGACGAAGGTCTGCGGGTCGAACTCGAAGACCGCGAGGTCAGCGAAAACGTTGCGGTCGGGGTCGAAGAAGCGGTAGTTGTAAATGCGCGCTGATTGCCCGAAGATCCACTGCCGGTCGGGGCGGTAGTAAGTCTGGGGCGGTTTGCCTTTGATCTGGTTACGCAGGGCGTCCTGGCGCTGGTTGGTCTGCGGCAGGTAGTAGTCACCCAGAACGTACATGGCGACGCTGAGCAGGCCCGCGGCGATCAGGATAGGAAGGGAAGCGCGATAAACACTGATCCCCGCCGATTTCATGGCTGTCACTTGGTTGGATTTGGTGAGCAGCCCGAAGTTGACCAGCGTCGCCACCAGGATGCTCAAGGGCAACATCAGGTAAACGACCTGGGGCGTGAGGAAACGGTAGTAGTTGAAGACCACTTTGAGCGGGCTGTGATTGCGGACGATGTCCCCCAAGAGCTGGAAGAAATCGAAGATCATGTAGATGCCCGTAAAGGCCACCAGCAGCAAGGCGAGATAGAAGAGCCATCCCCGGATGATGTAGAGGTCGAGAATCTGGAAGAAGCGCTCACTGGGTGCACGGGGGTCAGGGCGGCTTGGGGCGGGCGATGGCTCGCCGCGTTGGGGAGCCGCAGGGTGTCGGCGACGGTGCCACTCGCGCCAGGTATCCTCGACCCAATCCTGGATGAAGTGCAGGCGCATGCGCACGCGGCGGAGGTGAGAGAGCATCAGGGCGCCGGCCGCGCCGAAGGCGGCATTGGCAAGCCACAATCCGACGGCGGGGTTGAGGCGCCCCTGCTTGGCAAAACCCAACCCGAAGGCCATCAGGATGTAATAGACGAAGACGATCAGGATGGTCAGGACCACCCCGACCGCCTTCCCCCCCTTGCGGGTGGAAAGGCCCAGAGGAATCCCGACGAGCGTCAGGACCAGCGAAGCGATCGGCAGGGCAAGGCGGTAATGGAGCTCGACCAGCGCCGCCTGACGCTTTGCCGGGTCGCGCGTTTCCTCAAGTAATTCTTTAAGCCCCAGCGCGGGCGGCGCGCGCCACTCGGCAATTGTTCCCTCGCCCCGGTCGAGCGGGATGGGGAGATCCGTGTCGGTGAAAGTGGCGACGGAGTAGCGCTCGGGATGCTGGGGGTCGACCTCATGCGTCGTGCCTTGCTCGAGGTGAAGCGTCAGCCGGCGGGCATCGCGGTCGTTGACAAGCATTCCCCGTTCCGCTAACGTTACCTTCGGCGCGTCGCGTGAAGTGGTGTCGGCGATAAAAACGCCCCGCCAGCGCGAACGGGAGCCGGTGACGTCCTGCAGGTAGAGCAACAGGTTCGGAAACTGTTCCACGAAAACCCGCGGTTGGATCTCGTAGGGGACTTCGCTGGTCGAAATTTCCTGCTCCATGCGGTGGAGTTTGCGCAGCGATTGGGGCGCGAGGAACAGGCTCATCCACATGGCCAGGCCCCATCCCGCCAGGGCCACAATCATGACTGGGCGGATGAACTGGCCGATGCCGATGCCGGCGGCGCGCGCGGCGATCACCTCGCCGTCCGCCGACATGCGGCTCAAACCGATGAGCGTTCCCACCAGCACCGCCATGGGGACGGTCAGCACCAGGATGCCCGGGACGGGAAGAATGAAAAGAGTGAGGATGCTCGAGGGCTCCAGGCTGTGCCGGACTACCAGCTCCAGCAGGCGGCCCACGTGCCGGATGAAGATCACGAAGGTAAAGACCAGCAGCCCCAGCAGGGCGTGCGCGAAGATTTCCTTGAAGATATAGCGGGTCAGTATTCGCATCGTGAGAGCATCACAAACCCGCGCCCACCGCGCGCCTGCGTCATGCTAGCATACCGCTCGTAGCGCCGCAAAGAGACACCGTCGCCCAACATGCCTCCTACCTACGTCACGCTCCTCTGGCACATGCACCAGCCCTTCTACAAGGATCTTGCCGAGGACGTCTACACCATGCCCTGGGTGCGCCTGCACGCGCTCAAGGACTATTACGGCATGGTGGCTATCCTGAAAGAGTTCCCGGATGTCCATGTGACCTTCAACCTGGTGCCCTCGCTCCTCGCCCAATTGGACGATTACGCCCGGGAGGTTGCCCGCGAAGAAGAGTACGACATCGCCTTCCGACCCGTGGAAGCCCTGACACTCGAGGCGCGGGAGCGGCTTCTCAACTTCGCGTTTCACCTTAACCGCGACAACCTGCTGAACCGTTACCCGCGCTTTCGCGAACTCTTTGAGAGGGCCCAGGCCACTCGCCACCAGGAAGGGGCAGCGCGGCTCTTTACCCTTCAGGACTTGCTCGACCTTCAGGTGTTGTCTCAACTCGCCTGGCTTGATGAGATCTACCTCGCCAACGATCCCCAGGTGCGAACCTTGGTGAAGAAGGCGCGCGGCTACTCCGAAGGCGACAAGGATTTGCTGCGCAGCAAGGGAATCGAGATATTTAAAGTAACACTTGAAGAATATGTCGAAGCCTCCCGGCGGGGTCAGGTGGAAATCTCAACCTCTCCTTTCTATCATCCCATCCTGCCTTTGCTCTGCGACACGAACGTGGCGGGAGAGTCCCACCCGGGAGTCAAGCTGCCACGTCGGCGGTTCAAACATCCGGAGGACGCGCGGGCGCAATTGCGTGCCGCCGTCGCGCTTCACGAGCGTTTTTTCGGAACGAGACCGCGCGGTCTCTGGCCGAGCGAGGGGAGCGTTTCCGATGAGGTGCTCGCGCTGGCCATCCAGGAAGGTTTCGAATGGACGGGGACCGACGAAGGGGTTCTCGGCCGCTCGCTGCGGATGGGTTTCTATCGCCAGGCCGACGGCACGATGGCCGGCGGGCACGAACTTTATCGCCCCCATCGCTTCGCCGTCGGGGAAAAGGGCATCAGCATCTTTTTCCGTGACCACCAGCTCTCCGACCTGATTGGCTTCGTGTATTCGCGCATGGACGCGCAGGCCGCCGCGGCGGACCTGCACCAGCGCATCCGCGCTGCGGGGCGAAGCACCGGGAATCGCCCCGCGGTCGTCTCCATCATCCTCGACGGCGAAAACGCCTGGGAGTTTTTCCCCGGCAACGGGCGCGAATTCCTGCGCGCCTTCTACGGCCGTCTCGCCTCCGATCCTGACCTGCGCGCGGTGACGGCGAGCGAGGCCCTGAGCGTGACCGAGCAGGGCACGCTCACCCACATTGTTCCGGGCTCTTGGATCAATTCCAACTTTGATGTCTGGATTGGCGCCGACGAAGATAACCGCGCCTGGGACCTGCTCTCCGAGGCACGTGATTTCTTCGCCGCGAAGTCCGGCGACCCCGGGCTCGACCCCGTCAAAGTCCGCATGGCCGAGCAGGAGCTCTGGATCGCCGAGGGCAGCGACTGGTGCTGGTGGTACGGCCCCGAGCACTCCAGCGCGCACGATGAGGAATTCGACCTGCTCTTTCGCAAGCACTTGAGCAACATCTACCATCTGCTCGGCGGCTCACCGCCCGATGAGCTCGCTGCACCCATCAAGCGGCCGGCAGTGAAGGCCAAGGTCGTCGCGCCCATGGGACGCATCGCGCCGCGCGTGGACGGCCAGGTCACCAGTTATTTCGAGTGGCTGGGAGCGGGTGTCTACTCGCCAGACTACCGGTCAAGTTCGATGCACGGCGGCGCGCGATGCCTCGAGGCACTCTACTTCGGCCACGACGAACGGGCGCTCTACCTGCGTTTGGACTTAACCGAGAAGTTCCCAGAGGAATATCCCCGGTTCGAGGTACGGGTGAATGTGGACGGCGAGAGCCGCGCGCGCATCCACGCGTGGGTCGAGCAGGGCAGGCTCGGCACTGTGCAATTCTGGAAGCGTGATGAACAGATACTGGTCCCACTGGCGACCGGCGACCAGCTTCAGGTGGCCTTCCGCCGGATCTTCGAACTACGCCTGGATTACGCGCTGGCGGGCCTCGCGCCGGGACAGAAGACGAGTTTTCAGATCTCGCTCTGGGCGGAAGACCTGCCGCTCCAGGTTGTCCCGCCGGAAGGCTGGCTGACCCTCGACCTTACCGACGATTTGGTGAGCTGGTAGGTTGAGAACAGTGAAAAGTGACGAGTGACAAGCGAGAACGGAAACACTTTCTCCTCTTGCCGCTTGCTCGCCATTTTTCACTGGTCACTCGTCACTGCCCTTAACGTCGGCGCGTCGACAGGAATGAAAGTGGAACTTTCAATCCGACGTGGCAGGAGACAAATCTTGTCGCCCCGACTGCGTCCCGCAAAGTGACACGGAACTTCAGGGCTTGAGCTGAAAGCTACATCGCGGCGCCTCGGGGCCGGCTTACTTCAAGTAAAGGTCGAACTGTTCCAGGTTTTCTCTCATCGACACCGTCCGCTCAGTTCACTGCTTCCATAGCCAGTCGGGAACGACGACGTCCACCGGCTCCGAGCCGACGGGAACCGTGGTCACCAGCGCCGATTTGAGTGTGGTGACGCGCTGGGGTTCGGCCACCAGCACTGCCAAGCTGCCGGTGCCCGCGTCGGCCGCGACCAGGAAACGCTCGTCAGGCGTGAGTGCCAGCGCGCGGGGCTGTTTGCCGACTTGGGTCGAGGCCAGGACCTGGCGGTTCTGCACGTCGAGAGTCGTCACCGTCCCGTCGCCGGCGTTGGCAAGGTAGAGGACGCTCGAATCCCGGCGGAAGACGCCTGCGACGGGCTCGCGGCCCGTGGGCAAGGTTTGGGAGACGTTGTCGTGAAAGGCATCGACGATGGCCAGCGTCGAGGCCTGCGGGGCGAGCACGAACAGCTCGCCGCCGTCCGGCTTGAGCAGCAGGGTGGTGGGCCGAGATCCAATCTCAATGTGCGAGAGAATCTGTTGCGAGGCGACATCCGCAGCCGTGATCTTTTCCTCGCCCGTGTCGGCCACGAAAACTTTCGAGCTGTCGGGTAGGATGGCAAGCGATCCGGGCTGCTTGCCCACCTCGAGCGCGCCGAGCAGCTTGCGTTCACTGATACTCACGAAGAAGAGGCGGCTTTCAGTTGCCGAGGCGGCAATGAGGGTTTTGCCGTCCGGCGTGACGGCCAGGCTGGCGAGCGGCGCGCCCAGGCGGACACGCGCGGCGACCTTCCCTTCGGCGCAGTCTAGGAACGCGACTTCACCCTCCATGGGATTCAACGTGAACGCCTGCCGGCCGTCGGGCGTAAAGGCCAATCCGCGCGCTCCTGAGCCGATCTGGATGGTGTGCGTGACGCGCAGAGCGGGGAAGCCGATGACGTCGATTCGACCTGCATCGGAGACGACGTAAAGCTCGCGGCTCGATGGTCGGGCGAGAATTCGTTCCGCACCGGCATCCACGAGAATGGAGGCCACAACGCGGAAGCCTTCCAGCTCCACGGCGGCGACGGAATGGCTCTCGCGCGAAAGCACAAAGGCCAGATAGGGCTGCG
>Ga0315280_10003090_pt1 | contig 25972 bp, 25 predicted proteins | sample YL17G06_40_MG_FD_203697 | JGI IMG/M metagenome (GOLD analysis project Ga0315280, IMG submission 203697) | Sediment microbial communities from Yellowstone Lake, YNP, Wyoming, USA - YL17G06_40 | ecosystem: Environmental > Aquatic > Freshwater > Lake > Sediment | place: USA: Wyoming | collected...
GATTGACCCGATACCGTTGCGCCAATGCTCGAATTGTCATTTTTTCTTCCCGATGCAGCCGTTGGACTTCTTCTCGCTGTTTCAGGGTAAGTGCGGCTTGAGCGTGGAGTTGCATGGCTGTGGCCCTTCTTCGCTCAAGCACCGTCACCCAATTGTATGTTACTCTCGAGTGTCATTACAGGTAGTGTCAAGAATTGCATGAAAGGCGGGAGGTTGGAGTAGGGCAAGGTTTTGGGTCAAGGGGAGCGTTGGATTTATCGCTTTGCGAACAAGGCAGGGATGAAAAAGCAAAGGGCTGGGTGGTGATCCAGCCCCCTGCCTCGTTACCTCTTCATCGAGGTGAACGGGGACATCGGCGCGCAGAGCCATGTGAGGGCGGAGGAAGTTGTAGTAGGTGACGAACAGGACGGTGACGGCGACGGCGCCGTTGCGCCAACCGAAGCCACAAGCGGCGCGGGTATGGAAGCGATAGGTGCGAATGAGTCGCTCGATCAATTGTTTGTAGGGTCGCCAGTGTTCGGAGTCCTGGTCGAGGTTTTGCAGGCCGAGGACGTGGTGGATCGTGAGGGCGCGAGGTTGGTTGTTTTTGGCGCGGCGCTGGTTGAGGAAGTGGATGGCGGCGCCATAGGCAGGGTTGCCATCCACGATGATTTCGGTGGGTTGGTGCGGGGGCGCGGTGCGGACCAGTTCGTTGAGGGCGATGGTGGCGTCGCGCGCATCGCGGGTGTCGGCGACGTGGTACGAGGTGATCTTGTGGGAGTTGGCGCCGAGGCAGAGGAAAGTATAGTGCCACTTGCCGGCGATCTTGATGTAGGTTTCGTCGCCGGCGCAGCGCGAGTCGGTCGGGCCCTTGTGAGCGAGATTGAAGCGGTGGCAATGGAAGGCGGCGGCCTCGGTGTAGTTGAGGACGGTTTGATAGGAGATGGGGATTTGGAAGATTTCGCGGAGGATGCGAGCGGCGATGCCGAAGGAGATGTGAAAGGCCAGGATCAAGCCGACGACATGGCTGAGGCTGTGAATGCGCGCAAGGTCGACGCGTGGGGATTCAGGTGCGGCCGGTTGGAGGTCGGTAGTCTGGAAGCGGTAGTCGCTATAGATGTAGCGGACGGAGAATTGTGAGGAGCGCTGCTGGCGGAGGTGTTTTTCGGCGGCGTTGAGTTGGTCAAGGTTGCGAAGGTAAAGCGGGCAATGATCGTTGGGACACTTGTAGAAGGTGACCTGTTCGATCTCTTGACGAGTGAACTTCGAGCAGATCCAAATGATGAACCGAACGATCTTTCGCATGCTCGTGGGTTGTCTCCTTTCGACGGTTTCAGACGGCCGTTCGAGCCCCCAACTCGGGGGGAGACAACCCATTTCCAATTCAAAACACTCAAACGCAACAGCTTAGATGCTCTAGAGAGATGGAACTTTTGACACTACGTGAACAATCATGGGGAAGATGTCCATGCCAGATCAGGCAATCTGTTCCTATGAGCGGGCAGCCAGGCAACGGTCAATCGCGGCGAGAACTTGGCGCGCAACCGTTTTCTCGTCGGCACTGGCGTCAATCGTACAAAAAATGTCTAGTCGCTGCGCCAGGTCGTCATAAATCTTTTTCACCTGTCGGAGAAAATCGCGGTTTTCAAAACGCCTGGCAGAGCGCGAAATCTTGGCAACGGCTTTGGCCGAGGTCTCGCCGGGCACATCGAAAAGGTCTCCTATCCCGGCATCCTCGCGCTCGATGCGTTTCTTCGCTTCGTCCACAGAGATAGCGAAATAGAGAACCAGATCGGGTCGGGGAGCAAAAGCTTCGTTGCGTTGTCGAATCATTTCGAGGTCAAGACCGCGCGCTCCCTGGTAAGCAATGGTCGAATAGTAATAGCGATCGAGCAGAACGATGTTGCCGCGTTCCAGCGCCGGGCGAATGTTTTTTTCCACATCCTCCATTCGATCGCGAATGAACAATTCCATTTCTTGTTCGGGCGAAATTGCCCGGCCCTTCTGTTGCGCCAACATCCGGATTTGCTGGCCAAAAAGCCCTCTCGTCGGCTCGACCAACTCGACCACTCGAAGTCCCCGAGCCTTCAACGCCGCGGCCGCCCGACGGACTTGTGTCGTCTTGCCCGAGCCGTCAATCCCCTCGAAAACAAACAGCCATCCTTGCCGCTTATCGCTCATCGTCTTGCCCATCGTTTGCGCCTGGTTCGCCCCGACATCCTCGCGGCCGCCGGCGCTCCATCCTTGCCGGCAGTGAATGGAATCTGCTTTATCGGCCGGCCCAGAGCAACAAAAACCCGGAGGGTCTTACTTCGAGCGCCAGTTGACGATGTCGTCCACCGTTGCGGATTGCCGGTCGGGGCCCATGGACCACAAGTCGAACCGGTTCTTGTTATGCACGCCCGGACAGACATATTGATAGGGCATGTCCCAGGGGTCAAGACCGACCTCGAAGTAACCGTCTTCGGGGTAATCCATCGGTTCAGGCCCAATGGAGGGCTTTTCAACCAGCGCCTGAAGCCCTTGGTCCGTCGTCGGATAAGAATGGTTGTCCAGATAGAACTGTTCGAGAGCCTGACGGAGCGTTCCATTGACCATCGTCTTTGCGATTCTCACTTTTGTCCGGTCGGCATTTTTGATCAGGCGCAACCCGACCATTCCCGCCAGAAGGGACATCAACACGACGACAATCATGATTTCGATCAAGGTGAACGCGTGATTTCTCCTGCACATTTTCGCACCTCCCGTGGCCGTGGTATCGCATAGGCATGCGCGACTGTCTCGTGCTGCTTTCTCGCCTGCCCGACAAAACGCCAAGGCCAGCAAGAACGAAGCCAAGTCGAAATGGAACAGCAAGTCGTTGGAGAAACAAGACTTGGCTTTTTTCGAAGGCCGTTCCTGGACATCATCGGACCGCGTCACGGGGAAATCTGCCAATTGCGAGCCGCAATATTACGGCGGTGGGTGGGCGCTGCAATTGCGCTGAAAGGGCTGCTACAGAGCTATTTGGATTGTAAGGGCATGTCTCAATTGTAAATCGTTTTGGTACATGCGCAGAATCTCAGGCCAAGAAACCGTTTGACAGTGTCTGTGGGTGAAAGGCAGGAATTCTCAGCGCCGTTGGCGCACCGGTAAGGAGATGGGATACGATTTCGCAAATGTATTGTTGTTCCTCCTGGCAGCTGCCGGGTTTGTCATCTTCAACCTTGTTTTGGGCAGCTTCTTCAGACGCGACCGCTATGATCCCGAAAAAATGCGGATTTACGAATGCGGCGAGCCGGCTATCGGTGCCTCGTGGATTCGCTACAATATCCGCTTCTATCGTCTGGCTCTTGTTTTCCTGGTCTTCGATGTCGAGGTAATCTTTCTTTTCCCCGCCGCTGTCGTTTTGCAGGACCTCGGTTGGCTTGGCTTCGGGGAGGTCATCGTTTTCGTCGCGGTTCTGGCAGTCGCATTGGTTTACGCGTGGCGTTTCAAATGCCTGGAGTGGACCACGAGCCAAGAGGAACAAAGAACGATGAATTTGGGCGAACAAGGTTCTCCGGACCATGATTGATTGCAGCGGCAAACAGCTTCGAGTCATCACGCGCCTGGATCGAGAGGTCGGACAGATCCAAGGCAAGGACCCCGCGGCACGAACGGCGCAAGAGAAGCGGATTCTCGCGCTCTATGAGCAGATCAGCGCCGAGGGATTGGAACGCACCGTGCTGGTTGCACCTCTGGATGCGTTGTTCAATTGGGGGCGTGCCTGGTCGCTTTGGCCGGCGACGTTTGGGCTTGCCTGTTGCGCAATCGAGATGATGGCTGCCGGGGCGCCCAAGACGGACCTCGATCGGTTCGGCGCAGGGGCATTCCGGCCATCGCCACGCCAGGCCGATGTGATGATTGTCTCTGGGACCGTGACGTACAAAATGGCACCGCGCCTGAAACGCGTTTATGACCAAATGGGCGAGCCGCGCTTTGTCATGGCGATGGGAGGATGTGCCATCGGAGGCGGACCCTATGCGCGGTATGGCTACCACGTCGTCAAGGGCGTGGACAGAATTGTGCCTGTGGACATCTATGTGCCGGGTTGTCCGCCTCGCCCCGAAGCGTTGCTCGATGGTCTGATAAGACTCCAGGACAAGATTCGCCAGGGCACGATTCTCAAGCGTTGGCGCGAAGGTTTTTGGCCATGGAAGCCAAGGAAATCTATGAAAGAGTGAAAGGCCGGCTGCCCGAAGCCGTGCGCGAACTCAACGCGCAAACGGTGGACCCGTATATCGTGATCGAACCGGATCACGTGCGATCGGTCCTGACATTGCTGCGCGATGAGCCGGCGCTGCGGTTCGAGATGTTGCTCCTGGTAACAGGGGTGGATCGGCTCGAGCGGTTCGAGGTTGTCTATCATCTGACTTCGTTGACCCACGGCCACCGGATCGCGCTCAAGGCGATTCTCCGGCATGACACTCCACACATCGGTTCAGTGGCGGCGATCTATCCGGCGGCCAATTGGCACGAGCGGGAAACGTACGACCTGTTGGGAATCGTCTTCGACGGTCATCCCGATCTGCGGCGCATTCTCCTGCCCGATGACTGGGAAGGTCACCCGCTGCGCAAGGACTATGTCGCACCAGAATCGTATCACGGGATTTCGAATAAAGCATGACGATGAATGATGAATGATGAACGATGAATTGGAAAGAACGAGGAACAGACGGACAATGCGTGGAATAACTGCTTTGTCTCGTTGGCGCAAACCTTTATTCTCTATCCTCTTTCTCTTCGTTCATCCTTCATCCTTCAGGTAGCTGAGATGCCCGAGGCGCTAAAAACCGACGAGATCCTGGTCAATATGGGTCCTCAGCACCCAAGTACTCATGGGGTGTTGCGGGTCCTGTTGAAAACCGACGGCGAGTGGGTTCGCGAAATCTACCCCTACATCGGTTACTTGCATCGCTGCAAAGAGAAGATCGGCGAAAACGTGACGTATGTGCAGTTCACCCCCTACACCGACCGCCTGGACTATCTCGCTGCCATGAATAACAACGTGGGCTGGGTGATCGCAGTCGAGCGACTGGCGGGAATCGAGGTGCCGCCGCGGGCGACCTGGTTACGTGTCCTGGCCGCCGAGTTGAATCGCATCGCCAGCCATTTGCTTTCGTTTGGAACGTTCGGCATGGAGACCGGCGCCTTCACACCCTTCTTCTATGGGTTCCGCGAGCGCGAGGGAATTCTTTCGGTCTTCGAGAAAATGTGCGGCGCACGGCTGACCTACCACTACGCGCGAATCGGTGGGGTAATGCGCGACCTGACGGCCGAGATCGCGGCCGAAACGCGGACCTTTCTCGACGATATGGAACACAGGTGGGTGGAGTATAACGCCCTCCTGAGCGACAACGAGATCTTTGTCCGCCGCTCGGCCAATGTCGGAATCATTTCGCCCGACCGGGCAATCGCCTATGGTCTGACGGGGCCTTCGCTTCGCGGATCGGGCATCGCTCACGACATTCGCCGAGCCGAGCCTTACGCCTGTTACGATCAGCTGGACTTCCGGGTTTGCATCGGCCGTGGACTCAGAGGCACGATCGGCGACTCGTGGGACCGCTACTGGGTGCGCATGCTCGAAATCCTCGAGTCGGTCAAGATTTGCCGCCAGGTGCTCGATGGGCTTCCCGAAGGTCCCTATCGGGCCAAAGTTCCGCGTGATCTCAAGGTGCCGGCCAACGAAATCTATTTTCGCAGCGAGGCACCGCGTGGCGAGCTGGCTTTCTATCTGATCAGCGACGGAACCAACAAGCCGTGGCGGTGTCGCATTCGCGGCCCGTCGTTTTGCAATCTCAGTATCGTGAGTGAAATTATCCGCAACTGTCTGGTCGCCGATGTCGTCGTGATCATTGGAAGCATAGATGTCGTGATGGGAGAAGTGGACCGCTAGAACTGAAGTGATGAATGATGAATGCGGAATGATGAATTGCTGGAAAAAGAGAACAATTCTTGAGTCGAAGATAGAATGACATTGAACCTCGTAGATATAATCAATCAGGTTCTGGAGTGGGCCAGTGGACTTGTCGGGTTGCGCTACGCGGCGTTGCCTGAACTGGTTCGCACGGCAAGTGGGATGCTGATCGCCTGTGCGGGTCTTCTCGGTTATGTGGCTGTTCTGGCCATTTTCTTCATTTGGGCCGAGCGACGTGTCGCCGGGCGAATCCAGTCGCGACAAGGACCGAATCGCGTTGGGCCGCAGGGAATTCTTCAGTCCCTGGCCGACGGGATCAAGCTCCTGATCAAAGAAGACATCATCCCCGATACGGCGCATCCCTTGCTGTTTCGGCTCGCGCCGATGTTGGTCTTTATGGGCGCGTTTGCACCTTTCGTGGTTTTGCCATTCAGCGAAAACCTCGTCGTTTCGAACATGTCGCTGGGCGTCTATTATGCGCTGTCGTTTGCCGCGCTCGAAGTGATCGGGGTCATCATGGCCGGGTGGGCGTCAAACAACAAATGGTCGCTCTATGGCGGAATGCGCTTGGCCGCTCAGATGATGAGCTATGAGATTCCCATTGGCCTTTCGATTCTGACGATCGTGGTATTAACCGGCAGCCTCAACCTCAGCCACATCGTATCGGATCAGCAAGGGGCGTGGATTTTCCGTTGGAATATTTTCCGCGGATTTCCCTGGGCGTTCTTTGCCATGTTCATTTTCTACATCGCAGGGTTGGCCTCATCGAAGCGAACTCCTTTCGATCTACCCGAAGCCGAATCCGAATTGGTCGCAGGATACCACACTGAATATTCGGGAATACGCTTCGTCATGTTCATGCTCTCGGAATACACGACAATGTATGTCATTTCGGCGCTGACGGCGATCTTGTTTCTCGGCGGATGGCATGGCCCCCTCCCACGAACAGTGGCGTGGGACGGGCAGATCTACTGGCAGGCGGGGCCAGTCGCAGGCAATTTGATCGGCGCAGCCAACGTCATTGGCAAGACCTTCTTTCTGATGTTTGTCATGTTGTGGTTTCGATGGACGTTTCCCCGCGTTCGGATTGACCAGATTATCTATGTCTGTATGAAGATGCTCGTTCCATTTGGGATCGTTACTTTAGTAGGGGCCGCGGCCTGGGCGTTGATTCCCTGAGGCTGCTTATGGGCCGCTTTGTAACCGTGAGAGGAGTTCTTCTCCTGTGAATCGTCGGTCAACAGCTTTTGCGAATTATTGGCGAATCCTGTTGAGCGCGATGGTGACCGCAATTGCCGGGCTTCGGGTGACGCTGAAGTATTTGTTTTCGCGTCCCATTACGGTCGAGTATCCCGACGCGCTTCCCGAAATCCCGGAGAACTGGCGCGGGGTTCATGCCTACGAGACCGACCGCTGCACTCTGTGCCGCCTGTGCGAGCGGATTTGTCCGATTCATTGTATCACCATCGAGGCCGAAGGCAAAGGCAAGGATGCGCGATTGGTGCGCTACGAGATTGATTACCGCTTTTGTCTGTTTTGCAATCTTTGCACCGAGGTCTGTCCGGTTGAGTGCCTTTGGATGACGGGTGACTGGGACCTGGCATGTTACAGAGCCGAGGATTGCATCATTCGGTTCCACCAGCGAAATCCCGAAGAGGAACGCAAGAAACTATGGCCTGGCATGAAAACTCACCCCGCACGACTGAAGAAGAGAACAGGCGAGACGGGTGATGACGCAGTGAGAACGGGTAAAGGCGAATTCGAAAGCGGGGCGACACAAACCGAGGAGCCATGAGCATGACGGCGCAAACCATCCAGGCGATCGTTTTCTATTCACTGGCGGCGATGCTCATTGTTTCCTGTGTGATTGTTGTTTTCGCCCAGAACATTTCTCACTCGGTTTTCGCATTGTTTTTCACACTGGGCGCCGTGGCCGGTCTTTACGCGCTCCTGGGTGCCGACTTTCTCGCTGTGACACAGGTCATCGTGTATATTGGTGGAATTCTGGTCTTGCTTCTTTTCGGCATTCTTCTGACCAGCCGCACGCCACTGGTTCTTGGATTGACATCGCGACGAACCTACCCGCCGGCGATAGTGGCCGGCGCAGTTGTGTTTGCGATCCTGATGATCGTTGTGAGTCGGACTACTTGGACGAGCGCCGCTGCCGCGACCGTGCCACAACCCACAACCGCGGCCTTGGGACAGTTGCTCCTGGGACGCTATTTGTTCCTGTTCGAGTTTTCCTCGTTGACGTTGCTGGCCGCTCTGGTCGGTGCGGCCTATTTGGTAAGACGCGATGACCGGTAGAAATGTTGCATATTGCACATTCCGCGGGAGGCATGTTTCCACAAAAGGTAACCGGAGGGGAACAACATCCTGCGTGTCCGCCTGTCGCTTCTACTTTGGATGACGCGAGAATGCGATTGGACTAACAAAATGTTGCACGTCGGCCTGACACACTACCTCGTTGTTGCGGCGTTCCTGTTTGCGATGGGGATTGTCGCCTGCGTCGCGCGCCGCAATGCGATTGGCATCCTGGTCGGCATTGAATTGATTCTAAATGCGGCCAATGTCAACCTGGTCGCCTTCTCTCGATACGGCGGCAATCTGGAGGGCCAGGTCTTTGCCATATTCGTCATTATCTTGGCGGCGTGCGAAGCAGCCGTGGCCCTGGCTATTATTATCAATCTGTTCCACGGGTTCGGAACCATCGAGGTGGATTACGCCTCGAAGATGAAAGAATAGCACAGAAGGGATTGTCTGCCTTCCGTTCGCGCACACAGGCAGACGGTGTCGAAACTCGGAAATATATCTGAAAATGAATGTGCAAACTATCCATCTTGCTCTCGCGGTATTTCTCCTCCCATTGGTGGGTTTTGTTGTTCTTGCGCTTTTCAATCGCTACGTGCCGCGGCGCGGCGATTGGCTTGTCGTTGGTGCAATGGGCATCGCCGTTGTTCTGGCGCTGATCATTTTCTATCGCGCAATGGCTGGCGCGAGTGCGGGAAAGCCGCTTTGTGACAAGCAAAGCTGGGAATGGCTCCTGCTCGACCGCCCCAGGGTGCCTGCTGATTTGTCGGTGACCCAGGATTCGAGCGAAAGAGAACCTTCGCCGCAAACGGTGCCCTTGGCTAGTGACATATCGCCGGAAGGGCGTGTCCGCGTCGGCATCCTGCTCGACGGCCTGACTGCCGTGATGTTGGTCGTTGTGACAGTCGTCAGCTTTCTGGTCTATTTCTATTCCGCTGCTTACATGAAAGGCGACGTTCGTTACGGTCGCTACTTCGCTTCGCTGTCACTTTTTTCGACCTGCATGTTGGGTCTGGTTCTGTCGGACAACCTTCTGACGCTTTATATCTTTTGGGAGCTGGTTGGTTTTTGTTCCTATGTCCTGATCGGTCATTGGTTCGAACGCAAGTCAGCCGCCGACGCTGCGCTGAAAGCATTTGTGACAACGCGCATTGGCGATGTTGGCATGTTGATCGGCATTTTGTTGATCTATTGGAATGTCGGTTCGTTTCGCTTTGAAGATATATTTCGCCATGTGAACGCGGGCGGGATGTCGCAAGAAATGACATTTCTGGGGATTTCCAAATCGCTGCGATTCTGGGCGGCGATCGGACTTTTCCTTGGAGCCATGGGCAAGTCAGCACAATTCCCCCTTCACGTCTGGTTGCCCGATGCCATGGAAGGCCCAACACCGGTCAGCGCGCTGATCCATGCGGCAACGATGGTCGCGGCAGGAGTATATCTGGTCGGGCGAATGCATCCGTTTTTCCCGCCGGAAGCTTTGCTGGTTGTGGCCTATATTGGCGTTCTTACGGCAGCAATGTCGGCAACCATCGCCTTGGTTATGTATGACGTGAAAAAAGTATTGGCCTACTCGACCATTAGTCAACTCGGCTATATGATGCTAGGACTGGGCGTTGGCGGTGTGGTTGGAGGCGTCGCGTCCGGGTTTGTGTTTGGTCTTTTCCATTTGACAACCCATGCCTTTTTCAAGGCGGGACTGTTTCTCGGATCAGGTTCGGTCATTCATGCGATGCATCACGAACAATCCATGTTCCAATACGGCGGGCTCGCCCGCAAGATGCCGGTCACATTTGTGACATTCTTGCTGTTCACTCTGGCGCTTTGCGGTTTTCCTTATCTTTCCTCGGGCTTTTTTACCAAAGACGGGATCATAGCCGCAGCACTCGAATTCGGCATGATTCATGGTCATCATCGCTTTCTCGGTTGGATGGCGCTCGGCGCCGCTGGCCTTACATCCTTCTATATGTTCCGCCTGATATTCCTTACATTTGCCGGCCAGCCACGAAACCGACATCTCTATGACCACGCCCGCGAATCTTCCGCGACAATTCTGCTTCCACTGATCATGCTGGCCCTTCTGTCACTCGGCTTTGTTGGCAGCAATCGAACATTCGGCCTCGTGGCACGCGAAAGCTGGTTCTCGCAAATCGTTCAGCGTCCGGAAGTCCCCGACTACGCCACTGAGAAGCCGGGATTGCAGGTAACCCATGATAGTCGCGTTTCATCTGACTCTCATGACATTCAGGGCACGCACGCGACCGACGAACAAGCGCATTTCGCCCACCGCATAGCGACTGTGGGATCCACCGTTGCTTTTTCCATCGGCCTCTTCGTGGCATTTGTCATCTATTATCTTCGCTGGATCGAAGCAGAGAAAATCGCAACGGCCTGTCGCCCAATTTACACATTTCTCCTTAACAAATGGTACATGGATCATATCTATCGTGCGGTGATCGTCTTACCCTATCTGGCCATCTGTTACATGATCCGCCTTTTCGACACCTACTTGATTGATGCGATCGTTAACCTGTGGGGATGGCTTGGCCGCATTGGATCGCAGCTGATTGGAAACGTAGATTTGGCAGTCGTGGACGGAGCTGTAAATGGAACGGCGCACACAACCGGTTTTGCAGGGAGGATGCTGCGCCTGACACAGACAGGGCAAGTGCGCAATTATATACTTTTCCTCATAACGGGCGCGGTCGCGCTCGTTGTGCTATTTTCTCAGTTCTAAAGGACAGGATGTTATGCTCGTTCCAGACTCGTGGTTGTTGACATTGGTAACATTCGTTCCCCTGATTGGCCTGGTGGTCGTGCTTTGTATTCCGGGCCGCGCTCGGCGAGCCATCCATTGGACCTCGGCCTGCTTTGCGGGCATCGTCTTCCTGCTCTCGTGCGATGTGCTCGTGAGATATTTTCTCCAGGGAGGGCCGGGAAGCGGCAACAGGTTTTTCTTCCACGTTCAGCTCAATTGGATTGCCCCGTATCACATTCAGTATTACATGGGCGCCGATGGTTTGAGCGTTTCGCTGATCTTCCTGACGGGTCTGCTGTGCTTTCTCGCCTGCTTTGCTGCATTTAATATCGAGAAGGGCGTCAAAGGCTTTCATGCAATGTATCAGTTGCTCATCTGTGGGATGATGGGTGTGTTTTGCGCGCGCGATCTGTTTCTGTTTTACGTATTCTGGGAATTGATGCTTCTCCCGATGTATTTCTTGATCGGCGTGTGGGGTGGACCCAAGCGTGAATATGCCGCAATCAAATTCTTCATTTATACACTCATCGGGAGTGTGTTGATGTTACTGGCCATGTTGGCACTTTACTTCCGGTACCGTGAAACCGGTCAGCCCTTTGACATAGGGTTTCTCATTTCGCAACAGCCGTTCGCCGAAGCGCTTTATATTCAGGGACTACTTTTCTGGGCGTTCTTCATTTGCTTCGCCATCAAGATACCGATGTTTCCATTTCACACATGGCTCCCGGATGCACACGTCGAGGCACCGACGGCGATTTCCGTCATTCTCGCCGGCGTCCTGCTGAAGATGGGAGGCTATGGAATTCTGCGAATCAACCTTCCGATGTTTGCGGCCACAACAAAGGGTCTTACCTTGGGTGTTCCGACATTGTATATCATCGCAATCTTCGGACTGATTAATATCATCTACGGCGCTCTATGTGCTATGGCGCAGACGGATTTCAAGAAACTGGTAGCCTACTCCAGCATTGGTCACATGGGCTATGTCCTTCTTGGCTTCGCCGCGATGAATCGCGAGGCCATGAATGGGGCCGTCTTTCAAATGTTCAATCATGGTCTGTCGTCGGCGATGCTCTTCTTGCTCGTCGGCGTGATCTATGACCGCGCCCACCATCGCGAGATCGCCCGATTCGGCGGGCTCGGCACTCACATGCCGCGTTACTTTGCATTGGCAATGGTGGGTTTCTTCGCTTCTCTCGGTCTTCCCGGCCTGAACGGTTTCATCAGCGAGGTGATGGTTCTTCTCGGTGCATTTCGCGCAAACGAAGCCATTTTGCCTCACGCGCAGACAATCACATTGTGCGCCGCCGTCGGTGTGGTTCTGACCGCGGGTTATATCCTGTGGTGTGTGCAGCGTGTTTTCCTGGGGGAGCCAAAGGCCGAATACCAATCCTTTCCCGATGCCAACGCACGGGAAGTGTTCACTCTCGCTCCACTGGCAGCCTTATGTATCCTCCTTGGAGTATATCCAATCATTGCGCTGCGAGTTTTCGACGGCACCGTGGAGGCATTGATTCGACAATTATATCCTTCCATTTGAATGACAATAGGCAAGAAACCACGGCTGCATCCGAGAAATGAGGGATACGCGAGTTGACCTGGCAAGAGATCATCAAAGATTTGATCCCCGGCCTGCCGATCCTGTTGCTGTGCGTCATCGCACTCCTGGTCATAATGGCGGATTGGTTTCTTGATCCCAGGCGGTCGTTCTATGTGGGGATTGTTGCATTGGTCTGTCTAGTGGCCACCGCAGGTCTGCTGGTCGGGCTGCTCTTGAAGCTCGCTCCTGCCGCAGCGTCGAGACCACTGGCGGAACCAACCCTGATTTTCGGCGAACGGCTGATTCTTGATCCACTGGGTCTGTTCTTCACGTTGTTTTTCGTGCTCACGGCAATTGCATGTGTTCTCGTTTCGCTCCGAACCAGGCTATTGCGGCACCGGCGTGTTGGGGAATATTACGCACTGCTTCTGCTCGCGACGGTTGCAATGGCCATTGTTATCGCCTCGCGCGACTTCCTTGCACTCTACCTGGCCATCGAAACCATCAGTCTGCCCTGTTATGTTCTGGTCGCATACCCGCGACAGGAACGCCTCGCGGCAGAGGCCTCATTGAAATATATCCTTTATGGCGCTGTGGCAAGCGGTGTGATGCTGTTTGGAATTTCTTATGTCTATGGAATGACAGGAACAACGATTATCCAAAGTATCTATGAGCTTCCGACCGAAGAGACCGCAGGACTCGGCGTCGCACTGATCCTGATTCTCGCGGGACTGGGGTTCAAAATGGCTCTTGTTCCGTTCCATTCCTGGTGTCCTGACGTTTACGAGGGTGCACCGACACCGATTACGGCCTATCTTTCCGTCGCCTCGAAAGGCGCAGGGATCGCCGCGCTGCTTCGGATTGTCTATCCGTTGTTTTGTGCGACCGAAACGGGCCACCCAATTCCGGCTGTAATCCAGCGCGTCAACCCATGGGCGATTTTTTGGGTATTGTCGGCGGCGACAATGTTTCTAGGCAATTTGGTGGCTATCTGGCAAACCAACGTCAAACGCCTTCTCGCCTACTCAAGCATTGCCCATGCCGGTTACATGGCCATGGCGTTTTCGTTGATGAATCGAGAAGCATTCGAGGCCATTGTTATCTATCTCATTGTCTATCTGGTGATGAACCTCGGCGCCTTTTTTACCGTGCTGTTCATCGAAAATGCAACGACGCGTTCGGACCTCGCATCCTACAGTGGTTTGATTCGGCGTTCCCCGTTGCTGGCCACCGTTTTGATCATATTCCTACTTTCGCTTTTGGGGATCCCTCCAACGGCCGGATTCATGGCAAAATTCAAGATGTTTGGTGCGTTGATTAGGGCCGGAAACGGTCCCGCTGTCACGCTTGCGGTCCTCGGCATTATCAACATTGTCATTTCCGCCTATTACTACCTTAAAGTGGTTAAAGTGATGGTTTTCGACATCGGCGAAGACGAAACGGCAATTGCTACTCATCCCATGGACGGAGCCATTCTCGTGGTCTTCGCCATTGCGGTCTTCGCGCTTTTCGTTTTCTGGACGCCGGTGCAACAACTGGCAGGGTCTCTCCCGCTGAATATATCCAAATTCTGAGGACTTGCCGATGGATAAAACCGAACGCGCCCTGGAAATGCTGAACGAAGTTCTCCGGCGCAAGATGAATTCACCGGCGACCTATATCCTGGAATCGTCTCCCTATGTCAGGGAGGCCGACCGGCCGGTTGTCGAGGCCATCGAAGCGGTCAGCGCAACGGCTCGCCGTCATGCGGAAGAAGCGGCGCGACGGATTCTGCTTCTCGAAGGAGTCCCGCACAGCGGATCGTATGATCCAAGCGTCGCCGACAGCAACTATCTGTCGGTGTGTTATCTGCTTGGCCAATTGATCGTGCGTCTCGAAAAAGACATCGCTCTTTTCAAAGAATATCAAGACCAATGCGAAGTACTTGAGGCCAAGGACGTCCTCGCAATGGTTATCGAAGACGATACCGCCCACTGTCACAAACTCACAGCCCTGCGCGACCAAATGAAAACGGAGCATCCGTAAGAAAAGAACAAAAGACACCAGCCAGCCGGTCCTCCACTCATCCACCCACTTCGGCAATCGTACTGTTCCGTCTTGACCGCACGTCTGGTCGGGCCGTAGCGTCGCTTTGTTGGTCAATCCATCATTGAGCACAAGACATGGCGGTTCGCGTACGTATTTACAACCTGTCCAAACGATATGGCGACGTCGTGGCGCTCGACGGGGTTTCCTTTGAGGTCGAACCGGGCGAGTTGTTTTTCCTGATCGGCCCGTCGGGCTGTGGGAAAACGACCTTGCTTCGAGCCATCGCGGGATTCGTCCAAGCCGACACCGGAAGAGTTCATTTCGACGACCGTGACATGACTGCCGTGGTGCCCTATAAGCGCAACACGGCCCTGGTGTTCCAGGGATATGCGCTTTGGCCTCACATGACAGTCGAGCAGAACGTCGAGTATGGACTTCGCGTCCGGGAACTGAGTGCGGTTGGGCGCCGACGACGGGTCGCGGAAATTCTCGAGGTTGTCCAAATGTCCGACCTTCGGCGCCGCTACCCGAGTGAACTTTCCGGCGGACAACAGCAACGGGTCGCCTTGGCGAGAGCCATCGTTGTCCGACCCGACGTCCTATTGCTCGACGAGCCGCTCAGCAATCTCGACGCCCGGCTTCGCGTGGAAATGCGCCGCGAGATTCTGCGAATTCACCGCGAAACGGGCATTACGACGATTTACGTCACCCATGATCAGAAAGAAGCCCTTTCGATGGGCCAGAGAATCGCAATTCTCGATCGAGGCCAGATTGCACAGATCGGTCGTCCCGACGAGTGCTACCGGCGGCCGCGAACGCGCTTTGTGGCCCGCTTTCTGGGCGAGGCCAATTTCATTGAAGGCAACATTGTGCGCGTTCTGAGCGACGGATCCTGCGAGGTCACAACCGCCGTAGGGCAATTGACCGTAAAGGCGGAAGGCGGAAATAAGACCACCGATAGTCGGTTGGCCGATGCTGCCCTTCATCCTTCAGCCTTCAACCTTCAGCCTTCGACTGCGGTGGTCGGCCAATCGGTTTGTTGCTGCTTTCGGCCGGAGTCGCTGGAGTTGGTCGGCCCAACGGAAGGCGGCCGCACCAATTGCTTTCGGGCGCGGGTCACCCACATGACCTATCTGGGCGAAACGCTCGAATATGAAATGAGCGCGGCTAACGGTTCGGTGAATCTCCAGGCGACCGTGATGGGCAGCGGCCCGAGCGCCCCCGAAGGCAGCGAGGTCCTGGTAGCCGTCGCGCCCGATGACATTGTTCTGCTCGAACCCGAAAAAGCTAATGACCGATAACACACCAACGCGAAGAGCGCACCGACTCGTCCTGTCGTGGGATCTGCTGTTCCTCGCTGTGCTTTGCCTCTTTTTCGTGGCTTTTCTGTTCTATCCCGTAAGTTACATCGTGCGTGGCGCGTTTCTGGTCGAAAACCGCCTGACGTTTGAATTGTTTCGGCTCCTCTGGCGTAACACCGGCTATCGCATAGCGATGTTGAACAGTCTTGCCATCGGGGTGGCCGTGGTCGCGCTGACAAGTGTGATCGCGCTGGCGCTGGCGTTGCCAATGTCGCGCTACGCCTTTCGCGGCAAGACGCTCCTCTCCGCGTTGATGTTGGTGCCCATGATCCTGCCGCCGTTCGTGGGAGCGATCGGCATCCAACAGATTCTCACGCGCTATGGTTCGCTCAATCTCCTGCTGATGCGTTGCGGCCTGATTGACGCGCACCATCCGATTGACTGGCTGGGAGAACATCGGTTCTGGGGAGTGGTGCTCCTGGAAAGCCTCCACCTCTACCCGATTCTCTATCTCAACATTCTGGCCGCCCTGAGCAACATGGACGCGACACTCGAAGAGGCCGCGCAGAATCTTGGTGCGCGCGGCTGGCGGCTGTTTCGCGACATCACATTTCCGCTCATCCTACCCGGCTATTTTGCCGGCGCCATCATCGTGTTCATCTGGGCGTTCACCGACCTTGGAACGCCGCTCATTTTTGGCTATCGCGAAGTTGTGCCGGTCAAGATTTTTGACTTGGTGGACGAAGCTGAGAGCAATCCGATCGGCTACGCGCTCGTCCTGATGGTACTCTTAATCACGGTCATCGTGTTTGTCGTATCCAGGCGAGCAACACATGGTCGAGCGGCAATTCACGGGCAGGATGCTCATGCCACACTTGCACCCACATCGCGAGAACGACCAGCCGGGGCAATGCGTGCACTTCTGATTTACGCGCTGATGCTTGGTGTCACGCTGGCGGCGATGATCCCACACCTGGGCGTATTTCTCAAATCCACCGCCGCGCGCTGGAGCATTTCCATTCTGCCCGAGGAATATACACTGCACTATTACAGTCTGGTCTTTCGCCATCCCGTCTCGCTGTCGAGCATCCGCATGAGTCTGTTGCTCAGTTTGCTCAGCACGGCAGCCGATCTGGCGTTGGGTTTCCTGATCGCCTACTACCTGCTGCGAAAGCGAATTCGCGGGCGTGTCCTGTTGGACATCTTCGCCATGCTGCCTCTGGCGCTGCCGGGAATCATTCTCGCGTTCGGCTACATCAGTTGCTTTGCTGGTGTTCCATTGCTCGACCCGCGCGAGAATCCGATTCTACTGCTCGTGGTGGCCTACGGTGTAAGACGGTTGCCATTCACGGTTCGCGCAGCGGTCGCGGGATTTGAGCAAACCAGCATTACCTACGAAGAAGCGTCGGCCAATTTGGGCGCGCGACCCGGCACGACGATCCGGCGCATTCTGATTCCACTGATCTTCCCCAACCTCGTCGCCGGTGGTGTGCTGGCCTTTGCGTTTGCGATGCTGGAGGTGAGCGAGAGTTTGATGCTGGCCATGCAGCGCAGGTACTACCCGATCGCCAAAGCGATCTACACAATGGTCGGTCGCATTGATGATGGGCCTTTCGTTGCCAGTGCGATGGGGATGCTGGGTATGGGGCTTCTGTTGGGTTGCTTTCTTCTCGCCTCGCGTTTTCTGGGCCGCCGGCTCGGCGAAGTATTCCGCTTGTAGGCAAACCACACACTTTGCACGGGGCAGAAGCAACTTGACCCAGCGCAGGTCTGCCGTTATCTGTTTGAGACGAGTTGCTTCGGTGCGGTGAAATGTCGGCTTGGAGTTTGGAACGGTGAACCTTTGTCGCACAGCGATTGCAGGCTCGGTTCTCGCAGGAATCGTTCTTTTTCTTGGTTGTCGCCTGCATCGAGAATTCCCACCCCAGCCGGTGAAAGTCGTTGGCACAAGTTACCATCTTGGCGAAATGCAGCAAGCCATTGGACTCCCCGAGACGCCCTTCGCCAATTTGCTGACGGCATCGGGCGATAGCGATGCGCCTGTCCTGGCCTTGGACCCGCTGCAAGGGCGATTGGTAGCCAAGCAGATGGCCAAGCAGATCGCCCGTCGGGAGCTTGCCCGCAAAGTGGCGGCGCTCGAAGTTCGACCAGGACGGACGGTCGGCGATTTTCTTCGCAGCGATCCCGACAAGCGCAAGAAGGTCGAGGATTGGATTCGTCAAGCGCAGCAAAAAGGACTCATCAAAAGCGGCGGCAACAAGTATAGCGTGCTTCTGACACTCGATCTCCGTCCCCTCGACAAGATACTTGATCTGCCGGGTGGCCTGACTGGGACGATTGCCGCCACGACGGCCACACGGATGCTGCGGGAGGAATTCCGTAAGCGCGCCGAGGCCGAGGCAATCGGGAACGCCCGCATCCGTGCCCTTGAATATGTCAAAGGCCTTCGGCTTGAGGGCAACGAGACCGTGGGTGAACAAATGCTGCGCAACGACAGCCTCGATCGCGCGGTTCGGGAGAAAACCGCTCTACTGAAGCCGATTACCGTCACCTTTCGCGAGAACGGAACGTGTGAGGCCGTGCTTGTGTTGGACGTTGCCGAGATCCAGCGCATCGCCGAGGAACATCGTGGAGGGTGGAGGCTGCCAACTCTATTGCGCTGGCCCATACGGAAATCTAGAACATAGGGGCAATCCATGAATTGCCCATGCAAGAACAAAGCCGTTCGAGCGTTGTTGGTTTGTTAAATCAGCTCCTGCCCGTGGATTGTCTCCTTCATGTCCGAAATTTTTCTCACAATCGCGGTTCTTTTCGGCCAAACCGGCGCTTTCATTTCCCTGCTCAATCGAAAACTGGTAAACACCAAACACAGCTGGTTTCGCGCTATGGCGATGACCTTGGCCGTGGCGTTTCTGATCGGCCTCCCTTTGGCCGCGCTCTTTCTTCTCCACCGCCGGGGAATTCTTTCCGACCTGGCCCACTTTCGGTGCCCCCGGGCTGGAGTTTGGCTGCTCGCCGCCTACCTGGCCGCTCTGCTTGCCGCAGCGGCTCGGTTTTTGTGGGTAAGTCTTGTTACACTGCCCCGACGCAAACGTCCGCCGATTGTCGTGGCTGAAAAGCAATCGCTGCATCTCTACCAACCAGAGGATGACCAGAAAGCGAAAGGAATATGGGCCTGGCGAGTGCCAAATCTCTTTTCGAGGTTGAATTGCCGATTCGATCTTGAGGTCAACGAGTTTGTCTTGATGCCACCAGATTTGCCGCAAGCCTTCGATGGCTTTTCCATTGTTCATCTCAGCGACATCCACGCCATGCGCACCCGACCCGAAGGTTGGTATGACTTTGTGGCAACCGCCGTCGAGCAGCTCGAGCCTGATTTGATCGCTATTACGGGAGATTTTTTGGTAGATGGCGATGACTTTGTTCGTATCGAGCGCGTTCTGCCACGATTGCGGGCGCCCCGCGGCGTATGGGCAATCCTGGGCAATCACGATTTGTGGGAAGCGCCGGACAAGTTGCGCGACCTTCTGGCCCGACGTGGCATCGGCCTTCTCACCAACCGTCGAACCGAAATCGGCTTCAACGGGGCGACGCTCGATTTGGTCGGCGTTGAGTCACCCTGGAATCGCCCGACGGTCGCGTGGCGAGAGCTTTTCGACATGTCCTCGCGCCGGACAACGATCGTCCTGAGTCACACGCCCGACAATGCGCCGACCCTCGCCCGAATGGGTGTCACGCTCATGCTGGCGGGACACACCCACGGCGGGCAGATTCGCCTGCCCTGGATCGGCTCGCTGATCGTACCGTCGCGATACGGCAAACGCTATGATCAAGGTTGGTTCACGATCGGCTCGCTGCCGGTCTATGTCAATCGGGGAATCGGGGCCTATTCGCCGGACATGCGCCTCGCGTGCCGTCCCGAGATCACTCGTTTTGTATTGCGTGCCAGCGGCCCCAAGACCTGACCGCTGCCCCCCGCTCTTCGGTAGCCACACACGATCAGGCCCTGTGCTGCTCAATCATCCAGGAACGCCTTTTCGGCACACAGGGAGAGGGCACTGGAGACGGTGGAGATGGCTCTCAGATCTTGTCATTCTGGAAATCGAGCTGATGCCTGGCCCCCGGTCCCTGACCCCCGATAGAAAGATCTTCGCAAAACGCACACATGTCTCAACGCAAGAGTGTGATTTTTGTCTTTCCGCAGGTTGTCAACCCGCGCCACGTCGGATCAAGTTACCAGTCCAAGCTCTCACGAAAATCGTAGCATGGGCATCCTGCCCATGATTCGTAAAGTCAATGCTTCACGGGCAAGATGCCCGTGCTACAATAGCAGGTATCCTTTTCATTACTTTCTGGGTGGCGCACCGCGCCATGAAGGCTCTCACCCAAACCGGGCCGCCCAAATCGCACCCAGCGCCCCTCTCCCAAACGGCAACTGAACCCGATTCGTATACGCCCGCCGAACCTTGGTCGAAATCAAAAGAATCAGACCGATACTCTGCAGATACGCCAAGTTCGAGTAAAAATACGTATAACTGAACGGCTCCTTCCGCAGCGCCGCGCCCGGTCGAAGTTGCCGTCAACGCTTGCCTCCTTCTCCAACGCGCAAAAGTAGAGCGTCTTGATCCCCACGCGAATGTCAGAGTTCGCATTGTGCGCCACCAACGCCGCGATATGAGCTAGATCCTTCTTCGGGAAAACCTGAAGCCCCAACTCCGCGCACTGCTCCAGGATCGCCCCGATGGCTTCTGCATCGTAGTTCCGGAAATGAACGATCTCCGGCTGCAGCGTGCTTCGAATGCTCACATCAAGTTGTTGGTGGAGGTAGGGGTTGTTGCTCACAAGAACGATCATATAGTTCTGTTCGGAGCGCCTGAGGAGGTAGAGGACATCTTTGCGGCGCTCTTTCTCGGACAAAAGGTCCACTTCGTCCAGCACAACAATCACCGGCGGCTTGAATCGTTTCTGAAACTGCGCCCACAGTTCATCCAACGCATACCCGCGCGGTTTTGTTTCAAGAAGCTCAGCCAGAATCTTGAAACTCGTATTGTGGTGGCGGCAATTCACGGAAAGATAACCATCGCGGTGATACCCACCATTCCCGAATACAGCTATGGGCCTTATGGCCACTGCGGAACACCAAAAACGGATTGCGTCACCTCCATAGCGATACGCTGCGCGGCCAACTTTCTCCTCAAACGATAGGTCTCCCTACCGTCTTTTCCTGTTGACATGTCCATTGAGGCGGCCTGCCCTGACAAAGCCGTTTTCGGTTGCCGCATAGGCAAAGACGCAATACGAAACCATGTCATGCAAACCGCACTTGAGGAGATTGCCCATGAAGGCCTTTCGATTCACCGGCATCCTGTTCTTCGTCATCGCCGTTACCGCAGCCGCGGCGGAAATGCACACCGACATCGAGTATGCAGTGGCAGGCAACGAAAGCCTGAAGTTGGACGTCTGCATACCTGACGGCGACGGCCTATTCCCGACAGTGATTTTGGTCCACGGCGGGGGTTGGCGCGGCGGCGACAAGCAGGTTTTCATCAAACCGATCTTTCAGCCGCTGACCGACGCTGGCTTTGTCTGGTTCAGCATCAACTACCGTTTGGCCCCTGCCCATCGCTATCCGGCCGCCGTGGACGACGTGACAACCGCCGTCCGTTGGATCAAGGCGCACGCCCGCGAATACAAGGCGGACGAGAAACGCATTGCGCTGATCGGGGAGTCGGCCGGCGGGCACCTGGTGGCGCTGGTTGGGGCGCGCGACGGGCGCCAGCTTGGCATCGCTGCCGTGGTGCCGTTCTATCCACCCTGCGACATGGAGGCTCTGGCCTTGGGTGAGGACAAAACCAATGCGGCGTTCAAAGCGGTCAGCGCCTTTCTGGGTTTCACGGAGGCCGACGGTCAGGCTCGCCGTCTGCTGCGCCAGTCCTCGCCCATCACTTATGTTAACAAGGATATGCCGCCGTTTCTGTTGATCCATGGCGACAAGGACCAGACCGTTCCTTACAGTCAATCGGTCAAAATGCGCGACCGGATAAGGCAGGCCGGCGCCTCCTGCGAACTCTCCACCGTGGAGGGGGGCGCTCACGGCATGAACGGATGGGAGAAAGATCCAAAACTGCAAACCTACAAGGCGGAGATGATCCGGTGGCTCAAGAAGTATCTCCACGCTAACTGACCGGCTGCGTTTCGCTTGGGAGGGATTTGACGAGTGCAATCTTGCGTCGGGCGATGGATGGATTGAGATCGAGGGTGGCGCCTTATCGGGCCGTATCTGCTTTCACGGCGGCGACGGTCCCGGTTTCAAAGGGATAAGGCAAAAGCCCCGCTCGTCCAGTCGGGCAGAGAACCAATAGGTTTATGACAGGAGAATCACGCCGTGAATATTTCACGAAGACGGTTCGCTCAGACATTGGCCACAGCGGCTTTTGGCGCGATGTCGCCGAAATTCGCGTTGGCCAGCAAGGGTGCCAAACAATCGCCCGATAAACTCAACCTCAGCTGCATGGTCTGGCGCATCGGCGACATTCTCGACTTTGACAAACAGGTGGAATGGATCGCCTCCGCGGGGTTCGAATCCATTTCTTTCCACGCCTCAGCCGGCGAACCCGGGAAATGGCGTGGGATCGAACCGGCCGCCGCTGACCGAAAAGAACGACGCCGCATCCGGAGTCTTCTCGCGCGGTTTGCCGTGCGGGAGATTCATGCGCCCTTCGACGTGAAGATTCAACCGGAGACTCCTGCGAGCATTCTGGAGAAACTGGAAGAAGTCCTGAAGTTTGCCGGTGACGTGGGTGGTACAGTCGTAACCGTTCACGCCGACCCGCCGGCGCAGAACAAAAAGACATCTGCGACGGCGTGGCACAAGGCGTTGGACAGGCTGGATGCGGCCGCCGCTGCCACAGGACTGCGCATTGGCCTGGAGCTCAACCGAGGCTTCGAATGGCTGCGGGAGCCGCGCCGCCGGCAGGTCGGCGCGACGCTGGACGTGGGACACATGTATCTGCGGGATGGCGCCGGTTTCCGTCCCTACGGGACCGTCGGGAATCTGATAAGGTTTCTCGACAGAGATCTGTTCCATCTACACCTCCATGACTATGACGGCCAGTCGGATCACATCGAGATTGGAACGGGTCAGGTTGACTTCGGCGACTGTCTAAAGGCGCTGGACGACATCGGTTTTCGCGGAGCGTTGTGTCTGGAACTCAATCCCGACCGCTGCCAACCGGAGGGAATCCGGCGAAGCGCGGATTATCTGAGAAAGCGCGCGGCCAAGATGAATCAGTGATCCAAAGGAATGCCGGGCAATGGATTGGGCATGTCGGCAGAAGTGATAGTTTTATATACTTCCAGGTCCCGAGTACCTTCTCGGTGACGCAGGATGCAAAGAGTTGACTCGGTTGCCGGTGGCTCGTTCTTCGTAGCTGCGGCGCCGCTGATTTACGTTTTTTCTGCGATAGACTTGGACCTGGCCTTCCGGCCATTTGAATACCTCGACTTCTCGGAGATCTATGAGTGGTTCAGCAGCGTCATTGATTTCGTCATCTTTGCTTTGATCTTTGTGGGGCTAGCGCAAGCAACGTTGGGAAGGCGTTTTCCAGGTAGGGCTGGCCGGGCTGTCTGCATCGGCGTTGGCTTCATGCTGGCCCTGGGCCTTGTTGCAGTGGAGCAGCAACTTGGCTTCAGCCTGAGATCCATCGGGCCTGTTGCAGCGACGTTGCTCATTCTGCTACTCGGAATCATGATCTACAGGATGCTGCACTACGCCGGCCTCAGCCGCGCATCTTCCGCCGCCGCCGCATACATCGCCATCTTCCTAACCATGCTTGGCATCGCGCCCGAGTTCTTCCGCTGGGTAAGCGACGAGGTTCCCTGGCTCGCAACCGCCCTCATCATCCTGGCAATACTCGCATTTGTGGCGTTAGCATTCTCCTTCGCTCCAAATCACCTGCCTGGCGGAGCGTCCGCCCAAGCCGTCCGGAGATCGGCAACAAACGGCCACGGATCCCCGAACAGAAACGCCATTTCCGAGGAAAAGCGCTTCATCAAACATGGTCCGAGACCCGCCGCATACGAGGCGGCAAGAGAAGCCAAGGAAACCCTCAGAGACCTCGACGCAATAGAGCAAGCCATTAGGCGGGGCGGAAACGATCCGAGACAAGTTCCACGGATCATAAACGCAGTTCGCGCTACTGCGCCAAAGGAAGAGGATCTCAGGCGGCGCATCGAGAGTCTCAAGCGCCTTAACCAAAGGCTCATGCAAGAAGATGCCTTAGAGTCTCAAAAAAATGATCTCACGCAGAGACGCCAAGACGCAGAGAGACTGTTCTTGGCGCCTTTGCGGCTTGGCGCGATGTCATTCTTTTAGGAGCTCTTAGTTCTCTCGAGCCAGTCACACCAATCCGCAAACGCGTTGCCGCCGAGAATCCGCGGCCTCCTGACCGAGGAAATGCCCGACGAAATGAATCGCGTGAGCGTTGAAGAATACATAGACCGAATTGAAACCGCTACCCGGAGGCCTGCACCCGGCCCGCAGGTGCGTTTCCTTTCCACTACGGCCTCTCCGTTTCCACGCATTTCATGGTCACGGCATACTCCGAAATGACCTCGCCGGCCCCCCACTGCCTCTCTCCGCGAATCGAGTTCAGACACAGTTTGTCCGTCATCCGACCGCGATCATACCCCTTGGCGGCGACTTCGGCCGTTGTCACATCACTCAAAGCGACAAGTTTCTCGTTCATTGTCCACGTGCCGTCGGCCGCTGACCGAAACGCAAGAAATGTCCTCGCCTTTTCGATGCCATGATCGAGCACCAATTCGGCCTCAAACTCTCTGTCGCTGTTCGATACCTTGACCTCGTGAACTTTGACGGCGAGCGGTCCTTTTTCCCCTTCAATCGAACGAAGCCGATGCCGCTTCGCTGATGCGGCGACACGATGCGATCCGGTCGGTAAGGAACACACTGCGCCATCACCTTCGCGCTCCAACTGAACGTGTGGAACGCCGAACCCGTCCGGTTGAGAATGATCTTGCCGCCGTCCAGCCAACTCATCGCCAGTGCCCGCAAAACGCCCGTCTGCGTCGAGGGGAAAAAGTATTCGCCTTCGTAGAAAATGCCACCGGATGGCGATCACGCCTGCATCTTCTCCAGCGTGCCCATGCAGCGCCCCGCCAGCGACCATGCCTCTGGGTCGCGTCCATAAACCGCCATCAGCACATGCTTGCCGAGCCATGACCTGCAGAAGCCGCACGGCTCAAAGGAATCCACCTTGCGATCAATTCCGCGATCAACCCAGACCTGGCTTTCTTGTTCTGGATCCTTACGAAAAAGCATCGCCAAAACCTCCTGGATTCTTGACGGCTTCCCAAACGCTGAGGCTGCCGCTTCCATCAAGGTATGCGGTAGAAACCTGTGAACCGTTTCAGAGATTCTGGCGTCTCTGGCAAGACAATCGGCACTTCCTACCCAGTTAACAAACACCGAGAAGACCGCCCCAAAGCCGCTTTCTCGACGACAAAACACCTCCCAACACGCCAGATCGCCAAGCTCCCAAAAGTAAAGTCTTTTACCCTCCTGACAGAAAGGGCTGTCCAAGCCAAAGCCTCACGAAGGAAAGCCATCTTAAGGCCCATACTCCGCGATGAATGGGCATTCATGCGCACGATCGCCACGGATTCGCGTAGTTTCAAGAGAGGGGGACTCTTGGGCCTTGCTGCCTCTGCAGGTCTTGAAGAGCTTTAACACGACTCGATTCGCGTTCCATGACGGCGATGCTTGACTTTGCGGCAAAAGGCAGGCCTATTGTGGACAGACCGCCAGTCGAAACGGCGGCCCCAAAAAATCGCCGGTCGCCGACACTCCATCCAGCCCGTGAAACGGAAGCGGGCTTTGCGGGAGCGCAACCCGTGAGGGATAACCGGCCGGGGCATCGATGTGAAAACCGCAAGGGGATGGTTCATACCCACCGTCCCCTTGCCCCCATTCGGGTGCATGACAAAAACGTGGGGGGTGGCGATTTGACTTGATTTCTTGTTTTTTTGGCCGAGGGCGTGTAGTAATATACGCTACACAGATTGCGGGAGGCCCCATGAATCCCGTCGAGAAACTCACC
>Ga0315280_10003093_pt1 | contig 25958 bp, 21 predicted proteins | sample YL17G06_40_MG_FD_203697 | JGI IMG/M metagenome (GOLD analysis project Ga0315280, IMG submission 203697) | Sediment microbial communities from Yellowstone Lake, YNP, Wyoming, USA - YL17G06_40 | ecosystem: Environmental > Aquatic > Freshwater > Lake > Sediment | place: USA: Wyoming | collected...
AGGAGGTGACGCATGAGCCGCACGGCTAGAACACGAGAATACTTCACGGACCCGCGCAACATGTCGACCATAGTGCGCAGGAACGCTGTTGCCTCTTCGGCCTTCGAAGGCGCTTCGGCTAAGGCGATGAAGGTCATTTCCGATAGGCATCACGATAGCAAAGCCTCCTCAAAGAAGCGCGCCAGCGGTTCGTAGTTTTGCTGGTAGCCCTGGATCACCGCCACAAGATACTGCTCTCTCACTCTCCTAGACCCGCGCCCGGTGAACCTGTATTCCGGCGGCGCGTAACCTGCCTGGAACGCCATTAAGTCTGCCAACCAGCGTGCGAGGCGACCGTTGCCCTCCCTGAACGGGTGTATTAACAGCAATTCCGCGTGAACGACCGCCAGAGATTGGCTGACTGCCTCCACTCCGTCCGCCTTGCACGGCGTGTGCGCTGCAAGTACATCTGCCTCAAACTTGGCCATGTTGTCCGTCACCAGATAGGCCGGTGGCCAGGCGAATCCCTCTTTCGCCAGTTCAACGGTTCGGCAATTGCCGGACCACGAATAGATGCCTCCGAGCCAGTCCCTGTGCATGCCACGGATGAAGTCTGCCGTGATGCGCTGCGACTCAAGGCTTGGCTTCCGATAATAGGTCTCCTGAACCCGTATCAGTGCCTCCAACTCAATAAGGTCCATTTCCACCTTGCTCGTTATGCCGAGCAGGTTCTTCAGCACCTTCTTCTGCGAGCCTGGCTCGTATTCGGCTTCGGGCCCAGTGGCGTTCACATATCTGTTCATCCAACGCCTCCGGCAGCCGCAGGAAGGTACACATATACTCCCAGGACATCAGGCGGTAGGTTCGGCTCCACGCGATACCGGATGCCCTTCTGCTGGGACGCGCTACGGACCCGGCGATGGGCGTCGAGCAGTTCGACGGCACGTTCCTGTGCCACCTGGTTAAGATGTGGCTGCAGGTATTCAAAGCTGTCGATGACTTTGCTGACGAAATCTCTTTGGGCCTCGGTGGCGATATTCGCATCCGGAGAAGCCTCAAAGATAGTATTCGCATGCTCATCATCCAGCCACTCCGCGTTCTCCGGCGAACCCTCAAACGCGAGCAAGCGGCAGTCTTCCGCCAAGAGCGGCGATTCTTTCCCGCCCTTCTGGCTGATGATATGGTAACGGAAACGCACCAGGAGAAGAGTGGTCCGCCTGTCCACTGCTGCTGTGCGTATAGCCCCACATCGTTTCGCACATCCATCCGCGTAGGCATCGAGTGCGCCATCCATGACGTAAGAAGCAAGCCCCTCCACGATGGGATGTGTCCGGCTCAGGTAGACTTCTCCATCGTTAACAGGCAGTTCGAACCTGGCCTTGAGCTTACCAGAATCGGCAACCAGTTCTCGCAGAGCGGCAGGAGCTTCCGAGAGATCGATAGCTGATAGGCCGTTCTTCTCACTCACAACGGCCTTGTTCAGCTTGAACGCTTCCTTGATGAATGAGGCGACGTCGACGCCACTCCCGATGGCATCCCGCATCGCCGTTAGCTCCGCAGCAACATCATCGACCTTGATAGTCTCCTGGGCAAAGACTGTGCGCGAGCGTTTCTCCCGCTCGGCCGCGGACTCCCATTCCAAGTTAAGACTATCCTTCTCCGGCTTCAGCATATCTTCGAACAGCATAAGCTGTGTGCTTGAGTCGTGTCCCCAGTCCTCTCTGAGCAACAGTCCTTCGAATATTGCATCCATGACCTCCTCGGCGCGGGCTGGAACAGGAACTGAGATTCCGAGGGAGTTCCGTATCGCCTTGTGTTTCTTGATCAACACGTTCAGGACGAGGCCGTCGATGTGGTTGTCGATGCCGTAGTAGGTGAGTACGCGAACTGTGGGAGTCGGCTGACCGTAGCGGTCGACACGACCTTCACGCTGCTCGTGGCGGGTCGGGTTCCAGGCGAGGTCGTAATGCACTACGGCATTGAACTTCTCCTGGAGGTTGATTCCTTCGCTGAGGCAGTCAGTGCAGACCAGAACACGCCTGTCTGCTTCGCCGAGTTGGGCCACACGATCCTCTCGTTCCTCGGGGGGGAGTAAGCCGGTGACCGCTGCGACTTCCACGTTATTCGGCAGCGCTTTGCGGAGTCCCTCAGCAACGTACTCGGCGGTCGGAATGAACCGGCAAAAGACTATGGGGTTGAAACCATCGGCGACGATCTTCTTGATGAGTTCCGCTGCACGAACGAGTTTATGATCCTCTTTGCCTACTAGCTTATCAGCCTCTCTGGCAAGCTCCAGCAGCCTGCTTCTGTTCCGTTTGTCATCCGTATCCTCACCAGACGAATCGCTGCCGGGAGCGATATCCGGGGTCTCCGAAGAGTCATCGGCGATCAGATCCATGACGGTCTTTCTCCCGATCAGATCGACCTCGGCATCCGTATCTGCATCAGCGCAGGCTGCACGACTTCGAAGCGTTGCCGCTGCCGCTGCAGGGCTGGAAGCAATTGACCGCAGCAGGGCAAGCGCCGACCACCACCGCACCCGCTGATGGAACTTAGTGCCGGACTTGTCCGCAATGACTTCTCTCGCATATTTGACAACCCGATGCACAAACGCTTCATACGCTGGTGACAGCCTGTAGCTCTCTTCGGTATCCTCTCGCTCCGGGAATGGGGTCTGGGAATCGAGGTAGTTCTTGATATCCGCCCTTCGCCTCTGAACGAAGTGCTCGGCAAGTCGACGCCGGTGAGGAGCGCTCTGTGGGCCGGACAGATCATCCGGCAACTCTCCGAGTGAGGTATCTACCAATCCGAGTAGCGACCTGAACTCGTTCTCTTTTCCGCTGTGCGGGGTTGCGGTCACGAAGATGATGTGCCGATTGGGATCCTGGGCAACGGCCGAGATAAGGTCGAAACGCTGCTTCCGTCCGCCGCGTCCCTCTCCGCCCCAGGAACACGTATGGGCCTCGTCAACTATCACAAGTTCAGGGCACGTTCGGGCGAACTCATCCCGGCGGCGATCCGACTTGATGAACTCAGTGGAGACAACTACGAATGGATAGTAGTCGAAGAGCGACTCACCAAGCCTGCACGGGCGCTCCAGGCGCTTGACCGTGCTCGGCAGAACAAGCTCCGCCTGTATATGGAACTTGTCCACCAGTTCCTTCTGCCACTGTTCTGCGAGATGCGGCGGGCAGAGAACAGCCAAACGTTCCACTTCCCCGCGGTCAAGGAGTTCTTTCGCGACAAGCCCTGCCTCGACTGTCTTGCCAATGCCCACGTCATCTGCTATCAGCAGGCGAACGGGGTCGAGCTTCAGCGCCATCAACAGGGGGACCAACTGGTAAGGTCTGGGATCGACCGCAATGGACGCGAATGAACGAAACGGCCCGGCGCTTGACCTGAATCCCAGTCTCAGTGCGTCACGAAGCAGTCGGCAGGATCGATAGTCTCCCACGTCGGACGGGTCCGGCAGATCGAAAGTCGCCGCTTCCACATTCTCCAGCGGAAGGAAGATTCCAGCCGTCTCATCCGAAGCGCCGCCAAGAGGACGAACGACCAGCATCTCGTCTTCCGACTCCGGGAGAACCACCCATTCCCTTCCTCTTGCCCTCACTAGTGACCCAACCGCAAAGCTCATTGTGGCCTCCCAAAGACGTGCGGATATCGCGAGATGATCTGTGCCCAGTCGTCCTTTGCGCCGAACCTTATCACCAGGTATCCGGCATTCTCCAGCGCCTCCGTCTGCTCTCTGTCCCGTTCAGCCCGTTCGGGATACTCGTGGTGCGGACCGTCCACGTATATCGCCGCCTGCTCCGCATCATACATGAAGTCGGGCCTGGTGCCGCAGGATTCCACGAGAACCTGTGCCCGTGACGGCAGTGCGCACTGCGTGCCATCAATGATGTCGAGCCATTCTGTCTCCAGCGTTGACTGGCACAGCCGATTGAGTCCTTCGAGATGCTCAGACCGTGTCTTGCCGACCGGACTGGTGTTGACCGTAGCATCAGCATACTGCATCAGGATCTCACGGATGAGCTTCCTATCCAGCAGCTTGTGGTCAGTCTGATTGCCATAGCTCATCAGGCAGTCGTAGCAGGCAGCTTCGCAGTCCTCCAAGGCATTCGGGGCTCGATGAAGGTCTTCCCCGGTATCGGGATCGAAGTGACATATCTCAAGCGCCCGCCTTGCGATCCGAGACAATGCTTGCGGGTCATCGACCAAACGGCGCAGGACACCGGCTCCGCCCTCTGCCGCTTCGTAGAAGAGCATTAGCCTGCGATCATCCTTGTTGGGTAGAGGCTCCACCGCGAGCTCGTTATCTTCAAGCTGATACTCAGCCTGTAACGCGCTCTTGAGTGCAGCCTCAAGGGACGCGACCACTTCCACTGAAAGCGACGTTTCCGGCTCAATAAGGAGGCAGTTGCGCCAGTCCTCAACGTACGGAATGACGCGCTCCTTGCGGGGCGACAGGGATCTTCCTTGTCATCATCCGTAGGAGACTTGGCCCAGTATCCTCGCTCTACGTCCAGCGTGAAACCATACTGATCCTGATTCGCTCTGCGCTTCCATCCGAGGTTGATACGCCAGATAGTAGCCCTGTCTCCGTAACTCATCCTGGCCAGGTCGGAGCCGTCGTTGGTCAGAGTGGCCAACTGGCACTGAATTGTCCCACCTCTTTTAGCGAAGCGCGCGCCGGTCACGATATCGTAGCCCAAGCGCATCCGTTCCTCTTCGTCGGAGTTGATCTTGTCCCGACGCCTGGTGGAAACGTTTTGCAGTCTGAACAACTGCCCAAGTGGAGTGTCGAGAATGGTACCACACCGCTCACACTGATCTGGGTTGAAGTCAGCTGTTACCGGATGTAGGTATCCGCAATGGCCGCAAAGCTTTGCGCTCATGGTACCGACCGTGCCCTCTTCGGACGGATCGGTAACCGGAAGTATGACCTTATCTATCACGTAACGTGAGCCTTCATGATAGACGATGGCTCGCGGTCCGAACTCGGAGATCGCCAGGAACCTCGGCCTGGACAGATACTCATCTCTCTGCTTGCTTTGGCGACGGGCTGGGATATATGCAGAGAGTGGTAGGCGCGGAAAGCTGTAGCCCGGCAGGAATCCTTCACTGGCAAAATAGCGGTAACTGTAGAAATCCGACTGGACTATGTTCTCGATATCGGTAAGGAGCGACTGCTGATTCTCTGCTTCACGCCTGAGCCGCTTTGCCTGTTCTTTGTCGGCCTGGGGGCGTGTAGGATCGCGGATTATCTGGTCCTGCGCGCGTGCTTGGCGCAGCGCCGATAGGTAGAGCGTCCTCCATCTATCGCAGGCTCTATCAAAGGACGACGTCACCTGATCGAGGACTTCATCCAGCCACTCATCGGTATACCAGCCGGAGGAATCAAGCTCCTCGGTGACAGTGGATAGCACTTCCCGGCATCTCGCCCGGGCGCGCTCCTTTGCCTTCACATTCGAGATATCCGCGACAACACTTGGAAGCAGCGGTAGATTACCGGCCTCATTGGAGAGGTCGAGCACGTCCTTCAGCGATTTTCCAAGGGACAGGCCGGTCTCTGCAAGCCAGACAGCCTGCACGTGGGCACGGACCAGATCCTCGTTCGCCAGATCGAGTCGAGGCGTCACCACCGATCCGGAAACCATATCGTGCGGACGCTTGAAGAAGTACTGGTCATGCGGACTGCCAGTCGTGCAATAGGAGAAGACAAGAGCTGGCTGGCCGCTTCGCCCAGCGCGCCCGCTCCTCTGCGCATAGTTGGCGGGGGTTGGCGGCACGTTCCGCATGTTCACCACGTTTAGTTCCGAGATATCGACTCCAAGCTCCATCGTGGGAGAGCAGAAAAGGATTGGAAGCTTGCCCTCACGGAAGCGCTGTTCCCGCTCCTCCCGCTTTTCATAGTCCACCTGCGCAGTGTGTTCCCTGGCTTCTAACCCCACGTTCTCGGCGGCCGCATTGCGGTAGAACTCCACGAAGAATGGGTTGGTTCGAAACCCAAGACCGGAGCCTCTGGGCACCCGGATGGGATCGTGATAGGCCGTCGATCCATCGCCTGCTTCCCAGATCATGGAAGATGCCACGAGCTGGTAACCGTCGACTTCGTGTTCTGATCTCGCCTCCATAACCACGTCAACAAGGCCGCCGATCTTCAAAGCTTTGAGCAGTTGAGTAATGATGCTGGATTTCTCTTCGAGACCCAGGCGGTCAGGATAGTCGGGGAATGTCGTGTTCCTCCCGAGGAAACTGCCGAATGCACCGCGAGGTGACAGGAAGACATTGCTTCCTGCATCAGCATTTGTGCGGGGGCGAGCGAAGAGAATCGAGGCGTATTCCATGCTGCTTACCTCGTTCTCATCCAGTGCCCATGGCTCGCGCAAACGCTGGCTGCTCAACTGCTGAATTTGTTCCTGGTAAGGCTTTTCCAGGTAGTTCACCTTCACCGCCAGTTCCCGGCGCATAAGATCGAGAAGCGCCTTAGCAGCACCGTAGCGTGCCTCCGGCCTTGCCGTGGCGAGCACCGGATGTGCCTTCTCCCATATGTCCTCCGCACGGCACACATCATCAAGGGCTAGATAGTCAATCTCCAGCAATCCGCACTGCTCCAGATTCGGTGAAGTGATCCGCCAGCCACGTTTCAGATCGCGGTAGATTCTGTAACCGATTACCTCGCGTAAAGCGCGCTTTGTCTCATCTAACGGTGCAAACCTCACATCGGGGTCTGCTGCGTAAAGTGCTATGGGCAGGTTCAGCGCGTCGAAAACCCGATTGGTTAGTTCTTCATGTCTGAGTCCGCTCTGGCCAGCGCCTGCAACCGCTCTGTACAAGGCCGAGCGAAGCACGCCGATCTCCACGAAGTCATTGAAGTGCCCAGCCTGCAGTGATGCGTCCTGGCGGTTATCCGTGAAACTGAGGAGTTTGCGAGCCTTCTCCTTCAAGCTGGGCTCGTTTTTCAGATACTTGATCGTGGAGAGGCTGAGAACGGTGGTTGCCGTACTGCGGCCTTCCGACGTGAGGGTTGCCAGTTTCGCGAAATCGCTCTTCTGAGAGCTATGGTAGGCAACACCACAGTGAAGACAGAAGCGGAATGGCATGGGCACGAACACGCACTCAGCCCCCTGTCTGGAGAGGTGTCCGACGGGGTCTAACCGCAGACGCTGCGGCACGTACTTCCTCGATGACGACTTGACCCTCAGTTCTCCATTGTGTTCCTCCAGCCAATCATCCGGAAGTCGGGACATAGCCTCGTTGTCGTCTGATGGCCAGGGATCGTCCGCACCGAGATACAGGTATCCGAAACACGCATCGTCGTCCGCCTGCTCATCTGGATCACGCGCTTCAAAGCTGGTAATGCCACTGTCTTTCTCGGCAACCTGCTTTACGCGGTAGTACTCCTGGCCGCATTCCCTGCAGAATGCCAGTGGGTACAGTAGACGCTCTCTGCTTCCAGGAACGAATTGCTGAGCCTGCATAGTCACGTGGCGGTCAGATTCCTTTTCAACCGAGGAATAAACGGTATCACCACGACTGATGAATTGGTGTATCCTGAAGGCGAAAACGGGGAAGCCTGTGTTCGGATTCAGATGCTCGTATCCAGCGAGGAGGTAACGCTTCAGGGCATTCTCGCACTCCGACTGCTCGGCTCCACATAGGCTGCTCAGATCGCTCGCCGCGCCGTTTGGGCCAGTGATGCTGCGAGGCGCTGACCTCATCAGTCGTCCGGAGACAGTCTCCGCCGACACTCCAAATGTTGTCTCGATCCAACTAGACACCGGATCGGAAAGGAAAGTCTCGTAATCTCTCGGCATCTCCGATACGGACTTGGATACGCGATCACGGAGGGACTGGATGAATCCCGGGTCACCTGAGTCTCGCTCAGGGGTGGCTCTTCGAAGAGACTCGCCTATCACGTCTTCCGGGCGCACGCGCGAGCCAAAGAGCTTTGATGCAACGTCCGCGACTTCTACGCGCTGTTGCTCGAATGAGCCAGCTCCCGCCAGAGTCGCGGAAGTGCCTATGCACTGTAACTTCTCGGCGACCATTCGGTCGGCAACACGGCGTACAAGGAGTCCAACATCTGCGCCTTGTCTACCTCTGTAGGTGTGCAACTCGTCAAGGACCAGGAAACGGAGCCCGCGCGCGGCGTTCACCAGTCCCTGTTCAGATGGGCGTGTGAGGATAAGCTCAAGCATCACGTAGTTGGTCAGGAGGATATCCGGCGGATTCGAGATGATGGCATTCCGTTCTTCATCTGATTCCTGTCCCGTATACTTAGCGAAGGTTACCGGCCCCTTTCCATCCGGGAAACCGTGACACAGAAACTTGGTAAGTTCGCCGTACTGGCTGTTAGCGAGTGCATTCATCGGGTAGACGACAATGGCGCGGATGCCTTTGCCTGAGCCCTGCCTCACCACGTAGTCAGTTATCGGCACTATGTATGCCAGGCTCTTCCCAGAACCAGTTCCTGTGGTGAGCACGTAGTTCCGGCCTTCGCCCGCAACGGCAACCGCGTCAGACTGGTGTTTATGGAGGCAGAGAGGCAGTCCGGGATCACGCTGATCGGCCTTTATCCTGAATATGCGGCTACAATCGGAATGGAGAACACTTCTGGATACAAATGAGTCTATGGACTCGCCTTGCTCAAACGACGGGTTCAACTGGATCAACGGCTCAGGCCAGAGCAAGCCGGAGTTCAGACTGCGCTCCACGTAGTCTCTGATGGGCCTATCACGTATCGTTACGAAACTGCGAATGTAAGACTCATAGTCCAGTATAAGCTTGTTCCGAAGCTCAAAGACGTCCATATTCCCCTATGCCCTCATATTCTACTCGTGCGCTAGATGTGTAGAGCTTTGCGCGTTCGTGGTTCGGTCATTAGCTCCGCCAGAGCGCACCCACTCATCGACCTCTTCTTTGCGGAACTTCCAATGCCGACCGAGTTTGTGTCCCGGCATGCTACCCTTTGCAAGCCAGCGATATACGCTCTCTCGAACGACGCCAAGATACTCGGCGATCTCACTCACGGACAACCAACGATCTTCCATCTCTTGTTACTCCATAACCTCACTGTGGAAGTCAGGTACGAGAACGGCCTTCGGGCAGGTGGAATCCACACGAGCGATCCCGTTTCCGCCTTGCTGCCAATCGTCCGTCATTATAGCAGAAAGGCTGAGCGTTTGTCATCTCAGCTCGCCAACTGATTATGATTGCGTATGACTGAGACTAATGGTATCCCGTGACAGTCAGCCGCGCATCTGCTATAATCACAGCTGGCTGGCGCTGGTCCGACATACGGCTCCAGTGTCCTGGCGCGAGGAGGAAAGCATATGCTGACTATCACGTGCTTCGGTGCGGTCAATGAGATCGGCGGCAACAAGATTCTGCTGGAAGACTCCGGCTCGGCGATGATGCTGGATTTCGGCAAGAGCTTCTCTGCTGAGAGCAGCTTCTTTGATGAGTTTCTCCAGCCACGAACCAACTCGTGCTTGCGTGATCTTCTGAGACTTGGTCTGCTTCCGCCAATTCCCGGTATCTACCGTCACGACCTAATCAGGCACGCTGATGTATGGAGCACTGTCTCGGTTCGTGGACTGCCAGCTTCCGCTCGCAGGCTGTTCGACGCGGATATCGCGAGCTACGATGAGTATAATCACGACAACGGGCCCAGACTGCACGGCATCCTCCTTTCGCATGGCCATACCGACCACTGCCAACACCTGAGTTATATCGACCGACGCATACCAGTCTACTGTTCCGCTCCGACCCATGCCATTCTCAGGGCAGCGGAAGACATCGGCAAAGGCGGCTTCGAGGCGGATATCTGCCAGTGTCCGACTCGTGGAATCAAGCAATGCGGCAACACCAGCACATTTCCGGGCGAGATAGGTATCGAGAAGGATTCGGAGGACTGCGCAAGAGACATCCGCGTAGTAAGCGAGAGTGCGGTCTTCCAAGTGGCTGGGTTTGAGATTGAGGCAATTCCAGTTGACCACAGTGTACCCGGCGCTCTCGCCTATTTCATCAAGACACCATCCGGTAAGACCGTCTTCTACACGGGCGACATTCGCTTCCACGGCAGGTTCAGCATCGGCCCACAGAGTCTGACCGAAGCGCTTCGAGTACGGACAAGAGGACTACGGCCCGATATCCTCATCACCGAAGGAACGCGTATTACTTCAACAAAGGGAGACAATGAAGGCGACGTGGAGCGAGGAATCGCGGAGGTAGTTGCGGGATGCACCGGCCTGTCCATCGTCGATTTCGGGTGGAAGGATACAACCCGTTTCCAGACAATACTGAATGTCGCCAAGGCTACGGGACGCATTATCGCGGTGAGTCCAAAGGTTGCCTACCTTTGGAGCATTCTGCACTCAATGGAACCGGATGCATGGCCGGAGCTGTCTCAGAGCGAGAATGTCCAGGTCTATCTCAAACGCACCCAGTCGCTTACCTACTCGCTGGCAGACTACTCGAACAGCAAGCATCTCGCGGGCACGTGCGTTGACTGGGGGAGCACAAAGGAGATGCGGGAAGCGTTCCTTTCAGGCGATGCCGACTATCTCGGCGACCGGCTCTGCCACTACTACGGCGGAGTCCGAGCATATGATCTTGCCGCGAACCCGTCCAAGTATATCCTGCACGCAGGTTACTTCGATATGAATGAGCTGCTGGATGTGGAACCGCCTGCGGGAAGCGTGTTCGTCCGGGCGGCCACAGAGCCATTCTCAGATGAAATGGTTCTGGATGAGAAAAAGCTGGATCACTGGCTGGATTTCTTCAACATCAATGATGGCGCAGGTATACTTCGAGAACACGTTTCGGGTCACGCCAGCGGTCCGGATCTGCTGCAGTTCATAACAGATATGCAGCCTGGAGCGGTGGTTCCGGTTCATACCCAGCAGCCGGAGGTCTTCGAGCGCGAACTGAGTGACAGGTATGAGGTTGTCATCCCCGTCCTACAAACTGCACTGAGTCTCTGAGCACGTCTCTCTGGGCCCATCCTCTTGCGGACCTGCTATGGCCACGATGTCTTGCCTGTCGGTCGTGCATCCCGCAGCAGTCGGCGTGACGCCGCATAGCACCAGGCCACGTTAGTGACGCCCGTGCAAGTGGTCACCGGCACAAGAATGCGGTTGTACACACCTGCCTGCCCGGCCCTGAATCCTTCGAGCCGGTCTATGGGCGGAACCGTCCTTGTCGGGTTCTGCAACATGATCAGCTCACCCTCGATCTGCCACCAGCCCTCGCCGTCACATTCGGGATATCCCGCCAGGTCTTCATCAAGGCGGCGCTGCAATGCCAGATCACCCAGTATATCCGCCGATCCGTGGGTCACTATGTACAATTCAGGCACTTCCAGCACAGGTATGCCCGACGGCAGCATGTAAAGCCGACCGCGAACCGTCGCCTCTTCCACGGAAACTGCTGATCCGCAGTATGTCTCGTGGTTCCAGTAGCCCCGCTTGAGCGTACCGTAGACGAACAGGCGAAACAGCCCCGGTGCGTCGGAACAGGAATGTCGGATCATACGGAGACACCTCCCTTCGGAACAGCGGACTTGGTTCTCTGAGCAACGAAGTGGAAGGGCAGGCGCTCGAACTGCGACAGGTCATCTGCGGGGAACACGAATATATGCATTGGCTTTGTCGGGAGCACAATCCATCCCGGCACATCCGTCTGAACTGATCTGAGGTACTTCGCATCGGAGGCATAGACCGCTGCACGAAACACAGGGTGGTACATCAGTTCCAGCGGCCTATTGCCCTTGGCGATGATCACAGTACCGGGGGCAGTCTTTGCCACGATAACCGCGCTCATCTGGCCGCGACACAGAGCGAGACCATCCCGGAGCGCCTTCACGTCTATGCGACCACCAACAATGCAGCTATCCGCAATCCGCCCGATGATCTCGCTATCGACCTCCGCGTGTCGCCCGAAGCCGAGCCGGTGAAAGAGATAGTCAGCATTCAGGATCGTGCCGTTGTGGGTGACCAAGCAGTCTCCGGTCCGTAAGGGGTGGTTGTTTTCATTGACAGAGGCGTCGCCCCGGGTCACGAAGCGGGTGTGGCCCATCAGCACGGTGACGCTGCTATCGACGTCGCCCAGCACCTCGCCGAAAGCTTTGTCTTGAACGAACTCGCTGGCAGGAACAGGCCGCTTGAATAGCCTGTGCTCACCGTGGCGATTGACCCAAGCCATGCCGGTCGCGTGTGGCCCGCGCTCCTCGCTGAGTTCCAGAGCCCTGGTGAAAACCCACGTCAGGTAGTCTATCTCATCGCGAGTGCGGCGCTTAGTTCCGAATATGACCCCTACCTGTCCACACATGGATTCTCACCTCCCTCGCACGTATCGCCGGGGGTGACTTCTCCGGATGGTTCATCGACCTTTCGGTCAGACGCGCCGTGTTGCACGACGTGGCGCGAAGGCCGACGATTGTTCGGCGACGCTGCTGCTCTGGTTTCCTTCTCCACTGCGGCAAAGCCCCGGAAGATGCCCTCGGCATACTGTCGTCTGTTCTCATAAACCCAGAGAGCCGTGGCATCGTGCCCCATCTCGAACGCAAGCTCAATCACCCTGGGCGCGTCGAGCATATTGGTCTTGCCGGAGAGCCTGACCGCTTCCAGACCCTCCAGCACATCTGCAGGCACTCTAACCTTAGTTCGCTCCACAGCACACCTCCGGGGTCTCATTGGCAGGCTTCGGGGTTTTCGGCTTTGGCCTGCCGTTTTTCCAAGCTGCGTCTCCAGGCATTGCGTTCAGGAGATGCTTTCTCGCGGTCTTGAACTCGTCGCCGATCAGTCCAAGGTGTAGGAGGAAGACACGGAAGTCGTACTTGGCGCTGGCCGGATCGAACTCCCGCTTGCGGCTCGATGCCCCTCGGCTGTTGAGCGCCTTTGCGGCGATGGCGAGAACGAACTGGACTGCGGCTTTCACTCTCCCAGCATGCAGCGTAGCCTGGAACCATCGGAACTCGACGGTGCCTCGATACCAGACGTTGTGGAGGTTCACGCCGTGGTATCTCGTCTGATCGTAATGCTGCGGATGGTGATTGTGGTAGCCGTACCAGATGCGGTTCATCTGCTCACGAGTCTTCGGACGGCTGCGCTCTATCTTGGTGATCAGTTCCGAGCTGACCGGCTTGGTGTAGTTCCTGAGCCTCGACTCCTCGACACCGAGTGCCGTTAGGATGAGAGGCTCCTGCTTATGCACGATCTTGGCAAGGTTGCCGAGCGTCTTGCCGTCAAAAGCCGTGGCGTCAACGTGGATGTGAATACCGCATTTCTCATCGACAGTCGCGCCGCTTCTACGGATTGCTCGCACCACGTCTTGCAGAGTCTGAATGTCCTCGTAGTCGAGGACCGGCGAGACCACCTCGGCCCTGAGATTGGCCGGTACGTTGGTTAGCGAGGAGTCGGCGACGATCATCCATGTGCGGCCGCGCTCGTCCACGACGTGCCAAGGGTCGTAAGAACCGAGGCTTGCTACGTGCTCGACAGTCCCACCCACCACTGACTGGATCGCACGAGCCACATCTCCTCGGCTACGCTTTATGGTTTCGATCTCGACCCCGAACCTGAGTTCCTGAAGCTTCAACTGGCGCTACCTCCGTTGGGAGCTGAACAGAACAGATGTTCTGCTCGCAACCAATTGATGCCTCAAACGAGGCAAGGAAGTCAAGAGATACATCGCGAATGCGAACAGAAACCGTGTTCTTACGTGGTATTGGGGGAAGTGCACGCTTTCGGGAGTTACAAGTCCTGACAAAACTGACGGATGGCGCTCACGAACGCTTCGCCGTAGCGCTCCAGCTTGTGCTTGCCTACTCCGGATATCTCGGCGAACTGCACGATGGTCGTAGGGCGAACGCGCGCCATCTCTCGCAGGGTGCTGTCGTGAAAGATCACGAACGGCGGGACATCCGCTTCCCTCGATAGTCCGAGGCGAAGCTCGCGGAGCAACTCGAAGAGAGGATTGTCTTCCGGCGCATTGGTCGCGACGGTCCTTGCTGATTTCTTTGCCTTGCTCTTTGCGGTCTTCTTTTCAGGCTTCGGGTCTTTGCGCAGACGCACTTCACGCTCGCCTTGCATAAGTGCGTGGTAATCGTCGGTCAGCTTGAGCGCGCCATATTGCTCCATGTCCACAGTAAGTAGGCCCATTGCGACAAGTTGGCGGAATACCGAAGGCCATTCGTCGGAGCCCAGTTCGCGGCCGCCGCCAAACGCGCTCAGGCTTTCGTGCCTGAACTGACGCACCCGCTCGGTAGCCTTGCCGGTGAGAATGTCCGTTAGATGCATGGCCCCGAAACGCTGACCGGTCTGGTAAACGCAGTAGAGCGCCTTCTGTGCGACCCTTGTTCCATCCCAACCCTCGACCGGCTCCAGGCAGGTGTCACAGTTTCCACAGGGATCGGGAAGATCGTCGCCAAAGTAAGAGAGCATCACCTGGCGTCTGCACGTCGTGGTTTCGCACAAACCAAGCAGAGCATCCAACTTTCGGCGTTCCACGAGCTTGTGCTGCTCGTCGGCGTCGGACCTGTCCAGGAATTGCCGCAGCATCACGACATCGGCAAGCCCGTAGGTCATGAACGCATTAGCAGGCAGGCCGTCTCTACCGGCACGCCCAGTCTCCTGGTAATAAGCCTCAATGCTCTTCGGAAGATCGAGATGGGCAACGAACCTGACATCGGGTTTGTCTATCCCCATGCCGAATGCAATAGTGGCCACGATGAGCGCATTGTCCTCGCGCAGGAACTTCTCCTGGTTACGCTGTCGTGCCCGCGCTTCCATTCCGGCGTGGTATGGTAGAGCCTTTCTGCCGTGCTGCACCAGCCACCGCGCGGTCTCCTCTGTCTTCTTCCGCGAGAGGCAGTAGACAATCCCGGAATCATTGGGATGCTCGGAGTCTAGAAACGAAAGCAGTTGTTGTTTAGGGTTCTGCTTGGAGACGATGCGATACCGAATGTTGGGACGGTCGAAGCCTGTGACGAAGGTCCTGGCATTGGCGAGACTTAGGCGTTGGACTATCTCGCGCCTGGTGGGACCATCCGCCGTGGCTGTCAGCGCAATTCGTGGGATGTCCGGAAATCGCTCGTGGAGGATGGACAAGCGCAGATACTCCTCGCGGAAGTCGTGGCCCCATTGACTGACACAGTGCGCCTCATCAATGGCGAATAGCGCCAAGTTGCTCCGGTCGAGAAGCGCGAGAGCCCGATCAGTCAGAAGCCGTTCCGGTGCAATGTAGAGGAGGTCAAGGTCGCCATTAAGGACCTGCCTCTCCACGCTGTAGGCATCCTCCGACGAGAGCGTGGAGTTCAGAAATGCTGCGCGCACACCGAGCTGGTGCATCGCCCGCACTTGGTCCTGCATGAGCGCGATGAGCGGCGAGATGATCACGCCCACTCCAGGCCGGATCATTGCCGGTATCTGGTAGCACAGCGATTTGCCTCCGCCGGTGGGCATGAGCACGAACGCGTCACCCCCGCCGATCACGTGCTCTATTATCTGCTCCTGATGTCCCCTGAAGCTGGCGTAGCCAAAGACGTCACGAAGCACGCTGTGTGGGCTGAGCGATATGGGGGCTGTAGCATAAGCAGATTCCAAGATATCGACCCTCAAGGTTTGTTGCCTCACCATTATAGCATCACGGGCATGAGTCTGGCAGGCGTCAGCCATTGCCGGTGTCATCGTGAGTGACTCCGGCCTCCAACAGCTTCTCATTGAGTCGACATACGTGCGCCTCCTCGAATCGGATGCGAACCATCGTCTCTCGGAAATCATCGGAAAGCTCCGAAGGCGAACCCGCCGCTTCCTCAATGCGCCTCAGACGCTCGTCAAGATTCGCGAGCAAGTCCAGCACGTGGTTTCGGATGACGCCATCTCTCTTTTCAGAAGGCGACGGGATGAACTCAGTCATCCCGCCGCTTCGCTTCACTATCATGTATACCGCCTGTCCTTAACTCAAGGTCGCACCCAGAGAATGGATGCGCGGGTAGATTAGGTTGTTGCCGGTGAGGACGGCCTTGTATCGCACACGGTTGCCGGTTGGGTTGGTGAACGAACGCAGGAAGACATACTCGGTCCAGGTCTGGTCTACTTCGCGTGTGGTATCGAGAGTCATCTCTTCCCAGGTCGCGCCGCCGTCATTGGAGGCGAACCAGTTGATCGAGCAGCCGCTCGGGATGCTCATCTCGGCGTAGACCTTGGTGGATTCCACGCCCTGGGTAAGCTCGTTCTCGCGGGAGATGTAGGTCCCATCGGGGCTGTTCAAGTAGCCGATGAGGTTCACGTCCTTGTAGTTCAAGGCCGGGGTATCGCTCAGAGCGCTGCTTGTGACCCTGGCCCGGACGATGACCCGAGTGGCGATGTTGGGAAGCCGCTCTTCTTCGGCGGGAACGATGGCGTCCCAGGTAACCCCAGCGTCGGTCGAGTATTCCCAGGTCATTCCCGTCCCCTGGGGAATCGCGGAGTATTCATCCAGGTTCAGATCACTGAACTGCACACCGGTAATTTGCTGGAACCGTATCTCACCGGACGCGGCAAAGTCATACCCGTAGATCCTCATGTTGAGGTCCGAACCGTTCAAGGGAGTCCAGGTCTCAGCGTTGGAGCTTTCCAGAAGCACGCCCGCTGCGTAGGTCTGCCTGGTGATGACACCGTTTCTGCCCGTCTGACCGAGGCTGGCAATGCGCACCCGGTAGTTCGTGGAGTTGGTGAGGAGCACAACTGCGAAGCTCTTGTCCGCCTGAACATAGAACGGGTCATTGAAGACGACCTTGGTTTCTGCATTGAGGGCTATCTCCGAAGGCGCAACGACCTTCTCGGCCAGCACTGTCTCGTTGGGCAGTCCGGTGGTGACGCCACGGATCTGCACCGTCACCGGAACGGACGCGTCCTTCCTCGTAAAGTACAGCCCTATCGCGGAGATCACGCGGTTCTGAGTGAAGCTGAACGTCTGCGCGAGCGGGTCACGCCGGGCTGGGGCAGGGACCGTTCGCCAGACGATTCGCTCGACGGGCACGCGGATAATGCGAGGTTCAACTTCGCGGATGATCGTCTGTTGCTGGACTATCGTCCTCTGCTCAATGATTGTGTTCGTGACCTCGACACGCTCGATCCGGGTGATCACGAGTGGATCGTTCACCTGGAGCATTGCTTGAGCCGAGTAGGTGCCGTCCGTCATCTCGACGATCCGGTTGCCGTTGCGCGCGCTATCAGGAATGGTGAACGATGCCGTTACTCGTCCGGCTTCATCGGAATGGACATCGCTTGCTACCACTTGCCCATCACAGCGCACGGTGATATTCGTGACGTTGGGAGTGAAGTTCGCGCCCGTGACGGCAACACCGGTCTGACCGCGCCGGCCTATGTTCGGCGTGACCTCTATCATCGCCGGAGGCTTGTCGAACACCGCATAGGGATTGATGTTCTTCTCCTCCGACCAATCGAGTTGCTCAACGAGCACGCGCTCGGTCGCCGGAAGCAGGGCGAGGCTTCCCTTGAAAAGAGCATTGCTGTGCGCCTGGTCCACTTGCAGCACCCTGGGAGCGGCGGCTCGGCCCGGGGCCACGAACTTGCGGATACCATCCACACGGGCGCTCCATTCGGAGTGGAAGACATCCGACTGCGCCTCATTCGAGAAGTCGTCGGAATAGATGCCCTTCTTAGTCTGGGCGTCCCGGTTCTGCAGGCTATTATTCATCTGATACTGCGCGTCGTTGTACTTCAAGTCTTCAACGTCCTGCATTACCTGGTGGATCTGGGCCATGGTGATTCGGTTCAGGCCGAAGTTGCGGACGATCATGGATACTGAGTTCGGCGGACAATCCACGCTCGCGAGAGCAAGAGTGCCCTCCGGCACTATCGGGAGCTTCGGGAAATCCGACGGCGCGCCATCAGTGCGAAGAATCTCTTTTGCCGTGGCATAGATGATATCTTTCCTGCCCAGGAAGTAGTCGTAGTCTATGCTGCAGTTGGAGCCGTTTACCGGATCGCTGCCGACTCCGATCCTGCCAAAGTTGATCACGCTGACGTTGCCGAGCGAGACCGTCGGCTCGGGAGCCGAGAGGCCACTTGAGTTGGAGGCAGGTGGGCTGCTGGTGTTAGTCGCGTCTACTCCATCATCTACGTATGATGTTGCACCCGGGCCCGGTTCGGCCAAGCGTTTGAAATCCGTTCTCCCGGAGTTCTGACTGGCGCGATATACCCGATAACCAGTAGCACCTGAAATGGGCCTCCATGTAATAAGGTTAATCTCTCCAGCGCCGGTCTGGCGCGACACCACTTTGGAAGATGCATACGCGGTCTCGCCGGATGCCGACAGCGCCGTAACCACGTAGTAGTATTCGGCTGCCGCCGGATATCCCGACTGCCCGAACCACCCGCCGTCGACGTAGTCCGTGCCCTTAACCATCTGCTTCACATAAGTCCAGCGAACCGTGTAGGTAGTTCCTATCGCCGGTTCATTGCCGGAGCCGAGCCAGTCGACCGAGTTTCCTGACTGCTGCCAGTCTGTCCCCTCCGTGAATATGGTAGCGCCCTGGCTGACTTCAAGAATGTCGACAACCGGATTGGGCGTGAGCAGGTCCTCTCCACCGCCGACCGACCCCCGCGTCACGTTCGCGGTGATCTCGACTATTGCCTCGACCTGGGTAGTCTCCTTGAGCGGGTCGCTGTTCAAAGCGTAACGCCGTTCACTAGCGACGTATGTCTTCTGTTCACCGCGCACGGACTTCGTGGCGACGGACTTCGGCACCACCGTTGTGGATGGCAGGTCCTTTTGCAGCCTGATTCCTTGGATGTATGCTCGGCCCGCATTGGTGACGACCTGCACACTGGAACCATCATCGCCGCCTATGAAGCTGTCAAATCCACGCACCAGGTAACTCCCCGCCTGGTCGTAGGTCCGCTCGGCGAGGTTCTGCAAGAGCGAGTTCAGTCCCTCTGCTGCCGCGAAGTCAAGCTGGTCTTCAGTGATCGACGAGACCGTGATTCTGCTGCCGGGCAGTGTCCCCAGGAAGTTCTGCAGATACAGGTTCGACTTTTCAAGCACGGTAGCAGTTACCTCGCCGGTCGCGCGGTCGAACTTGTGGATGGGGACCACCTTGCGCTCAGTGACGTTATTGGGGAGCGCATCGCCCGAGGTATCGCGCTCGCGAAGCACGAGCACCCACTTCTCACGTTCGGCAGTCGGCTCGCCTGTCGCGGGATTGATGAGCACGGCGTCCTGGTTGTGGGTGTAATTGTACTTCAGAAGCTCGACGTAGACGTAGTCGACTCCGTCGGTCTTGGCTGGATCGTAGGTGAGAGCCGCACCGGGCACCTGCTCGATATGGCCGTCGATGTAGACGACGCCAACCGAGAGTGTCACGACGTTTGCGGCCACCTGCGGCACCAGCCCGCCTATGATCGCGCCCTCTCTGAAGAGCAGGTCGGCGAGTTTCTTGCGCTCGCTGATGGTGATATCCTGCTGCTCATTGAGTTCAGAGTCCAGCAGGTCGCGGTCCTGGTGATACCTGACCCGTTTATAGTTCTTCGCGGAATCGAATGTGTTCCTGGATATGGACATGAGCGTCTCCTTATATCTTGATAACCCCGACAAGCTCCACGCGCGTGTCGGAGGTCTTGTTGAAGTCGGGGATGTTCTTCACTTCGTAAAGGTAGCCTGGAGTCTTCACCTGCCCTGATGGATTGACGGCCGCGTCATATACGCCGCCCTCCGCGTAGTCGGACTGATGGCCGTCGACATACTCGACATTGCCGCCGAAGAAGCCGTATTCGCGGATCGTGACTCCGTTGGCCTCGGCTTCATCGAACCGGAAGAAGACGCCGATGATCTGGGTTTCCGAGCCGGTCTCGGAGTAGCGGACGCCGTTTACTTCCAGAACGCCCTCCGGGTCTTCCTTGAGGGACGTTATCTTGTAGCACCGCTTCCTGGCGCGCTCGTGTTTGAGCGCAGTCTGGTCCACGTTAACATCCGGCGGGTTCATCGGATCGGTGAAACTCTCATCGCCATCACCTATAGTGCAGTGCGTAATCCCGTCGATGGGATCGCCTTTAAGAAGCCGGGCCGTGAGAACCCGGCCGCTTCGCGTTATGAGTCCAAGTGACATTGTGCTGTCCTTTCATACTTCTATGATGTGGCTTTCGCGGACTATCACCGCAAATACCGTCTGACGTGTGTCGGCATCCGGCGCAAGTCTCATAGTTGTCCTTATCTCTACGTCGGACGCAAAAACCATCAGGCATGCGATCACCGACGTGATGTCGCAGTCGAATACACCGACGTTATCGACGCGCCATGCCTGATCCGTCTCCAAACAGGTTTTCTCGCCCGCGATAATGCGGATGTCCGCCTGCCGCTCAACTGGGCCCCATACACTCTGCAGGCAATCAGCCAGGCGCTCGATGGAACCCGATACGGCAATACGCTGATCTCCATCGGTCGAAATCGCCCCGCTGACGGCGACCGAGGTGTCCGCCGCGAGCAGCATGGGGTTCGGCACCGAAACCAGAACGTCTCCGTAGATTGTCCGGAGCGCACAAGACCGCAGCGAGAGATCAAACTGCTCTGCCAGGAGACCGGTTATCTCGGCGTCAACGTCAAAGCCCCTGAGGAGAGCATTCGATACACCGACGCGCTCATCGAAGAGCACATTCTTCGCATTCAGGGTAATAGCTCGCAGGTCGCAGTCCCTTGCAAAGGCCGTCACCTGATTTACAACCAGACGCTGGTCGCAGAGAACGCTGATAACACCCGTGGTCACAACGCCTGTATCCGCAGCCACGGCGCATGCGCCACTGACGGCGAGCGCGGAATCGACCAGGAAGGACGCCTGCGACGTAACGCCGATCACACAGTCGATGTCACAAGCGATGGGCGTCCCGGTCGGCTCACCGTTACCGGCATCGTCTCCCCAGTCCCAGACCGACGCAAGACCGGCTCTGCGAAACAGCACCATACGAGGCGATGCCGCTCCGATCCCCGGCTGGATAGTGTTGGCCTTGCCGCTACGAGTCGCCACGCCTTGTCAGCTTTCCGGATATGATCTTCGCCCTGCCGCCGACACGTACGATCCTCGCCTTGGGAACCGCAGTGCAGACCTTGTCGTTCACGGGATTGAGCTTGCCCGATCTTGTTGCCATACCTACTCCCTTATCGCAAATCCCTTCGAGCCGATATAGAAGAACTTGTAGGTGACTCCGTTCCCGGCGTCTACCACGTCTTCGGACACGCCCCAACTGGTCGACGTCTCATAGACTTCGATGAGCTGCCCACGAATCTCGGTATTGCCGGTGCTGCCGCAGTAGGCCCAGTAAGGGAAGATGCCGATCAGGTTGTAACGGCAGTCGTTTGCCGAACTGCCGTAGGCACTGCCCGCGGAACCCGCTACCTGGACATCTATGAGCGAGGTGTTCCAGCCGGTATAGCGTGAGGCAGTGTGAATCTGCGTCAGCGCGGTGTCGCTCCGTGATATCATCATCGGAGCCACATCCTCGCCGACTCGCGCTCCGGCGACGTAGGCGTTTGCCAGCGACGCAACGGTGATCGTGTTGGGACTTGCCCCCGTGTCTATGGCCGTGACCTGCATCCGTTCGAACTTGTCGCGATTGATGATCTGGTAGTACAGACCCGCCTTGAAGTAGGAGGCATCGTCCACAGGCACAACGACATTCGAGCCCGCGCTCACATCAGCCTGTGTTATCGCCATATTCGACGACCAATATCGCTTGACTACTCCGAAGTAGAACGCCTGGTAGGTCGTTCCTATCCGTACGACTACCACTATGTGATCGAAATCGGCGTATATCCAGTAAGGGAACGTGGTCGCGTCCTTGGTGGCGATGTAGTTATAGCCTGTGGTGCCCGCTGGCAGGACCGGGGTGGATGTTCCCGGATTCCACCAGAGCGCTGTTCGCACGCATATCTTGTCCGCGTTCGCAGTGAACTTGTCGAAGAGAAGGTGGATCGTCTCCTTGCCCGACTCGCCGGTCGAGCTTATGTAAAGGAACGGGTTGGCCGCTCCAAGGTCTTCCTGGAGGACAGTCCAGCCGACCGTGCTCACTATGAAACTCCTGAACTTCGAGAAGAAGTCGGCCGTGTTGTCCGCTATTCCGCTTGTGCTGTGATATGCCATTTCCTACCTCGGTGGTCTTTAGATAATCGGGGACTCGGTGCCGGTGAGCCGCAGCTTGATATCGGTCTTGTTCTGCACGGGCGTGGCCGCTGGCACGGTAATCCGCCGCCAGAATGAGAGCGTTGTGTTGTGGGCCTTATTACCGAGAGTAAGCGATGCGCCCGCAACGGCGGCATCGAGTCCCGCCTGGTCCGAGGCGAGCTTGACCCAGGACGCTTCACTCGAACCCACCTCGTCGACGGGCTGGACCGTGAGATCGCTGTAGTTGTAGCCCGAGTAAACCTTTGTGCCGGATGAGTGGTTGCCCGCAGTAGTGCCCGCATATCCGCGCTCCACTGTGAGGCTTGTTGTGCCGCCGCCGCTTGCGATGAGCATCTGCTCGCTGCCGACTATGATGATCTGGCCGTCCGTGAATCGAGCCTCGCTGAGTGGAATCGTGGTAGCTGCTCCGTCAACAGCAGCAGCGAGAGTGGTCTGCTCGTTGGCGAGGTAAAGCTGCCGGTCCTTGGACTCGCCATCGGTGCCATTGAAGACATCCGAGTCCGGCGACTGCAGAGTTCCCTCGGATATCTGCTGTGTAAGCTCCGAGTCTTTGAAAAGGTGTATTGCCATGTTCTCCTCCTACGCTTCCGGCCACTTGGTGACCGTGTAAAGGTTTGCCGCAGCCGTGAAGCCGGCCGCCGCCGATTCCGTAAGATCCCTCTGCCGGAACACGATTCTGCAAGAGCGCGTCGAGTGGGCGAGCTTCGAGCGGTTCAGATGCTCTCGCACAAGCCGTAAGACAACGGGCTTTTCGCCCGGCTCTTCGGTTTCGATTTCGCACATGAACGCAAACCGTCGCTCTGAAAGCTCGACACTTAGCAGCCGCTCCACATTCAGAACGAAGCCGTTGAGCTTGTGGCCCGGCGTGCGTCCGTGCCAGCGGTTGATGATCACTCCAGCCCGTTCGAAGCCCTGGCGGAGCGTGCTCTGATGAGTGACCTGCCAGTATGACCAGGTGGTCTGTCTCTTCGTGAGCCTGTGGTCGGAGTTCAGGAGTCTGCGGCCGACGACGAACACATCGTAAATGCGGCCCGTTGAGTGCAGAGCCACTGTTCTTCGTAGCGCCGCGATGAAGTCGTCCTCCATCGATTCCTGGGAGAGCAGCCATTGCAGGAAGAAGACCCGTGTGCCCGCCGGATGCTGCGGCGCAAGAGTTTGCCGGATCACAGGGACGATGTTTCTGCTTTCGACTCGGTAGACGCCGAGGCTGTAAAGCTCACCGGGCAGCTTCGCATGGGTGATCACTGACCGTCGATTCAGACGCAGCGCGCTTCGAAAGGTCTCCTCTATCTCTCCCTGCCAGCCGACATTGATGAGAGCGCGCCGGATCGCTGGGATAGAACCTTTGCGCCGATACTGTTCGATGATCTCTCGAATCTCCCGGCGCTGCACATCCGGATCGCGGGTAGGGTCGAAGCCATAGCCGACTATTGCCGCAAGCAGCGGCAGGAACCCAGGCTCGCACGCGTCCACATCCCAGATGTCCGGCAGGCGGTCGATGAGGCTCTTGATCTCATCGAGAGTCACGGCAGGAACAGCCAGGAACGCGCGCAGGTCACCGCTGGTATCGCGCTCACGGTAGATAGGTGGCAGAAAGTCAAGAAGCTTGTCTTCAAACCAGGCCATCAGGTGGCCCTCCGCATATCGAGACGCACCTCACCCAATGTCGCTATCTGACCGGGGCGTATCTCAACATCCGATGTTGGTGAGTAAAGCTTGACATGGCTTACACCGCGCACACCATCGAGCAGCGAGACTACATCCGAGAAGTAAACGGACTGGCCGAACGTCATTTTCTCGAACGAAAAGAACTCATGAAGCGCGGACTCCACCCGCATGCGCACATCCTCGGGCTGCTCGGTCGGGTAGATATAGACTTCCGCGTCTATCGGCACTGGCCAGTAGCTCGGATCGAACAGGTTCACCTCAATGGTGATGACCTTGCGTGACTCGATGAACTCCGCAAGCTCGCTCTTGAGTGTAGGCGACGGCAATCCGCCTCCGTCCGGTGCTACGGCCATATTTACCTGGTAGTAGCGGATGTTCGCGCAATCGTTGGCGTCAAGCACCTGGGCCTTCGCCACACCCGGAAAGCCCTCCGCAAGCGCCTTGTAGTCGTCCTTTGTCACGGCCTTCCAGAGCGACCGCAGTTCCGCTGGAGCCTGCAGCTTGACGTGATCCAGAGCCTCGCGGTCGGAGCCGCCTGTCGACGCAGTGGGATTGGTGATCATCAGATCAATCCGTGTTCCGTTGTGGTAGACCGGGCTGACGGCTTCCGTCACCAGATCACGCCCTATGTTGCCTTCGGAACCCAGTGTTTCCAGATACTCCACAGTCACAATCTCACCGACAGGCGGAATGGCCCCATGAGTTCCATCGCCGAAGATGATCCAGGTGATGTCCAACCCGTCGGCTTCGACCTGGAAGTGCTTCGAATCCGGCGCGCTGTCGATGAAGAACCGGGCTTCCTCCCAGTTGATGCTCCCGACGCGCACACGGACTGATCCTTGAGCGATGCTCGTTGAAGCAAGTGCCGGCTTCTGACCCCGGTCTCCGGTTCCTACGAACTCCTCGCTCTTTCGCACACCCTGGCGTGCTCCGACATCAACCGAGGTTTGGCCGCGCGGGATTACCGCGTCATCGACGGTTTCGAATTCCACATCGCCGTCGTCGAGTTTCGCCTTGCAGACAGTCCTGGCCGGAATGGTGATGTCTTCAGTCATCGCGGATGGCAAGCTGAAACTGAGCGTCGTAGTCGAGGCCACGGGACTATCCAACCTGTAGCCGATCAGCTTGCAGAGATTGATGACATTCTGCCGCTGCCGCGCCGTCGGCAGGAATGCCTCCGCAGCCTGCGCGTCCATGTAGTATGCGAGCATATCCCCGACGCCGCAGAACAGCTCAAGGAGCACCACGCCCAGATCCGACTCGTTGAAGTCCGTCCATCGGTCGGTAAGCTGCGGTACCCGGGCAAGCAGTTCATGACGCAACGATTCGTAGTCCTTATTACTATATGAGATGCTCGCTCTACCCATTATTCAGTCCTCGGTTCATCAGTCGATAAGCTCGTTTCGGCAGAATGGCCAGACAAGATTCCCCGCCACCTGTGTATCTATCACCCGGTACGAGATGCGCACCAGAATGGTGTTTGCGTCTACGGTTTCAGGGGAGTCATCAAAGGCAACGTCGGTTACGTATACTCGCTTCTCCCATCGCTCGATTGCGTCTATCACGTAGTGCCGGATGAGTCCCTTGAGCACGGAATCGTTCGGTTCGAAGACAAGGTCTTTCAAACGAGAACCGAACTCCGGGTTCATGAACCGCTCGCCCGGCCGCGTGCCCAGAATCTGCAGGATGCTCTCGTGAATGTGCGCGTGGTCCATCGATGTGACCGTCGATATCTGCGCGCCGCCGGACCTCTTGGCAAACGCGAATGGGAACCGCAATCCCTTGCCGAGGAAGTCATTACTCATCATTCGTGCGCCTCGCAATCGAAGCAGGCCGGGCCACTATCATCGCCGCTTCCATCGCCGGAACCTTCTGGAAACCGTATCACCAGGTCCAGGCCGCTTGCCAGGGACAAATGGATCGTCCCATCCGCTTCTATCATCCCGGCGTGTCCGCTCTCCATCGTACGGAAGCTCTTCGACCCGCCTGAGATGCTCCGCGCCTGCACTTCCTCGCCGACCCCTTCGATTCGGCCAATCCCGATGACATTCACCGTGCCTGTCGGATTGCCAATGATGAGAAGCCTCTCATGCCGCAGCACATCGAGCCGTGTTCCGTCCGCCAG
>Ga0315280_10003094_pt1 | contig 25957 bp, 22 predicted proteins | sample YL17G06_40_MG_FD_203697 | JGI IMG/M metagenome (GOLD analysis project Ga0315280, IMG submission 203697) | Sediment microbial communities from Yellowstone Lake, YNP, Wyoming, USA - YL17G06_40 | ecosystem: Environmental > Aquatic > Freshwater > Lake > Sediment | place: USA: Wyoming | collected...
GCCTTCGGGATTCCTAAGTGTGCGTGGGAAAGATGGAGCGCACATGCAAGTTCCAACATGCTACCCCGCTTCCAGAATCGTGCCACGTGATATAAGCCGTTGTCCTTTGAATCGCTTGATTGAGGAGACCAACTCCGTTCAGGAAATTCGAAGTAACCTTGATGTCATCTCCCTTGGGAAAGACCGCATCTTGACGGGAATTGTCAGGACGTTCCCATTCGTAATAGATGACTTTAGATGAATTTGAAAACGTCTGCCGAAGCAGGCCCACCGGAATGCTACAACGTGCTCCGCGCGGACTCGTAGAGCATATCTATTGTCCTCATGTTGTTCAGACTGTCGCTCAAACGATAGCGCGGCTCGCGGTCGTTCAACACAGAGTCGGCGAAGTCTTCCACCATCAACCTATAATGATTAGCGGTTTCGCAAACGATAGTCTGGGTTCCTTCGCCATGCCTCAAGATGACAGGCGAGTCGCCGGGCAGAAACGGGGCCGGTAGTTCAAGGGTGACGTTGTCACCAACTACCTCAACGGTTTGATGATTTACGCCTCGAAATGCACAATCGAACACTCCAAGCTCCGATTTGGGGAACCGCATTATTCCGATGAACCCTTCGTCTACACCCTTCTGTTCGTTGAGACGTGCTATTCCTTTCACGTAGGTTGGCTCTCGCCCCGTCAGTAGGCGTGCGATGTTGACGCAGTAGCAGCCGATGTCCATCAATGCTCCCCCGCCCAACTCCTTCTGATATCTAATATCCTCAAGGTCCTGTAGTCCTATTCTGAAGTCAGTTCGAATAGCAGAGATCGTTCCGACATCGCCCGCGTCGATCATCTCCTTCAATTTGACTATCTGAGGATGGAATCTGTACATGAAAGCCTCCATCAGCCACACCTCGTGCCGCCTGCAAGACGAGATCATCTTCGCACATTCGTCCGCATTCAACGCCATCGGCTTCTCACAGAGCACGTGTTTGCCCATCTCAGCCGCGCGGATCGTCCATTCTCCGTGCAGATTGTTCGGCAAAGGTATGTAGACCGCATCCACCTCGGGCGCTTCCAGCAGCTTCGCGTAACTGCCATAGCCCTCCTGAATCCCAAGCGCTTTTGCGGTTTCACGAGCCTTGGCACCATCACGGCTCGCTATCGCGACGACCCGACCATTCCTGCTTTCTCGAATCGCAGGAATGACAGCCCTAAGCGCAATTCGCGCGATGCCAAGAACTCCCCAGTTCACTTTCCTCGTGGGAGATACCAAAAACCTGTGACCATCCCGTTCAGTTTACCCAGTTCATGCAATCCAACGATGTAAGGCTGTTGTCTCTGTCGCGAGCATAACAACGAGCCGCTTCTAAGAGGATCCGAAAATTCAAAGTCGTCAACTGAGCGTTAGAGGGCTTCCGCCGATTCCTTGGCGAGTCGATTCACACACAGTCTGACTAATGAGCAAGAACGCGTGACTTTGCCCCGAAAGATACAAGCTTCACGAATGGGCCAGTTCCGCGTTTATCTGATTCTGGTAGTCCTGAATCTTCATGTTCATTATATCATTCAGGTTCACTGCTTCTCCTGAGAATGAAGATTCCAACGCTGAGTAGATCAAAGCCACCGCTATCATCCCGTCGTACGCCTCAGTTTCGGGCCGTCTGTTGTCTCGCACAGAGTCTATGAAATCGAGCAATTCAAGTGCTATTAGTTTCCTGTCAACTTCCTCGAAGCTCATGCTGTAGCCGTTTCTCATCCTTGGGAAGAGCCTCTTTGTATGGTCATCGTATGTCTCATCCAAAACTGCATCGATCATCTTCTCAGATTCCTCTTCGATGTACGGAGCGCCCAGCCATATCTGCGCGGGATTCAAGCCGAGGTAGTCGGCGTCGTGAGCACGAATTGCCTTCACCTTTTCTCCTGTCCTGTCCATAGGAACTATGATACTACCATCTTCGCAGTACACTATCCTGTACCATAGACCTTGCCCGGCCGCACCTGAGTTCAGGTACAATTTTGCAGATGTGGAGCCTTCGTACGAATAGAGCGCGTCGAGAAAATCCTCCGTTTCGCATTTAACGGTAGCACTCTTGGTTGCCTTGTTGTTGACCATCTCTCGCTTGTAGCGGAAGCTTCTGAGTATGGAAGCTGTTCCGACGACCATCTTGGGCAGACCCAAGAAATAGTAAATCAGATCGGCGTAGTGCACGCCCATGTCAAGAGAGATTACTCCGCTCTTCTTGTGCCGCCACGTTGACAACAGCAAATTGTCGCCTCCGCCTACGGACAGCTGTAGCATGTGCAAGGGCTTCCCCAATACCTCATTTCGGATCAGTGATTTTGCGAGACGATTGCAGGGATCCCTCCTGTAGTTCTCTGCGACCGCCACCTTGACCTTGTGCTTTTTGGATTCCTCTATCATCGCGTTGCACGCTTGCACCGTTATTGCAAGGGGCTTCTCTACAAGACAGTTCACTCCATGTTGTATCAAGCTCGTCGCGATTGTATGATGCGTCTTCACATCAGTTGCGATATCAGCTATGTCAGGTCGTGTTTCATTAATCATGGAATGAAGGTCCGCATATGTTCGCGGGGCGTATCCTAGCACTTCCTCTGAAAGCCTCGCGGCCTCTGCGGCTCTGGTTTGGTCGGAATCAACGACCGCCGTGAGCGTGATGTCGGCTAGATTGTTTCTGATCAGTTCCTTGAGCCCGTGAACGTGTCTCTTCCCCATGAGTCCGCAACCGACAATGGCTATGTTCATATGCTCTGCACCGTCTGGGTGCGGCTATACGTTCCCATTCGCATGAGACGCCTACCTGAACGATGGAATGATATTCTGGCTCAGAATCTTGACCGTTCTAGTTGAAGGAAAATCCAGAGGATACAACGTAAAGTGCTGTACGCCAGCTTTCTGATATTCCTCGATTCTTCTGCAGCAGGCCTCGGAATTTCCAATGATGTATTTGTCAAGAATATCTGTGGGTGGGGGAGCGTGTATATTATACGAAGAGAAAGAGATGAGCCAGTCCTTTATCTTCTCAGTTTCCCATTCATCACTCGTGACCATGATTCTGGTTTCCATTGACTTCTCGATTTTCTCGAACTGCCTTCCGTTCCTTTCGCAATGCTCCTTCAATACTCGCAGCTTTCGGGCATACTCGTCTGCTGGAAGTGCGGGCACATTCCATCCATCTGCATAATTCGCCACTGCCCGCAGTAATAGCTTCTCCCCGCCGCCTCCTATCCATATGGGGGGATGCGGCTTCTGAACCGGTTTCGGATTACATACAGCCGCCTTTGTGCTGAAACTCGTTCCTTGATAGGTAACGTGTTCCTGTGTCCACAATGCCTTGACTATCTCGATAGCTTCAATCATACCATGGATTCGTTTTGCAGGCTCGTCAGACCAACCAAGCCCATATGCGAGATGTTCGTCTTTGTGCCACCCAGCTCCGAATCCGAAGTTCAGTCTCCCTCCACTGATTACATCCAATGTGGCCGCCATCTTAGCAACTAGCGACGGATTTCTATGAGAATAGCAAAGCAGCAACGGCCCAATCCTGATCTTTTGAGTAACGGCCGCGATTGCGGCGAGCAAGGTCCAGCATTCATACATAGCATCGCCAAGTATGAAATGATCTGGTGCCCACAGCGTATCATACCCCAACTCCTCGCACAGCATGGCGTAAGGCTTGATCAAACTGTAGTCAAGTCCAGCGTAGAAGGCACTCGCCTCGTTCCAGGAAGCCAAGCAGACCCCGAATTTGAGACCTCTCAACTCGTCACACCCCTTGAATCAACGAAACTTCGGGAGAACATGATCGGCGAACAGTTTCATCCCTTCATCTGAAGGAAAGTCGACAAACCATAGAATGAAGCGTGTCATGCCTAACTTAACATATTGATTGATTCTCTCTATGCATTCGTCAGGAGTGCCGTAGAGATACATCTCCCTTAGCTGGGTTTCGCCACGGTAGAACGTTGCTTTGGGATTCTGTGATCTTATCTGCTTCATTAGCCTGTCGAGTCCTGCATGGTTCTTTGCGATGATGATCTGGGTTTCAAGTGACTTGACGATCTTGCTGTAGTCTCGCCCTGCAGAGAGACATTCATCTCTTAGCCGCTGAAGCTTACCGGTGCACCACTTAACAGAAGCTGGTGTATTGTTCCATACGTCGGCATATTTGGCTATGAGCCTGAAGATCTTCTCCGTACCGAAGCCGTCGCTCCATCCTTCTCCTCCCATTGTTCCTATCCAGATTGGAGGAAATGGTTTCTGGACCGGCTTTGGGTTACATGTCGCATTCTTTAGAGTGTAGTATCTTCCTTCGAACGAAACCGTCTCTTCTGTCCACATTCGTTTTGTGATCTGAAGCGCTTCATCAAATCGTTCAATTCTCTCGTCGTCACGCTCAATCCATGGAAAACCATAGGCTGTGCACTCCTCCTTGAGTCCTGCATGCCCCGGATCAACAAAGAAATCTAGTCTTCCGCTGGAGATATTGTCCAGTGTAGACGCCATCTTGGCAACGAGAGAGGGGCTTCGAAACAGATTATACAGGTGAATGGTTCCTAATCTCAGTCTAGATGAGATAGCTGCAACAGCGCTCAGAGTGGTCCAGCACTCAAGGATCGACTCGTTCAATCCGAGCATTACGTGATCCGCAACCCAGACAGAGGCGAAACCGAGCTTTTCGGATGCTGAGATGCTCTTTCTCAGTAGGGGCCAGTCTATTTCCCGCAATAGAGGTGTGCGTGAATGGGAATCCCCTGCCCCAGGGAAGATGGGCAAGGCAAAACCAAACTCTACCTTGTTGGGCGTCAAGCCTATTCATCAGAACAATTCAGCATACCTAACGTAATATAAAGGTGGAACGCAGGCCTAAGTTCTCAATCAAGGAGCACAACACTCTGCTTTGGTTGAAGCGGTTTGTCTCCAAGATTGCCTAAGAGTCTGGCATCCATTTGATGACTTGTTACCCAATGTCGCGCATGGCTCGCAGCAAGTAATCTCTGCCCATCCTGACCTCTTTCTCAGCATCCTCGTATGGCCAGACATCCATGCTCAGATATCCCTTGTACCCAACTCGTTTCAACTGTTCGAGGAACCCTGTGAAGTCATGAACGGTTCCAGGCGGCATGTCCCTATCCCAGTCGCCGTAGTTGTCATCGATATGAACGTGAAACAGCTTGTCTCCTAGCATATCAGCGACTGTAGGCAAATGCTCCCTTGCGACCAGCGAATGACCCGTGTCCAGCAGCGCTCCTAGGCATTCAGAGTTCACGTCCTGGATCAGCCGAAGCGTACTATCAGCGTTGCCGAGTATGTTCTCTAGTTTGTATTCCGCCGCGAGCCTGACCTTGTGATCTTCGGCAATTTTCGCACATCGAGCAAAACTGTCGACCAATAGATCCCAAGCCTTGCGGTATGGAGTTTTCAATGGAATCGTGTCTGAGCCAGTCCATAGGCCGACTAGTCTGCAATTCCACTCCAGCGCAGCCTCAATGGTCTGGCGGACGCGCCTAACCATCTCATCGCGAACTTTGCCATCTGGATTCGTCCACACAGGAGTGTTCCAGATGTACGTGTTATCGTTGCACCCGATGCTCGATACTTCGATTCCGAGACTTTCGATTTCTTCTCTAAGTCTTGTGCGTCGCGCCTTGTCGAAGGCGTCTATGTCCCATATGACTAGTTCAACACCATCGAACCCTATCTCAGCGATCTTCCGTACAGCCTCTTCCAGCGTCATCTTGACTCCTCGAGTCTGTGCAGGTCCAAAGCCACCTCGTGCTGCCTCAAACGCCCAAGAAATAACACTAAGCTTCCACATGAGAAACCTCCCCGGCGGAGTGTAGTCGAGACACTATTATAACATGATTCATGGCGCAAGGACGTTGTCTAGATCTGCCTCGCCAATGCATGACAGTCACAGGGGACAAACAGTGTCCGCTTCCGTTGTGCTTGAGGCTAACGGGGGCACTTTTCTGGGCGCTCCAGGGAGCCGGCATCGGAGTCAATATCCGGAAGGGTTTCGCCGATGCCGTCCGTACCGTGCGTATGAAGCTTCGAATTAACTTGCATAACGGGTACTCGAAACATCATTCGATCTGCAAGGAGATCCGCGCATCGCTGGTAGATGTCTTCAACAAAGCGAGTGACTTGTGACTAAGTAGATAGGAAATCGCACGCATATCCGAGTGAGCCTTTAAGTGTCCCGGTCAGCTTTTGGTTCGCTTGTCTGATAGGTGAAGTTCTGTGAAGCGATATTATGACCCAACTATCTTCAACAACATGTTGGACGGGATAGATCGGAGAAGATATCTGATAGCAACCTACTGCGTGGAAGATACCGTTCCTGATGTGGATTTCCTTGACCATTTCGCACTGATTCAGCAAATGATTTTGGAAGGATCTACCGGAACTTGGGCTGAAGTTAAGGAAGAGACCCCTGAGGTTAGAGATAAGCTCTCGGGCAAACTTGTAGGATATTATGAGGTGCCTGCTCCTGAAGGCGTGAAGAAAGCCGTGGTACAGTTTGCTTTCTCGACCGACGCTTGGGGTGGCGATGTCCCGATGATGCTTCTATCGTTTGCGGGCAACTGTTTCGCATACTCTCCTAAGCTTAGGCTGCTGGACGTGTGCTTCCCCGAGCTACTGGTGAAACAGTTCCACGGTCCGAAATTTGGAGTTGAAGGCATCCGCCAACTTCTCAATGTCGAGAAGAGGCCTCTTATTCTGCACATAATCAAACCCAAGATGGGCATGACCCCTGAACAAACCGCCAACCAAGCGTACCAGACCGCGATTGGGGGAGTCGACATGATCAAGGACGACGAAATGATGAGCGAGACATACAACTGCAAATTCGAAGACAGATTGAAGGCCGTCATGGCTGCGCTTAACAAAGCAGAGACGAAGACAGGCAAGAAGGTGATCTATTTCGTTAGCGTGACCGACGAGGTCAACAAGGTCCATGAAAAGGCAAGAAACGCCGTGAGAGCAGGCGCAAACGGCTTGTTGTTGTGCTATTCAGCCGGCCCCTCGACTCTAAGGGTCCTGGCGGAAGACCCTGAGATAAATGTACCAATCCTACTGCACCCTTCACATATGATATCAATGACTCCTAGAATCAGCTGGCCGCCACTCGCGAAGATATGTAGGTTGTGCGGCGCAGACCTCATGCTAACGCCATCGTACTGGTCGAGCATTCCAATGGTTTCACTGGAAGAGGGGTTGCGTACGGCACAAGTCAAGACTGCGCCGTTCTTCCACATCAAGAAGACATGGCCTATGCCGGCAGCTGGAATGTACCCCGGGCTATTGCCTACTCTAGTTGCAGAGTACGGAACTGACATAGTCATCCCTGCTGGAGGAGGCATGCTTGGACATCCGATGGGCTACACAGCAGGCGCTATGGCCTGGAGGCAAGCCATTGATGCTGTCATGGACGGGATCCCTCTGGAAGAAGCGGCGAAGACTAAGCCCGAGTTGAAAGCCGCGATAGATCACTGGGGGATACTCAAGAGGCCTCGCACGCCTTGGCTCCGCGCCTCTCCGAAATATCATCCCAAGAGTACACAGGACGAATGAGGTTACTCGACAGACTCGGGGACAAGTCAGCCAGTTCCGCGATCTAGCCAATGGCAAGTCCGCTAGGAGACAGCGCGCTCTCTGCATCCTTCATGTGAATGAGAGCTGAGCAGAGATTCGGTTTATGATTTCTAGAACGAGATCTGCAAGATCGTGAAGTATGCGATGGATGTGAACATGAGCCAAAATGCCTATTCTCGCTTCCTAGCAAGTTCCATGCGGTATTTTTCTGTCTCGAGAGCAAGCAATTTCTGAACTTCACCGGAAGGGAGCGGTTGAGGGCCTCCAAGTAGTTTCGATACGAGACAGATCTTGGCGAAATCCTCTAGGAGTTCCATTCGGTGATAGGCTTGCTCCAAGCTCGATCCCATAGTGACCGGTCCATGGCTTCGAAGAAGGAATGCGTTGTGCCTTTCGGCATGTTCTGCCACGATGTTTCCTAGGTCTCTGGTTGTCGGTGTGACATATTCCACCAAGGGAATTTCTCCGATCATCACTATCACTTCTGGATAGAATGAGTAGTCGAGAGGGATATTGGCGCAAGAGAACCCGGTACTAATAGGAGGGTGCGCGTGAACTATTGCGTTGATGTCATTTCTAATTCTGTAGATCTTGGTGTGCATGGGCGTCTCCGAAGTCGGCCTCAGTTTACCCCTAATCACATTGCCGTTCAAATCTACTTTCACAATCTGCGACGACTTGAGATACCCCTTGCACAGCCCGCTGGGAGTGATGAAGATCTCTTCGGACTTGGGTGCTCTAGCGCTGACATTACCACCGGCACCTGCGACGAGACCTCTATTGTAGAGTCTCTTGGAGATTTCGACAACTTTGCTTCTCAATCGATCTTGCATGTTCAATGCAGTCGAGCGCTCCAGTATTCTAGAAATGCAGAGCCAAGGGATTATTCAACCCTTTCTACATCAATAGGTGTCCGCCACGACTGACTATCATGACGGGGCAGTGCAATCTGGGCGTACTAAGCGTCCCGGTAGATCTTCGTGGTCAAGACTTGCAGTCTTTCGCCGACCTTCGCGTATACGTCTCGTCCTTCCAAACTAGGCTCGAACCTCTCTCGAATCCTTACAGTTCTGTGGGCGATCGCTGAAATCGCCTCGTGCGTGAGGCCCCATGCAGCAAGGATAGCTGAACCAATAGAAGCTTCGTTTGTCCTGACTGCCAGTACTCGCCTACCAGTTGCATCTGAGATCGTGCGATTCTGTATGTTGCTCTTTGAACCTCCCCCGCTCGTTCTGATCTCTAGGACTTTTGTTCGCGTCACTTCTTCGATAATGTCGACTAGCTGGCTCACAATGACTGCGTTGCCCTCGAGTATGCTCCGGAATATGTGGCCGGCCGTGCAGTTACTTTCGGTTATGCCTGCGAAGAAGCCTCTGACATTCGGGTTGTGGTCGGGGATACGGGAACCGACCCATTGAGGCTGCGCAATCAAACCTTCGCAGCCGGCAGGAACCTTTTCTGCCTCTAAGTTGAGCTCCTGCAGAGTCTTGCCAAGTAATTTGCTGAGATTGTTCATAGGCAGCGTTCCGGCATCGGTTGCGCCACCTGCCAGCACTTTTTCTTCCACGTATGACTTGTAGTAGATTCGCCTGGCTCTGTCAGGAATGGGGCTGCCAGCGACAGCATGAACTACCAGCGAGGTTCCTATCGAAGCATTGAGTTGACCAATACTGAGAGTCCCAGTCGCCATGTCGCTTGCAGTCGAATCAGTGACACCATTTATCACGACGGCTTTCTCTGGGAGCATCGTTTGCCTGCTACAGGATTCAGATATCTGGCCGACCAACGCACCGACCGGCTTGATGGGAGGCAGGAGGCCTGTGTCGATTTTCAGGTCTTCATACAACTTCTGCAGGTAGTCTCCGGACCTTATGTCTACATGTGCCTTGCCAGCCACGTTCGGTGAGGTACACACTATACCGGTCAGCTTCATCTGGATGAAATCGCCTTCGCTCAAGATGTTCTCGACATTGCCAAAGCTGGTCAGATGGCTGCGCATCCAGAGGATTTTGGGAATGACAAGGTAGGGATCTAGTGGAAGGTAGACCTCGTATTCACGAGCGATAGAACTTTCTTGCCTTACGTATTCGGCCTCCTGCTCTGCCCTCTTGTCGCCATAGAGAAGAATTGGCGAAAGAGGGCGTTGATCGCGATCAACTGCCAATACACTTCCGCTGGTGGCGTCGACGCACACTGATTCCACCCTGGTCGGATCTGTAAGCTTCTGCAGTGTTAGGCGGACAGCGTCCCAGAGGGCCTCCGAGTCTCTCTCTGCCCACGAAGGGGCAGGTCTTCGTATTAGGTTGCCGATGACGGTCGACGTAAAGTCGAGCGTCCTTCCATCGTGGTCGATGACGCAAGCCTTGACGCTCGAGCTACCGACGTCAATTCCCAAGAAGGCCAATTCTAGTACGGATGAACATACTTGAAATCTTACTTAGATGTTTTCTGCCAATGCGTTTGTTCCCTTGACGGCATTCCCAGGAAAATACGATCGGGTTCGTCCCGTTCTGGCTTTCTGGGAGAAACGAGCAAAGACTCGTGCCCGTGTTTGAAGGTGCACTAGCACTAGACGTGATTGGCCTAGGATTTGATTGTCAGTTTTTGAAATCGTTCGTAGGCTCTCATCCAGGTCAGCGCGTCTTCAGGCCGATACAACGCAACAGGAAAGGACTGACGAACCACGCGGCGTAGATCAGCAAGCGAACCCAGATGCCCTAGCGCGATAGCTTGCACCAAGATATTGCCGACCGCTGTGGCTTCTGACGGGCCAGCCAAAACCGGCACTTGGGCTGCGTTCGCGGCAAGCTGGTTCAGCAACTGGTTCTTGCTTCCTCCTCCTACAATATGAAGGTACTTGGGTTCTTGACCGGCTGTGATGGCGATTTCTCGCAAGACTTCACGATATCTCAAGGCAAGGCTTTCCAGGACACACCGTATAATCTGACCATGCGTTTTGGGAGACGGCTGATTTGTTTCACGACAGTAATTGATGATCTTCTGCGGCATGAGGCCTGGTTTGACAAATCGTGAAGCGGCCGGATTTATCAGAGACTTCAACGGCTCAGCTTCCTGTGCCATCTTCGTCAAATCATCATAAGCATACTCGTGTCCTTCTCTAGCCCACTCCCGGCGGCACTGTTGGACGACCCAGAGGCCGACAACATTCTTGCGAAAAAGAACAGTTCCGCCGTAACCCATCTCATTGGCGAAGCCGTGCGCTAGGCTGGCGGCATTTATGATGGGGTCTTCGAGTTCGATTCCAACCGCCGACCAAGTACCTGAACTTACATAACACCAGTTCTCGCCTTCCGCGGGAACAGCCGCCACAGCTGCGCCCGTGTCGTGTGAACAACCGGCCACGACTTGCGTATCCTCTAAGCCCACCTCTTCACGAATGTCACGCCTCACCGGTCCGAGCTTTGTTCCCGACTGCACCAACTTGGGGAATATTCTCCTCGGCAATCCGAACTTCTCGACAAGCTGCCAAGACCATTTTCGCTCTCGTGGATTGAAGAGCTGTGTCGTGCTTGCCAACGATTCTTCGGAACAACGCACGCCAGAGAGCAAGTAGTTGAAGTAGTCCGCGATATTCAGATACTGGTCACTCAATTCAAGAATTTCACGGCGATGCTCCAGATCGTCGAGCAACTGGTAAAGAGTGTTGATCTGCATGAACTGAATGCCCGTCTCGGAATAGATGACGTCTGGTGGAACAAGTGCAAATGCCTTCTCCAGCATCCCATCCGTACGGAGGTCCCGGTAATTGTAGGGGAGCGTGAGCAGGGGTTCCTGACCTCGCAGATACACATAGTCAACGCCCCAAGAGTCGACACTCACGCTGTCGATGCGACAGCCCTGTGCAGCGACTTTCCGCAAGCCGTTCTTCAGTTCCTCAAAAATCTGCAGCACGTTCCAACGTAATGTGCCGAAAACCTCAACGGGCCGGTTCGGAAACCTGTGAATCTCCTCGATTACGAGTTGATCTTCTGACAAGGTCCCTAAGATCACTCGGCAGCTTTCGGCGCCGAGATCACAAGCGACATAACGGTGTTGACTCAAAGAGCTAGGTCACTTTGCCGCTATTCTCCGCGATAGCTCAAATAACCTCTTCCGTAGGACCATGATGTCTGTGGCCCCTTAAACGATACCCCCTTCGAGGTACACTCACCGGATCGACATCCGATCGGTGTGGACGAGTTACCTGTCTAGAGGAACTCCCCACTCTCCAATCGTAGGCCCAGGGGAGTGATGACCTAGGTGATCGATGAGCGGTGGAGAAAGTCTCGCCAGGTAGCGCTGACAAGAAACATCGTTGATGCCGTGAACAAACTAGGCCGTTGAATTGACAGCCCAGAAGAACATGGTCGTATACATCTGGGTCCCCGTCCCGCCCTGTCTGCAAGTCAACTGGGGAAACGGAAATGCACCTCAGCCGAATGAATATCTATATGCCTCGAACTCATTCGTCAGAGAGGCTCTTGTCGCATGACCAAACTCGAGGTCCCGCCTGAAGAAGACAAAATGGTTGAGATGTACAGGAAGATGCTCGAGATCAGGCATTTCGAAGAGAGAGTATACTACTTGTTTGTTCAGGGGATCCTTCCAGGAACGGTCCACTTGTACTCAGGCCAAGAGGGTGTGGCCGTTGGCGTTTGTTCGAATCTTCGAAAAGAAGACTTCATAACGAGCACGCATCGGCCGCACGGGCACTATATCGCGAAGGGCGGGGGACTGAAACAGTTGATGGCTGAATTATACGCCAAGAAGACCGGCTGCTCCAAGGCGAAGGGGGGGTCCATGCACCTCTGTGACCTTGATGTCGGCATGCCGCCTTCAATCGCTATAGTGGCAGGAGCAGTCCCAGTGGCAGCAGGTATGGCTCTCGCTTTCAAGATGAAACAGACGGATCAGGTGGTAGCATGTTTCTTTGGAGATGGCGCAACTAATGAGGGAGCATGGCATGAAGGTATTAACATAGCCGCAATCTGGAAACTGCCGGTCGTGTTTGTCTGCGAGAACAATGTGTATGCTGCTTCAACTAGGACATCCACCATGATGCTGGTCAAGACTGTTGCTGATCGAGCTCCTGCCTACGGCATTCCAGCGACACAGGTCGATGGAAACGATGTTCTCGCCGTGTATGAGGCGACGCGCGAAGCCGTGACGAGAGCAAGAAGCGGGCTTGGGCCCACATTAGTCGAATGCTTCACCTACAGGCACAGAGGTCACTCAAGAGGCGACCCCGCTCCTTACAGGCCGAAGGAGGAGGTCGAAGAGTGGCTCAAGAAGGATCCCATTCCCAAATTAAGGAACAAGCTGATTGAACTGAGCGTCTTGACGAAAGGTGAAGCCGAGAAGATCGAGAGGGAAGTCCTCGCGAAAATAGACGACGCCATAAGGTTCGCTCAGGAAAGCCCTCCACCAAGCCCCGAGGACGCGTTGCAGGACGTGTTTGCCTGAGAGGTCTTGCAGATGAGGAAATTGACGATAGCTGAGGCCCTCCGGGAGGCTCTGAGAGAAGAGATGCTTAGAGACCCGAGTGTGTTCCTGATAGGTGAAGACATTGGAATCAAGGACGGCTGGGGCGGACCATTCGGTGTTACAAAAGGCTTGGCTGAAGAGTTCGGACATGAAAGAGTCCGAGACACGCCTGTGTCAGAATCTGCAATAGTCGGGGTTGCGGTTGGAGCTGCAATGATGGGAATGAGGCCCGTAGCTGAGGTACAGTACGGCGATTTCATATTCTGTGCCATGGACCAAGTCATCAACCAAGCAGCCAAAATGAGGTACATGAGCGGAGGACAAGTCAAAGTACCGATGGTCGTGAGAGTCCCGACAGGCGCAACCAAACGCGGAGCTCAACACAGCCAAAGCCCAGACGCATTCTTTACACATGTTCCAGGACTGAAGGTCGCCGCACCATCCACTCCATATGACGCCAAGGGCTTACTTAAGACAGCAATAAGAGACGACAACCCAGTGATATTCCTTGAACACAAGCTTCTCTACGGAATAAGTCGCCCAGGCTACAAACCCGAGGCGGGAGCCCCCCCGCAAGTCACAGGCGAGATTCCTGAAGAAGAATACCTCATACCATTTGGCCACGCTGACGTTAAGCGAGAGGGAAAGGACGTCACTCTAGTTGCAAAGTTACTTATGACTTACAGAGCTCTTTCTGCGGCGGCCGAGCTTGCTCAGGAAGGAATAAGCGTGGAAGTAATTGACCCCTGCACGCTGATACCGTTCGATAAGAACACAGTGATAGAATCGGTCAAGAAGACAGGAAGATTGGTCATTGTTGAGGAGGACAACAAGACAGGGGGCTGGGGCGCGGAAGTCGCAGCTGTCATAGCTGAGGAGGCTCTTGACTATTTGGAGACACCGATTAGGAGAGTGTCCGCGTTTGACACTCCGATTCCGTTCGCCCCGTCTCTCGAAGACTTCGTCATACCCAGTGAAGACCGCATAATAGAGGTCATAAGAGAGATGACCTCAGTATTTTGAATTGTAAGAGAGTAAGATCGCGCGAGTGAGTACGACGTGATCAGCAGAAATCAGCGTCCATTCTATTTGTAGACGTGGGACAAGTCTTGGCAGTCAAGGTTGTGATGCCTCAATTCGAGGAGACTATGCAAACCGGGAAGATAATCAGTTGGCTCAAGAAGCAAGGCGAGAAGGTCGACAAAGGCAAGCCAATAGTACAAGTCGAGACTCAAAAACTGACGGCGGAGATTGAAGCCCCCGAGAATGGCATATTGGCAAAAATCCTCGCAAATGAAGGAGATGAGATTCCGGTACTCCAAACAATAGCCATCATCGCCACGCCGGAAGAGTTACCCAATATTGATTCATTCAGCCGGGAACTCCTGTCTGCAGCTCCGGCAACAGAAAAAGTCGAGGAACTGAGAAAGCCGACCGGAAACGTATCTGATGCGCTTGAAAAGCCTGCTGCGAGGATTCCGATCTCTCCTCTTGCCAGAAAGCTTGCTCGAGAACACGGAATTGACCCGATGAAGATCAAGGGTTCAGGTCTAGGCGGAAGGATAACCAGGGACGACGTAATGCGGGAGATTGCTGAAGGCACATCAGCCGCACCTTCGCACCCAGATGTGGGGGGCGGGAAGGTGATACTCATGTCGAAGATGAAGAAGGCGATAGCAGAACGGATGTCCTCCAGCGCGAAGACAGCCCCTCAGGTGACCGTAACCACTGAAGTGGATATGTCAGAAGTCGTGCGGCTTAGAGAGAGACTTCTTCCGGAGCTCGAGACAAAGATCGGGGTTCGTCTATCCTATACCGACATCCTAGTCAAGGTCCTTGCGATCGCGCTACGCGAGCATCCCATTCTCAATTCTAGGCTCGACGGAGATCTGATCAGATTGATCGGGGAGATCAATATCGGCGTGGCCGTTGAAGTCGAGGAAGGATTAGTCGTTCCTGTTGTGCACGATGCTGATAAGAAAACATTGGCTGAGGTTGCGAAATCCACGAAGCAACTTGTCGACGGAGCTAGGGCTGGCAGACTCTCATCCAGCGAACTTGCGGGTGGCACTTTCACGATCAGCAACCTCGGCTCCTACGGTGTAGACGTTTTCACTCCGCTGATCAAGCTTCCAGAAACAGCGATACTGGGCGTTGGAAGAATAGTCGAGAAGCCCATCGCCTCCAACGGTCAAGTCAGTGTCAAACCGATGATGTGTCTCAGTCTATCATTCGATCACAGAGTGATTGACGGGGCCCTTGCCGCAAGGTTCCTCCAAAGAATCAGAGAGATCTTGGGGGCTCCTTCCGTTCTAGTACGTCAGGCCTGAAGAGTCTGACAAGACGAACACGGCTGCGTCTGAAGCTCGCAACGTCCCTCTCCTTGAAGAAAGGGGATTCCTTGATCGATAGGCTTAATTTCGGTAGCTCACTGGGTCTGTTTGAGGTTTTCCCCCTGACGAACGAAGCGGTCTTGGAGAGGCTAAAGGAAGCTGTCGTGAAGTTCGACGTGGACGCCGTGAAAGAGGCCTGTAACGATGCCCTGCAACAGAAAATTCCACCTTATGAAATACTGACAGAAGGCATGGCCAAAGGCATGGAGATCATAGGTGAAAAGTACGAGAGTGGAGAGTTCTTTCTATCCGAACTCATAATGGCCGGGGAAACCATGAAGGAGGGCATGAAGATTATCGAACCATATCTCCAGGCTGAAGGAAAGAGCAGCAAAGGGCAGGTTGTCTTGGGGACAGTAGAAGGAGATCTCCATGACATAGGAAAGAACATTGTGGCCAGCCTTCTTAGAGGATCAGGTTTCGGAGTTGCAGATCTGGGCGCCGATGTCCCTCCAAGAAGATTCCTAGAAGAAACCGAGAAATCAAATGCGCAAATCGTAGGGATGTCCGCGCTACTTACAACCACTATGGTCAAGATGTCTGACACGATGAAAGCCCTTGTTGAAGCTGGCATTAGAGATAGATTGAAGGTGATTCTCGGTGGAGCCCCCGTCAACTCTGCCTACGCAACCAAGATAGGGGCTGACGCCGCCGCAAACGATGCGATAGACGGCTTGGCAATCTGCAAGAAATGGGCCGGCGTTTCTTGAAGTGGATTCTCGACGATAACGAAGACCAAAGACATGATTTCGAAATGAAGCCCAGAGAAAGAGTAACAACAATTCTTGATCACCGCGAAGCAGACCGAGTCCCTGTGATCATGTGCGGAAATCACGCTGGCATCAGCAAGGGAGCCTACGAGAAACTATGCAGGTACCTTGGTCTGACAGATAGTTCTAGCCAGATCATAGACAGGATGCAACAGATCGTTGAACCCGACGAACGGGTGCTCGAGAAGTTGGGGATCGATTTCCGCTTCATATATTCAAAGCCTCCCAGAAACTGGAAGCCCACGGAGTACCCTGACGATTCCTACAGGGACGAATGGGGTATCAGATGGAGAAGGCCTCCGAATGGATACTGGTATGACATGGTCGACCATCCGCTCGAACAAGCAAACCTTGAAGATTTGGAGAACTACAATTGGCCAGACCCGACTGATGCGGGCAGATTTGAAGGCCTAGAGAGGGAGGCGAAAGGGCTCTACGAGAACACAGATTACGCTCTAGCGACAGCGCTCACGGGTTCCATATACGAACAATCTTGGTATCTCAGAGGTCTGACCAAATTCACATTTGACCTGTACCGCAACCGGGCCTTCGCTGAAAGGCTGATGGATAAACTTCTCCAGATTCACATTGCCTTCTTTGAGAGATTCCTAGATTCCGTAGGCAAGTACGTGCAAGTCGTCTTTGTAGGCGATGACCTGGCTGAACAGAAAGGCCCCTCGATGAATCCTGAGATTTACAGGACTTTGGTAAAACCCAGACACGAGAAGCTATACAGATTCATCAAGAGCAAGACTCAAGCCAAGCTTTGCTACCATTCTTGTGGGTCCGTGATACCATTCATCAAGGATCTGATAGAGATCGGTGTTGATATTCTAACTCCAATACAAGTGTCAGCCGCTAAGATGGATACGCAGAAACTCAAGGAAGAGTTCGGTGACAAACTCTGTTTTCTTGGAGGTGTCGACTCTCAGCGTGTGCTACCGTTTGGGACGACAGACGAGGTGAAGGACGAGGTCAGAAAGAGAATTCGTGACCTAGCTCCAAACGGCGGCTATATTCTGGGTGCTGTGCACAATATCCAGCCTGAAGTGCCTCCAGAGAATGTCTGCGCAATGTTTGAAGCTGCAATGAAGTACGGTCAGTATCCAGATCAGATCAATGGTTCGCCCACGTTTTCGGATATCTTCCATAACGCCGAGCCGTCTCGTAGAGGGCCATGGACAAGTATTCTGTAAAGGAGGATAGTTCAAAGTCCTGACTGCAGATAGAAGAGAAATGCTTGAAGATGTCCTTCATGGACTAGGTCTCGCTGAAGTATGCTCAGGATAGGAGGGAGATGAGTGGAACGGGAAATTCTTGCAGGTCTGAAGAAGATGGTTCTCAACTATGAGATTGAGAAGGCTGAGTCTGCTGCGAAGGATGCGATATCCAAGGGCGTTGATCCACTTAGGTGCGTGGAGGCTTTGACAGAGGGAATAAGGCAGATAGGAGAAGGCTTCGAAAAAGGGGATATCTTCCTTCCCGACTTGGTCGCCTCATCGGAGGTGGTCAAAAAAGCGTTGCCCCCGATACAGGAGGAGATCACGCGCCGAGGGCAGAAAACCGCATCCCTTGGCAGGGTGGTAGTGGGAACTGTTTTTGGCGACATACACAGCATTGGAAAGGACATGGTGGCCACGCTTCTTTTCGCAAACGGCTTCGAGGTTATTGACCTAGGAGTAAATGTGAGAAGTGACCATTTCCTCGACGCGATAAAGGAATACGAAGCAAACATTCTTGCCATGTCGGCCCTCTTGACCACCACAGTAATGGAGCAGAAAAACGTGATTGAGGGGCTAAGAAGGGAGGGCATCAGGCCCAGGCTAAAGGTGGTAGTTGGCGGAGCCCCCATCAACCAAGAATTTGCCGATAGCATTGGGGCCGATGGCTACGGCTCCACTGCTCTTGAGGGTGTAGCAATTGCCAAGAGCCTTCTTGGCACAGCTTGACACGACCCAAGAGGAACACCGGAGAATTCACAGGAGATAGCAAGATGCGAAGGGGATTTAGAAGAAGAATACCACCCGTGAAGATACTCTCCGATTGCGAAGTTGAGGCCATACATCACGCCACACTCGATCTACTTGAGGAGGTCGGGTGCAGGTTTGACAGCAAAAAGGCGCTGGACCTTCTCAAGAAGAACGACTGTATCGTGAACGACCAGGATTTGCGGGCAAGGATACCTGCCTACCTTGTCGAAGAGGCCATAAGGAAGACCCCGTCGAGTTTTCTTGTGAGGGCAAGGGATCCAAAGAACAACATGATGTTTGGTGGAAATACACTTTACTTCATGTCGAGCGCCGGCGCTAGGATCTGTGATCCCGAGACCGGAATAGCCAGAACGGCTACCCTGGAAGAGAACAACCAAGCCGTGCTCATTTCGGATGCACTCGAGAACCTGGACTGCTTTCCGTCTTATACACCGTATTTTGAGATCGAGAAAATTGAACCTGTAATGCTCTGCCCCACGAGCCTTGCTTCCCGCATCAGGTACTCCTCGAAGGTTTCAAGGGGGGCGCAGGTCACCGATTCTTTCATCTGGGAGATCCAGCTCGCGCAGGCAGTTGGCCAGCAACTTCTTGGGAATATGGAGGCTGCCCCGCCCCTCTCCTATCCGGAGGACGCAATCAATGCGGGCTTTGGATATGCAGAAGCGGGCTTCCCAATCTACATAGCGGCAGGCGCGGTTATGGGCGGAACTGCGCCGGTTACGCTTGCCGGCTCAACCATTACCAACAATGCCGAGCTCCTAGCCGCTGTAGTATTCCTGCAGCTAGTAAGGCCTGGGATAGGAATCATTGCAAACGACTTCGTTGAGCCCATTGATATGAGGACCGGTAGCCCCGCGTTCGGCTCGCTTGGCTGCAGCCTTCATCACATGGCTTTCAACCAGATCTGGAATGGGTTCTACAGGATACCCACCAACAATACGGGGCCGGCCTTTCCGAACTCCAAGCTCATAGACTTCCAAGGAGGTTATGAGAAGACTCACATTGCGATGGCATCTGCCCTTTCAGGTGCAAACATGATCGTGCTCCACGGAGGTGTGAGCTCTGAGCTCTCGTACCACCCGCTGCAGGCAGTCATGGATGATGACATAGCAGCGATTGTTGGGAGAACGATCGAAGGGTTTGAGGTCAATGACGAGACCATGGCATTGGAGATCATGAAGGAAGTAGAGCCGATGCGCGGCACCTACCTGAACAAGGCCCATACGAGAACCCTCTGGAAGAAGGAGTACTACGTCCCGAAGGCGGCTGACAGGCTAACCTACCAAGAGTGGCTTAAGACGGGGCGAAAGAACTCCATCGACTACGCGCACGAGAGGATGAAGGAGATTCTTGCCTCGCACAAGCCGACCCCCATAACGCCCGAGCAAGACAAAGAGATAGACAGGATCCTGGAAGAAGCAAAGAGGTATTACAGAAACAGGGGTTTGCTGTAGTCAGAAGCGCGAAAGGTATCCGCTTAGGAGGATTCGCAAGGGACAGGTGGTCGTAAGGGGCAAGTCGCTGCCTATTGAAGTGAACTTGTCCTAACCAATTCGTCACCCGACAGGCCTAGACCCTCAATGGGTACTGGCCGAACTCTCGCACCGCATCGTAGACGGCCAAGAAGTTATCAACCTTCGTGTCGAGTAGTACTTGATTTGAGGGCGAGATGATTAGCCCTCCGCCTTGTCCGCATGTCCGGATTCGTGCCTTGACTTCTCTTTTCACATCCTCTACAGTTCCTCGAGGCAGCGTATCCTGTATCGAGATCGTTCCGCTCAGGGTCAGCTTCTCGCCGTATTGTTCTTTTATCTTGGCGGGGTCCATGCATTCAGGCTGTATTGGATTCAGAATGTCTACGCCTATCTCGATGAGGTCAGGGATGATGGGCTCACAGTTACCGTCCGTATGATAGAGAACGTATACCCCTTTCTTCTTCACGGAGTCGATTATGGTCTTCATGCGCGGTTTTATGTGCTTGCGCCAGAGCTGCGGAGATATTATCAATCCTGTCTGGGCAGCTATGTCGTCAGCTATTGCGAGTATGTCAACTCCCATCTCCGCGAATCGGTTGGCGGCGTTCAGAAAGATCTTGACAAGGTTGTCTAGCAGTTCGTTCATGAGACTGCTGTTTGAGTGCATGTCCAAAATAGTCTGCGTGAAACCTCTAAGGTACCATGCTTGGCAGAAGAAGCTGTCGCCTCCCCATATGGAGCTTACCAGGTACTTATCTCGCCAGTTTTTGAGAAGCTTCTCGGCGGCGTCAAACCGGCCTTCTGCATCGGGATCCGGGAAACCGTAATTGTCTAGAGACTCTTTTCCCTGAAGCGGGTGGTAGACTATTCTGCTCTGGGTTTTGGTCGCATTCAGTTGACGCCTGATTCCCCACTCATCCTCAAGAGTGTCAACTGAGACACGAAGACCCCAGGGCTGATGGAACATTGGATCGCATGCTGCTCTACGCTGAAATTGTGTCGGCGGATCCATGCTCACGGCCCGAAAGTCCGTGCCGAGTGTTTCCGCTAGTCGATCAAGTTCCTCTGCTGAGCCCAGCATTCCAGACTTCCCTTGCACACCGCCAAGTCTCAGGTGTTCTAGTAGCTTCAACAGGAACGGATGCGACCATTCCGCCCAAGCTGTACCTTCTAGTGGAACTCGATCCGGTTCATGGTGCTCTATCGCCCGGATCGCTCTTTCTCTTGAGTTCATGGCTATTGCACCCATGATCTTATGAGTCTGATGCCCTTTACCGCGTCATTAACCGCGGCGTCGACGCCGTAGTCCTTGACCATCCAATCCCTTACCGCGGCGCCGCCAAGAATAACAAACAAATTCTTGCGAACGTCTCTGTTGTTGAGTTCGTCGACTACCTTTGCAGCTGCAGGCGTACTTGTAGACAGCAATGCGGATATACCGAGCACCCGAGCTCGCGTCTGCTGAACTTGATCGACAAACTTGGACGGACTAACGTCAACTCCGAGGTCATCTACGTCGAACCCTTCTGCCATCAATAGAGACTTCACGATTTCTTTCCCGATATCGTGGAGGTCCCCGAGCGCGGCGCCCAAAACAATTGTGCCTCGTGTCGAGACCTGTCTTGCATTCAAGTACGGCTTTAGGGTTTCGACGTTTCTCTTCATCATTTCTCCGGCGATTATGAGTTCTGATATGAAGTACTGTCCCTTTTCGTACTTAGTTCCGACTTCCCAGATTCCGTCTCTTAGAGCGTCGATGACCTTGAGAGGATCCGCACCAGTGTTCAGAGAATTGCGGACGAGAACGGAGAGTTCATCCTCTTGAAGCGATGTCATAGCTGCCTTGATTTGTGAGAGAACGTTCTCTGCCATTCCACTAACCCTTGACGGCGCCCATTGTCATCACTCTGACAAGGTGTTTCTGTATGATCATTGCGAATGCGATCACAGGCAATATTCCTAAGAAAGAAGCGGCTGACATCTCTCCCCACAATGTGCCTTGGATCGTCACGAATTGAGCGATCGCTCTAGGTAGCGTAACAGCCTTGCTGTAAGTGAGTACGAACGAAAACATGAACTCATTGTAGCAAGTGATCACGGAGAAGATTGCTGTCACGAGTACTCCCGGCAGCGCGACAGGAAGGAGAATTCTGCGGAAAGCGCTCATGGCTGTACATCCGTCAACGTAAGCGGCCTCCTCGATCTCCTTAGGGATCTCCTCAAAGTAGGTCATCAAGATCCAAACAGAGAAGGGCAAGTTGAGCAGAATGTACGTCAAGATCAACGCGAGCTGGGTATCGAGTAGATGCAGCCCAGAGATAATGAAGTAGTATGGAATGATGATGGAAACAGGCGGGAGAATTCGCTGAGACAGGATGAAGAAAGCGACGTCGTCACGCCTCTTGAACCGCAATCTGGTCAACGCGAAGGCGCCGAGAGTGGACATCGCTGTTACTATGACAGCTGTACTGAATCCAACGATCGCGCTGTTCAATATGTTGGGCAATACGGAGTTCACGAACTTCCCTCCGAAGATAACTGTCTGAAAGTTGTCGAGGTGAAGGCCGGAGGGCCAGAACTTTGGGGGATAGGTGAAGTACTCCCCTGAGAAGTATCCGCCGCCTCCATACTTGAATGCATTCAATACCAGCCAGTAAAATGGAAAAAGCACAAAGACAAGTACGAACGCGAGAACGATGTAGAAGGCTAGGTCCCGTATTCTATGGCGCCAACCTTTTTTCGCCAACCTAGGTTCGCCTCCTCAACCTCCGGAGAAGGAGTTGTGTCGGGATCAGTATGAGAAAGAAGAGAACTAGGGACATGGCTGCTGCAGACCCTAGGCTGAAGCGTCTGAACGCTAATATGTAGGTGAAAAAGGAGATCACGGTTGAGGAAGTGCCGGGGCCTCCCTCTGTTACTGTGTATATTATGTCGAAGGCTTTGAATGCGTCTATCATCCTGATGAGAACAGCGACCGCAATCGAACCTCTCAGAAACGGCAGTGTTATGTGCCTGAATCTTTGCCAGTAGGATGCACCATCCAGTTGGCTGGCCTCCACACATTCCGGCGAGACATTCTGCAGACCGGCCAAGAGTACCAAAAACATGAATGGTGTCCACTGCCAAATGTCGACCAGTATTAGAGAGAATAATGCGTAGGTTGCACTGGCGACCCATAGGACAGGCGAAAGACCGACGAGGCTTAACAAGTAGGTTAACGGTCCGTATTCGACATTGTAGATTATTCTGAACGTGAGGCCGACAGCCACGGGCGTGACAATCATGGGGAGATAGATCAGTGGCGCAATAATCCTCTTCCCTTTGAACTCCCTGTTCAATAGCAATGCTAATCCGAGTCCTATCAGGAATTCTGTGACCACCGTGGAAACCACGTAGACCAAAGTGTTCCCGATCACCTCACGAAAGGTCGAGTCAAGAAATATCTCGTAGAAGTTCTGCAAGCCAACGAATACAGGTTTCGTTGAAGCAGTCTGCATCTGAAAAGAAAGCCATATGACATAAAGGAAGGGGTACAGCCCCAAGGCAAGTATGGCTATTAGGATTGGGCTGATCAGTGCATACGGAAGGATAGCTTGAGTCCTTTTAGCCAAGCTCTCTCAGCCATCAACGATTTCCGATTGCGGCCGAACTCTCTTGGTCACCGAAATCTGTTCAAAAAAAGGGTGAAGATGCAGATCTACGGAGTCTGCATCGCGACATAGTCGGGTGGAACGTTTGGACTTCCAAAGTACTTCTTGCAGAGATCGGTCCAGTGAGAGGCCACGTCATCTAGCGCTGCTTTACTGCCAACCTGCCCCGCGACGGCTCTGGAGACATTCTGATCCAAGTAGTCGAGCATCTCAGGTGCATGTGGAAATCTCAGATCAGGTAGGCCGTTCTCCTGGCCTGTTCGGTACGCATCAGCGAACTCTTTGCTTAGAACATCTAGTATGACTGGGTCCGTGTACTGGCTCTTCAGTATTGGCTGCACGCCTGTTTCGGGGTGTATGTTCTGCCACTCACTCTGCGGAAGTCTGCACATGTATATGAGGAAGCGATAGGTGTCCTCTGGATCCTTTGAATCCGCGTTGATACAGTATGACCACCCGCCGGCCAGCAGCGTATGTCCTGGTTTCCCAGGTCCCACTCCGGGAACCGGAGCGACTCCGAGCGGCCAATCCGGATCCGTAGGCTTCTTGCCCTGCACGAAAGACTTCGGATTCAGTTCGACATCCGTCCATACGTTGGCCCATTGCAACATCTGCGCTGCTTGGCCGAAGACCATTGCGTTCTCATGCTCTTGGAACTCGTAGTCTATTGCGCCTGGGGGCGCATATTTCAGGCTCTCCTTGAGGTTGTCTAGCGCTTTCACCCCGGTGTCAGTATTCACTGCCGGTGTGCCATCCGTGCTCAGAAAACTGCCGCCCATCCCAAGAAGTCTATGTCCGAACCACCAGACAGCCATCCTGCCTCGATGGGTCGCCTCGGTGTTGCCGTATTTGATATACTTCCCCTTAGTGGTATCCGTGAAGAACTTGGCTATGTCAAGATACTGATTCCAATCCTGTGCTGGGCCTAGATCATATCCTAACGCGCTCTTGAAGGCTGCCTTGACTTCGTCCTTCTCGAAAATATCTTTCCTGTAGTAGTAGTTTATGGAGTCGCCATCGAATGGAATACCGTAGAAATGACCTTTGATCTCTGTGTAGAACTTCCTTGCTGTAGGAATAATATCATCCCAGTAGTCATGATCATTGTACTTGTCTATAAGAGGGTCGAGTTCGACAACGTATCCTCCTTCAACGAAGTCCGCTAGCCATTCATATCCATATTCTATAGCATCGTAGGATCCACTGTGGCCCATGAAGTCCGTCATAGCTACATCATAGGTGCCTGCTGCCGGAGCCGAGATCGAGTTGATGGTGACTCCCATCTTGGGGCCAAACACGTCTCCCCAGTGCCTCGTCACAGAGTCGAATGGGGACGATGAGATTATGTTTAAGCTCGCTCCTGGCTTGACCGCGCCCGCAAGTGCCGCGCTAGTGACCGGTGCCGCTCCAGTGACCGTCTGCGTCTCGGTCTGAGTAACTGTCTGTGTCACCATCTCCGCCGGCTTAGCGAGATATCCTATCGCGCCGCCGACAACCAGCCCAGCAACAGCTCCGCCAACCGCCTGCAGATACGATCGCCGCGTCATGTTCCCTTCAGTCTTCTTCTCTTGTGTCAAATCCAAAAATCTCCATATTTTCGGCAACAAACCTGCCTCCTGAACGCTATTAACACTTTTGGTGAAGGAGGGCTGTGGAAACTTAGTATTCAAGGCTCCTGTCAAGTAGGTTGCTTCGGCCTGAGCAGATTTGTCGCCGCAATGTCTTGAATCGTCAAGACTATGCGTCACGGTCGCTCATCCGATGGATAATGCCTAGGAAGGGTCAAGGAGACAGGGATTGGCGGAGGTATGAGCGTGACTGGAAGGGGTACGAGCGTTACAGGCGGGATGAGGTCAACCTCTTCTTAGCTAAGGCCAAGAACTTGGTGGAGGCCAATCCAGCGCCGTGGACACCTGGAAAGATTGGGCAACCGCCCTACCCACCAAAAGCGATGGTCATCCCCCTCCTACTCAAGATGTGGCTCGGCATGGATTACAGGAGCATCAGCGCCTACCTACGCGCCTTCCCAGAACAACGCGTCAAGATAGGCTTAGCGAAGACGCCTAGCCACACATCGATCCGCAACCACATGCTCCGCATACCAGAAGCCTACCTGCGGAAGCTCAACACGCAGCTCACGAAGCCCTACCAAAAGGGGGTCTCGCAGCAGACAGTACAGGCTACGGCACCCACCGCTACGAGACATGGCTGACCATCAAGAAGCAGAAGAAACGAGGACGACGCAGAGGATACGTGAAGCTTCACCTGCTCATCGCCCTACGCAACCTAGCCATCCTCAACCTCAGTATAACGAAAGGCACACGCCACGACTCACCCATCCTCAAGACGCTCCTCAAACCCGTACCGAAAGGCGTAGGAGACGCATGTCTCGACCCGGCTTACCTGTCTCGGCGGAACTGCAACCTCATCGCCAAGAAAGGCCGTACGCCAATCATCAAACCCCCCATGAAAATCGATTAGGGAAGGAGCTAGAGCTACTAGTAGCATGGTCACTTTGTCATCGCTCCTCCCGCATCTGATGCGTGTTCGATCGGAGAAGGATTGCGTTTACAGTATCTCCCATTGTGTC
>Ga0315280_10003095_pt1 | contig 25957 bp, 30 predicted proteins | sample YL17G06_40_MG_FD_203697 | JGI IMG/M metagenome (GOLD analysis project Ga0315280, IMG submission 203697) | Sediment microbial communities from Yellowstone Lake, YNP, Wyoming, USA - YL17G06_40 | ecosystem: Environmental > Aquatic > Freshwater > Lake > Sediment | place: USA: Wyoming | collected...
TCATAACATATAAGGAATTGTTTTTCCTGTAAGGTTTATTATACACTTTGAAGTATAATTACTTGGAGGCAAGCCAACTCAAGAATGTCATCCTCATGTGACTTAGAAGGCATAGGGCGTATGTATGCGAAGCTCATCAATCCTGTTCATGATTACGTTAAGTACTCTGAGTTCTTTAGGAGTCGGCTTGCTGGGTCCAGTTTACCCAATATTTGTTATTAACCGTTTCTCAGCGTCCCTTGTAGATATTGGTGTACTTGCCGCAGTTTTTGGTTTGGTTGCTGCCGTTTTTAAGCCGCCTGCTGGGAGACTTGTTGACCTCTATGGGAAAGAGAAGGTTTTCTTTACAGGTGTTATGATAGGTGCCACATGTTCAGTGTCCTACTTCTTTGCTTTTGATTTAGCGCAACTTTACATAATCGAATTTTTCTTTGGAGTATCCTATGCTCTTCAAGGTCCATCCCTTCTCTCTTGGATGATGGACATAAGCGACAAAGATAAGAGAGGTCTGTTTCTAGGCATGTTCGAGTCCGTTTATGATATCGTAGGAGCTATTGCTGCGCTACTCTCTGTGATTATAATTAGCAGGTTTGGATTTGAACCCTTATTCTTTATGTGCTCTGGATGCCAAGCGACGACAGGTTTTTTCGTTCTAAAATCAAGAAAGATGTCACGTTAGTGGTTGATTTGCAGAGTTTGTAAAAGCTATTAAACAAACACCGATGGAAATTTTTCTTTCTCTCGGCTATACAGTAAAGAAGCATTTTAGTTTTCTCTTAGAACCCCTAACAGATGAACTAATACCGATGAGTGTTGAAAATCCTGTCCACTATATACAACTTAAACTGGGAGCATTCAAACAAACCTATTTGCTTAAGATTAAATAAAACAGCCAGCAAGGTCTTTCTAGAGTTTGAGGTTTTCTTAGAGAAAAACTTGGGAGTTAGGTGTGAACAAATTCCAGAGATACTCGACCAACACATTCTTGAGTAGGATAACAATGCATGCGTGCATCACCTTCTCTTCTGTTTCTTTCTAAATGACATGCACGCATAAGATAAGTTTAAATATTTTTGTGCTTTCTTGAGGCGTCAGGGTCTATGATGAAAAAGTTGACTACTGCTAGTGTGAAAGTTAGCAGAGTTATGACTAAAAATCTGATTACTGTTTCTCTTGGCAGTATGGTAGAGGAAGCTGTGAAGAAAATGGTTGACCTTGATGTTGAATGCCTTCCCGTCGTTGATTCAGAAGGAATCTTGCATGGCTTGCTTACTTTTAGGGATATAGTGACGAAGGTTGTCTATTCACAAGCTGAGGTGAGGAAGTCTAAGGTTGAAGAAATAATGGCCAAGGATTTAGTGACTTGTGACCTTAATTCTACGGTTCTTGACGTTGTGAAGATAATGAAGAACAGACATCTCAGGCGGATTCCAGTTGTAAACGCTAGAAATAAACTCATGGGATTGGTCACTGATTTTGACTTGACATTGTTTGGATGGGACTACGAATAAGTTAAGCGTGCCTAGCTAAAGCCAAATAGTGTTTACCACGGGCTGAGGATTTTCTACTTTGTCTCACCATATCAGAGTGTTTGGAATGGACTTAGTCGGGGGTACAGACATCCCATCATAAACCTTTTATTCACTGAGTTCGCAACGCAATAGACGGTAGTGAGGAAAAACATGGCTAAATGTATCAAGTGCGGGGCAGAAGTTGGTACGCCGAAGAAAAGATGGAAAATGACTGGAAGACCCGACAAGACAGGCAAGAGAACGCAGCTAGAAATCGGTCTCTTCGAATGTCCAAAATGCCACACAAAGTTCAGAGTCGCCTTAAGCAAACGAAAAATATGAGCCCAATGCGTCCTCATAACAAAGGAACTTTACCCTACTCATCTCCTCTTTTCTCATTTTATCCTAGTAAGACTTCTAGTATTAGTTTGTGACGCAAAACCTCTGCAAGGTCTGCTCTCTCTATAGCATCTTCCAAAGCATCAAGTTCTCTTTGAATAGACTTTCTCATTTCCTCGCTGATCTTGATTTCTCTCATTCGTCTCTGATATAATTCGTCCGCCTCTCCTCTAAGTCTCCAATAACGCTCCAGCAAAGATTCCTTCTTGGTTTGTTCCATTATTCACACCTTTCTCAATTATTTTGGTTGGTTCTTTTTGGTTTGCCTTGATTCATTGTTTGTATCAACTTGCATTAATAATTAAGGCATACATAAAAAAATTGACGGGTGTCTGTCGGGTTCCAATTTCCAGCCGGCTTGTGCCTCTTGCTCGTTGCACCGATGTTACCACCTCTTCGCCATCGACCGGTTGCTGGTTGGTTACCCCGACGTTCACGTCCCAAGGCGCGCGCCAAAAAAACGAACTTGAACCAGCCACAAGTAGCGCGTGCCCAACGCATCTATTTTTCTTTGGCAACCCATGTTTTTACGGCTTCTTCGACGGCTCTGGATAGGTCGCCCTTTTTCCCGCCAAATCTCTCGATGGTCTTGAACCTGAGCTTCTTTTCCAGTTCATCTGAGAGCTCCACGCTGATTCGACCCATTTCAATTACCACCACTATCAATTTTTATACACGATTCGCACGTGTTAGACGTTTTTCCAATAAGCAAATTCCCTGACGCCGTGTGTTACTTTTGTTTTTGTTATCATTTTCTATCCACCTTAAATTTGCTTATCCACGTAAAGTATTATGTGCTTACCAACTTATAAGGGTATTGGTTTAAGTATTTAAGTATTTAATTATTTAAGCGTTTAAGCATTTAAGCGCGCTAAAGATATGATCTGATGCATGCACGCACGCAAAAGAAGTTTTATTTTCGAAAGGACACAATTTACAATTGAGAGGTGAACATGATAGAACATGAGTAAAAGAGAGAATGAGCGAGAAAGAAATGGAAAAAACAGAGGGGCCATCAAACGAGAAGAACTCGTGGAGGAAAGAAACAGAAGAGAAGGTAATGCGCATATGTGAAGGTGACTAATATGCTTCACTCATTCACCATCCTATCTTCCATATCGCTTCCACTTCATTCATTTATTTTTTCCTTCATAATGAAGGGCACGCGCCTATTCGCCCACCATGCGGGGCACTATGGCTTCGCATCCAGACCCTCCCCAATCGCGCTAACGTCCACGCCTATGGGACAGCGCTACCGCGAGGAACAGTGTCAGGTCTGATCATGATACGCACGCTTATTCTTTAACACCGAATAGCAGCACATCAACAGTTTCCGTGCAGCAGCCACGACTGCAACCCTTCTCCCTCTTCTCTCCGCTATTCGATGGTACGCTCTCGTTATAGCCGTGTCATACTTGTGAACGTGTGTCAGTAGTAGCTAATCTGGCATCTTCAAACCAAGCTGGTGTTTTAGGCTCTTGTAACGGTTTCTTACTGTGACCTCAGTCACGCCTGCAGCCTCAGCTATGTCTTTCTGCGTTTTCTTCTCATCGTTCTGCATACACGCGATGTATAGGACAGCGGCTGCCAATCCCATAGGGTCCTTGCCAGAAGCAATTCGCCTCTTTTTGGCTTCTCTCAGAATCCTGATAGCTAAACCTTGAGTTTGACCGGTTATGCCAACTCTCTCCCCAATCTTAGAAATGTAAGTAATGGGATCAGCAATGGGCATTTGGATATCTAACCTACGAAGCAGTAAGCGATAGCAGCGGGCAACCTCTTTCTTATTGAGCACGCTGGCTTCAGCGATTTCGCGTAGCGTTCTAGGCGTCTCACTGCTGCGGCAGGCTGCGTATAAGGCGGCAGCAACTATGGCGGCTATTGAGCGCCCTCGAACTAAATCCTTTTCTAAAGCTTTGCGGTAGATCAAAGCGGCATTCTCTTTGATCGGTCCATGAGTATAGAGCTTGTCTGAGAGCCTGTCCAGTTCAGACATGGCTTGGGCCAAGTTGCGCTCACCAGAAGAGTGTGCTCTTGAGCGGATTTGCCATTTTCTTAGACGCCACATTTGCAGACGAGTTTCCAGTGGAAGCTTGCGTCCAAAGGCATCTCTGTCCACCCTTCCTATGGTCGTAGATAAGCCCTTGTCATACACCGAGTAAGATGTGGGCATACCTACTCGGCTTCTTGATTCCCTTTCTTCCTGTGTGAACGCGCGCCACTCTGGCCCTTTGTCAATCATTTGTTCGTGGAGAATTAGGCCGCAGTTGCCACATACGGTTTCTCCCGTATCGTAATCGTGAATAAGGCTTGTGCTACCGCATTCGATGCATTTGTCGACTTTTCTTTGCTTGATTTCTACCGTTTGCATGGTCTACGCCATTCATGGATGTTTTTAAGCGGGCGAAAAAACCGTCACAAAGTCGCTTTGCATATGGTTCTTCATTAGAACCTTACGCTAGAGAGAATTTGTCCATACGGACCCTTTACATTCACTACACAGTAGATGCTCCAATATATAAAGTATAGCATCTGTTAAACTGCCTTCCTTTTTGTTTTCACGAGGAGAAATCACTGCGATGTTTTGGCGATAAAACCTGACATGGCGTTGGCTTATCTGGTCGAGTGTAAGGACTACGATTTGTCACAGAAACAACAAAAGTTAGCAGTGAGAGAACTCAACAGAAATTACACGCACGCCTTAGAATTACTGTTAGAAACCCATCTTAATCCCTAAAGAATACTGAAGGTTTTAGTTGCACGCTCTTTCCAATATCAGGCTAAAGGCATCTTCCAGTATACGCCTGAAGCCTTCCTCAAACACATCTCGGCTAAAATCTCTGTCAGCTAACTTTGCAAATGGTTCTCGCGCCAACCTTTTTATGGTTAAGAATAAAAGTAAGGGTTGTTACATGTCTATGGTAAAAATGGTGACAACGCCATGTCTCCTCACAAACTGCGGAAGACTAGAAAATTGAGAGGCTCCAGAACCATGGGATGGGGGCAAGTTGGACAACATAGGAAGCATAGTCAGAAAGGCGGTCGAAAAGTGGGACGCCACAAACACCTTTGGAGCTACGTCATAAAATATGAGCCAGACTACTTCGGAAAAAAAGGCTTCACTTCGCCAAAGAGCCTAAAACAAAAAATCAACGTAATCAATGTTGGAGAACTCGACGAATTAATCGACAAACTCGAAGAGGGAAAACAATTAGAAAAGAGAGGAGACAAAGCGTTTCTCGACCTTGACAAACTGGGATACCAAAAACTCTTAGCGACAGGCAAAATAACAAAACCTGTATTAGTTAAAGTAGCGGCGCATTCAGAAAATGCAGCCAAAAAAATTGAGGATGCTGGCGGACAGATTCTTGGCAAGGCAGAAGAGAAGCCTGAAGAACCCGAAGAAGCTGAGGAGACATCGACTAAAGGTTAATTACTGTCTATTATGATTTGCCTAATGAAAGTAAAGGTGAAGACGCCACATGGCTGGTAGGTTCCTATTGCTGTTCAAGCCTGTTTCAAGATTCACACCAGAAGTCGGCGCTCCAGAACGCAAGGTGGGGTTTAACGAAAAACTGTTCTGGACAGGCTTAGCACTTGTATTATATCTTATCATGACTGAGGTTCCACTCTTCGGCATTGCAACAGGAGGACAAGGTGACCCATTCCTATATCTCCGCATCATCTTCGCCTCTCACCGCGGCACCCTTATGGAACTCGGCATCGGACCAATAGTTACGGCGGGTCTCATACTTCAGTTGCTCACCGGCTCTGGAATGGTTCAATGTGACATGAGCAACCCAGATGACAGAATGCTCTTCACCACAGCCAGCAAAATATTTTCCTTCATATTGATCGGTGTTCAAGCCTCTGCCTACATAATTGGCGGAGTCTATCAACTTTCAGACCCGAGAATGGCAATTGTAGTGTTTCTTCAATTGGTTTTCGCAGGATTAGTGCTCATGCTCCTAGATGAAATGATACAGAAGGGGTGGGGAATCGGAAGCGGCATCAGCCTCTTCATACTGGCAGGCGTCGCTCAAGGCATCTTATGGGAAAGCTTGTCTGTAGTTCCTTCCCTAGCTGGAGAAACTGAAAGCACCAGAAGTTACGGTGCTATACCTGCACTCATTCAAGCGTTTATGCAAGGCGAATTTAACCCACAATTTCTTTACACGCGGGCTCAAAACCTTCCTACGATGCTGGGGTTCTTCACCACAATAATTGTTTTTTTGATAGTAATCTACGCCGAGGGTGTGCGCGTTGAACTGCCCATATCATACGCTGGTTATAGGGGGTTTAGGAGTCGGTATCCCATCAAACTACTGTATGTGTCTAACCTGCCAGTGATTTTCGCTTCAGCGCTCTTCGCTAATGTTTATTTTATATCTCAAATCTTGTGGAGCAACCTCAATCGAAGCAATACTAATCCATGGCTTAACCTCCTCGGCATGTACAAAGCGCCTACTACAACAGGAGGCTCAGCTACGCCCATAGGCGGGTTAGTCTACTTTGTGATTCCGCCTAGAAGTATTTTCGACATAGTAAGTGATCCCATGGGTCCTGTGAGGGCGGTGGCTTACACGGGCATCCTTGTTGCTTTTTCAATTGTCTTCTCCCTAACATGGCTTGAAGTCGGCGGCTTGGGAGCATCCACCGTGGCAAAACAACTCGTAGACTCAGGTATGGAAATTCCAGGTTTTAGAAGGTCAGAGAAACCTATAGAACAGGTTCTTAAACGTTACATTCCAACCGTGACAATTTTAGGCGGCGCCATCGTGGGGTTAATTGCAGCGGTTGCAGACTTCTTCGGAGTTTTTGGAACAGGAATGGGTGTCTTGCTGTCAGTTGGCATACTTTACCAGTATTATCAGTTGCTTATGCAAGAACGAGTTGCAGAGATGTATCCAGCTCTGCGTCGATTCTTTGGAGGTTAGCAATCACTTGGTTGACTTATCTTTAATTCAAGGCATCCCTTATTCAACGTTGTTCATTCTAGGCTTGTCCTTCTTACTTTCACTTGTCACTTTGCTCACGAACAGACTTCTCACGAACAGAGAACAGATGAAGGCTTGGACTCAAGAAATAGCTGCTTGGAGAGAAGAATCTCTTAAGGCAACGCGTTCAGGTGACAAAAAATTGATGGCTAAGGTTAAGAAGCAACAGCAGCACATAATGCAGTTGCAGTCGAAGATGATGTGGCAGTCGATGAAAACATCTTTCATATGGTTCATTCCACTCATGCTTCTATGGTGGCTTTTCCTAACCCCCTTGTACACCGGGTCAGAAGGACATATCGCTGTAGCCTACATACCTTGGTTTGGAGGCGAATTGCAACTAACATATTTTTATTGGTACTTGCTCTGCTCCTTTTTCGCTCAGGCGCTTTTAACTCGTTTGTTAGGCATGAGCATGGGAGGAGGAGAGTAGCCACATGCCAAAACCTCAGCAGCGAACAAGAAGTAGAAAGCGGAACCTTCGAAAACTGCCTGGAAAAGGCACCACCGTCCATTACAAACGCGAGAGGATTGGTGCTTCTCATTGTGTTCAGTGCGGTCGGATTTTGCCAAGCGTTCCCATGTTGATTCCCTCCAAAATGCGTAGCCTTCCAGCCAGTCAGAGGCGACTTCAACGCATTTATGGGGGGCAACTCTGTCACATTTGCCTTAAAGAAGCACTGAAGCAGGCAGTTCGGGGTGGCTTCGTTCAATGACTGTAAAGCAGACAGCGAAGAGAAATGTTGTGATATGCATTGCAGGTATGACAGCTTGTGGAAAGAGCACGGTTGCGAGGCGATTAGCCGAGAAATATAGGCTTAAGTATGTTTCTGGCGGAACTACACTGAAGGAATTGGCAATTCGGATGGGGTATAAGGCTCAGGAGAGAGGCTGGTGGGAAACAACTGAGGGAATGCGGTTTTTAGAACGACGTCAACGTGATTTCAGATTTGACAAGCAAGTTGATGAAGAACTCTTGAAGTGGGCTGAGCAGGGAAATATTGTTTTAGACAGTTGGACCATGCCTTGGCTGTTCAAGAATGGCTTCAAAATATGGATAGAAGTTTCTCCAGAGGAAAGAGCAAATCGACTTGCGCGACGAGACAAAATAAGCCTAAAAGAGGCAGAGAAGGCTATAACGGATAAGGATGAGAAGACCAAACGCATATATGAAAGCCTTTATGGTTTCAAACTCGGAGAGGACTTTTCGCCGTTCGACCTAGTGTTAGACACTGAACTCTTGAGTGCTGAAGAAACTTTTGAGGCTCTCAGCCTTGTGATAAACCGCTTAGTTTTGAAGAAAGAGAGTCGATGAGGTTATAAATGCGGTTGACGAATCAGTTATTCTCACTGAGTAAAATCATGGAAGCGTGAATGAAACATGTCTGCAGTTGATGTTGGCAGAATCTGTGTAAAACTTACAGGGCGAGAAGCTGGAAAAAAATGCGTTATTGTGGATGTGGTTGACAGAAACTTTGTGTTAGTGACAGGTCCAAAGCAAGTGAACGGTGTGAAACGTAGGCGTGTAAACGTCAATCATATTGAAGCCACAGAACGCAAGATTAACATTAGTCGGGGCGAAAGCGACGAGCAAGTTATGAAGGCGCTCGACGAGCAAACGCTTGCCTATATGCGAGATGTCGTTAAGCCCAAGTTTTGACTCAAACTCTATTTCGCATGTCTACTGATAAATTCATTAATTTTTTGTTCAAAGATTTCTCTTGCTGGAAAACCAAGTGATGAAACATAGGTGTTAAAGTCTTGTAAGCTGATTCCTTTTTTGAGTGCACATTGCTGTAGTTTTCTTATCACATCACCTACAATAGAGTAGCAGGGTGCGTAACCAACAGTTTCAAGGAATATCCATGTTTGATTGTAAATCATTTTTTTCGAAAGCCCAGTTTCTTTATGCGCCCATTCTACAAAATCTGCTATGGATTGTTTTTCCATGTTTATTCTAACGTCAAATATTGCTCTTAGAAAACGCATGATTCGCCACTTCTGCATGACGAACTCGTTTTCAAGCAACATAGTTTCGGTGTCCACTTCTCCCCTCAATGTCTTCAAAAATGCAGCCTCTTCGCTGCTAAGTGTTTTCTTCTCCACAAGTTTCTCCAGCAATTTTACAAACTCGAATTCTCTGTGAAAAGAGATGCCGTCAGTAATAGGTGTGGAAAAAGCTGATGACATAATCTCTAGAAAAGTTGGGTTGGCGGCAAATCTTGTGGCAGAGTTTGAAAAGTTAACTGAATGACCATATTCTTCATGTAATAATGATTGTATGAGGTCTGGGACGCTTGAAGAGGGCGAAAAACGAGGATCTGTGGTGACGAAGAAAACATTGAAGGGTTTGTCAGTTAGACTGTTGAAATTGCTCATTGCGGCTGTGGGAATCATATTGACTAAGTAGGGCGGAGTTTCAATAACTCTAGTTTCATATTTCGGCGTTATCCTAACAATGTTCTTTTCAAATATTTTCTGAGCAACTGTTCGTGTTTCCTTTACAAACTGCAGTGCCTGTTGTATAGGGATGCCTTTACGCTTGTTTAATTCTTCAGCAACGATTTCCACAGTAGGCTTTACACCATAAATCTTCGCAAGTTTACTGGTGACTTTTTTGAGGCTAGGCAACTCCTTTTCAAGCCAAAATGTAGCTTTGTTTTCTATCTCCTCTGAAGTTTCTGGATACCCCCACATGTCAGCAAGTAGTTGAGGGTAGATGGTTTTGTGTTTTATTTTTTCTCTAGTTTTTTGAAGAATGGGGTAGATTTCACTGAAGTCTCCTTGCTTGATGCCTTTTACTTCGTAAAGTTTTCTATACTTCAATGCCTTCTGTTTCAGCACATTCAAGGATTTTTTAAGGCTTTCATCCTTTGTTTCAGCAAGTATCGTGTCTAATATTCCCAAAAGCTGGTCAGTGGTTTGGCATGTCACTATTCTTGTTTCTATCGACCATTTCTTATCTGGAAGCAGCTTTGCGTAAGCATCCAGAGCTTCCTCAACTTTTTTTGCCAAGGACTTGAGGTGTTCAGACACGATTCCTTCCTTAACCAAATGAGCAAAGAAGGCATTGGTTGCATGTGAAGGAACCATATATGGCTCGTTAAACCGTAATGATGTCAAATAGCTTTTGAAAAGTCTTCGTTGTCCTTTATTTTTGGCTTCTTTGAGAATGTTCCTTAACTTATTCTCGGCAACCGCCAGATTTTGTTTTGACGGAATGAAGAATTTTCCAGCGCATTCGCTTACTCCGTCTGTGTAAGCTGATGACGGGTCGACCTCCTTATACCATTCAAAGAATTGCTTCTCAACCTTGCTCATCTTTGAAAGAATTGGATTAGGCTTCATGCTGCATATTTCTCCTACGAGGCTTTGTGGCTAATTAAAAGAGAAAGATGTACTTAAGAAAAACGGAAGAGTTTAGTTCTCTTTAGGAATGTAGAATCTCGTGAGTTCTTCGGTTATGACGCCATCTTCGTCTGGAAGTGTCTTCATTCCTCTTCGAATCCATAATGGCAAGAAATTTTGACAGTAGGTTGTTGCGAAACGGTAGTCTAGGAACACTATGGCGCCTCTGTCCTCCAGAGTCCTAATAGGTCTACCTGCAGCTTGTGCCGCTTTCTTTAGGGCGGGAACAACATAACCGTATTCGCGTCCATGCTCTGGAAAACAGCTTTCATAATATTTGATTTGGGCGCCTATCCTCGTGGTTGGCTCAGCATAAGGAACGCCTACAACTGCCACAGAATTCATTTGGTCTCCAGGATAGTCTGCGCCTTCTGACGAGCGTCCGCCCTGAACACCCAGCAAAACGGCGCCTCCACGATTGGCATACGACTTGAACCTAGCGACAAGGTGGTCGTTCTCCTTAGAAGACATGCCCCTATGCTCATGCAACAAAGGCTTATCCAAACTATCTTGGAGCCCAGCTTCCAGTAGACGCTGCAACACTTCATAAGAGGCTGTGAACACGCCAACGTTGGCAGGCGTAGAATGCGCAACTTCCACGATTCTGTTGACCAATTTTTTGTACATGCTCGGCGTGCGCTGCTGCATGGCGGTTGTGACGCCGCAACAAGCTAGGCTTAAAATGTGCTCCCGTGGAAAAGGAGAAGGCACAGCTTTACATACAGTGGAGTCGGGTAAATGTGTTATCTTCACGTAGGATTCTAAGGGTTGAAGCGTTCCAGACATGCAGACACTGCAGTAAACCGAAGAGAAAACAGGTTCGATTACCTTGGCTGGGTCGAGAGCCACAACCTCCAACTTAGCCGATGGTATGCCACTCTTTGCGACGTACCTGCTCAACACATGCGTATAAGAGATGTCCTGAGAAGTTTCCAACCACTTCAACAGAAACTCGCCAACCCTGTGAATATACGAACGCGGATACTTACCCTGAGTCAGCAATTGCTGCTTGACAAGGTTTCCAATTTCGTGCATTTCCTCAAAAAACATTTGAGGCTCATCTATTCCAGCCTTCTTCTGAATAGCATCAACAAGCAACTGAGGCTGAACATAACTCTCCTTTTCAATCTGAGCAGCCATTCGTTCAGTTATTACTCTAAACTTGTTTGCAAAATCTGCAGTGTCTGGGTGACGAAACTTTTCAGCCTCCAACTGCGCTTGCCGTATGGCGAAGACTGTTAGGCTATCGCTGGCTATCTCAACCGCTGCATCGGGCAGATTGTGCGCTTCATCAACAATCAATATAACTTTGTTTAATGGCTTGTCCAAGTGTTTGAGGAAAGCTCCGCGAATAGTCTGGTCGAAAACATACATGTAACTCAGCGCCGCAACATCCACGTTTCCCAAAGCTTGCTTCACAAGTTCATAGGGACAGAAGCCCTCAGCCCGACAAATCTCTTGGATTTCTGAAGCCTTGTAAACCCTAGAAGAAACATGCGACTTAACCTCTGCAAATCGGTCTTCCTTATTCTCAATGTTCGCGTGATAGGGACACTGCTTCCTAGTCTTCAAAAGCTCACAGATTTCCATGGCAGACGTGGCATCCGTAGCGTGACGCGCAATGAAAGGGTGAAAACACATGTCAGCGCGCCCTCGAATGGAGAGTCCAGAAACATCTTGTCTTCTTGCAATAGAACTCAATTCCTCCATAACACGGTCGTGTTGACGATGAGTCTTCGCCACATAAAGAATCTGCAAGTCACGCTCTTGGGCAATTGGCAAACAAGCCGAGAGAGCTGCCACAGTCTTGCCTAAGCCATTGCTTCCTTCAATCAAAACATGGCGACGGCTGTCCACAGCTTCAAAAACAGTGTTTATAAACGTATCTTGAAAGGGTCTAACTTCACGGTAGGGGAAAAATTCCTCCACCCGTTTATGAAGAGTGTGTGGCTTAACAATGACGCTCAAGGATAATCCCTGCTGCCGTGTAGACGATGCAAATCTAGCTGCTTTTCTTCCAACTGCGCTGTGGGGCAAAGAGAATTAACGGGACAAGGCTTGTGCATTGGATTTCGAGCCTTACAATAAGTTCGTCCAAGACTAATAAGCAATAGATGCACAGGCAGATAATCTTCTGCAGCATAAAACGACTCAAGCGAATTCCGAACATCTTCATAATCACCCTTAAGCGGCGCCAATCCCAGCCTCCTCGAGACACGATTAACATGAGTGTCAATGGGCACCGTTGGTTTTTTAGCAGAGAACAAAAGAACCACATCAGCAGTTTTAGGACCAACTCCTGGAATGCTCATAAGCTTAGCACGGGCTTCTTCAATAGGGTCGGAGTAAACGAAGTCAAGCGAGCCGTTGAAGCGTTTGAGAACAACTTTAGATAGTTCCTTTATTTTTCGAGACTTGTTTCTGTACAAGCCTCCAATTCGAATAGCTTTCTCGATTTCCTTCACGTCAGCTGTTGCCAAAGTCTTTGGATTTATCGCATACTTTTCTGACAAATTTTTGTAGGCGCGGTCTCGGTTTCTATCGTTGGTCGCCTGTGAGAGCACAGTTCTTATCAATGTTTGAAATGGTTCTCTTTTTGAAGCAGTCCATTCTGGAAGATTGAATTTGTTTCTCAGAATCTGCAGAATCTTGTTTGCTCTTTCCCTCTCATCCATCGTTGATTCGCCAGTTTCCTTTAAAAGCACTAAATAGTAATACGAAGCAATAAATAAGCCTAGTACGGTTGGAATAAAAATGCAACGCGTAAAGATTGTGGAAGAAGAAATTAAAGAAAACGACACCTTGTTTCTGGCGCTTCATTTAGAAACCAAAAACTCTAGCATAATGCTCTTGAGCGAAGGCGAAGACCAGTTAGGAACTCTTGCAGTGGCTTTACCGCAAGTTGAAAAACTGTTGGGTCCACCTTTATCGTCTGTTTTGTTAGGTGACAGAAACGTGATTATTGCCCGCATGCTTGCCGAACGTCTAGCTGCAAAAACTGGCAAAATCGCCTTGGCGTCAGTCTTCACCAAAACATTAACTGAGAGAGAAGCTGGACCAATACTTATCAAGTTATTTGACAAGGCTTTGAAAGCCAAACAAGAGGAATTGAAAAAATGAGTCTGCGCAGTTTTTTGGGAGAGATGCACAAGAAACAACAGATATTAGAGGTTAAGGAAGAAGTCTCACCACGCTTCGAAGTTTCCACCTTCATGAAAGAATTTGAAGGCGGCCCAATACTCTACTTTGACAACGTGAAAGGACGCGAAACCAAAATTGTGGCTAACATCTGCGGAACAAGGCAACGACTCTGCTGGGCTCTGGGCACAAAAACAGAGGCGCTCTATCAAAGATTAATCGAGGCTTGGCGTACGTCCACACCTCCAAAAAAAGTGAAGGGTGGACCAGTCAATGAGGTGGTTGAGAGAGCCCGACTGTCAAAACTGCCCATCTTGACGCATTTTGAACACGACGCTGGAGCGTACATAACATCAGCGATTATTTCGGCACGCAGCCCAGACAAAAAAATCGAGAACGTGTCCATACACCGTTTACAGGTCTTAGACGACCACCATTTGGCAATTCGCTTGGTGCCTCGCCACCTCTTCAAGCTTTGGCAGATGGCGAAGGAAGAAAAACAAAATTTGGACGTTGCCATAGCCATTGGTGTTCACCCCGCGGTCATGTTAGCTTCGTCTTCTCCTGTTCCCTTCGGCTTGAGCGAGTTCGACGTGGCTAATACGCTTCTCAACAACAAGCTGAACTTAATAAAATGTGAGAATGTAGACGCGTTTGCTCCGGCGGAAGCTGAAATTGTTTTGGAGGGCAGAATACTCTTTGATAAAGAGGTTGTTGAAGGACCGCTCGTTGATGTAACAGGAACTTATGATGTTCAGCGAAAGCAACCAGTAATCGAACTTGTCAGCACAATGCACCGTAGAGACTATATTTATCAGGCGTTGCTGCCTTCAGGCGCCGAACACAAGTTATTGATGGGTTTATCCCATGAAGCAATGATATGGGAAGCCGTCTCTAAAGTTGTGCCCGCAGTCAAAGCTGTCAACTTGTCCAATGGCGGTTGCGGATGGCTTCACGCTGTCATCTCCATCGACAAACTGGTAGACGGAGACGCTAAAAACGCTTTGACAGCAGCCTTCAGCGCACATCCCAGCTTAAAACACGCTGTAGTTGTTGACATTGACATTGACGTTTTCAATCCGTATGAAGTGGAATGGGCAATTGCCACACGGTTTCAAGCTAACGAAGACATAGTAATAATTCCAAGCGCAAGAGGCTCCACACTTGACCCTTCAGCTGACCAAGAAACTGGGCTTACCACAAAAGTCGGCGTAGATGCAACTCGCCCATTAACCAAGCCTCGTGAAAAATTTGAACTGGCAAAAATTCCAGTAAGCAAAAAAACAAGTGAAATCATAGAAGAGTTAAAGAAGACTACAGAAAGGAAATGATTATGAAGGGTCAACGAGGGTCAAAGGCTGAGTTAAAACGTGCCCTCGGTTTGTTTGACGCCACAGCCATCAGCATAGGCGCAATAATTGGAGCTGGAATATTCGTTGTAACAGGCATCGTTGCTGGGCTTGCTGGACCCAGCTTCGTCATTTCCATCGTTTTGGCGGGGAGCATAGCCTCTTTTTCAGCCCTAAGCTTTGCTCAACTGAGCGCCTACATGCCTATAGAAGGCGGCGGCTACGAGTTCACCTACCGCCTAATTTCGCCCTACGCCGGTTTTTTAGCTGGGTGGATGTGGGTTTTTTCCAACATTTTTATAGGCGCCGCTGTTTCGCTTGGTTTTGCTCAGTATTTGGCAACACTTTTCCCTTCTTTGCCAGTTAACGCTGTAGCTGCTACTGTTTGTCTTTTGTTTACTTTTCTCAATTATGTGGGTGTTCACCAGTCCGCAATGGTCAACGACGCCTTAGTTGTGGCTAAGATTTCGATTTTGTTATTCTTCATTGCTTTGGGTTTGAGCTTTATCCACCTCAGCAATTTCAATCCGTTCATGCCGAAAGGGTTTTCAGGTGTGCTTGAAGGAACTGCATTAATTTTCTTTGCTTATGGTGGATACGCTCGAGTCACAGTGGTTGCTGAAGAGGTGAAGGATGCCAGTCGCACAATCCCCAGAGCCATTATTTTGGCGTTAACGATATCAACAGTGCTCTATGTGTTAATTGGTTTCGTTGCAGTGGGACTGGTTGGTTCGCAGAGTCTAGCTGCTTCTGGTTCGCCCTTAGCTGACGCCATTGGTGAAACAGGAAATTCTTTGGCAGTGTTCGTGGTGTCGCTCGGCGCCATGATTGCCACCGCCAGTGTGCTGCTGATGACCATACTGGGTGTATCAAGAATGTCTTTTGCAATGGCTAGAAACCGTCAATTGCCGACTTTTTTGAGTCGGATACACCCGAGGTTTCAGACCCCTTACTACGCCATTTTGATAACTGGATTATTGTCGAGTGTTTTGGTGTTTGGCGGTTTCTCCCGCATAGTGGCAGTTGGCACCTTCTCCCTTCTTTTTCATCACGCATTCGTGAACCTTGCAGCTATTAGGTTAGGAGCGGAAAACAGGCGCTATCCCGTTTTTGTCTCGGTTCTGGGCTTTCTTCTCTGCCTCACTCTTCTACTTTTCCTTTCCTCAGAGGCTTGGATCATCGGAATCTTTGGACTCCTAATTGGGTCAGTCTATTACGCGTTTGGGGTCAGAAGAAAAACTGGCAATACATGAGTTAATCTTTGCACGCGGTCTTCACACATTCGTTTATTGGTGCTAGAGTAACGTCTACCTCGTTTAAGGTTGGCGCGTAAAAGGCGGTCTTAGCGGAATTAGTCATCAATGTGTGCACGCCGAGGTCTTTTACCCACGTGACGAGGACACAGGTGTCGCATAGCACGCGTCCACCAGCTCTTTCAATGATATCAACGTAGTTCTGTGCCTTTTCTTTCACATATCTCGACATGCAAACCCACAATTCGACGTCTCTACGTACTTTTTTGCCTTGGAGAAGACCAGCGACGCTTTTGACTTCTTTTAAGGAGCAGTGAGGACATCCTACAAAGATAAGGTCTGGGGTTTCGGTGGTGGTGCAGAGACCAGCCGCTGCTTCTTTTATGTCTTTGGTTTCAATTGACATGGTCTCCATTTTTTCTTTTTCACTTCGGATTTTATGGTGGAAGAGGGCGGTCATGCCGCTTGAAGCCATTCCTGCGCCTAACTGTTTTAAGTCGTCATCCGAAGGACCCTGTAATCCTTTAATCACTGGAACCTTATCCTTCAAAATTTTTCCAAGGTGGATTCCAAATGCTCCGTATTCTGCCTCGTTTTTGAGGCTTGTCTCAACCTTAACTAATACATTTGGTTGACGGTTTGCAGCTTGATGCACGCCGTAGTCTGGCGTCTTACCTATCAAGGCGGCTGCTAAAGCACTTGGGCTTCCTTCACGGTTTGTCCAGGCGCCTAGAACTGAGTTGGCGTAGATTACAGCAGAGGATTCTGCCCAAGCCAAGTGTTGACCCTGTTTTGGTTTCCGCAAGTAATATGGGGTACATGTTAGTGTTGGATTGATGCTCATCCGTGTATAGAGGTCGATGATACGTGATTGTTTCTTTAGGCGTTCACGATGGTAACGTTTGGGTAAGTATGTTGGGTCAAAGCTTGAAGGATTAAGCGTGGACGGTGCCTGCGCCTTTCCGCTTCCCTCGGTTAAGGCTGTGAGAAAGTCTATTGAGGCGTCGCCCATATGCTTGTATGAAACTCCAGACAAGTGCGCAGACTGAATAGGAATAAGGCGTGTGGCACCGAACAATTCGCCTAAGCGAACAAGAATCTTCATTGAAACTTGATTAGCCCATCCGTACTCGCCTTCAAGCATCTTTTCTTCTTGTCTGGTAAGATACATGAATTACTTTTGCCCTCCAACTTTCACTGTTCCTCGATTGCCATCTACCTCAACCTCATCGCCAGTTTTAATCTGCCTTATGTCAATTTGATCAACCATGGGAATCTCAGCTATTATGGCGCCTACTACAACCACTGAGTCTGCAACTTGGTTCACGATGGCTATTGGACCAACTCCCTTCTTTACTAGAGAATATAACACATAACTGCCAACAGTTGAGCCATGACCATAAGGAAAACAGAGAATTTTGCCCTTCACTGACTCGCCCTTCAAATCATGCCCTTTTTCAATTATGACTCCAGAGTTGTAATCCACACCGCCGAGAAAACTCAAAGGCTTTGCAGAAACTAGGGTGATACCTCTGCAATGTCCTGAAACAACGCCGCGACCTTTCAAAATCTTTGTTTTCAAAATGTGTTGTTTCTCCCAGATCTAAAACGATATTTTTGCAGAGGACGGAACTTCGCCCAGCAGTTTGGTTGCGGCTACGCCTACTTTTTCCCGATTTTCCTCATCTGTGTAGACTCGCAAGATGTTTATGAACCCTTTTAAAACGTCAAAGATGCCTGATATGTCGCTGAGTCTCCTTGGAATTTTTTCACCTTCTCGTGTTCGTTGAAAAACTGGAATCTCCATGGGTTCAAGCAGAACTGAATGACTGTACGGCACAGATGGCAGCGTCGGCACATCTATCACAACAGCTTTCGGCTCGACTCCTGCTTCAGAAGCAATTTGATCGCGAAGTTTGTTGCGAATTTCCTCGACGCTGAAGATGCTTGATATTGTTTTGTCTCGCGCGTAGAAGGTTTGGTCGTAGGCACATTTCAGCAGCTTACGCCTCTCCAAGTTTTCAATTATTTTCTTCGACTTCTTACTCGCCTTCAACATAGTCCAAACCGTATAGTCATCGAGCATCAAATATTCTTCAGGCGTCTTGAAACCGATTAAGCCTAACTCATCTTTAGCTTCTTCCATCGCCATTGCCAACATGAGTTGAGCAGCTCTGCCAACTCGGTGAAAATAGATGCTCTTGAAAGACTCTATCCGAGCCAGTATGAACGATTCTAGAGCGGATAATGCGCCTAAGTCAACAGCTAAATTCTGGTCAAGCACATCTAAAGTGTGAATGAGCCGAAAAACATCAACGTAACCATACTGAGCGCCTGTGTGATAAGTGTCGCGCACCACAAAATCGAGTTTGTCAACGTCAACAGCGCTTCTGATGATTTGATCCATGAAGGCTCTGCCAGGTTTGTGCAGCCACCCCACAGAAAGTTTAGCAATCAAATCTGGGTCAAAACCTAACTTGCCAATAATGTCTTTCAACTCTGATTTTTGAACCACCCACACGTTGATGTCTTCGTGCGTTTTGTGGAGAAACTTGACGAGCAAGTATTCAAAGATATGTGAGAAGGGTCCATGACCTACGTCGTGGAGAAGGGCTGCAATCCGAATCATCTGGTAGTCTTCTTCACTGAAATGCTGCGAGAGATAAGGGTTTTCAGCCATCAATCCAGCTAAGTGCATTACGCCTAAGCAGTGCTCGAAGCGGGTGTGGTTGGCGCCTGGATAAACATACTCAGCCCCAGCTAATTGGCGTAGTCGCCTTAGACGCTGCACTGGAAAAGAGTCGATGATTTCTTTTTCAGCCTCTGTGATGTAGATGTATCCTAGGATGGGATCTTTGATTTCGCCCCAATACTGTCTCATGAATATGCGCCTCTTCTTTAAGTTTCATTTTGAACAACATTATTAAAGCAATCGATTCAGTATGATGAAGAAAGAGGAGGTATGGTTATGGCGAAGCGTGGAACATTCATTTGTATCGAAGGCATCGACGGTAGCGGAAAGACAACTCAGGCTCGCCGACTTGCAAGCAACCTGCGCCGAAAAGGCATGGACGCAATATACACAACTGAACCTAGCTCTAGCAAAGTTGGAAGGCTCATTAGGCGCTACGTGCTTGACAGAAAGAAGCGTGTCCCCATCGCCTTGGAGGCGTTGCTCTTTGCTGCCGATCGAGTTGACCATGTGGAAACGGAAGTTAAGCCTGCTTTAGAGAACGGCAAAGTTGTGGTGTGCGACCGTTACGTATACTCGACTTTGGCGTATCAAGGCGCAGCAGGTCTCGACCTCAAATGGATTGAATTAATTAATCGTTTTGCGCTTGTTCCAGACTTAGCCTTGTTTCTCGACATTCCGCCTGAGATTGTGGTAGGGAGGTTGAAACGGAAGAGGTCAGTGATGGAAACTCCTCAAAATCAACAGAGAGTGCGTGAGGTTTACATGAGAATGGTGAAGGATGGTCGCTTGGTTCTTGTGGATGGAAACAAACCCGTTGGTGACGTATCTAGGGATGTCTTGAGGGTTGTTCTCGATTTCTTAGAGTGTTCGCATGTGCTTTAGAATTAGGGGTTTGAGTTCTTTTTGGATGAGTTCTTTGTTTATGCGGTTTATTAGGAAAGTGACTAAGTCTTCTAGGGGGATGCGTTGTGTTCCCCGTTCGTGGACAATGAATAATTCCGTAGTTCTTCGTTGGAACGTGAAACGCAATAGGACGTAGTCGAATTTGAGTGGCTTGGTTTTTCCGTTTTGAATGATTGTGTGGTAACGTGTGGCGCAGAAGAAGTCCAGTATGCGCAGTATTTCTCCCTCTTCTAGACTTCTTTCTAATCTGTTCAATTCTTCTTTGTCTAAGAAGGTGAATGTGTCTTCTTCGGCTATTCCAAGTTCAAAGTTGACTTGACAGTTGGGCGGTGAAGCCTTTGTCAAAGATTTTAGGTTGTGTGTTTCTTGGTTGAGTTGATAGAAAGCTTGTAAAATTGTTTTTTGTAGTTGTTGTGTAGATGATTGAAACGTGAGTGTGGCGACGCCGTGGATGTTGGTTGGGAAGTTATTGTAGTAGCCCAGCAGTTTGATGTCGTTCTCCTTATCGTTTCATTTTTCTTATTTTTTCAAGGCTTTCTAACAATGAAGTCAATGTAGTGGTTAATTTTTCCAGTTTGTCTGGGTCTGTTTCTTCCTTGAGTTTTTTCTCTAAGTCTTGGATTTTTGTGAGCACGGTTGATTCGAGTGTGCTGAGTAATATGGGGCGGGTTGCTTCTGTTGTTGATTCGCCTTCTTTTATCATGATTACGCGTTTTTGGCATTTGGCGCACCATAGCTCGCCTGTTTTGAGTTTGAATAGCGGTGAGGCGCACGCTGGGCATGAATGTTCTGTTAGTGTGGTGCCTTGTTTTAGTAGGTTAGCCATGGTTTGTAGAGTTTTTGCGTCTTTTTTTGACAATGAGGATGCCTCAATAAAAAAAGCTATATCACTAGTTGTGTATTTGAATATCGCTTTGAGGTTGAGGTTTTGGAGGCTCTGTCCATTGGTTGGAAAGAAGAAGTTGAAGGAGTACGAGGACAGAATTGAGCAGGCTTTGGCTGTTTTGGGACAGGTGTCAGAGGACACGACTACGCCTCGTAATATTAGGCGAACTGCTAAGGAGTCTATTGACGCTTTGCAGACGAGCGCTGATTCTCCTGCTGTTAGGGCTTCTAATGCTATATCGAAGTTGGATGAGGTTTTGCAGGATCCGAATATGCCGCCTTATACAAGGGTTAAATTATGGAATGTGATGAGTCTGTTAGAAGCAATAAAAGATTAGAGTATAATTTTTACGTGTGTGTGCGCACTGGGTTAGACCCCCCTCTATTAGGAGCCAAATATGAAATGTATCGAATGAAAGGGTTGAAAAAATAGGTTTTTTATCTTCTGTATTTCATGTTGTCCCAGATGGTTCTGAAGAATGACCTGAGTAGGCGTTTAAGGATTTTTGTTATTTTTCCCATTTTTTCTTTCATCTTTTTTTAGGTATTCAATTAGTTTTTGTTTTTTGTGGGTTTTTTAGGTTGTGAATTTGGCGTATAGATTAAGGTTAGTGAGAGCAACTAAGTCTTTTTGACTGTTCCAACCATGACATAGGAGAAGGTTTGATTAGAATAATCATATATTTTGTAGTTGCTGATAATTTAAGGAGGAGAGTAGTGTTTTCATGCCTGAGAGAATTAAGATGAAAATTGGTATGGCAAGTTATATTCAGCGTGTAGGTGAGAAAGATTATTTGAAGCGTAGGAGCCGAATTGAAAGCGTGCCCCTGCACAAGCTTGTGAAGCTTAACCGTATGGGTGGGCGCAGTTGGCGTTTGCTTCAAGAGGGAAAAGACTTCTTTCTCATATTAGAAGCTTTAACATGGGAAGAGGAAGAGAAAGCCATTAAGAAAGAAACGTATCCGTAGTTTTATTGTTAAAGATTGTGTTTTTGGCACCATTGTTCCACTTCTGCCAGAGTCATTTGGCGTACTTGTTTGATTCCTTCCATTAAGGCTATGGTGTAAAGAAGCGACAACGAAACTCTGAATCCACGTTGAGACTTAACTCTCTGCTGGTCTAATCGTTGGAGTTCACGTTCAAACTCCCACTTCCAATCGGATGGTAAATGAAAACTCACGTGAGTCTTATGCCTCTTAATCGGCATTAGCCCTGCGCCTTCATATTCCAAGTTTACCGTAAGCCGTGCCCCTCATCAATACGCCGACTTCTCGGCGAGTTTCAGACAAAATCTCAGCTATACGTGGTGGCTCAGCGATAAGTGTAAGTGATGTTTCAAACTCGCCTTCGTCGTCTAAGAAGTGGTCAACTGCTTGAATACGATAGTCAGCATCAATGCCTTCGTTTGGGCTTGTTACACGTATGGTTTCACCTGCAACAATGTTTGGGTCGCCTAACACGGTGACTCGCAACGATTCAGCTGGATCCTTCCTATATTTCAGTTCTGCATCTGCTACTTTGGCGCAAGCATCGTCTGAAACCAACGTCTCGTCGACAACGGCTAACTCACGCACTCCATATTTTGATTGGCTTGTTGAGTCTTCAGCAGTAGCGCTCCATCGGCAATTGCTGAAGTAGAGGTTGTCAATCCAGAAGGCGCCTGTTCCAACGCCTGAAAAATGAGCGTCGAACAATAATTTTTTGATTTTTTCCCAGTTGAAATTGGCTATGTTGCTGCCTGCCCATTCGTCTGCATGTTTTGCTCCGCACATGAAAGTTTCAAAGTGCCATTTCTTGTTGTTGTCTATGCGGTATTCTTTCGCCGCCCAGTTGCCATTGATATCCTCAAGAATAAGCGTTACTTCACCGCTGAAGGCAGATTCCTCCTTAATCTGAAAGTTGACGCTAGGGTAAAGGTTGGCGTTAATTTCCTTTCCAGTGTTCAATGTGAAGACAGCGCGTCCATAATAGTCAGATGTGGTCGTAGCGTGCTTGATGCAGTAGTTGCCCACAATTTTCTCTGTGTTGTCTAATGAAACGTTTCCTGTACCTGTTCCGCTGCTCCATGCGCCGTCGGTGGGCGTGAGGCTCTCGGTCCAAGAGTCCTTGTCTAATGGAGAGGATTTAGACGCTTCACCGTACACATAAATTTTGTTGCGCACTCGTTCAATGGCTGACTCATGCTCGCACAGAGTAATTATACCATCCAAGGAAACAGCGCTAGCATACTTGCCCTTTGGGAAAAATTTGAGGTCGCCTTCCTCACACTTGAAATCGTAACCGATTACGTTGCTGGCGTTTTTGGCGGTCTCAGTCACATACTTGACTATTTCCCACGCTGGCTTGTTCTCATACTCTTCCTCTGCATACGTACTATTGGTGGTTTCAACGCCTACGCTGGCTAAAGGCGTGTAATTGGCAAGCACATCCGTGACAATTTCTGAACCCTCCTTGTTCACATACTTCTTAGTCACGAGTCGATTGAAGAGTTCAGCGCCCAAGTCACGTCCCCGAAGGCGCAAGTAATGCTGTGAACCCCGAAGTGATGCCTCTGCCCGTTTGGCTACAGCGTCCAATCTGCCCTTGAAGACCTTCACCCATGATTCGCCGTTTCTTGACATGGCTACTTCAATCAAATCGCCAGTTGTGATTTGGTCTGTGTACTTTGCGTCGTAGTTTTGAATTAGGCAGTTGACTGAGCCCACTTCTTCGGTGACTGCCAAGTGAACGTTCAAATCCACCACATCCAAATCGTCAGATGGCGTCAACATCGTTTTCTCACAAATCTTAACGTAGTCAAACTTCACCGTGTTGCCAGCCGTTCCATTCAAGGTCAAGACAATCTCATCAATGTCACCCAAGTATGGCGGAGTTTCTACCCCATCGTTCTGTAAGTCAACCGTTTTGATACCCGTGTCCAAAAAAGTCTTGGAAGACTTGGTAACACCAGCTAGTTTAGCCTCAAACTTCCAAGAAGTGCCAGTCAATTCGGCGCACTTTATTATAGCGTAACGATGCGTAGTTGTGGCGAAACTCCAACTTTTCTTCATGGAAGCTGAAGGATAGGATGCGCTGATGGTTAAGGTTCCAATTTTTCCATCTGTTGCCAATGTTCCTTGACTCACAGTCCAACCGCTTGAGAACACATCGTCAAAATGTTTTACCCCTCGAAAGATGTCAATTCTGCATTGAGGATAACCAAGGCTCACGACGTAAAACCTCCTAAGCGGAAGAAGCAGGAACAAAGCGGCTTTGTGGAAAATCATGAGTCATCGCCAGTCACACAACCACATCTAATAGTAGGCGCCCCGCCGCGTAATGCGCTCATATTCCACTTCTTCTCCGCGGCGTCTTCCAACTCGCTCCTGCTTAGCTACTGCAGTGTTGTACTCTTCCTGTGCTGATGCAGCATCCCTAGTCGTCGAAGCCAACCAAGCCATATAGGCAGCGGTTGCCACAACCAAGCCTACACCTAAAGTTAACAACGCAATCTTCATGGCTAAGGCAGCGTTGAAAGCCCACGTCACATTAGCCGCAATTGTAGTAGCAACTGCATACACTTTCTGCGCCACTGCAACACCCCAACTAGACCGCAAGAAAATACCCAAGGCAGTAACCACATAACTCATACTTGCCAACCAACGCTCCTGCTCACCTGTCAAAAAACCAAACTGATGCCCTAAAACTGCCACTGCTCGGCTTGCTGCACCTAAACCAGCGATGATTGTTCCAGCGGTTCTAACCCTTTCAGCCATGGTTTCGGCGTCGGCGCTTACACGTCCAAATTCGCTGCTGGCTCGGTTCACGGCGCGAATGACAACGCTGATTTCGTGAAAGCTCATCGGCTAACCTCCAAAACGCTTTCGTTGACTGCTTCATCAACAATGTTAACTAATTGAGGACTATGCGTCTCTACAGCTTGTGAGAGAAAACGACGCCCATGTATAAATCGGGTTCCATACTCAACGTAGGCGGCGTAAGGCGCTGAGGCTCCAACCTTCACTGCCCATTCAGTTGCTTCTGTAAAAATCGTGGAGCGCAGATAGCCCGTGCGAACTGGCGTTATGCGTTGAGCCGTGTCTTTTATAGACTCAGCTAATTCTTCGAGTCGCTGTTGGACACGCGCTTTCATAGAGGCATCTGTACGTTCCATTTTCAACCGAAACTCATCTCGTCCTTCAAACTGAACTTCCATCTCAACCGACATATCGAGCACCTCGCTTCGCCTTTTCAACTTCCTCTTCGGTCTGGCGGTCCATTTCGTTTAAGATGACAACAAACTCTTCGATGGTTTTAGCTCCTTGCCGATTCAACTGTTCTGGGGTCCAACCGAATTCTTTGCACAGTCGAAACCGTGTAAGGCTCGGATGCGCTCTGCCACGTCTCATCGCCCTCACGAGTTTTTTGCCTCCTCCGCAGACAAGCTGCACAGCCGATTAACAACTATACTGAAAAGTTCGCCGAGTTCAATTGGGATGCCAGTTTCTTCGTCGAGCAGCCGCTCCAACGTGATGGGTTTATTGGCTGGCTGTTCCTTCAAGCTTGCCCAGATGGTCTCAGCTTGGATGGCTGGTAGGTCGCTGCTCACAATTTGCCCAGTCACTGGATGGTACTTGGTATACTTTGTGATGATTCTGCTCCGTTTCATCCAAGTAATTTCCCTGAAAACATAGCAACCAGCATATTCCTCGCCATAGCGATTGTCAAGTTCAACTGTTTCTTTTCGCATAATTGATCCTCTCCATAACTATCAAGCGGCTTTTAATCGCGGTGTGAAAATCTTCCAGTAAAATGTCTTGTTCTCTCTTTGGCAACAGCTGAATCCTCTCGCCTATTTCAGCCCACAACCGATTCCATTTTTGTCTCAGCCGAGCCTCACGCCCAAAGCCTTTCAAAATTTGCACTTCAACGGAACTCAATTTAATCACCTTAGCTTGGTGTATTTGGCGATGATTCTGCTCCTCTTCTAGGATATTGTTAGACCCTTGGCTTCCCACTCCAGCGTTTGCGCCACTGTGTCCTCAATTTTAGTCGGCAATCGGCTTGACTTCCACTTGCAACCCGTGAATGAGAAGTTGGTTCCGCCGATGTTAAAGAGCAAAGTAAACTCTGTGTCACCAAGTATGTCATCTAACTCTGCCTTAGACTCAAAGTCAGCTCTAATCGACCCTTGCAAAACCTCGTGGCGCTCAGGCAAACTCTTGATCAGATACGGCGTAGTCGCCCTTATCACTGGCTGCCGCTTCAAATTGTTGGCAATTTCAAAGCTGAAGTCGCTGAAACGCGTGATTTCCACTCCAGCCTTGCTTATGGAACAGTCGCTGCCTGTCAAAGGATTCGTTGACGGCTCAGTTTCGTAGCTGGCTCCAATCTTAGCTGTGCCAACTGCCACATCTTGTCCAATCAGGTCCATGGTCAC
>Ga0315280_10003096_pt1 | contig 25953 bp, 12 predicted proteins | sample YL17G06_40_MG_FD_203697 | JGI IMG/M metagenome (GOLD analysis project Ga0315280, IMG submission 203697) | Sediment microbial communities from Yellowstone Lake, YNP, Wyoming, USA - YL17G06_40 | ecosystem: Environmental > Aquatic > Freshwater > Lake > Sediment | place: USA: Wyoming | collected...
AGATACCTTCCATGGCTTCTTCGCCGAAAACCTGGATGCCGTGTGCCCGGGCAAAGAGTTCCGTCGTTCCTAGGTCCATCCGCCAAGGGCGGGAGCTTCCTTCCAGGTACCGTGACCGGTAGTCCCGACCGTTATCGACGTAGACAGATTCCGAAAGCCCCATGATCTTGTCTGGCTTGGGCAGCACGGCATGCCGGTAGGCCAAGGCAATGGTTTCCGAGTTGGGCTGCGCAGAGATAAACCACCCCGGCAGGACTTCCGTCTTCAGATCCAGCCAGGCGGAAATCCAAGGGCGGAACAGCTTGCCGGAGGATGAATACACGAACAGGTCGAACTCGTGATGGTCACCACAGAAGATCTCTCGGTTGCGCAGGTCCTGGTAGGTGCGAGGGATATAGACCCCGTACTGCTCTCGGAAGGCTCGCTTCCCTTCCCGGCCCAACGTTCTGACCGAAGGCGGGATCTCCCGGATGATTCTCAGGACGGTCGAGTAGGAAAGCTCCAGCGCGCACCTGGGACAACGATGGACCTTGTAGAGGCCCTGAAAACCCTGACAGACGGGAACCATGGCTGCCTGACGACAAGCGACGCATTGGGTGAGAAGGCGTTTCCAGACCTTCGACCCGGAGGGGCGAGTCCGGCGGGAATAGAGCCCCTGAATCAGCAAGCGAATTCGCTCATTAACTCGGATGCGACCATCGGTCGAGGGAAACAGGATCGCTCCCTTCTTGCGGTCAAAGAGGGCCGTAAAGCCCAGATAGACGGCCAGCACGGGATCACCTTCAGCCGCCTTCCCAGCCCGAATGAACTTGCTGCGCCAGCGGTAGAGGCTCCCGACGCTGGCATGGGCCTCCTCAGCGAGAGCACGGACACCCTCTGAGGGAATCCTCAGCCCGTTTATCAGTTGAGTCTTTGGGCGAAGGTGCTGGAGCCTGGCAATTAGCGACAGGCGACGTTCGGTAGTCTTAACGGCCTTCAGACCATACTGAGCCACCAAATCCGCCAACCGCTGACCCAACGGGCCGCGAAAGAGGGTCAGCTCTTTCGCTGAATCAGCCTGGATAAGGGAAAGGCTGGAAAGAAACCTGGGACGGCCGGAATGGCCTGCCATAGAGAACCTGCCTTTCTTCCCGGCTTGGGAAGCCGGGAGGAAATGTGATACAAAGTTGAAAGGCAGGTTGAGCTGATGCCTATTCCATCGGCTCGGCTTGCTTAGGGAGGTTGCAGAGTGCAAGCTCTGCAGCCTTCCGCTTAATCAACTCAACCTACACCAAATTACTCCTGTCGCTTTTTCCGACCACGACCTCGACGGTAGATCCGGTCTTTGATCTTCCGTAGTCGCTCGATGTCCGCGCGCGACCAAAGCCGAACTCCGCGCCCGTTTTGGAGCCTCGCCTTCGGGGGCTTCACCCTTCTGGTTCGCATCCACCGATGTAGGGTGCCGCGGGAAATGCCAACTGCTTTCGCAGCTTCACCAGTTGGAATGCCACCACGCACGGAACATGTGTACCATATTTGCCTGCCTTTGTCAATCGAAATTTCGGCTCTAATAGACGTTGCGGCTCTCACAGATCCTCATGGGCTTTCCCGACCTGCTGAAGGAGAGCTGAACTACAAGTGCCATTTCGGTAGAAACTCAACATGAAGTCCCCGAGTACAGCCGGTGATGTCCCTGCCAAAAACCCTTGCGCAAGCACCCCCTGTAACTCGCTGAATCTACGGACTCGAAACAGGCGTTCAACCCTGTGCTGAAAACAGTTGATTTTCGAATGCTTGGGGCATAGCTAACGGCAAGGGTGTCTTCCGGGAGTACTCTTGGTTGTCCGGTGGGAAGGAGATTAATCGGCGGCGGATGTCATCAGGAAACAGGGCGGCGTTTATCGCGTGTAATCGTCGAGCACCTGTTTTTGCACGGCGATTTCGCACGGGCCAAGGGCACTTCTCCAAGTAGGGTGTTATACGGCCAGATGGATTGTTTCCGAGTTCGCCGTCATCCAGGCACAATTGCGAAGGTAAGAAGGCGGCCGAATCTCTGAACTCGGCCGGCCGCGTCTTTGCAGTCCTCGAGGCAGCCTAGAACTCGCTCTCCAAGGGGGTCAAAAAATCCGGGGCCGGCCTCCCTAACAAATGCCTTCTCCGTAATGAGAGTTTCTGAGGGCGTGAGAATACCTTGATTCACCCCGGCTACGATTGTGGCGCGCTTCGATTTGCTTCCGCGGAGCGCTTCCAGACACGTGATGGGCCCATGCGCATTTTCCAATCGACCACCTGGAAGTCGGTGGACCAATTCTCGGAATCAGTTGCCTAAGGCAGTGCCCCCGGGTATCAGCGAAAGGGGCAACCAATAACCCGGAGCCGAGTAACGGCGCGCCGAGGTCTCCTACTGAGTGAAAGGGGTCATCAACTTGTTGGAATCAGCCCTTGCCTGCTCGCCTTGCAACAGTGAGCGCCCGCCCGATGTATTCAACGATTCGATCCGCCCGCCTGGAAGGGGCAACATCGTTTCCGTGCCCTCTGCCAACCCACACGACGCGAAAAGTGCGGCAGGCCAGCATGCCGGGGAAGCTCCCCTGCCGGTCGCCGAGGGTCAGCGTCTGTCGGGCATCATCCCAGCGCATGGGGATGGTGGCATACGCTCCCTTCTCGTAGTTGTAGGTGAGGCCATCGTCCTCGTAAAGCGTGAAGTCCCCGTCGGCGCCCGGGTAGATGCGAAGCTCGATGGGCGTTGGAGGTTTTTCCTGGGCGTACTCGATGGCGGGGCCCATCGGCAGGACCGAGCCGGCACGCGCGTAGAGCGGGATGATCTGGAGGGGGGCCGCGGCCGTCATGAACTTCCCGCCCCGAACGCGCTCTCCCGTCCAGAAATCATACCAGGCCGAGGGCGGCAGATAGACCTGGCGCGCCTGAACGCCAGGATCGGTAACCGGATTCACCAGCAGTGCCGGCCCGAACATGAACTGGTCGCCGGCGTTCCGCGCTGACGCATCCTCACGCCAATCCATGACCAGCGGGCGCATGATCGTGTAGCCCTCGCTCGTGACCCGCCATGCCAGCGAATAGATGTATGGGAGCAGGCGATAGCGGAGAACGTCGTACTTCTTCAGGATGCCCTGGGCCTCCGGCCCGTAGGACCACAGTTCGTTCTCATTGGTTCGGCGAGTGCCGTGGACGCGAAAGAGGGGACAGAACGCGCCATACTCGAACCAGCGGACAAACAGCTCGCGGTAAGCCGGGTCAGCGGGATCGCCGGAGACGAAGCCCCCGATGTCGGTGGTCCAATAAGGAAGGCCGGAGAGGGAGAAATTGAGGCCCGCGGGAAGTTGGCGTTTGAAGCTCTGGAAATCCGAGAGAATATCGCCGGACCAGGCAGCGACGGCGTGGCGCTGGATCCCTGCGAACGCCGAGCGGGAAAGGATGAAAACGCGCTTCTGATCCGTCTCGCTGCGTTGTCCCTGGTAAACCGCTGCCGCGTTCATCAAGGGGTAGAGGTTGACGTACCTGGCCCCGCTGCCGGCGGCGACTCGATTGTGAACCAGGATGTTCTCTTCACACCCTTCGGTTTCGGGTTCCGTAGTATCCAGCCACCAGCCATCGACGCCGATACTGAACAAAGCCTTGCTCAAAAGACTCCAATAGTACTCTCGCGCGACGGGATTGAAGGCGTCATAGAGAGCTTGCCCGGCAGGGTGAAACCCGGCCACCTTGGTGCGATCGATGAAGAAACCGCGCCGGTCCATGTCGTCGTAGACGGGCGAGCCGGGCCGGAAGTAAGGCCAAACCGAGATCATCAGATGGAAACTGTTGCGGTGCAGTTCGTCGACCAGGCCGCGGGGATCGGGATGGTTCTTGTTGAACACCGGCTCACCCATGGTGTTCCACCAGAACCAATCCTGCACGATGTTGTCCGCGGGGATGTGGAGTTCCCGGTACTTGCGCGCTACCCCGAGCAGCTCGGCTTGAGACTGGTAGCGGTTCTTGCACTGCCAGAAGCCGTAGGCCCACGCTCCAAACAGCGGCGCCGCCCCGGTCAACTCGCGGTACCCGGCAATCACCTGGTCGAGCCCGGGGCCGTAAAGAAAGTAGTAGTCGATCACGTCCGCCACTTCCGAACTGATGTAGAGCGAGTTCGCGAATCGATTGTTGAACCGGCTTCGCGACAGGTTGTTCCAGAAGATGCCGTAGCCGTTGCTCGAAACGAGAAAGGGGACACCAATGTTGGTGTTGTCGTGAGAGATGTCCACGGACTCGCCTCGATAATTCCAGACCCCGGCTTGATGCTGGCCGAGGCCGTAAAAGGCCTCCGACGAACCCCAGAGGTTCGACCAACTCTCAGCATGGTAGGTTTTCTCGCCATTCACTTCCGCCGCCGTCATCGTACGTGCGGTTTCCTGGAAAAGCCGCCGACCGGTGAGGTCGGTGAAGGAAACTGCACCGTCGCGGCGCGTGACAATGATTTTCAGTCGGGTGGTAATGAGGGCAACTTCCTCCTCCGTCGCCGATACCGACCACGGGGTCGAGGGCCAGCCCGATTTGACCACGACGTAATCGGTGCCGCTCGGCAAAGAAGGTGTCGGCGAGTAAACCACTCTGATGATCGAGTCCGTGCAGACTTGAACGCGCAGGACTCCCGTCTGCATCGCGAAGAGCGCGCCGTCGGTTTGGGGTTGAAAACTGACGACGGGGTTCAGCAGGTTCCATTGCGCCCGGACGCTGGTCGTCATCAGAAGCGCGAAAGGAAGCATCAGGCGACAGTATTGTCTTTTCCACATCGATTTGGCCCACCAGGATCGCTCGCTTGTCTCGCCCCCTCCCGCACTTCGCCCTCCAGATTTTGAAATGGGCGTGGAGGCTTGCCTGTGATTCAACCACTCGGCCGGGAAAACGTCAATCACCTGGCGCGCTCGTTTTTCCCTCGAGTGGAGCTGACTGCGTCGCCCTGCTGCAAAATATCGGTGGAGCAATCTTGGAGGCCCGGCGAGGGAGCCGGCGTCGGGCATATGCCTTCGTCAGTGAGGCGGAGCTACCCCTTTGGCGGCCCTTCTTCCTTTTCCACTCTCAGTCCCGGTTGGAGAAAAGCATAGAGGAGAGATTGGTCGTTGCGGCTCGCAGTGAATTGTCCGTGCAAACGATCCCTCCTTAGACTCGTCTACGATCTCGAGGGCATTGATGCAGGCGTTATTCCTGATCGGCACGAAGGCAATCACGAGCTGGCCTGCGCCGAGCGCGCTTGGAAGGCCGACGGTTGGGACGCCCCCCGCGCTGTTTCGACCGCGCGGCGCTGCTCCGCGATCGCGCCCAGGGAAGAAGTCTCTCCCAGCTTGCCACAGCTTACGGCATCAGCCGCGGCTCGGTGAGCAAGGTCCTAAAGGCCGCCAAAGCCGATGGCCACAAAACCCTCCTGCACCTGCCTGAGCAATCCACAGAAAACACGGCATCGGAATCAGTTCTATGAACTAGAGTCGTATTTCAACACTCTGTTTAGAGCTCGCTGCTTACATCGATAGCGCTTACGCAAGCGTAGTTCTTTGTCGGCACGAAAGTCAGAAGGAGCTTGCCCTGAGGGCTGGGTTCGAGATTATGGAAGGTCTTGACCAGCGCGCGGTTGGCGCCGCCGGCCTCTTTGAAAATGTCGAACTCATTCAGTATCCGCACGCCATTACAGTAAACATCGAACAAACGGCTCGCGGCGCCCCCGCCGCCGGGGTTTTGTGGACCGAAGTAGGTTTCGGCAAAGTGCAGTGTTAAGGCGTACTTACCGCTGGCCACGGGGATCGCGTAGCTGAAATGGCCAAAATGCTCCCCATAATAGAGGCCGGGATCCGCAGTCTGCGCCACCGGCCGGTTGTGGAGAACCAATCTCCCCTGGCTCGCGTAAACATCGGGCCTCCAAACCTGGCCGCTGCGGTCCGTATAAGAGTTGTTCTGGGCCACGATTCGAACCGGACGCATTCTCCCGGGGGTTCCCGGCACAATTTCCAGCGCGTTCAGAATGGGTTGGTCCTGCGGGGACCCCGTGCCCTCGTAACGGGAGAATCGCAAATGGAGTTGCCCGTCGGGAGCCGGGGTCACGTCGGTGAAAACGCGCACATCGGCGGTGTGTGAGGCACCGGCGTCGGCAGTCGGGTCGAATTCGCTGAGGATCGGCCTGCCGTTCAACTCCACGTTGAAAATGCGGCTGCTCTCACCTCCGCCAGCCAGAGACCCTGGGCCGTAAACGGTCTCCGCAAAATAGAGCCGGAGCTCATACACTCCCGGCTTCAAAGGGATGTCGTAGCTGAAGTCGCCGTAGCGGCAGTTTTGATACAGCGTGGGATCCGTTGTACGATCGATAAACTGCGGTGTCCCGCCCAGCGCCGTGCCGCCCGAAAAATAGCGGTCTGGGCCCCAGACCTCTCCCGCGTGGTCGATGTACTGGCTCTTCGAGTAGCCGGAAAGAATCCGCAGCACCTGTCCGGGCTCGTCGCTAGCCGCCACTTTTTCGCCTTCAAGGCCGAGGACGCCGGAATTCGCAGCCTGGAACTTCACAAGTCCCGCTTTCCATGCAAGGGTGACTGCAGCGACGAGAATGAATGCCAGCATGGGCACTAGGAAGCGGCGCAGTCTTCGACCGCGCCAAGCAGGCGGCGAGGTAAGGGTCCGCTTTGTCAACTGCCAAAAGGATTGGGGGACACGCTCCGGGCCGGCTTGCTCGGTTTCCTCACCCAGCTTCTCCGCGCTCTCGCTGGAAGGGGTGATCCCCTGGGGCGCGAGCTGCGTCGTAGGTTCCGGGCGGGCTAGGAAGCGTGGGGCGTACTTGCCCGGCTCAAGGACGATGACCACCGCGTCATGAAGGCCTTCGGTCTCGTAGTGTCTCTTCAGTTTTTCACGAAGCCGGTGTAGCTCGACGCGAACGCTGGAGTTGGTAGTGGGGTCGAAATCGGCGCGGCGCCCCAGCGCCTCAACTCCGATGCTGTACTCCTTCAGGTCGCACGCACGGCCATCAAAGTACTTGCCACACAGGTAACTGAGGAGTCTCGCTAGATTCTGCGACTTGGCGAAAGCCTCCGAAGCGAGGACTGCCTCCAGTTCGGCTTTCTCTTCCTGGCGACTGACAGAGCGTTGCATGGTCCCTACCCAGATTGGGGGCAATATACCACCAACTCTACTCCTGGGCAACCCGGTAATGTGTAACGTGCCGAGGCAGCGTTGAGGCGATTTCGACTAATACACACAAAACACAGTACTTATGTCCGATGTAACTGTTACCTAACAGACTTAAACTTGTTTTATGGACCAACAATCATGCATTCTCGGCGCGTCGGGTAGTCACAATTTCCTGGGTTGAATACTTAGAACAAACTAGTTCGGGCAGAAGTGTGCTGCCTGTTTTTCTGCATATTCAGTCAGGAAGCAGGGTGGTTGGATGTCTCACAAACGTGCATCTACACTGCCCTAATCCGTTAGGGCCAAGGTAGGTGTTTACCGACAGTTTAGAGATGATTCCTCCAAGAGGAGAAGGGGGGCAAGAGAACCAGCCATGAAGAACTGCATGAAGTTACTTATCGCACTCGCACTCCTGACACTGCCCGCCACGCAGTTACAGGCACAATCGCTATTTGCCACGCTGACGGGCGTGGTGAGCGACCCTTCGGGCGCGGTCGTGCCGAATGCGACGGTGAAACTGATTAACGAGCAATCGGGCTCCACGCGCGAGACGGTTACCAACACCGTGGGCTACTACAGCTTCGCTTCCGTGGCTGTCGGCAACTTGACGTACAAGGTGGTAGTTTCGGCGCAGGGCTTCCAAACCTACCAGGCGACAGGGCTGGCCATCTTGGGCGGCGAGAAACGCAATCTGAACGTCGAGCTCACGATTGGCGCAGCCACCCAAACCATTGAGGTTACCGGTACAACCCAGTTACTCTCAACGCTGGACTCCGGCGAGAAGTCGCAAACGCTCACCACCAAAGAGCTCACAAACTTCGTCCAGGTGGGCAGCAACGCAGCCGAGTTCATCAAGATCATGCCGGGCTTCGGCATCGCAAACAGTACGCAGAACAAGGCGAATTTCTCCGGTGAAGTAATCGGCATCAACGCCAACGGCGACGCCGGCAGCCAAAGCCCGCTGAACAGCGCTTTTTCCTACTATGGGCTGCCCAACGGTTCGCTGGACATCACGGCGGACGGGGCACACGTTTCCGATCCGGGCTGCAACTGCGACACGCCCGTCAACCCGAATGCGGACATGGTCTCAGAGTTCAAGGTATCCACGTCTTACAGCGCTGAGAACCAGAAGGGTCCCATCGTGATCAGTACGGTGACCAAGGCGGGGGGCAGCCAGTTCCATGGCGACGCCATGTTCTCGCTCCGCAACTACAGGCTGAACGCCAATGATGCGCTGTTCAATCAACAAACTCCCCCCACCCCCAAACCGGCGAATAAGTACTACTACCCGGAGGGCCAAATCGGCGGTCCGGTGTTGATTCCTGGCACCAGCTTCAACAAGAACCACGACAAGCTGTTCTTCTTCACCGCTTTCGAGTACTACTACCAAGTCCTTGATACCGGCCTGCTACGGGCGACGGTTCCCACCCCGGGCATGCTCGAGGGCGACTTTTCGGCGGCCGAGTTGGCAAAAATAAGCCCGACGGCTGCGGGTGGGGATGCCGCCCTCAACGCTGCTGCTCTGGCCAAATTCCCGGGGGGGATAATCCCGGAAATGACGCCTGGGCAGCCTGGGTCGGGGTACGATCCCAACATGATCGCGCTGATGAAGCTCTATCCCGCGCCCAACGCCACACCCACCAGTAACAGCCCTTACAATTACGTGCAAGCGATGACGTTCAACCAGAACAATAGGGAATGGAAAACTCGCATCGATTACAACATCAGCGACAATACGAAGTTGTTCGTTCGCTACAGCTACCAGCGCGAGGTGCAGCAGTTCCCGGTTGGCCTATGGTGGCGCAACGGGATGCAGGTCCCTTATCCAACGCCGATCCTGGGCAAGAACCGTTCCGACTCCGTCTCGGCATCGCTGACCCACGTCTTCAGTCCCACGATGACGAACGAGTTCGTCTTCGCGTACACCTTCATCGGCTTCCCCAATGTCTTCCAGGATCCCGCGAAGGTGGACCGCAGCACGGTCGGGTATAACTACCAGGGCCTGTTTAAGAACGGCGTCACCCAGATCCCTTCGTATGGCTCGTTGTGGGGAGGAGGGGACGCTGCGCTCATCTTCAACCCGAGCGGTTTCGAAGCGGGCGGCCCCAGCGCGGGCCTGTACGCCAACAAGTGGATGCCCAGCGTCAGCGACACTTTCGCCAAGGTTCAGGGGACACACACTATCAAGGCCGGTTTCTTCTGGGAGTGGATCCGGAACTCCCAGCCGGCAAGCGACTACGCCAACGGGCTACAGAACTATCTTACTGGCTGGAACCCGAATACCCTCGGGGAAGCGTATGCCGATGAGGCTTTGGGACTCATGAACGATTACACTGAGACCAGCTTCGATCGGATCAACGACATTGCCTATCACACCTGGGAGGGCTTCGCACAGGACGATTGGAAGGCGACAAGGCGCTTGACCATTAACTATGGTCTGCGAGTCACTCACTTCCAGCCGTGGGTGGACCGCCTCGGCTTCGGCTATTCGATCTTCAACCCCTCGCTATACACCGATCAAAGCTGCACCGGGGGGCCAACCTTCTGCGGATTCCTTTGGCACGAAAAGGACTCCAGTGTTCCTGTCGGTGGGTTCCCATCGCGGGCCCTGTTCTACCAGCCGCGCGTGGGCGCCGCCTATGACCTCTTTGGAGCCGGCAAGACGGTGCTTCGAGGTAGCTGGGGCCGGTACTACTTCCATGCTGGTCAGTTTACGAGTGGCCTGGAAGCTTCAGCCGGCGTCATGTCAACGGCTATAGGACCTCAGGTTAAGTACAACGGGCAGGACGTACAGTTATACTCGGCGCTGCTCGACGTGCTTGATGTGACCGGCGTGCCCTCGGCTCCCTCAGCGGTAGACAGCAAGGACGACTTGCAAGCGCACACGGATTTCTACAACTTCACGATTTCGCAGCGGACGCCGTGGTCGGGCTTGCTGGAGGTCTCCTACGTCGGCAACCGAACGCGCGATATCCCCAGCCAGGGCAACGGTGGCAGTCTGGGTTTCAACTCACTGAACATGAATAAGATTCCGAAAGAGGCGATGTGGTCGTCGAACAACGGCGGCCTAGATCCGAACAGCCTCCCCTGTGTGGGAAGTATCTGCAACGGTGACCAGTTCCGCCCCCTGCTGGGCTACGGGAATTTGTATGTTGCCACCAATAACGGATACTCGAACTATAACGCGCTACAGGTGACGTGGCTGCGTACGAAGGGCAAGTACTCCATCAACCTGAACTACACCTACGGCAAGGCGATGGGGCTCGTGAATTTCCACGACGAGTTCGACCTGGCGGACAACTATGGTGTGTTGCCGAGCAACCGCACCCACATCTTCAACGCCGCGTACCACATCCAGTTGCCCAGCCCCCTCAAGAACAAGCTGGCCGCCGCCTTTGTGAACGGCTGGCGACTTTCCGGCATCGCGCAGATCCAGAGCGGCGCCAATCTGTGGGGCTTGAGCAACGGCAACGCCCAGAACTTCAACATACAGACCAACAACGCCAAGATCCCGGGCACTAACTTCAACATCAGCAACAGTTCGATCCTGGGTACGACAAATATCCAGCTCATGCCGCTCATCACGTGCGATCCCAGAAAGGGCCTGGCGGAGCACCAGTATATCAACCCGGACTGTTTCGCCGCGCCGACTGTGGTTGGCCAGAACGGCCCGACCGTCATCCCGCCCATTTACGGACCAGCGTTCTTCAACTGGGATATGGGAATCTTCAAGAACTTCCGGATAACCGAGTCGAAGTCGTTTGAGTTCCGCATCATGGGGTACAACTGGTTGAATCACCCGCTGTGGTCCTTCTACCAAAACAATGAAAGCAACCTCACCCTGTCGATCGATCCGACAACTTACACCAATCAGAACCCGCTCTTCGGCACGGCCACCGATAGACAGGGTCACCGAATCATCCAAATGCAGTTCAAGTTCATTTTCTGATCGCATTTGGAAAAATGCCGGGAAACACAAAGGGCCGCCTCACGAAGGGGCGGCCCTTTTACCTTTTGGAGCGGAGGTTGACTTTACTCCAGGGCGTACTATTGTGCACAATATACGTCGTAGCGCGGGCATCCTGCCCACACGCTCCTGTCTCGCAGGTGCGGGAGCGAGACGCTCCCGTGACGGCGGGCGAGACGCCCGCGCGACTTCTATGTACACCATCGTCGTTGGAATCGCGGCCCTTCTGACCATGGCAACGTCGGCGTACGCCCAGTCAGCCGGCCAACCCGGCCACGCGCCTCGCTTCGAGAATCTTGTCCATCAGGCCGAGGTCGCCCGTGAAGCTAAACGCCTAGACGAAGCCTTGACTCTGTATAAGCACGCTCTAGAGCTGAAACCCGGCTGGGAAGATGGGTGGGGGACCGCGGGCTCTATCGCCTACGAGTTGGAGAAGTACTCGGAGTGCGCTTCTGACTTCCGTCGCCTCACGGTGCTAAAGCCGGACCTCGTTCCCGCCTGGACGCTGAAGGGGTTGTGCGAGTACCAACTTCGGGATTACAAGGCCGCCTTGAAGAGCCTGACGCAAGTCCAACGCCTGGGGTTTCAGGAGAACCTTGAACTGTCCCGGGCCGCCAGACTCCATTTGGCCCTCGTCCTCGCCAAGCTGGGTTATTCTGAGAAGGCGATCGTGTGGTTGTACAAATTGATCTTGAACGAACGGAATAAAACGCCCGAAATTATTGTGGCCGTGGGCATCGCTGGGCTGCGGAAACGCTGGACACCACCTGAGGTCCCGGAATCCGAGCGGGACAAGGTTTTGAAACTCGGGGATGCGATGGCAACGTTCATAATAGGCGGCGACCACAAGGTCGCTTTCGATAAGTTCGAAGCCGCCCTGCGGGACTACCCCAAGGAGCCCGACTTTCACTACCGTTACGGGGCATTCCTGTTGGAACAGGATCCCGACCGCGGCATAGAGGAAATCAAGAAGACGCTTGATCTGGAACCGGGCCACATCCCCGCCCTCGTAGCCTTAGCCAGGATCTATCTGAAGCGCGGCGAGCCGCAAACCGCCCTGCCCTATGCCGAGAGGGCAGTAAAGTTGAGTCCTGTGGATACCACCGCCCGCGTGACTCTCGGCCAAGTCCTGCTGGCAACTGGGGATACGACCGGAGCAGTCCGGGAGCTCGAATTGGGTGTAAAACTCGCCCCGGAGAGCCCTGAGGTTCACTATAATCTAGGCAGCGCCTATGGTAGGATGGGCCGCAAAGCGGATGCGGTGCGAGAGCGCGAGGAATTCAACCGGCTGCGAAAGTCGATGGACTCTAGGCGGCCGTGAGCTTCAAGGGGGCAGTCCTCCGTCCGATAACGGCGGGTGAAGATTGAGGAGCGGTCGCCGCGGCGAGAGCATCTTGCTTCCGAGCAAGAGCACAGGATCGCGCGGGCAGGTCGCCGGCTCAGCCTGCGATTGATTCAGTACAGTCAATATGCACACCATGCTCGTTGGAATTGCGGCGATACTGACCCTTGCTTCGGCTACAAACGCCCAGTCAGCCGGCCCCCTCGCACCCGCACAACTCTTCGAGAGTCTTTCTCATCAGGCCGAGGAGGCCCGCGACGCGAAGCGGTTGGACGAAGCCTTAACCCTGTACAAAAGGGCCCTGAAGCTGAAACCAACCTGGGAGGACGGGTGGTGGAATGCGGGCAATATAGCCTACGACCTGAACAGATACACGGAGTGCGCTTCTGACTTCCGTCGCTTGGCCGCGCTAAAGCCGGACCTGGCCCCCGCCTGGACGCTGGAGGGGCTGTGCGAGTACCAGCTTCGGGATTACGACGCCGCCCTGAAGAGCCTGACGCGGGTCCAGCGCCTGAGGTTTCCGGGAAACCAGGAACTTTCAAGCGCCGCCAGACTTCATTTGGCCCTCGTCCTCACCAAGCTTGGTTATTTCGAGAAGGCGATTGTACTCTTGTTCGACGTAGCAGCGGTCGAGCAGAAGACACCTGAGATTATTGTGGCCGCCGGGATCGCTGGGCTACGAAAACGCTGGATACCGCCTGAGATCCCGGAATCTGACCAGGATAAGGTTTTCAAGCTCGGCGATGCGATGGCTACAGTGATGGACCGCGATTACAAGGTCGCTATCGATAAGTTCGAAGCTGCCCTGCGGGACTACCCCAAGGAGCCCGACTTTCACTACCGTTTCGGAGCATTCCTGATGGGAAATCATCCCGACCGCGGCATCCAGGAAATCAAGAAGACCCTCGATCTGGAAGCGAGCCACGTCCCCGCCCTCCTAGCCTTGGCCAAGATCTATCTGAAGCGCAACGAGCCGCAAACTGCCCTGTCCTATGCCAAGGAGGCGGTGAAACTGAGTCCTGGGGATTTCAACACCCACGTCGCTCTCGGCCAGGCCTTGCTGGCAACTGGGAATACAGCCGGAGCAGTCCGGGAACTCGAATTGGGTGTAAAACTCGCCCCGGAGAGCCCTGAGGTTCACTATAACCTAGGCAGCGCCTATGGCAGGATGGGCCGCAAAGCAGATGCGGTGCGAGAGCGCGAGGAATCCAAACGGCTGCGAGAGTCGATCGACTCGAATCCGCCGTAGACTTCGCGAGGAGAGCGCGATTCGGCCGGCTCGCAAGGGGCAGCCTCTTTTCATGGTGCGCGGGTGCCGCGACGCGCATTAGGGGGTATGTCGGATGTTGATGGAAGGCGACATGACTAGGCCACCTGGTTTAGTTAACGAGGTAGCCCAAACGGGTGTCGGTGGGGCTTGATCAAGGATGTAACTCACCGGGGAAGGGTTCCGTCAATCTAATATGCGGTTGCTGCGGTTATCACCTTATATTGCCGGGATCTTGATCCTGGGCGCAGTGTGCGTGCACGGGCGGGCCAAAGGCCGCCACGAGTCCGGCGCGACGCCCGCACCCGCTGCCGCCACCACGATTGACTACCCCGCCGCTGGAGCGATTTTCCCGCGCGAAATCACACCGCCGGTGTTCCTTTGGAGGGACGCGAGCCAGACCGCAAGGTTCTGGGTGATCGAGGTGAGTTTCGGCGACCACTCACACGGAATTCAAGCGAAATCCCGCGGCGAGAAACGGCCGATCGGCGAGATCGACGAGCGTTGCGCGAAAGCCGGAGCCGTCGCTCCCCAACTGGCCCCCAACGAACTGGCCGGGCACTCCTGGACACCCGACGCCGAAACCTGGGCGGCCATCAAGAAACACTCCGTCAAGCGGCCTGCTACCGTCACCATCACCGGATTCCGCGACGATGAGGCGACCCGCCCGGTTTCGCGCGGGCAAGTTAGCATTCAAACTTCGACCGATCCCGTGGGCGCTCCCATCTTCTTCCGCGACGTCCCGCTGATATCCGTGCCGGTCGGCGAGAGGGGCGTCATCATGCCCCTTCCCACCGAAGCCGTTCCGCTGATCGCCTGGCGTCTGCGTTACCTCGCCGAGCCGAAAAGCAGGCTGATGATGGAGGGTTTGCCGACCTGCGCGAACTGCCACTCGTTCTCTCGCGACGGGAAGACCCTCGGACTGGACGTGGACGGCCCCGGCAACGACAAGGGCCTGTACGGCATCGTGCCCGTGAAGAAGGAGACATCCATCCGCAATGAGTATGTGATCCGGTGGAGTTCCTTCGCGGAGGAGAAGGCAAGCAAGAGGTTCGGGTTCATGTCGCAGATCTCGCCCGACGGCCAGTACGTCGTTACCTCCATCGAGAATCCCGGCTCGCACATTCGGGACTTCGATGCCCGGCTCTACAACGGCTTCTATAAGGACTACGGGTTCGGCCAGGTGTTCTATCCCACGCGCGGCATCCTGGCCTGGTACAGCAAGGCCACTGGGAAACTGAAACCTCTGCCGGGCGCCGACGATCCGCGCTACGTGCAGACCAGCGCCTTCTGGAGCCCCGACGGAAAGTACCTGGTCTTCTCGCGCGCGGAAGCCAAGGACCCGTATTACGAGGGCCAGAAGGTCGCTCAGTTCGCGAACGATCCCAACGAAACGCAGATCCAGTACGACCTCTACCGGATCCCGTTCAATGACGGCAAGGGCGGCAAGCCGGAACGGATCGAAGGCGCGTCGCAAAACGGGATGAGCAACGACTTCCCGAAGGTCTCGCCCGACGGCCGCTGGATCGTCTTCGTTCAGAACCGCACCGGCCTGTTGATGCGCCCCGACAGCCAGCTTTACATCGTGCCGTTCGAAGGTGGCACCGCCCGGCCGCTGAGCTCGAACACCCCGCGCATGAACTCCTGGCACAGCTTCTCCCCGAACGGTCGCTGGCTGGTCTTCTCCTCCAAGGGGCGATCGCTGTTCACGCAGATGTACCTGACGCATATCGACAGCGACGGCCACGACAGCCCGGCTATTCTGATCGAGAACGCGACGGCCGCCAACCGCGGCGTGAATATTCCGGAGTTCGTGAACATCCCCGTGGGCGGGATAACGAAGATGGATGCCCCGGCCACGGATTTTTACAGAATCTTCGACCTGGCCGGTGAGTTGGCTCGGAAAGGTGATTACGCCGCGGCCCTGGTGGAGTGGCGGAAGGCCGTGGAACTCGACCCCCAGGACGGCAAAGCCCGTTACCACCTGGCGTTTGCGTTGGACCAGCAGGGCCAGCTCAACGAGGCGGTCGCGCAGTACCAGAAGGCCGTCGAATTCGACCCCAACAACGCCGCCGCCTATTCCAGCCTCGCCATCGCACTGACACGCACGGGCAAGCTCGCGGACGGTATCGAGTCTTACAAGAAGTCCCTCGAGATCGACCCGAAAAATCCGATCGCCGAGGGCAACCTGGCGGCGGCGCTGATCGAGGCCGGGCGTACCGACGAGGCCCTCGGCCACATCAACAAGGCCCTCGAACTGGACCCGGAATTTGCCGATGCGCACAACTTGCTCGGTCTTGTCCTGGCCCGGGCCGGCCAGCTCGATGACGGCGTGGCGCACCTGGAGAAGGCTGTTGCCCTCAATCCGGATTCGCTCGAGTTCCGGTTTAACCTCGGCCGCGTGTTAGCCGCGCGGCACAGCTTCGCCCAGGCGATCCCGCAGTTCGAAAGGGCAGTGGAACTGTCCGGCGGCCAGGAGCCGCAGAGCCTGGAGATGCTGGCGGCTATGTACTCCGAGGTGGGACGATTCCCGGACGCTGCCCGGGTCGCGCGACGAGCGCTGGACCTCGCTACGCGCGAGAACGACAACTCGCTCGCCGAGACGCTGAGAGCCAGAATTGCCTATTACGAATCTCAAGCGGCCAAGCCATAGCTTCTCGTCACTGCCGCGCACGCCAGGCACCGGTCGCCACAGCAGAGGCGCCACGTTCCACACCATCCCCACTGATCCGTCGTGAAGTGCTTTATGGTTTTTCGCGGCCCAACTCTCGGCTATACTGTTCGTCGAGTCGTGCCCATGGCAAGTCGATTTGCAGCACCTGTGTCAGCCTTTTTGATCCGGCGACTGCTGTACGCCTTCCTGGTAATTCAGTTGATGGGGGGCATCCTGGCCGGGCAGACCAAGCAGGCTCCCGAAGCTCTGTTGAAGGAAGCGGAGTCGCTTCGTCGGGCCGGCAAACTGGAGCAAGCCATCGAAGATTATCGCTTGTTCCTGAAGCAATACCCTGACGTTGCCCCGGTCAGATCGAACCTCGGGGCGGCTCTGGTGGGCGCCGGACGCTATGAAGAAGCGATCGTCGAGTATAAGCGCGCGCTCCAGTTGCAGCCCCTTCCTCAGATCCGACTGAACCTCGCGCTGGCTTACTACAAAGCCGTGCAGCTCAACGAAGCCGCGGGCGAACTCTTGCCTCTTCATGCCGCCGACCCCGGAAACCTGAAAATCGCCCTTTTGCTGGGGGATTGCTACTTCCGCTTGGGGGAGTACAGGAAGGCTGTGGAACTCCTGGAGCCGCTCGAAGCCACGCACCCGGAGGAGCAAGGGTTGATTTACCTGTTGGGGATGGCTCTAATCCGGGACGGACAGGTAAGCAAGGGGGAAGTCCTGGTGGACAAAATCCTCCGCCATGGCAATTCGGCCGAAGCGCACCTGATGCTCGGCGCCGCACGTCTGGCGATCTTTGACGCGTCGGGCGCATTCGATGAACTTTCGGTTGCCGTCAAGCTCAACCCGAAGCTGCCCTCGGCTCATTACCTCTACGGAACTGCGCTGCTGACCCTTGGCCACCGGTCGGAAGCCATGCAGTGCTTTCGCGAGGAACTGGCGATCGACCCTAACGAATTTGGTTCCAATCTCTATCTCGGCGTCTTGCTGAATCAGTCCGAGAACTACAAGGAAGCGATGCCTTACCTGGCTCGCGCGCTCCAGGTGCGGCCAGGCGAGCCGGCGGCCCGTTATCAAATCGTGCTCGGCCAGCTTGGAATGGGCAATCTCGAGCAGGCCAGGAAATCGCTCGAAGCCTTGGTCAAAGACAACCCGAGTTTTCTGGATGCACATGTCTCCTTGGCGAGGCTGTATTACAGGCTCCACATGAAGGAGGACGGTGATCGCCAAAGAGCCATCGTCGACAAGCTGAATGCCGAAGTCCAGGCTCAGAAGCGTGCCCGGGCGGAGGAAGTCACAAGCGAAGGGACGACGACTCCGCGTTGACCAACACCGCGAAGCATCACCGGTTGAGGAACCATCACGGATGAGGAAGGGAAGAAAAGCCAACGGCGCGGCCTGCTCCCGCCGCGAGTTTCTACGGACAGCGGGCCTCGCGGGGCTCGCTGGTTACGGTCTCTCCGCACGAATCCTGTGTGCCTCAGGCTCATCCATCCCCCAAGCGCCCAATGGTCTGCCCGCCTTTGAGGTGGTCCCGAGTTCGGTGAGCCGGATTACCTTTGAACATGTCAGCGGGCGGTCACCGCAATGCTACCTGCCGGAAACTCTGGGCGGCGGCGGCGGTTTCATTGATTACGACAACGACGGCTGGATGGACATCTACCTGGTGAACAGCGGCAAGTGCGACTTCTATGACCCTAATCCTCCTCTTCGCAACGCTCTGTATCACAACAACCGCGACGGCACGTTCACGGACATCACCGAGAAAGCCGGTGTGGCGGGGGGCGGCTACGGAATGGGTGTGGCCGTGGGCGATTACGACGGGGACGGCTGGCCTGACCTCTTTGTAACCCAGTATGGGCGCTGCATTCTCTACCACAACAACGGCGACGGCACTTTTACTGACGTTACCGAGAAGGCTGGCGTGGGGGCTGTCGGTTTGTGTGCAAGCGCCCTCTGGTTCGATTATGACAATGACGGGCGTCTGGACCTCTTTGTTTGCGGGTCCGTGGATTTTAGCAAGTCGAATAACAAATTCTGCGGCTTTGGTGGGATGACCGAGCGCTACTATTGCATCCCGAACGTCTATAATCCTATGCCGAGCTGGCTTTTCCACAATAACGGAGACGGGACATTTATAGACGTCAGCAAGGAATCGGGCATTGCGAGCGCTAACGGCATCGCCTGGGGAGTCGTGGCGACCGATATCAACAACGACGGGTTGATGGATTTGTTCATTGCCAATGATATGGTCGCGAGCTTCCTTTTTGCCAATCGCGGCAATGGGAAATTCGAGGAGATCGCACTTCAGTCGGGTGTAGGTTACAGCGCCGACGGCCGGGTGCGATCCGGGATGGGCGCGGACTCCGCCGACTACGATCAGGATGGTTGGATGGACCTTTTCCTGACTGATGTGGACGAGGAAATGTTTTCCCTCTATCACAACAACCGCGATGAAACGTTCGACGACCAGTCTGTTTCGAACGGTATCGGGATGAAGGTGCGCGCCATGAGCGGCTGGGGTATGAAGTTCCTCGACTACGACAACGACGGGAATATGGATATGTTCATTGTCTCCGGCCACCCCGACAACAAAGTGAACCAGTTGCACAGTGAGATTCAATATGAGGAAAACCCCCTGCTGTGGCGCAACCTGGGACGCGACTTCCGCCACACTTATCAAAACGTGAGCGACCAAAGCGGGCCGGTCTTTCAACAGGTCTTTGCCGCGCGGGGCCTGGCGATTGGTGACTTTAATAACGATGGCGGTGTGGATGTGCTGATGATTCTCAACGACGGAGCTCCCCTCCTGCTCCGGAATAACGTCGGCAAGCTCAATCATTGGGTGGGCATCCAGCTCAAAGGCAAAGTGGCCAATCCCGATGCGGTCGGCGCCAATGTGACCTGGCAGGCAGGCGATCTTAAGCGGCACGTTTACAAGGTGGCAGGCGGAGGCTATCTCTCCTGCCATGACCCGAGGCTCATATTGGGGATCGGAAGCCGGACTAAAATCGATTGGGTTGAAGTGAAGTGGCCCCCGCCCAGCACCAGAGTAGATCGCTTCACGCGCCTCCCCATTGATCGCTACATCACGATTGTGGAAGGAAAAGGAATCCAAGAGCGGTGACGAGTGACAAGTGACGAGCAAAATTCACCACCAAGACACCAAGAAAAGCAGCGATGAAAAAGAAGAGATCGAAAGCGACTCACTTGCGGTTTCTGCCTTGTGCCTTTCGAATTGTCTTAGTGTCTTTGTGTCTTGGTGGTGATCTTCTTCTGGCTATCCAGACACCCACGGCGGCCCACACCCAAGTCGCCGACGATGCGATGTCGATTGCCCAGCGGGCGTGGCAACTGCAACAGGCCGGCGATTATGCCGCCGCGGTGGATGCTTACCGCGCTTTCCTCAGACTTCGTCCCGACGAAGCGGCCGCGCGCTCGAATCTCGGCGCTGCCCTGGTCAAGCTGGGCCGCTACGAGGAAGCGATTGAAGAGTACAAGAAGGCGGAGCAGTTGCTTCCCGGCGATGCCCGGATTGGCACGAATTTGGCGCTCGCATACGAGAAAAGCGGGCGGATCCGCGAGGCTTCCGAAAAGCTCACTACGCTGCACGCTCAAGCGCCGCAGGAGAGGCAAATCACCCTGCTGCTGGCGGACTGCGACCTGCAATTGGGCGAGTATGACCGTGTCATCGAGCTTCTGCAGCCGCTCGCGCGCGACGGCCCTTCCGATCTGGTCACTGACTACATGCTGGGCACAGCTTTGATCCGCACGCGCCGCATCGCGGAAGGACAGGTTCTGCTCGACCGCATCCTGCGCAATGGGGACAGTGCGGAAGCCCGCTTTCTCCTCGGCACCCAGTTCTTCGAGTCCGGCGACTATCCGGCAGCGGTGAGGGAGCTTGCCAGCGCCATCCGACTCAATCCGAAGCTGCCGCAGCTCCAGTCTTTCTACGGCCTGGCTCTTTTGAATACGGGAGATCCGGACGCAGCCGCTGCCGCATTCCGCCGGGAGCTTGAGGAGAACCCCAACGATTACCCTTCCAATCTGGCGCTCGGCCAGATCTTGATCATTTCCAAGCAATACGCCGAGGCCATGCCCTTGATTGAGGCAGCGCTGCGACTCCGCCCCGAATCCATCGAGGCGGAACTGGCCTTGGGCGAATGCCTCAGTGGCACCGGGAAGCTGCCGGAAGCCCGGAAACAACTCGAAGCAGTCACCCGGGCCATCCCGGCCTCTCTGGAGGCCCACCGCGAACTGCTTTCCGTTTATACGCGGCTGCATCTGGGCCCTGAGGGGGCGCGCGAGCGTGCCACGGTGAGCCGTCTCGAACGCAAGGCGGCGGCAAAGGAAGGGGGGCCGCAGTTCAACACGCTCGCGCCCGATTTCGATCTGCCGGAGGTCGGCGCGAAGCACCGGGTGCGGCTGAGCGATTTCCGGGGAAAGACTCCTGTGGTCCTGGTGTTCGGGAGTTACTCATGCCCGAACTTCCGTGATTCGGCCGATGCGCTCAACGCTATGTTCCAACACTATGGCCGGCAAGCGCATTTCTTTCTCGTTTACATCCGCGAGGCGCACGTCGCGGATCAATGGCAGAGCACGCGAAACGAGCGGGAAGGAGTCACTGGGGCTCCCGCCCTGACCATGGAGGATAAAGAAGATCACGCCGTCATGTGCACGCACAAACTCCACCTGAAGTTTTCCACCTTGGTGGACAGCATGGATGGGAGCGTGGAGGCGGCTTATGCTGCCTGGCCAAGCCGCGTTTTTGTGATCGGTCTTGACGGTCGCGTCCGTTACAGCACCTGGCTGACTCAACAGGACTTTCACGCCGAGGCGATGGAGAGGGCACTCCGCGCAGCGATGGCGCGGCCATGAGGGTGTGATGGGGAGGGAACAAATCATGTTAAGGATTTCATGTGTTGTGGGGTCGTTGGCAGCGTTTGTCGCAGCGTCCCTGGGTCTGGCCGTTTATGCACAGCAGCCCCAGACTCCTTCCGCAGCGGGGCCCGCTGTCAGGGCCACCGCGGCGGAAGTGCTGCTGGACGTGGTGATCCGCGACAAGAAAGGCCATCGGGTCGACGACCTCAAGCCGGAAGATTTTCAGATCTTCGATAACGGCGAGCCGAAGAAAATCACCTCGTTTCGCCTCGTCCATGGAGGAGAAGCCATCGGCGCCGGCGGGACCCGAACCCAGCTCGATCCCCTGCGCCAGATTCGCTTGGTGACGATGATCTTTCACTGCTCGGACAACAACGCCCGGCGGCTCGCTCATGATGCGGCCTTAGACCTCCTGAAAGGCGAGCTTCCGCAGAACGTCTACATGGCCATCATGACCATTGATTTCAAACTCGAGGTTCTTCAGGCGTTCACCAACGATACGGCACTCCTTCGCCAGGCGATCGAACGCGCCACGCGCAGCCACGTCACCGATTTCTCCAAGGATACCGAGACGGTTCGAAGGCAGCTCGAGCAGATGCTGGGACCGAATGCCGGCGGCGCGCAGACTCTTCAGGAACAGATCAACAATTCTGCCCCAACGCTGACCGGCGGGGGACCGCCCACCAACCCTGGGGCGTTCGCAACCGTCGCGATGGCGCAGATGTTGCTGGAAATGATTCGGACCGAACAGAGTTACGCCATGTCGGAGGGCGGCCGGGTTACGGTTTACTCGTTGCTGGACGCCGTCAAGGAGCAGTACAGGCTGCCGGGAAGGAAAAGTATCCTCTATTTCTCCGAAGGGGTCGTCATACCGCAGGAATTGCAGGAGCAGTTGAATCAGATCCTCAGCATCGCCAATCGGGCGAATGTGAGTTTTTACACGGTTGACGCCCATGGCTTGATGACCACCAGTACAAATGAAGCTACCGTGGACATGTTGAACGCCGCCGCCCAAAGTTCCCGTGACCAGGCTACGACCGTAAGTGGCCCTGTCAAACCAGACCAGGCAAACGTTATAGATACGGGCATCGCAAGCACCCGGGCCAACCCTCAAACCGCATTGGAAGAACTCGCCGAATCCACCGGCGGCGCGCTGATCGCCAACACGAACGATCTCCGAGGGCCACTCCACAAACTCGCTGAAGACATCCAGACCTACTACGAGATTAGCTACAATCCGGAAATCAAGACTTACGATGGGTCTTTCCGCAAGATCACCATCAAGTTGGCTTCCAGCGAGCTGCGCGTCCAATCGAGGTCCGGATACATTGCCCTTCCACCGGCCCTGGCTAAAGGGAGCGTGCTTCGCTCCTTCGAGGTTCCCCTCCTAACCGCCCTGGACTCGCCTGAGCTGCCCAAGGCGTTTAGTTATGAGGCAACGGCCATGCATTTCCGCGGCCGGCAAGGCGAGCCTGTCTGCGAGTTGGTTATGGATGTCCCGCTCGCCGATGTCACCTTAGAGAAGCAGGGCACGGGCGAGTCTTCCGGCCGCTTGTCCTACGTGGCTCTATTGAAGGATGGACACGGCGAGGTCGTGAAGAAGTTCCAGAATGAGAGAGCCTTCAATGTGCCCGCCGAGAAACTGGAGGGTTTCAAAGCGAGCCACTTCATTTATACCGAACACTTCGAACTGCCACCCGGGCCCTACACGGTCGAGACCGCGGTGCTCGATGGTCGTGGTAACAGGATCAGTGCCGGCAAGAGCAGCCTGACGATGCCTCCGGCAGCCACCACCCTCGCTTTGAGCAGCGTTACCTTCGTACGGAACACGAGAGACAGAGAGGCGTCGAGTCAGGAGACGGACCCGCTGGTAGTCGGGACCAAGGTAATTTCTCCATCGCTCAACCCCGTGGTTAGCAAGGCGGGCACGGAAGCTCTTCCTTTTTATATGGTCATCTACCCCGACAAGAACGCCCTGGAGACTCCCCAATTGGTCATGGAATTCAGCCGGGGTGGTCAGGTTCTGGGTAGGGGCCCGGCGCAACTCGGCGAGCCGGACAAAGACGGTCGTATCCAGTTCGTCGCCACAGTTCCCCTCGCCCGTCTTGAGCCGGGCGATTTCACCTTGCGCTTTGTGGTGAAACAGGGAGCGGAAACGGCTGAAGAGTCAGCTTCCTTCATTCTGAAGTAAGATTCGCGATCGCCACAGAATCGCGAGCCCAGAGAGCCCCCCTACCAAAAGCGCCGCCGAACACACGGGTGGCGGTCGCGAGAGGTTCGCAGCGCAGACTCTCCGCTCTAATAGAGGCGAGGCGGCGCGCCCCTGTCCGTGCCAAAAACTCGACCGACCGCGAAGAGCGGCTTATTCCCTGGGACGTCGACGGGTTGAAGGAGTTGCTGAAGGGGTGCAGGGATCTCAGCTCGGCTGCTGAGGGCCAGCAGGAGGGGAAGCTTAGCTGGAACGTTCCCAGACGAGGCTGCGTGGTGTACAGTGTCAGCCAGTCGGGATTCCAATCGGGGGTCGAGGGGACGAACGATGAAGCACAAACCCTGCACTTACAGTCGCCGTGCATTTCTTAGAATAGGTATGGGGGTGGCTGCCGGAGCGCCGCTGGCGCTCTCGGTGGGTTGTGGCGGAGGAACGGTTGAGAACCAACATGGAAATCCTCCGGTCTATCGCGCCGACGCCAAGGTGGCTATCGTCTCCTGCCAAACGTACGGTTCGGAAGTCACTACAGCTTTGCAGCAGGCTCTTGACCTGTTGGGTGGCGTCCACACGCTGGTCAACGGCAAGAGCGTCACCGTAAAGGTTAACCTTACCTGTGCTGGGTATTTCGAGGAGCAGTTCGGCCGGCCTCCTGGAGAGACCTACATAACTCACGGCGCGACGGTGATCGCCCTCTGCTCACTGCTGTTGGCCGAAGGAGCGCGGCGGGTTCGCATTGTGGATTCGGCACCGTTTCACGAGCCCATGGAGCAGGTTCTCACCCTGGCGGAATGGGATGTGCCAACTCTGCTCGCTCTCGGGAACGTCGAGCTGGAGAACACCCGCAATCTGGGCTCCGGGCAGAGCTATGCGCACCTCCCAGTGCCGTCCGGTGGGTATCTGTTTTCCTACTTCGAGGTGAACCATTCTTATCTGGACACCGACGTCTTCGTCTCTCTGGCCAAAATGAAACAGCACACCACAGCCGGAGTTACTCTCTCGATGAAGAACCTCTTTGGGATCACGCCCAACTCCCTCTATGGGAGCGAGGCTGGGACCGAGGATGCTTTAGGGTGGCGTTCGCCACTGCATGGAGACGGAACGGGGGGATGGGGTTCCATCAACCCTCCCGGAGTGCGGACAGACCGCGACCCAGACGGAGAGGGTTTCCGTATCCCGCGTATCATCGCCGACGAGTGTGCCGCCCGGCCGGTCGAGCTGGCCATCATCGACGGTATCACCGCCATGAGCGGAGGCGAGGGTCCCTGGTCGCCAAATCCGCAGTTGACCACGCCCGGTATTCTTATCGCCGGATTGAATCCGGTTTCGGCTGATGCGGTGGGGGTCGCGGTGATGGGTTACGCAGACCCTCGCGCCACACGGGGCACGCCCCCATTCCAGAATTGCGACAACCACTTGCTGCTCGCCGAGGAAGTTGGCCTTGGCTTAGCGGATTTGTCCCGCATCGACGTGCGCGGCATGACCATAGCCCATGCCCGCTATCCCTACCCGACGTAGCACTCCAGTGTCATGTCGGGCCGAGGCGTGTTGTCCCCCGTTGCACAGTCTTGGCCCTCCTCGAACCCTACCACCTAATTGGCTCCGGGCCCTTATGGAGAGCGCTGGGGGCGACCGGGTTGAAAACAGCGCAGCAGGGTTTCAAGGCGAACCGTTCTGCTGTATAGTCGCCGCTCTCTTAGGAACCAGAAATGCGAGGCTCAACTAAACCGAAGGGAGCGAATGTCATGGCGATTGGAGCGCGACTCCGCCAACTCCGCGAACAGAGAGGAATGTCACAAGGCGACGTGGAAAAACTGACCGGACTCTTGAGGTGCTACACCTCGCGCGTAGAGCACGGTCACACCGTGCCGTTGCTGGACACCTTGGAGAAGTATGCTGCTGCCTTTGGCGTGCCCCTGTACCGGCTTTTCTACGAGGGCGATGAACCTCCGCCATTGCCCAAACTGACGCCGCGCAAGAGTCTTGAGGAACTGGCAAACGAGCCAGGCAAGGAGGGAGCGGAAGCGAGGTTCCTCTTGAAACTCAAGAAACTGCTGGGCAAGGTCAAAGAGCGTGATCGCCCAGTGTTCCTGGCCACAGCGCAGAAGTTGGCTACCGCCAAGAGGTGAGTCAACAAATCGGGCCACTATCCGCAGCCGTACTCGTTCCATTCGCCCTACTCCATGGTGATCCGTGGAGCAAGATTTTAGAAACGGACAAATCCCGTAGACGCGGTGAGCCTCATCCAGCGCCGCCGCCGTGACGCTCTTCGGCAAGGACGGCAAGGTTCTCTGGCGCCCAATTGAAAACAAAAAATCGGTTCTGAGGGTAAAAGCGAGTGTGACAGCCCCACCCCTACCTGTGGTCCGCAAAAATTCTGTACGTTCGCGTCGAGCAGTGTTATTGCATTTGTCATCCGCAGAAAGTCGGCGTGGGGGACTTTTTCCCTTAGACCTGCATCTGGACTCGGGGTTTTGAGGAAGGG
>Ga0315280_10003097_pt1 | contig 25951 bp, 18 predicted proteins | sample YL17G06_40_MG_FD_203697 | JGI IMG/M metagenome (GOLD analysis project Ga0315280, IMG submission 203697) | Sediment microbial communities from Yellowstone Lake, YNP, Wyoming, USA - YL17G06_40 | ecosystem: Environmental > Aquatic > Freshwater > Lake > Sediment | place: USA: Wyoming | collected...
CTTGAGGCCTTTGAGATTCCTCTACCACCGGTAATCGGCCGTGTAGGTCACCTGGGCCTTGCCGTCCTTGGTCACCGGCACGTCGAACTCGATCGTCGAGGCGTCGATCTTCTTATAGTCCTGGCTCTTGGCCGTGATCTCCCACTGGCCGCCGCCAAGGTGTTCCCGGATGCGCACCACAATGTCCTCTTCCTTGTGGTTCCTCAGTTCGATCTTCACCGACTCCTGGCGCCACCGGTCCCCCTGCTTGCGGTCGGTCATGGTCTTCTCGCCCACGATGTCGAAGGCGTCGCCGACGTAGAGTTTCAGTTCCTCGTCCTTGGGGGTGTGGTCGATCTCGTCCTCGCCCACGAACTCGAGGCTCGCATCGGCCGGGTCCTTCTTGTACACGCGGACCTTGCCCTTCGGCAGGGGCATGCCGAGTTTCTGCTCCTTCGAGTTCTTGAACTCGATGTACACGTTGATCTTGTACAGGTTCCCCTCGCCGTAGCGGCGGTGCCAGTAGCGCCCGCCCGGCTCGAAGACGTAGCGCTTCAGGACGGGCACGTCGGCGGCCGTCAGGAGTTCGACCTGCTTGACCTGGTTCTCGTTAACGGTGGTGGTGCGGCCGAGTGTGTACATGTGGTACTCGAAGAAGGTCTTCTCCTCGAAGCCTGCGGTCTTGGCCTCGCGCAACATGAGCATCGCCCCGTTGGCCTGATCACCCAGTTGGCGGACCGGCGGCTGCACGCGGCGGACGTCGCCCGCGATCAACTTCACGTGCGCGTCCTTGAAAGCCGCCCCGCATTGGTTCGTCAGCGTCACCCAGCCCGACAGGTCCATCTTCGTGTCGTCGGCGTTCACGACCACGGAGTAGTCCGCCCGCCACGACATTCCGGTGGTCTGGTACGTCACCTGCGCCAGGTGTTTGCCCGGCTTCTCCGTCGCCACCTTCCACACCAGGGTCGGCCGCGTCAGGAGCCCTTCGGGCAGGGCCCCGAACTCGATGTTCTGCACGTTGTCCGGCCGCTGGACCATGTAGAGTTGGTTCGTGCCCTGGATCACGAGTTGCCCGGCGTCGAAGGACATGAGCGTGCCATCGTACTTCTGCCCCTGCTTGGTGACGACGGCGAGTTTCTTGTCGATGTACTTGTCGAGCAACTTATTGGCGCTGACGAGGTCGAACTCGTAGTTTTGCTCGAGGACCGTGGTGCCGGCCGGGTCGGTGAGGCTCTTGAAGTGGACGCTGGTGGGGTCGATCTGCTTGGCGACGTCGCGGAACTGGACGGTGGCGATCTTCTGGTCGATGGCCAGCGTCCGCACTTCCTTGACGACGCCGAAGTTCTGGTTGTAGACGGTCAGCGAGACGCCCTCTTCGGGCACGGGCGCCGCCGGCGCCGCTTGGGCCGACGTGGCTGCCGCCAAGGCCGCCAGTGCCGCCAACCACATCCCTGCACGAGAGTATCTCATACGGCCCTCCTGCCTCCGGACGGGCGACCCCCGGCAACCGGAAAACGCGATTGCCAGAGCATCACCATGTCCCTTAGACTACACGGGGCGTGCCGAAGTTCCAAGGGTCTTTCTGGCCCGCGCCGCCAATCGTCCCTTGCTTTGTAGGCGCTCTGCTGGCATGATGGCGTGCCGCAATCCGGGAGGCCGCGCGCCTGGCCGTCACAGACTCGTATCAACCGGCAGGTGCGCCGGCGAGGGGGGGGGCCGACCGTCGGAGGTGAAAACCATGAGCAGCCGATGCCGCAGCAAACGCCCGCCGCCCCCGTTGGACCCGGCGAAGTCGCCCTGTAGTTCCGCAGCGGTTGCCGGCGACGAGGGCTGCCCGCTGGCCCGCTTCAGCCGGATGATCGACAACTGCTACGAGTACGCCACTGCGGCCAAGGCGGAGGGCAGGCCCATCGTCGGCATCCTGTGCGAGTACACGCCGCGAGAGATCATCATGGCCGCCGGAGCGGTGCCTATCTGCCTGTGCGGCGGGTCGGTCGAGATGATCGCCCCGGCCGAGCGCGACCTGCCGGCCAACCTCTGCCCGCTCATCAAGTCCACCTACGGCTTCCACGTGGAGAAGGAGAACCCCTTCCTCGAGATGGCCGACCTGGTTGTCGCCGAGACCACCTGCGACGGCAAGAAGAAGATGTACGAACTCATGGCAGCATCGCGGCCCATGTACATCCTTGAATTGCCGCAAAAGCCCGACGAGCCCGACGCCTTTGCCCACTGGTTCGGCGAACTGAAGCGGCTTAAGGAGGAACTGGATCGCCGGTTCCGCGTCAAAATCACGGACGCGAAACTGCGGAAGGCCATCGCCGCCATGAACCGCGAGCGGGCGCTGCGCCGCGCGCTGGCCGAACTGATGAAGGCCGACGCGCCGCCACTGACGGGCCGCGAACTCCTGGACCTCAAGAGCAGCATCTCATGCATCCCCCAGGACCTGGCGGCCTACGAGGCGGCGCTGCGGATGCTGCCCGGCCGCCAGGGCGCCTCCGACGCCGGCTCGCGCGTACGCGTCCTGATGACCGGCGTGCCCATGGTCCACGGCGCCGAGCGGGTCCTGGAGATCGTCGAGAAGGTCGGCGGCCTGGTCGTGGCCATGGAGAACTGCACGGGCGTCAAGCCGACCCTGGAGGACGTGGACGAGAAGGCGAAGGACCCGATGCGGGCCATCGCCGAGAAGTACTTCCACCTGCCGTGTTCGGTCATGACGCCCAACGAGCGGCGCCTGGAGGCGCTCGGGAAAATGGCGAAGGAGTACCGCGCGGATTGCATCATCGAACTCGTGTGGCAGGCCTGCCTGACGTACGACGTCGAGTCGCACCGCGTCAAGCGCCTGGCCGAGGAGGAACTGAAAATGCCGTACCTTCGGATCGAGACCGATTACTCGCCGTCGGATTCGGCGCGCATCGCGGTGCGCGTCGAAGCGCTGTTTGAGACCGTCCGGGCGGCGTCGCCCGGCTGAGTACGCTGTGTCCCTCCCGGGCAACCGCGATCCCAGGGCCGGCACGGTTGTCCGGCCACTGGTGTCCAGTGGAAATCACGAGTGCCCGCAAGGAGGATACACCATGAAGTCGAAGAGCGGCATCGGCCTGAAGGAAGTGCAGGCGGTCTATGGCGGTGCGGAAGGAGACTTGTGGGAACTGGTCATGGGCCAGCAGATCCACGTCGGCGGGTTCAAGTCGTCGATGGACCTGGCCGAGAAGGCGGGGATCGGCTCGGGGCTTTCCGGTGTAGACTTATGTTGCTGTAACGGCGCCGGCATGAGGTTCCTCGTGCGGTTCCGCGGCGCCGCGAAGATGACCGGCGTGGATGCGACACCGACCGTGGTCGAGCGGGGACGCCGGCGTTGCAAGGCAGAGGGCCTGGAGGGCAAGATCCAGTTCGTCCTGGCCGACGCGACCGCCAGCGGCCTGCCCAGCGCCTGCGCCGACTTCGTCTGGGGCGAGGACGCCTGGTGTTACGTCGTCGATAAGGCCAGACTCGTCGCCGAGGCCGCCCGCCTATGCAAGCCCGGCGGCACCATCGCCTTCACCGACTGGGTCGAGGGCAAGGCCATGACCGACCAGGAGGCCGACCGCTTCCTTGCGTTCATGAAGTTCCCCAGCATGCAGGACCTGAAGGGCTACTCGGACCTGCTGAAGTCGAGCGGCTGCGAGGTCAAGGTGGCGGCCGATACCGGGCGGTTCGCCCCATGCGTCGATCTATACCTGAACATGCTCGACCGGCAGTTGACCTACGACGCCCTCAAGGCCATCAATTTCGACATGAATCTGATGGGCGCCCTGGCGGGAGAGATGCAGTTCACGCAGGGCCTTGCCCGCGCCGGCAAGGTCATCCAGGGCCTCTTCGTGGCCCGCAAGGCGAATTGAACAGAGAGCGGACTGGCGGCACGTGAAGACCGTCCTTTACAGTTCGCCCTTTGTTCCCGCGGAATGGATAGCGGCCCACGCTTTCCGGCCGAGGCGAGTCCGGCCGGATCCTGGGGCGGCCGTGCCGGCCAGCGGCCCGCCCATGGGCATGTGCCCCTATGCCCGGGCCTTCGCCGGCGAGGTCCTGTCGGCGCCCGGCGTGGGCGGCGCTATCCTGACCACCACCTGCGACCAGATGCGCCGGACCGCCGAGTGGCTCTCGCTGGCGGGCGGGCCGCCGGTGTTGCTGATGAACGTGCCCGCCACGTGGCAGACGCCCGCCGCCGCGAGGCTCTATCGCGACGAACTCCAGAGGCTCGGCCGGTTCCTGGTCTCGCTCGGCGGGCGACGCCCCCGGCGCGAGCGCCTGGCCGAGACCATGGAGCGGTACGATGCCTGCCGCGCAATCCTGCGCGGCGCCGCGGGCACTCTCGGCGGCCGCCGCGCCAGCGAGATGATCGCCCGCTTCGACCTCGGCGAGGAACCTGACGGGTCGGCGTCTGCCGCCCCGCCCTGCGGCACAGCCGCCCCCGGCCGTGCAGATTCCGGTCAATGCTGCACGCCGGGGGGCAGGCGCGCCGCACTGCCCGTGGCTCTCGTCGGCGGGCCGCTGGCGCGCGGCGACGAGCGCGTCTTCGACGCTATCGAGCAGGCGGGAGGCCTGGTGGTCCTCGACGGCACGGAGAGCGGCGTTCGAGCGCTGGCCGCCCCGCTGGACCGGCGGCGCCTGCGCGACGACCCGCTCCTGGAACTAGTCGACGCGTACTTCGGGACGATTCCCGACGCCTTCCGCCGCCCGGACGCCTTGCTGTACGAGTGGCTCGGCCGCGAACTGGCCGCCAGCGCCGCGCGCGGCATAATCGTGTGGCGATACGTGTGGTGCGACATGTGGGCGGCCGCCGCGGCGCGGCTGAGCGAGGCCACAGGCCTGCCCGTCCTTGACCTGCACGTTTCCGGCGACGAGGCGGGCCTGGGCCGAACCGTCCACCAGGTCCAGGCGTTCATGGAAGTGCTGAAATGAGCGGCCGTGCGAAAAGGTTGACGCTCCAGGAACTCGACCGGCTTTGCCGCCGGCGCCAGGCGTCCGGCGCGGCCATGCCGGCGTACGCCGGGCCACTGGAGCGCCACGTCCAGGACGGGGACCGACGCCTGCTCAGGCTTGAGTACGACGACTCGCCCGCGGCCCTGCGCCTGTGGAACTTCCTCCTGACCGAGGAAGACCGCCTGCACGAGGCCCGGGCGGCCGGCAGGAAGATCGTCGGCACGATGAAAGACCTGGGCACCGTCCCGGTGATGGCGTACTCGCTGCCGAACGTCGTGGCCTTCTATCCGGACGGGGCCTGGTGGACGCCCTGCGTGATGGAACTGAGCGAGGGCCTCTTCGGCATCGCCCAGTCGCTGGGCCTCGGCGACGCGTTCTGCCCGGTCCGCGCGATGGCGGGGGCGTTCGTCAACCGGGCGCACTTCCCGATACCGGACCTGCTGACGTGCAGCGTGGGTGCCACGTGCGACGATTTCTCGGCCATCGCCCAGCGGCTGGAGTCGCTCGGATACCCGATTCTCTGGTGGGAGATGCCGAGCCGCCGGCGCCCCGAGCCGGGCGAGCCGGCCGTGGCCCTGCCGGGCGGCTTCCGGGCGCCCGAGTCGCAGGTGGCGCTGGTGCGGTCGGAACTGGAGCGCGTCCGCGCCGCCCTGGCGGAACTTGCAGGGTCGCCGCTGGGCGACGAGGAACTGACCGCCGGCATCCGCGAGGCCAACCGCATCCGCGGCCTCCTGGGCGAGTTGCGGCACCTGGCCTACGCGGCCGACCCGTGTCCGATGCCGGCCCTCGAGATGCTCATCGCCGAGATGCTGGCCATCCACTTCTGCTCGGATCGCGCGGAGTCCGCCGCGGTCCTGGCGGAACTCCTGGACGAGGTCCGCTCCCGCACGACCGCCGGGCGCGGCGTGATGCCCGCGGGCGCCGCGCGGCTGTTCTGGGTCAACCCCGTGGCGGACCTCAGGGTGATGAACCTGCTGGAAGACTGCGGCGCCAGACTCGGCGGAACGGAATACCTTTTCTGCCACGCGCTCGACGCCATCCCAGGGGACCTGCCGCCCATGGAGGCCCTGGCCCGGATGGCGCTGGCGGACCCGATGGTCGGCCCGTCGGTCGACCGGGCGGCGCGGATCGTCCGCGACGCCCGCGCCTTCGGCGCCGAGGCGGTCGTGGTCTCGCGCATCCCCGGGGCCAGCCACTGCGCACTGGAGGGGACGATCATGGGGCGCGTTGTCCGCGACGAACTCAACCTGCCCGTCGTGGAACTGGAGGTGCCTCCCGTGGCGGACCCCCTGTGGCCGACCCTGAGGACGCGCCTGGAGGCGCTCGTGGAGACCGTGCTGGAACGGAGAAAGCGATGATCTCTGCCGGAGTCGACGGCGGGTCCAGGGCCATCAAGGTCGTGCTCCTGGATTGCCGGACCCGCAAGGTGTTGGCGAGCGGCGTGTGCGACCAGGGCGTCGACCACGACGGCCTCGCCCGCAAACTGCTCGAGCAACTTCTGAAGAAGGCGGACCTGGCGCGAAGCAGGATCGTGCGGCTGGTAGCGACCGGCTACACCCGCAACGCGATCGGCTTTGCCGACACGACGGTCACCGAGATCACCTGCCACGCGGCCGGGGTGCGGCACCGCATGCCCAAGGCCGCAACCATCATCGAGATTGGCGGGCAGGATAGCAAACTGCTGCGTCTCAACCCCGATGGTAGCGTCCGCGATTTCGCCATGAACGACCGCTGTGCCGCCGGGACCGGCCGATTTCTGGAGGTCGTGGCGGCCCGCCTGAACGCGGGCCTCGAGGGCCTGGGCGACCTGGCCCGGGCGGCCTCCTCGCCGGCGCCCATCAGCAGCATGTGCGTGGTCTTTGCGGAAACGGAGATCATCGGCCTCCTGGCGTCTGGCGCGCGGCCGGAGGACATCGTGGCGGGCGTCCAAGCGTCGATCGCCTCGCGCGTAGCCGCCATGGTCGGACGCGGGGCCGGGGCACCGGTCGTCTTCACGGGCGGCGTGGCGATGATCCCCGGCATGGCCGAGGCCCTGGCGGCAGCATTGAAGACCCCGGTCCAGATCGCGCCGGACCCGCAGATGACCGGAGCGCTGGGCGCGGCGATTCTGGCCTGCCGACAGGCATGTGGCAGGTGAAGACGGTCCGCGGTCGTTGTAGGGGCGCGGCGTGCCGATCCCCTGAAACGGCGACCGTGAATGCTCAGCCCGAGACGGGAGCATTGCCCCGTGGCCCTCGATTCCCTTGCACCCCCGCACCGGCAAGGATACCTTGGACGGCCGGTCTTCTCGAGATACGGCGGCCGAACTCAAGGAGCGATCGATGCAGAAGAAACGTTACGCCGTGGTGGGCATGGGATCGCGGGGGCTGGGGATGTTCGCGCGGCCGCTAATGACCGACTTCAGCGCGACGGCCGAACTGGTGGCCGTGTTCGACATCAATCCCCTGCGGATGTCAAGTTCCGTCTCGCGCCTGCCGCGGCCAGTGCCGATGTACACCGACTTCGACAGGATGCTGCGCGAGGCGAATCCGGATGCGGTCATCGTGGCCAGCCGCGACTCGACGCACGCCGACTACGTCATCCGCACGCTGCGGGCCGGCAAGAGGGCCGTCAGCGAGAAGCCGCTTTGCACGACGGCCGCCATGTGCCGCCGGATCCTTGCGGCGGCCAGGAAGAGCGGCGCGGTCTGCCTGACGACGCACAACGCGCGGTACGATGCCGCCATGACGTCGATAAGGTCGGTCATCGGCAGCGGCAGCCTGGGCCGGGTGCTTCAGATGCAGTTTGCCGAGACGCTCGACCGGCTGCACGGGGCGGACTATTTCCGCCGCTGGCATCGCCGCAAGGCCAACAGCGGCGGCCTCCAACTCCAGAAGGCCAGCCACCACTTCGACCTCTTGAACTGGTGGACGGGCTCGAAGCCCAAGACGGTGCGGGCCCAGGGCGGCCTGGTCTTCTATGGCAAGAACGGCGCATTCCGCGGCAAGCGCTGCAAGGGGTGCCGGCACGCCTCGAAGTGCGATTTCTACGCCGACTTCTTCGCCCACGAGGACTATCGCCGCATGTACTTCGAGGCCGAGCCGGCCGACGGGTACTTCCGCGACGGCTGCGTCTGGGACCCCCAGACCGACATCGAGGACCAACTGCACGTCCACATCACGTACGACAGCGGGATCCAGGTGGATTACTCGCTTGTGGCGTACTCGCCGATCGAGAGCCTGCACGTGGCCATCGAGGGCACGAAGGGCCGCCTGGAGCATGAGACGATCTACAACACGGGTTGGTGCGTCGGCGGCGGCAACCGGCTGCCGGGCGTCGAGAACGTCGGCGGGGAAACGCAGAGGCTCTTCCTGCCGGGCCAGGGGATTGCGGAGGTTCCCATCGCGCGCCCAGAGGGCGAACACGGCGGGGCGGACCCGCAGTTGCGGCGAGACCTCTTCGCCCGGTCCTGGGACGAGCCGCCCAACGACAGGATGGCCTCGCTGGACCAGGCGATCCAGGCCGTGCTGATAGGCGCGGCCGTCAACAAGTCGCTGGCGGCCGGCGGGAAGCCGATCGAGGTCCAGAAACTGCTCGTGAGGGATTAGCCCCCTTGAGCGTTGCGAGTTGTCGCGCCGGGCAAGACCGCCGGCCGCACTCGGCCTGCCCCCAGTTCCGAGACTGACGGACTGCCGGCCCCCGCCTCCGGAAAAGCAGTGTTACGGCTTCGCCGATGCGCTGATGTCATAGGCAAAGAGGTCGGCCCCGTGGCGGACGTACAGCCTGCCGCCGCAGACCACGGGGTGGGCCAGCCACAGGCCGCCCTTGCCCTTCGGGACGTCGAAATGGCCGACCACGCGGCAGCCCTCCGCGCCGAGTTCCACCAGCGACATCGTGCCCTTGTCGGTATTCAGGCCGTACAGGAGGCCGTCGGCCCAGGTGACCGAGATCTTGCCCAGGCTCTTCTCGTTCCAGAGGGTCTTGCCGCCCTGGAAGTCGACACAGACGAACCCTTTGCCGAACAGGCGGCAGCCGCTGCCGTAGAAGCGTCCGTCGAGAAGCATGACGCCGCCGTGGCAGTTGTCGAGGTCCTTGTTGAGCCAGACCTCGGTCACGGAGCCGCCCTGGGGCCCGAGTTTCAGGAGCCTGCCCCCGGTTCCGTGGCCGCTTGATGCAAAGATATAGCCATCCTTGAAGATCGGCATCGTCACGTTCTGGTCGTTCTTGGTCTCGTGCTTGACGGTCCAGAGGAGTTTGCCGGTGGCCGCGTCGACGCTCACGATCGACTTCTGCATCAGCGTGACGAGTTGGCGGGCGCCGTTGCGGGTGAAAACGGCGGGCGAGCAGTAGGCGGGGATCTCCGCCACGTCCGTGTTGACCCAGCGTGTGTCCCCCGTCTTCTTGTCGAGAGCCGCGATGCGTCCCCTGGCCCCGCCTGGCACGCACACCAGGGCGTCGCCGTCGATGATCACGTTCTCCGCCAGCGCCCAGGTGCCGTACTTCGCGCCGAACCTGCCCTTGAGGTCCACCGCCCAGATTTCCTGGCCGGACGCGGCCTGGAATGCGGCCAGCCGCCCCGTGGGGCCCATGTGGTATAGACGGCCGTCATCCCAGGTCGGGGTGGTCCGCGCGCCGGGCATTTCGCCGCGCCAACTGTCGCCGTTAGGAGTCTTCCAGAGCACCTTGCCGCCCAGGTCCAGCGCGATCAGCATCTCCTCCTGGCCGAAGTCGCCGGCCGTGAAGATCTTCCCGTCGACGATGGCGACGCCGGAGTACCCTTCGCCGCACTCGGCGAACTTCCAGACGAGTTTCGGCCCGCCTTCGGGCCACTGCTTGAGGAGCCCCTTCTCTGTGGAGATGTTGTCGCGGCTGGGCCCGTGGAACTGGGGCCAGTAGCCGCCGGGCGCGGCCGCCTCGCCGAAGACAGGCGAAGCGATCGCAAGGAGCACCGCCGCGGCGCCCAGGCATGCCATTCGATGCACCATTCCGGCCTCCAGTTTCCGCCCCTCTCAGAGTGCCACTTCGGTGCCGAGGTTCAACCGCTCGGCGTTGGCCAGGGCCCTGTCGGCCGCCGCCAGGTCCTGAACGGCCACGCCGACCGACTTGAACAGGGTGACCTGGCCCGGCGACTCCCTGCCCTTCTTGCGTCCGCTGACGATCTCGCCCAGTTCGGCGGCGATGTGCTCCTTCCCGATAAGACCTTGCTGGATGGGGATAAGCAGGTCGCCCGCCTCGGCCAGGGCCGACGGAAGGTGATCCACGACGACGCGGGCGCGCCGGACGGTCTCGGCCGGTACTTCCCGCACCGAGGGCTTATACGAGCCGACGGCGTTGATATGAACCCCCGGCGCCAGATCGCCGTCCGCGAAGACGGGCGCCAGCGCGGTAGTGACAGTGCAGACCACGTCGGCCCCCTCGAGCGCCTCCGCGGCAGACCCGGCTGCCTCAACGGGGACGCCAAGCCGCGCGGCCATCTCGCGGGCAAAGGCCCCGGCACGCTCGGCGCTCACGTCGAAGACCCTGGCCAGCCGGAGACGACGCACGGTCCAGACCGCCTCCAGTTGCGTTCGCGCCTGGGGACCGGCGCCGAAGATGGCGGCCGTGGCGGCATCCGGCCTGGCCAGAAGGTCCGTGGCCGCCCCGGAGGCGGCGCCCGTCTGGATCGCCGTCAGCGACGTGCCGTCCATCACGGCCAGCGGCGTGCCGGTGCCCGCATCAAGGACCATCATGACGGCCTGAAGGAGCGGAAGCCCCAGGGCGGCGTTGCCTGGAAAAAGCGTCACGACCTTGACGCCCATCCGGCGAATGGCGGGGAGGCAGGAAGGCATGAACAGGGCGTCGCCCTGCGGTTGGGCGGCCTCGATGTACGTCCGCGGGGGCAGCACCGCCTGGCCGGCCGAAAGTTGCCGAAAGGCATCCTTCATGACCTCCACGGCTTCGGCCATGGGCAGGGCCTGGGCCACGTCGCACGCCGAAAGAAAGCGAAGGGTCTGCTGCGCCATGATGGTCATTCAGTAAGTTCGCGGCGCTCCTGGCGCCGGCGTTTCATGGCCTTGGCCGAGGGTGTCGCCGCAAGGCCGCCGAGCGCCGTGCACCGGAGTTCGCGCGGAAGCATTTTACCGACCGCCTGCACCGCGTCCACGGTTTCATCGAGCGGGATGGGGTTGGCGTAGCCTCCCAGGATCATGTCGGCGCAGAGGAAGGCATTGGAGGCGGCGGCCGCGTTCCGCGTATGGCAGGGGATTTCAACGATGCCCTGCACGAGGTCGCACACGGACCCCATGGTGTTCTGAAAGGCGATGGCGGCGGCATCGGCGGCCTGCGCCGGTGTGCCGCCCGAGGCATCGACCACGGCAGCGGCGGCCATCGCGCCGGCGGCGCCGATCTCCACCTGGCACCCGGCGACTTCGGCGGCAAAGGTGGCCCGGTTCGCCACCACCACGCCCACGGCCCCGGCGGCCAGAAGGGCGATCGCGGCTCGCTGGAGGTCCAGCCCCTTCTCCTGGATCAGAGTCACGAGCACGGCCGGCAGGACGCCCGCCGAACCCGCCGTAGGCGCGGCACACACGACGCCCATGCCGCTATTGACATGCATGACCGCCAGTGCCCGCGCGGCCGCGCGGGTGTGAAGCCCGCCGGCGGCCAGGCGCCCTTCGCGGTCGGCCGCGTAGAGACTTCCGGCGCTCGGGGCGAGCAGTTGCATCGCCGGAGGCGACGCGGCCAGCCCGCGCTCGACCGCCTGCCGCATGATGTCAAGACGCCGCCGCATTTCCGCCAGAACGTCCTCCTGCGAGAGTCCGAGGATGGTAGACTCGTACTCCAGCGCCAGCCGCCCCAACGACAGGCCGCGCTCGCCGGCGAGGCGGACCATCTCATTCGCACTGCCGAAGATCGGCGTCCCGCTGCGGACGAAGAAGACCGGCTCCGCCTCCCAGACCTGCCTGACCCCTTGGAGTGCCGCCAGAGCGCTACGCGCGTCCGCGGGCAAAGGCAGTCGCCGCCGCAGGCTGATAAAGGAGCGGCCCGCCCGCGATTGCCTGTCCGGTTTGCCCAGGATGGCGCCGTCGGCGGCCAGGAGCGCCAACGCCTGGGTCTCCGCGCCGCCTTCCGTCTCCACCGCAATCTCATGGGCGTCGCCGGTGAAATGCACCGGCCAGTCGTCAATCCGTACGACCTCAATCGCGCCGCCGCCCACGGAGCGGGCCATGGCGTGGAGCGTACGGCCTTCGGCGGAGGTCAGTTGGATGTCCACCGTATTCGGGTGATCGGCCTGCGGCAGTTTGCGGACCACGAAATCCATCTTGAGGCCCGCCTCGGCGGCCGCCCGAACGGCGTCGGGGAACCGGTCGTCGGCCATGGGCCACCCCATCAGCCCGACCGCAAAGGCGAGGCCGACGCCCTGCTCGCGGTAGCACTTGGCGTAGGAGCCGTCGGCGTCGAAGGCGATCACGGCCGCCGCCGGCCTGACACCCAGGAGCGAGCGGGCCATGGCGCCGATGTGGAACGCCCCCGCCGTGTGCGAACTGGAAGGCCCTCGCATCACGGGGCCGATGACGTCATTAAAGATGCTGGCGCCCTTCATCGGACGAGAACCTCCACGCCGTGACGGTTTCAGGGGCGCGGCATGCCGCACCCCTGCGACTATCTGTCCGCTCTGCCCAGGCAGTAAAGGCGGTGCAGGGTCCGCAGGTAGATCCGGCCGCGGGAGATCACCGGCGTGGCGAACCCGCCGTCGGCCAGATCATTCTGGGCCACGAGTTCGAACTTGCGGCCCGGCTTGAAGACAAACATCACCCCCGCCTCATTGACGACGTAGATGTGCCCGCCGGCCAGCACGGGCGACGAACTGAATGCGCCCCGCAACTTGGCCTCCCAGACGACCTGGCCCGTGGCAGCCTCGAAGCAGGTGGTCTTCCCCTCGTCCTCGACCATGTAGAGCAGGCCGTCGGCCAGGAGCAGCGACGGCACGTACGCGGTGTTGTCCTTTTTCATCCAGACGATCCTGGTCGCGGTGACGTCGCCGGCGCCGTCGCCGCGAATGCACATCAGGTTCCTCTTCGGGAAGCCGGCGGAGGCGTACACGCACTGCCGATCGAAACTCACCGTCGAGCAGGTCGACTCGTTGGGCCCGTCGCAGGTCCACAGCGGGCTGCCGCTCGCGGGGTCGTAACTGAAGACCTTGTAGGGTCCCTGGATGAGCAGTTGGTCGCGGCCGGCGACGTGCCCGACCGCCGGGCTGGCGTAGGTGCCCAGGCGGTAGTTGGGCCGATCGATGCGCCAGACCCCCTCGCCCGTCCGGCGGTGAACGGCCGCGATGAAACTCCCCTGAACGGCGTCGGCCACGACGATCACCAGCGACCCGTAGACGACCGGCGAGGCCGCAAAGCCGTGCATCGTCTGAAACGCGCCCAGTTTCCTCTGCCAGACAATTTTGCCGTCGAAGTCCATGGCGGTGAGCCAGATGCCGTTCTGCACCATGAACGGCATGAAGACGCGCTGGCCGTCGCAGGCGGGCGTAGACGAGGCATGGGAGTTCTTCGGGTTCATGCGCATGAAGCCGCCGCGGTGGACCTGGGTCTGCCACAACTTTTGCCCCGTGTCGCGGTCGTAGCACAGCAGGAACTGCGCCTGGGCGTCCTCGTCGGCCGTCGGCAGGAACAGACGGCCGCCCCAGAGACAGGGCGAGCCGTGGCCGCGGCCGGGCACGTCGGCCTTCCAGATGACGTTCTCGGTGTCGTTCCAGCGGATGGGCGGGGCCGGCGAGCCAGCGGCGATGTTGTCGAAATTCGGCCCGCGCCACCAGGGCCAGTCTTCCGCCGCCGGACGAACCGGCGCCAGGTCGCCCGCGTCCCACTCGTCCCCTGGCGCCGCCGCCTCAGGCGCAGCGGCCGCGAGCGCCGCCCCGCCGTTTGCGGCCAGCCAACCAAAAGCCGCAAGGAGCATGACCCACCGGAACCATGCCATATCGGCCTCCGCCCTCCGTCATTGCCGTTTCGTCATTGACTGGCCATTCGGATTCGGATTTCGTCATTGAGGCCGTCGCGCGCTACTTCCTGCCGATGCACCAGAGGTTCTCGAAGTCGCGGACGAATATCTTGCCGCCGGCCAGCGCCGGCGACGAGCCGTTGCCCCAGCCGCCCAGGTCGCCCTTGCCGAGAACCTCCAGCGCCCGCCCCGCCTTGATCACGTAACTCTTGCCGGTGCTGACGAAGTAGACGCGGCCGTCGGCCGTGGCCACCGGGCTGGCCAACTTCGACACGCCCTCCAGGGGGGCCGTGAAGACCGTCTCGCCCGTGGCCAGCGTGAGGCACGCGATCTGGCCCTCCTTCTGCGTCTTGAAGATAAGGTCGCCGGCGATGACGGCCGACGAGTAGTCCCCGGGGCTCTTCTCGATCTTCCACTTGACGTGGGTCTGGGTCACGTCGCCCTGGCCGGTCGGATCAACGGCCTCTGCCAGTTCGTTGCAGCCCTTGTCGCTATAGACCAGGCCGCCGCCGAAGACGGGCGACTCGCCGAAGTTGACGCTCTTGCACCACCAGATCGGCTCGCCGCCGGCAGGATTCAAGCCCTCAAGGGTCTTCGTTCCGGCGACGATCAACTGGGGCTTGCCGTTGACGTTGAGGATGACAGGCGACGTGTTGCAGGAATCCGCCTTGTCGCGCTTCTTCTCCCACTTGACCTCGCCGGTCTTCTTGTCGATGCCCTGGAGCCAGCCGCCGCCGCGGCCCTGGTCGAAGAGCAGGATGACGGTATCTTCGTAAAGCGTCGGGCTGCTACAGATGCCGGGGTTCAGCAGGTTGGGGTTCTGAAGGAAGGCGCCCTGGCGCTCCTTACGCCAGAGAAGTCTGCCGTCAAAGTCGACGGCCACCAGGACGGACGAACCGAACCAGCAGTAGACGGCCTTGCCGTCGGTCACCGGCGTGGGAACGGCGTAGATGGCATATCCGGCCACATTCTTGCCCGGCTGGATGGGCGTGGTCCACAGGAGTTTGCCGTCGGACGCCTGGAGGCACAACAGGTGATGTTCGGGCACTTCCTTGGCCTTCTCCTGCTCGCCGGTCTGCTTGACCGCAGTGGAGATGAAGACGCGGTCTTGCCAGACGATGGGGCTGGAGTGGCCCGTGGTCTTGGGCAGCGGCAGTTTCCAGAGGATGTTCTCGCCGGTCTTGCCGTTCCAGGAGACCGGCAGGTCTTTCTCGTCGCTGACGCCTGCGCCGGCGGGGCCGCGCCAGCCGGGCCAGTTGCCCGCCAGGCCGAGGGCGGGGCATGCCAGAGCCATGCCCGCGGAGACCGCCAGCACCAGAATCGCCCGCGAAGTGATTCGGCCCATCCGGCGGCCTCCCGACCCGCTGGTTTCGGACCCGCCCGCCACGCATCCTCCACGCGGCCGCGCCCGGCGCCGCCGCTCGTCGCACTGCGCCCGACGCCCCGGCAAGCAGGCCCCGTCATGGTACGTTGTGTGGAACCCCCTCGCAACAGGCGAGAGGCGGCGAAAAGGCACCAGCGAGAGGAGTTCCGAGAACCCTTGAGCGATAGGGCGGCGGGCAGTCCTGCCTGCCGCGCGGCCGTCCGTGCATCCGGCGCGGTGGGCAAGACTGCCCACCGCCCAACTGTTCTCGGGTTCGCTCGATGTGGACTTTAGGCTCTGTGCACCGGGTTTGACCCCACGGTAAGAGACTCTTAAGTTCTGGGGAAACTCCTGCCGTTTTTCCCCTTGACCGTGCCGAAATCTTCGGCTATCTATCCTATAAAGGTTGCCGAGGAGTGCCAGCGTCTTGTTGTACCCGGTGCTATCAACCTGGACTGAAGCAACGTGGACCGTTTGCGATAGGCGTTTGTGACCGACCACCCGACCGGGGTTCTCCGCCCGGCCGGGTGGTTTTTTGGCGAACGGAGGTTGGAGGTGCTCAGGAATGGCTCGCGGGAAGGTTAAGTGGTTCAATGACCAGAAGGGGTTCGGATTCATCGAGCAGGAAGGCGGAGGGGACGTTTTCGTCCACTACTCGAGCATCCAGGGCGACGGCTTCAAGACATTGGCCGAAGGCGAGGAGGTCGAGTTCGAGTTGACGCAGGGACCGAAAGGGCCGAAGGCCGAGAAGGTCACGCGCGTACAGGCCTGAGGCCCGCCGCTTTCCCGGCGGGCTCGGGGGATGCGCCAAGGTTCTCTGGCGAAACCCAGCCATCGAGGGTGGCATGCCCAGCGCGTGGTTCGCTGGGCATGCTGTTACCCCTGGCGAAGAACATGCCCACGCAAAAGCGGCGTGGGCATGCCACCCTCGCCAGAAAATCTTGGCGCAGCGGGCTCGGGCAAACGCCGGATTCTCCTTGCCCTGAGGGGCGGCGCCAGGTATTGGTATGACACGCGTCCGCCGGGAGCGGCGCGGGTCCGCCGGAAGCCGGCGTGCCCGGCACAAATCCACACGGGTCACCAGATCGGAGAACGCCATGGCACAGCAGAAAGTCGTACTGGACGAGAAGGAAATCCCTCGCCAGTGGTACAACCTGGCAGCCGACCTGCCGTCGCCGCTGCTGCCGCTCCTGGGGCCCGACGGCCAGCCGGTCAAGCCCGAGATGCTGGCCCCCGTCTTTCCGATGAACCTCATCGAGCAGGAAGTCAGCAGCAAGCGGTGGATTGACATTCCGGAGGAGATTCTGGAGATCCTGGCCATGTGGCGGCCGTCGCCGCTGTGCCGGGCGCGGCGCCTCGAGCAGGCCCTCGGCACTCCGGCCCGGATCTACTACAAGAACGAGGGCGTCTCGCCCCCCGGCAGCCACAAGCCCAACACGGCCGTCCCGCAAGCCTGGTACAACAAGCAGTTCGGCATCAAGCGCCTGTGCACCGAGACCGGGGCGGGCCAGTGGGGCAGCGCCCTGGCGTTCGCGTGCTCGCTGGTCGGCCTGGAATGCAAGGTCTTCATGGTCCGCATCAGTTTCGACCAGAAGCCGTTCCGGCGGCTGATGATGGAGGTGTGGGGCGCCACCTGCATCCCCAGCCCGTCTCAGGAGACCCAGGCCGGCCGGGCCATCCTCGCCAAGATGCCCGACACGCCGGGGTCGCTGGGCATCGCGATCAGCGAGGCCATCGAGGCCGCCGTCACCGACCCGTCGGGCAAGTCGCGCTACAGCCTCGGCAGCGTCCTGAACCACGTCCTGCTGCACCAGACCATCATCGGCCTGGAGGCGAAGAAGCAACTCAAGATGTTCGGCGAGAAGAAGGCGGACGTGGTGATCGCCTGCGCGGGCGGCGGCTCGAACTTCGCCGGCATCGCGTTCCCGTTCGTGGCCGACAAGATCCACGGCGAGAACATCGAAATCTACCCCGTTGAGCCCGAGTCATGCCCGACCATGACGCGGGCGCCCTTCGTGTACGACCACGGCGACACGGCCCGCATGACGCCGCTTCTGCCCATGTACTCGCTGGGCCACGCGTTCGTACCGGCGCCGATCCACGCCGGGGGCCTGAGGTACCACGGCATGGCGCCGCTGGTGAGTGCGGCCATCCGCGAGGGCCTCATCACGCCGAAGGCGTATCACCAACTCAGGTGCTACGAGTCGGCGGTGACGTGGGCGCGGACGGAAGGCTTTATCCCGGCGCCCGAAACGGCGCACGCCATCGCCGCCGTCATCGACGAGGCCAAGAAGGCCAAAGAGGAGGGCAAGCAGAAGGTCATCCTCTTCTGCTGGTCGGGCCACGGACTGATGGACCTGAGCGGCTACGACGCCTACTTCCACGGGAAACTGAAGGACTATGCCCTGCCGGAAGAGGAGATGGCCAGGAGCCTGGCGGCCATCAAGGACCTTCCGAAGCCCCCGCCGGTGGCGGCCAGGAAGTAACGCCGCCTGCAACTGCCGAGCGGCGGGCAGTCTTACCGACCGCGCGAAATCCGGGCAAACCTGTGGGCCGCGGCAACGTCGCGGCCCACATCACTTCGGCGCCTGGATGGCGTACAGGTACGTCTGCGTGGCCACGTACAGGACGCCGTTGGCGGCCACGGGCGTGGTGTAGACGGGGGCGTCGAAGTGCGCCTCGCTGAGGACCTTTTTCTCTCGCGAGCACGCCAGGACCGTCACTTTCCCGCTCTCGTCGCCGATGACGACCTTGCCGTCGACGGCCATCGTCGATCCCCACACGTGGGCCCCCAGGTCATGGGTCCAGCAGGGCTTTCCGGTGTCGGCGTCGAGACAGTGGACGATGCCCGCATAATCCGCGGCGAACACGAGGCCGTCGGCGATCGACACCGTCGAGAAACTCCGCTGAAAATCGTAGCACTGCCAGACCTTGCCGGTATCCGTGACGTCGCCGGTCTTGGTCGCGTCGATGCACGAGAGGCACCCGGGGCCGTTGCCGTGCCTGCTGTCCTGGCCCACGGTCACGTAGAGGCGGTCCTTGTAGAAGACGGGCGTGCCGATGATCTCGCTTGGCCCCTCGTGGTTCTTGTTGTACGGGAGTGGCTTGCCGTCGCGCATCTTGTTGTGTGGGGGGTTGCAGTCGAACTTCCAGGCGGGGCGGATGACGGGCTTCCCCCCGTCGGGCCCCGGCTCCGGCGTGAGGCCGAAGGCGTAGCAGAAGCCGTCGCCGCCGCCCCAGAACAGCAGGGGCCTCCCGGCGACCTCCGCCGAACAGGGCGACGACCACTCCCCGTGGAAGATCGCATGGCCGATAGGCGGGTCGCTCACCGCCGCCAGTTCGCCGGTCTTCTTTGCGAGGACGACCAGGTCCGGGCACTTCGGCGACGGACGGTTGTGGTGCGACTTATCCACGCCGTTGGAGGTGCAGACGTAGACGAAGTCGCCGACGACGATGACGGAGCAGTCGGCGGCGTCCTGCGGCCAGGAGTCCACCTCCGCCAGCATGTCGAAGCGCCAGATGATGTCGCCGTCGGCCGGGCCGACCGTCACGGGCGGGGGCGGCGGCGGGGCGCACTTCGGGTCGAACCGCCCAGGCTTCCCGGGCAACTCGCCCGGGCCGACCATGTATTGGCCCTCGTCCATAAACGGGCCATCGTTGCCGTTGGCCTGGCCCTGCACGTCGAGGCACAGGACCTCGCACCGGTTGGTCACGACGTAGACGCGGTCGCCGTCGACCGTCGGCGACGAACAGATGCCCAGGCTCATGTCGTCGAAGTTGAAGTTGCCGTCCTTGGTCCTGAGTCGCGGCACGGGGAGTTGCCAGAGGAGTTTGCCGGTGGCTTCGTCGAGGCACTTGACGAGCCCCCCGCCCGACCTCTTCAGCCGCGGGTCGCTCAGGCAGGCATCGTTGGTGCCGACGAAGATGCGGCCGCCCGAGACGGTCGGGGTGCCGTAAGTCTGCGACCCGAGTTTGACCTTCCACTTGATGTTCTTCTCTGGGGAGGCGGGGACGCCGTTCTTCCCGTCCTGGCCAATGGCGGGGCTGAAGGATTCGGGGATGCCCTTCTCATCGGAGGCGAAGTTTCGAGCGTTGCGGCCGCCCCACTGGGGCCAGTCGGCCGCCAAGACCAGGGCCGGAAACCAGAGTGCCGCCAGCAGGCCCATCGCCACTAGAAGGGTGTATTCTCGCCTCATGAACAGTCGGCCCTCGCCGCCCGCCGGGATGGTCGCCCAGTTTAACCCTTCGGCCCGCCACGGGTGGCGGCGGTTATCACCGCGAGGAAGCAGTGGATGATGCCCGGCGGCCTCAAGCGTCGCGCGGGAGGCGGTTGCCCGAGGTCTTCGCGAGGAACCAGATCGCCCCGGCCGAGCAGGCCAGGATGACAGGGCCCATCCCGGCGAGCATCCCCGCCAGCGGCCCGCCCAGAACGCGGGTCAGCCTGTTGCCCACAAGGCCCGCCAGCGGGCCGATGACGAACCCGCCGCCGACAATGCCTTCGTGGACCCCGCCCGCCTCGACGGCCGCATTCTTGACGACCAGCGCGTAGTACAACGCCCCGTAGTACACCGCGCCGGCGCCGATGCCGAACAGGAGTTCCCCCGCCAGGACTGCGGGCACGTTCGGCCCGAAGAGGGCCATGAAAAAGCCCGCCGGCAGGAAGAGCATGGCGGCCACGATCGGCCAGCCGCGGCTGTGCCATCCCACGTAGACCTGGAGGCCGAGGAACGTCAGGAAGCGGAACACGTCAAGGAGGCCCGACATCGCCGTCGCCGGCCCCACCCCGACCTTGAGGTTCGCAAAGACCAGGGGCAGCAGGGGGGCGAGGGTCCACATCAGCGAGTAACTCGCCATCATCAGCCACCGGCTCGACGTCAAGAGGGCGCGGTAGCGGACCATCGCCGCGGGCGTCGGACGCTCCGGATGGTCGAGCGGCAGGTGGGCAGGGCGGCGGTCCAGGCGCCACGCCAGCACGAGGCTCGCGAGGTTCAAGGCTGCCGCCGCCGCAAACAGGCCCGGCGACCAGAAACCGATGAGCGGTCCGGCGGCCGCAAGGGCCAGGGGAATCGAACTCGCCCACGCGAGGTTGAACCGGCCGACCGCCGCCGCCTGGTCCGCCGGTGTGTGGCCGGCACCGATGTAACTCTCCACCAGGGGCCACATCAGCCCCATCAGCGTGCCCAGGAGGGTGTTCATGGCCACCACGAGCCACGCCGCCGGATGCGCGAACATCGCCCCCTGGGCCAGAAACTGGGCCACCAGGGCAAAGCCCAGCACCCGCTTCTCCGAAAGGCGCCGCGCCAGGCCGTGGCTGGCAACCGCCCCCATCACGTAGGCAACGCCGAACCCAAGGGCCATGCCGAGGTTCTCGGCTTCGGTGAAGCCCAGCCGGTCCTGGCTGTAGAAATACAGGCCGCGCTCGATGAGCGTCGAACCGAAACTCTGGATGAACGTGATGACCAGAAGCCGGGCCAGGAGGGACACGCTGATCTTCCTACATGACAGCCATTCGTGATTCTGCCGCCTTGCGGAGGATAGGCTCGCACCATGATCAGCGGACGGCCCGCCTGCCCTTCTCCTCGGCGGCGATCTGCTTGACCAGGGCCAGGAGTTCGTTGTGGCGGCGGCGTTTCTCGGCCATCGGAACGTCGTCCGCAAAGCGCTCGGCGGCCGGCGTTCCCGGGCGCGGCGAATACTTGAACACAAACGCCCCGGCGAACCGCACCTGCCGCACCAGGGCCGCCGTGGCCTCGAAGTCTTCCGCCGTCTCGCCCGGAAACCCCACGATGAAGTCCGACTCCACGGCGATGTCGGGCCGCAGGCGGCGAACCATCGCCACGCGCTCGACGTACCCGGCGACCGTGTAACCGCGGTTCATCCGCCTCAGCACTGCGTCCGAGCCCGACTGGGCGGGCATGTGCAGGTACGCCGCCACGGCGGGAACGTCGCGGAACACGGCCGCAAGGCGCTCGGTCATGGCGGCCGGGTGGCTCGTGACGAAACTCAGGCGCGACAGGTCCGGCGTCTCGGCCGCGCGGACCACCAGGTCCGCCAGGTCCCACCGGCGGCCGTCCTCCCGGGCCGAGTACTGGTTGACCGCCTGGCCCAGGAACGTGACCTGGCGGACCCCCTGCCCCACGAGTCGCCGGACTTCTTCGAGGATGGATCGCGGCGGGCGGCTGCGCTCCGGCCCGCGGACGTTCGGCACCACGCAGTAGGTGCAGAAGTTGTCGCACCCGCGCATGACCGTGACGTAGGCGTGGCCGGCGGAGGGCTTGCCGACGAGGCGGCGGACCTCCACCTGGTCGAGGGCCTGGTCGGCAGCGGCAAAGCCATCGGGGCCGGCACGGCCGCGCGGCGGGTCGAGGGCGGTCGCCTCGGCGCCCGCCCGCGCGCGGGCAATCAGGTCGGGAAGTTCCGCCAGGCGGCCCGGGGCGCAAACCACATCCACCAGCGGCGCACGGCGGCGCACCGCGCCGCCGTGCTGCTGCGCCATGCAGCCCAGGAGGCCGATGACGAGGCCCGGATGCCGGCGCTTCCGGGCCGCCAGCGCCCCGATATTCGAAAAAACGCGGTCTTCCGCATGGCCGCGGACGCAGCAGGTTAGAAACAGCAGGACGTCGGCCCGCGCCGCCTCATCGACCACCTCGGCGCCGCCCGAGCGCAGCACCTCGGCTACCAACTCGGCGTCGAGTTGGTTCATCTGGCAGCCGTAGACCGTCATGTGGACGCGTGCAGGTTCCATGGAGCGGGCCATTATAGGCAGGACGGCCGGACTCAACAAGGGCAAGGCCGGCGGGCGCGAACCCCAAAGCACACGGCCGCGCAGCATCGCGCGGCCGCGCCGCCCGCCGACAAACGACCACGGCCTTCGGAGCCCGGCCGCGGCAGACGGCAATCAAGGCCACAGCCGCGCCCAAGCGGGCGGCCATGGCCGCCGACCGACGGGCGGCTCATCCGCCCCCGGAGCACGCCGCCGTGAGTTGGATGAACTTCTGCTGCATCGCCGGGTCCTTGCCGCCCATCGGTTCCTTTGCGGCGGTCGCTTCGTTCATGGACTTCCAGGCCTTGAGGACCTCGAGCACCTCCTGCTTGAAGCCGAGTTTATATCTACAGTAGCAGAGATGATAGCGGCGCTCCCAGAGCGACCCCCGGTCGGCGCCCTTCTCCCTGTCGGCCTCGGCGATGTCCTTCAGAACGCGCCACATTTCGATGGCCGTCTCGTAACTCGCCTTGGCCTGGGCGGCGTCGGCGGCGGTCTCGCCGAGGCCTTCGTGGGCCCGGGCCTGACCGTAGATGCACTCCTCCTTCAAGGGCAGGTCCTTGCCGGTCTTGGGGTCCTTCTTCAGCACGTGGGGCTGGGGGCCGCCGATCTCCTGGTAGATTCCCAGCGCATCCTTGTAGCGGCCGACGGCCAGGTACAGTTCCGCGACGTCATAGCGGTTGTTGACGATCTGCTCGGCCTTGTCGGGGATGGCGCTCTGTTCGAGCCACTGGCGTAGCATGTCGCCGAGGGCCTTGGCGGCATCGACCTGCTTGCTCGCGGTTTCCCGCGATTCGGGGGTGTTGCGCTTCACGGCCTCCCGCACGTCATCGGTCATGGCCTTGAAGAGGCCGCGCAGGACCGGACCGACCTCGTCCGGCTTGGCCACCTTGAGGAAGGCGGTCAGCGTCTCCTGGGCGTCTTTGAGTTTGCCGCTTTTCTGGTAGGCTTCGATCCGCAGTTTCAGGATGCGGCCCCTCATAAACTCGCTGAGGGTGAACTTGGCCTCCGTGTCGGCCAGGATCGGCAGCGCGCGGTCGAACAGGGCCACCTCGGGGTAGAGGAACACCTCGGCGGCGTTGACGTAGGCCGCCTCCGCCCACTCCAGCAACTGGTCTTCCTTCTCCTTCGGCAGGCCCTTGCCCTTGGCGGCGAAGGCGTAGGCGGCATAGGCCAAGAGGTCGCGCGAGACGTTGACCGCCTCGCCGACGATCAGTTCCTTCTGGCCCGATGGGACGATCTTTTCGCGGAAATTCTCCAGGCGGCACACCGGAATCCAGTACCGCGATTCGGGGTACATGGAGAGTTTTTCGGAGACCCTCTTGAAGGCATCGCCCGCCTCGATGAACTTGCGGCCGCGGTTCAGTGTGATCCCATAGTAGTACTGCTGCTCGGGGTCGATGTCGAGCCACTTGGCGACGAACCACTTCAGGACGTCTTCGTAGGCCTGGCGGTTCTCCTCGGTCCCGGCATCCATGTACATTTCGCCCCGGAACTTGACGGCGTACCGGGCCGCATCCTTGGCATACATGAATTTCGGGAATCCGTCGGCCACTTTGAAGAACCCTTCGGCCGCCTCGGCCTTCTGATTGATTTTCGAGAGACAGGCGGCCTCGAAGTAGACGGCCTCGGGGTAATTCGGGTCCTGGGGTCCGGCCTTCTGGGCATAGGCCCTGAAGAGAGCGGCGGCCCGCTTGTAGGCCTCGCCGGCCGCCTTCGCGTCGGTGGCGGCCTTCTGCTCGCCTTCGTTCATCTTGGCCTTGCCCTCCATCCGCATGACGAAGGGGTCTTCGGGGATGGCCTCGGCGGTCGCGGCGCCGACCCCCGCGGCGCCCCCCAACGACGTGATCACCTGCTCGACGATGGTGGGGAACGGCTCGGGACGGTTGTACATCTGCTGAAGGATATCGAACCCCTTCTTGCGGACCGAGGCGTCGTTCTTGTCGGCCCCCTCCAGGATGTAACTGTCGGCCTCGACGAACGAGAGCGCCACGCCGAACAGGGCGTTGCCGAGTTTGTCCTTCCAGGCGGTGCGGGCCTCGCCGACGACCTTGCGCGCCTCTTCCTTCTTGCCCTGCCTCAGGAGGGTCTGGGCCCGCTCGAAGGCGACGCGAATCCGCAGTTTGGCGACCTCGTCCGGGTCCTTGATCTTGGTCGTGTCGGCGATGGCCAGGCTCTGGAGGGCCTCGTCGAACTTGCCCAGTTCGCGGTAGCACAGGCCGATAATCATGTGGGCGTACCACTTGGCCGAGACGCGGTCGGGCATCCGGGTATAGGCCATGAACGCCGTGATGGCGTCGTCGAGCATCTGCTTGCGGGACCGCTCCTTCTCCGCCGGCGTGTAGTCGACGGGCAGGACCCAGGCGTAGTAGTAGGTGATCCAGTCGCTGGAATACTGCGCGTCGCGCTGGGCCTTCTTGACCTCGCGGTCAAAGTTGAAGTATTTCGCGCGCCCGGCCGGGTCCAGGTGGTCGATGTCCGAGAGCCAGGCCTTGCAGTCTTCCAGGACGGCCCTGTACTGGTCCCCGGCGACCTTCAGGAGGGCGATGGCGGCCTGGCGGTCGCCGGCGCGGCGGTCGGTGATCTCCAGGTATTCCAGGTCCTTGTCGAGCCACTGCTTGTAGATCATGTCGGCCAGGGCCATCCGGATCTTCAGCACGGCCAGGCGCGCGTTGAAGCGGTCCGTCGTCTTGTCGGCGGGAACGGCCGCCAGCGCATGCGAAGCCTCGGCCAGGGCCTGCTCGTAGTACTGCTTGGCCTTCTTGAAAGCCGCATCGCGATCGCCGATGATCTTGGCAGCCACGCCCTTCTGGCACTCCAGGGTGGCCAGGGCCAGGGCGCTGCCGGGCGGGGCCCCCGGCGTCTTTGTGCCCGGCGCGGTCGCTGTCGACGGGGCGGACTTGCTCTTGAGGTAGGCCTCCATCAGGCTGCTCAGCCCGCGCGCCTCCAGGCCCTTGTAAAAGGGGTCCTCGGGCGCACTCGGCACACTGGGCGCAATCGGCTTGCTCGGAGGTGTTGGGGAGGTCGGCTTGGTCGAAGGGCTAGTGGCGCTCGGCTTACCGGGCGTGCCCCCGGCCGCCGCCCCTCCAAGGACCGCCGCCAAGACCACCAACACTACGGTTCCAGATACCGCTCGCATCACGGGCGCCACACCTCCGACGAAAGTCAGCCGCAGGCCAAAGCCCCGGCACACAGCCGCCCTGCTGCCGTCGCCACCCGGACTCCGCGTGGCAAGGCCCTGCAAGGCGAGTCTCCGAGAACCGATCCGCCGGCGGCGCTACTTGGAGGCCCCCAACCGGGCCAATTCCTTCTTGGCGCTGTCGGCGCCTGCGGTGCCGGCGTACCGCTGGACCGCCTCCGTGTAGACCTTGACGACCTCGGCCTTGGGGGCCTTGGCGGCCTCCATCGCCTGTCCGGCCCGCCAGAGCGCCTCGGCCGTGCGACTGCGATCCTTCGTCGGATACAGGATCGGCAGTCGCATGAACTCCAGCGCCGCCTCGGTGTATTTCTCCTGCTCCTGGAGCACGCGTCCGTTCCAGTAGGCCACGTCCGCCGGATACACGGCGGCCAGGCTCTTACCGTACTCCTCGAGGCCAGCGGCCGCATCGTCGGCCTTTCCGCTCGTGACCAGCAACTCCAATTGCCTCAACTGGGCCGGCTGGCGAATCCTCGGGTCGTCGCTGGCCAAGGCCGCTTCGAGTGCCTTGGTCACGTCGCCCCCCGCGCCCGCCTGGATCGCCAGGCCGGCGCGGAAACTCTTCAGTTCGGCGGCATACGGTTTGTTCCCGGCCGCCTCCAAGGCGCTATCGACCTTCTTGAGCAACGCCTTGTTGGCCTCGTGCTCGGCGGGATCGGGAGCCGGGAGTTTCAGCCCATCGACGAGATTCGGGCTGCCCCGGGCCATCTCGAGGTAGGCGTCGAGGGCG
>Ga0315280_10003099_pt1 | contig 25939 bp, 26 predicted proteins | sample YL17G06_40_MG_FD_203697 | JGI IMG/M metagenome (GOLD analysis project Ga0315280, IMG submission 203697) | Sediment microbial communities from Yellowstone Lake, YNP, Wyoming, USA - YL17G06_40 | ecosystem: Environmental > Aquatic > Freshwater > Lake > Sediment | place: USA: Wyoming | collected...
AAAATCGTTGGTTGACAAAGGAGGGGTCTTATACACTTTAGTTGGCTCGTCCGTGCGTGGTTCTTGGTTCCCGCGCACCGCTAGGAGCAGCGTGCGCAAGCGTGTGTTAGGGTTTTGTGTGTTTTACTAGCGTCATCTGCAGGGTGATTGTTTCGTTTAGGTTTATGCCATTTGATGCGAAGTGGATGATTTCTTGGATGTTAGAGTCGATTAGGCGGCAGGTTCCGTACTCGGCGTACACTTGGCCGTGGGCAGTGATGTTCTGGAAGACCGTGGGGTTGACGGGGGTTGCGCCGAGTCTGAGGGTTAGGTCGTTGCTTGAGATGTCCATTCTGAACACCTTGTATGTGCCGGCGGGCACGGTAATGGTTTGGATGTTGCCGAACGTGTAGGTGAAGCTTCCGTTGAAGCCTACGGTCTGGTTGCCGAAGCTCAGAGGGACTTGCCAAGTCTCTCCGACGGTGGCCTTGTCTTTCTGGAAGAACGAGCCGGGGTTCCCGAACAATGGGGACTGTGTTCCGTTCAGGCCGTTGGGGAAGGTGGCGTATCCTGTCTTGCTAATTTTCTCGGTGACGGTGCTGTTAAAGGTCGAGATCTCGTCGGGGCTGGGCATTAACACGGTTGTGGTCAGGTTGATGATGTAGTCTGTCCCGTCGAAGCTGATGACGTCCATGCTGAACGCTTCTCTCAGTGAAGTGTTCTGTACACCGCTGTTCATGGTTTCCGTCATGTTGTAGGTCATTTCTTCTCCTGGAGTGTAGTTGTAGCTCAACGGTATGGTTGACTCTGTGCCTGAAGGGTTCACGTTCAGCCCGTTCAGGAACGCGAGCGTCAGGGCTAGCGCAACGGCGGCAACAGCGATGATTCCCAACGCGGCGTATATCCTCTTTCTAGGCTTCTTGCCAGGCGGGGCCTGGCCTGTTGCAGGAGGAGTTTCCGGAGGAACAGAAGCATAGTTAACATGCATTGTAGAATCCTCTCTTAAACCACAAACCACGCACGTATTTAGGCTTTGCCGGTAGGCTGTTGACTCTTCGGGACTTGAATAATGGAAGATTTTCCTGAATTACTAGCCAACTCAAAATGGCAGAATAAAGACTTGCTATGGAAAGAGGAAGGACATGGTCTAAGGGGTGAAGGTCTACTTCTTTGCTGCGGCTGCTGCTTTCTTAATTGATTCTATAGTTTGGTCGACTGTAAGAACAGGTTCGACTTCAAAGTGAACATAGGGCATCCAGTTTAGCAAGCGAGTGAAAAGTTCTGTTTCGTTTGCCGCTTCAACAATTGAGTATCCGCTATCTCCACCAGCAACACATCCCCAATCCTTTGTTATACCTGCCTTCACGTCCGCTTTAACCATTTCAAGCATTGATAACCAACCCTTAACCCTCTCCTCAGCCCCAGCGGGCACTTTGGTTGGTTCCATTTGCCACTTTATATAGAATTTGGGCACTCAAATCACCTCCTTATCGTGGTTTTTCAAATGTTTGTCATAACTTCTATTTAAAATCATAGGACAAGGGCAGTTTCAACTACTTTTTGACTGTTTTCATTGAATACGAATACCAAGAATAGGTAATGTGATTAAGTTGTTACCAGAGCCCTTTTCTGTAATATGCCCCTAAGAATTAACAGAACCCCACAAAAACCCTTTTGGTTAACATGGACAAACCTTTATTCATGCAAGACCCTAAGAGTTAACAGAACCGCCGATAGAAGCTTTAGCCACGGCGCAATGATGATCTCAATAAGCGAACGCGCACGCTCCACTGGAAATGAGTGTTGTCAATTCTCTTTCCTGTGGGCTCTTGGTCCAGCTGAGGACAGGTGTTGCTGCAATGTTTTTATGAAAATGTTGCTTATTAAATGCAGGTAGGGGCTTTTGATTTGGCAGAAGATAGAAGCAGAGCGAACGAAATAGCCGGGTTTTTGGAGGGAACTTGAGTGACGAGAGACGTTACTGTCACCTCTAACCAGGAAGTTAAGGTCGAAGAATACGAGGAGATAATGAAGATCAAGGACTCTGAAACGATCAGTATCACGGCTCTGGGAGTTGACAAGGGCAAAGATGTTACAAGGGACATGGTCATAAGACTAGTGGGCGACAAGGTGGTCTTGTCCCAGAGGGATTTTTCTGCCGAAGGCGTGAAGAAAGGGAATTTTGTTTCAGTCAGAGGGACCCATGACGATCTTGTGTTCGACTTTCGTCTGTATCTCTTAGATGACAAATACGTTTTTCAGAAAGACGTCTGGAGAGGCAGCAAAATAGTGGAAGTCCAGATGTCCCATCTTCTGCGCAGAAGCAAGTAACAGACGCAGAAAACATGATACTCAAAACACTGCAGAATGCGTCAGTACGAAAGGCTGACGTGTTGGTTGTAACACTTTTAAAGTGAGCGACATCTCCCGAAGTCCGTCTTCACATGACCGTTTTCTTCTAATGGAAAATAGGGTCAGACTGGCTTAAAAGACGGATAGAGGAATGCTCTATTGTCGTTTCTCCCTCTTCTTCATTTCATCGTAGAGGTATTCATATTCAGCAAACAGTTGCGGATACCCTTCAGTTCTAAAGCCTTCTATTATAGGTTTCATTTTTTCCCATGTATATATGGCTGAACTGCGGAAGAGCCTTGTAACGAGGCTAATGTCAATAAGCTTCATGCGCAGAAGAACCCCAATTCCTTGGAAGAATACGCCGACTGTGCTTAATGCTATGACTTCTGGTTTTTCAGAAAACCCTGTAGAAGACGGAACATATTCCTTCCTATAGTCGTTGTAGTCCTCAAATTCCATCATCATGAATTTTGTCAATGCTTCCCAAAATTCCTTGCTGCCGAAAGTTGAATACAGTCTCATGATGAGGTCTGTTTGTCTCACTTTGGTCTGGTGCCGCATCTGCAAAGCATAGTAGATGACTCCAGCTACAACACTCACAGAAGCAATAGCTATTGAAACTGTCTGTATGTCAACCATTCTCAGCCACCTCTTTACTGGAGTTGCTGCTCTTTCTTCTGCATTTCGTTGTAGAGGTATTCAAACCACTCGAACACCTTTGGGTCATTACTCTCTCTTCTGAGACCCAGCATAACAGGCTTCATTTTTTCCCAGAAAACCCTGATTGCTGTGCTAAAGAGGTCATAAATGAGGCTTTTGTCTATGAGTTTTTTGTAGAGAAGAACACCTACTCCATCAAAGAACATAGCCACCATAGCCATTGCCTTGTGAGCAGGCTCGTCAGAAAACCATGGACCATACTTCTTTACATAATCCTCGTAGTCCTTAAATTGCAAGTTCATAACTTTTATCAACGCTTCTCGAAATTCATTGCTACTATAAGTTGAGTATAGTCTCATTACAATGTCTGTTTGTCTCACTTTGCTCTGATGCCTAAGCTGAAAAATGTAATAGACAGCGGCTAGAAACACACCAGCAGAAGCAATGGCAATAGAAATTGTCTGTATGCCAACCATTCTTGACACTAATTAATGTAGAGTAATTGAGTTCAGCTATAACTTTTCCGCAAAATCCCCTTTTTTCTCTTTTGCAGAAATAAACTGAGCCAAACAACTACGCCACAAACATTCCATGGAGTCTCCGAAAATGCGCGTGCTCTTTCTTTGAGAACGATAGATTGAAATCGCACCTCTAATCATTTGGAATTGTTGGATGTGGTGTAAGCTGAATTCTAAGCTTCCAGCCGAGCCAATTTTGGTCGGCAGGGACCAAGAAATCAAACAGTTTACACAATACTTTGACTCTGCCATGAAGGGAAAAGGAGCCACCATATTCGCTTGTGGTGAGGCGGGAGTCGGAAAGACAAGACTAGTCAATGAATTTCTGAACCAGGCGAAGAAAAGAGGAGCAAAAATTCTTCAGGGCTATTGCTTGAGCGAGGTGGACGTACCCTACTTTCCTTTTACAGAGGCATTTAACACCTATATGTCAGCATTGAGCGATGAAAAGGCGAAATCCTCCGTGACAAAGCAGCTCGGAATTACAGGATGGCTGAGAGGGTCTGGAATCACACGTGAAGCGAAAGCAAGTGAACTCTTTTCAACTCCAGAAATAGAACGGGACAGAACGTTTGAGGCAGTGGCAAGAGTTCTCCTTCAGCTGTCCACTCAAGAACCATTAATCCTTTTTCTGGATGACTTGCAGTGGGCAGACCACCTGAGCTTAGCTATGCTTCACTACTTGGCAAGGAAGTGTAGAAACTCTCGGCTTCTCATCATCGGCACGTATAGACCAGAGGACCTTGTTCACACTAAAGAAGAGAAACTCCATCCGCTGGAGGAAATCATGTTTTCGATGGGTCGAGAAGACCTATTGATTAAAATGGAGTTGAAACGCTTGAGGCGAAACGATTTCCCAGACTTTTTACGGTCAATCTTTCACTCTTCACTGGATGAAGCATTCGTAGAAAGGCTGTATATGGAAACTGATGGCAACCCTTTCTTTGCGGTTGAGACGCTAAACCTCCTTGTAGAAGAAGGCTTCCTTTCAGAAAGAGAGGGTCGTTGGATGCTGATGGCTCCAACGGAAAAAATCGGAATACCTTCTAAGGTTCACGATGTCATCATTCGGAGAATCGCGAGACTCGAACGCGAAGAAAGAAGACTGTTGGACCTCGCTGCTGTCTGCGGTCATTCCTTCACTCCGGACACCCTAAGCAGAACCTTAGCTCTGGACATAGCCGATGTTCTGCAAGAACTGTTGGAGATTGAACAGAGACACCGACTGATACGCTCCACTGACACAACATTTGAGTTCACACACCAAAAAATAAGAGAAGTCATATACTCAAACTTACCAGGCGAGTTAAGGAGAGTATACCATCTCAAAACGGCAAGTTGCCTCGAACAAGTCCTCACCGAAAAAATCTCGGACGGTTACATGGCTGAAATAGCCCTTCACTACGTCGAAGGAGGAGCTCCAGAGAAAGCGTTCGAATACCTTATCAAACTGGGCGAAAAGGCAGTGAACATCTTTGCCAACGCGCAGGCAATAGAACATCTGGAAAAGGCATTAGAAGCCACAGAAAAAAACATTGATCTTGCCACAAACGAAAATCTTGCTAGAATCTACAAACTCAGAGGCATGGCTTGGCTGCAACAAGATGAAAAAGTAAAAGCCAGAAACGATTTTGATTTGATGCTACAAAACGCAAAAAACGTCGGCGACGTATCTATGATAGCAGAAGCGCATTTTTGGTTAGGTGCCACTTATGAGCCACATTTCGGAGAACTGGACGAAGCTATGCAACATCTTACAACGGCAGTAGAAATGGCTCGGAAGACAGGCAACAAAACTCTGGAAGCCAGAAGTTCAGGATTGATTGGCATTATGCTTATGCTGGGTGCAACTCCGGACACTATGGATGAAGGCCACATGTGGCTTGAAGAATCTTATAGGATATGCAAAGAGGGAGGTGACAAAGTAACCGAGGCAGAAAACCTGATGATACTCGGATTATACTACAATTGGAAAGGGGAATTTAATCGGGCTAAGGAAAGCCTCAAGAAATCGATTGCATTAGCTGAAGAAGTTGGGAGCATCCCCACAATAGCAAGCATATTAAGGGTTTTGAGCATAGTTCTCGCTGGCAACGGAGAATACAACGAAGCGATATCAACCGCACATAAATGTCTTCAGCTATCCCGGGACTGCGGTGGTACGTATTTGGTTTGTGCGAGTCTCAACACTCTCGGTTGGATTTATCATGACTTGTCAAACATCGAACTGGCGATGAAATACAATAACGAAGGAATAGAACTTGCCGGAGGACGTCAAAAAAGCAGGGCTGGCGGCGCAGTGCCTTCTTCTCTACTAAACCTGGCAATGGATTACTTGTACAAAAACGATTATGAGAACGCAGAAAAATTCTTCAAAGAAGTAATCAACGCGTATGAACAACATCGAGTAGGCTGGTGGCGCATCCAAACCCGCGTACTCCTCGGTCGCGGAGAAATATCACTTGCCAAAGGCGATTACACACAGGCACTAAAATCTGCCGAAGATTCGTTAGCCATATCCAGAAAGGCAGATGCCAAAAAGTACATCGCAAAGGGTTTGAAGCTAAAAGCTGAAACACTAGCAAAAATCGGCAACACCGAGGAAGCAATCGAGCTAATGCAGAAAGCCTTAAAAACGGCACAAGAGGTGAGCAACCCGCCCTTGCTTTGGCAAATACACTATAGCCTCGGTCTTTTACTTGAAAAAAGCGGAAGCTCACAAGCCGATTACCACTATGCCGAAGCAAAAGCCCTCATAGAAGCAACAGCATCAAAACTCAACGACCCATCCCTCAAGAACTCTCTCTTGAATGCTCCACTCACGAGTGCAATACGTGACGCTTACACCAAAACAAAACCGACTTCTGACACCTGAGGAAAAGCGACCCCAAATTTGCAGGGTAGTGCGAGGGATGGGGCCCCCACCCAACTTTACCGGCAAAATTATGAAAAATCATGATGTTTTAGCAAAGATGAGGAAACACGCAGGCGCGCACAACCATAGTTGGCGCAGGGGATTTGGTTTTATTTAGTGCTTACAAATAGCGAAGAGAGTCGAGTCGGCAGACTTGAACAGCAAGCGCGCGCGTCTGACAAAGTTCATTTCTGTAGCGGCACACTACTGTTCCAAATATCCCTGTGCAGTTTCCAGCCAGAGGCTGTATGTTTCCAGATGACGATATATTTCCCTTTGTCTTCAATGGACTTTTGCCGTTTTGGGTGAATTTTTAAAGCATAATTGCCGATTTCCTGAATTGTGTCACCACTTCCAGATAATTCCATTGTGGTTAAAACCGCATCCTTCACTCCCATTTGGATAGCTGCTCCCCAGAATTTCTCGATTCCTTGCCTTCCCCGAATCATCTCGCTATTCGGTGGCAACAGAATTGCATCATCTGTGTATAAGGCGGCCACTGCAACGGCATCACCTTGGCGTAACCCCTCGCCAAATTTGAGATTCGCCTTTTCAATAGTCTTCCGAACCTCTTCAGCCATGTTCCATCCCCCTTTTTCTTCTTGGTACTTGTATAGCTCCCCACCTCGGAGCTGGCTTATACCACTAGAAGCGACTTCCAGTTACCTTCTAGCGGAATCCCAAACCTAAGAAGGTTCAACTCTGTATTTATCATTTTTCATGATTTAAAGGACCCGCGATTCTTAGGACTTGAACAACGACCCCTACATAATTTCGATTATTTTTATGAAGTTGACAGTTTTAAACCCTTAATCGAGATTCAGTGCGGGGGGTTAGGTTTATACTGTCGTTTAAAACTGTCAAGTTGCAGAGTATGAAAGGAATTAACCTGAAACAGATAGTAATCAAAAATAGTCTCATTATTTCCGTTTCTTGTTCAATTTGTTTTGGTCCTTCCTAGCCTTCATCGACTTATTTGAATCGGTAATAGAAAATGTTAAATATACCTTACGTCACATATTTCTAACGTTAGAAATATGTTACAATGGAGCGTTGGTCTCATGAGAAAAAACAATTTCGGATATTCAGGTTTACTAGGCCTGACCGGACTGCTGGGCTTCGTGAACTTCTGGCTCTTCTCTTTCTTCAGCTTTTTCGCGTTATTCGCCTTCCTAAAGGGAGATGAAAGAATCGATAGAAACATCGGACGAGCTACTAGAAACGCTTTTATCTTCGACACCATAGTAGCCACATTCTCCATGGCATATGTTGCATCGTCAAAAACTTTCGATGCAATGCCACTGTTTGCGGCTTTACTTTCTCAAGGCTTAACAATTTTCGGCCTTTCATACTGGTTCTACGCAGAAAAAGGGGACTGAAACCCTCATGAGGACAAGAATGAAAGAGTTCAGGGAGAAACTTGGCATTACTCAAGAGGTTCTCGCAAAAAAGGTAGATGTGACTAGACAAACCATACTCTTTCTGGAAAAGGGAAAATACAATCCCTCTCTAAGACTAGCATATAAAATTTCTCGTGCACTCAACGCTAAGGTTGAGGACATTTTTTCTTTCGAGGATGAATCCGCACAGGAGAATGAAAACTGCGAACTATGGAAGCATCCTACGCTTGGAGAGCACGTCAACACGAGTTACTTGGGAAGATATTCCTGTAGTATGGCGCGCACAATGTTCCAAAAGTAATGAAAATGAACAACAAAGAAGTGGTCTGTCTCGACAACGTTTCCAAAAGTTTCGCTGAAAAACCAGCGTTAAAGAATGTTTCCTTCGGCATTTTTGCTGGAGAGATATTAGGATATGTAGGACCGAATGGAGCAGGTAAGACCACCACGATAAGACTTCTTGTTGGATTGCTCCGTCCTACAGAGGGGAAGATCACTGTATTCGGTGAAGACCCATACTTATCAGGTGCGTTGCGAGCTAGGATTGGCGTGGTTCTGGACGCGCCAGGTCTGTGGGAAAACCTCACTGTACACCAGAACATGAAGTATTTTTCAGCTTTTTACAAGAAGGACGCCGAGAAGGCGATACAAGAATGTCTAAAGATGGTCAATCTGGACGGCAAGACAAATGAGAAGGTGAACACCCTGTCAAAGGGAATGCGGCAGAGACTTGCAACTGCTCGAGCTCTTGTACATGATCCAGATCTTCTCATATTCGACGAGCCTAGCGCAAATCTTGATCCGGATGGCCAAAGAGAAATCAGGGAATTGGTGCTGACACTCTCAAGAAGCGGCAGGACGATCTTCTTGAGTTCACATAATCTGCCAGAGGTCCAGCAGTTATGTAAACGGGTCGCGATAATAAACAACGGGAAATTGTTGGGCGTTCTCGACTCTAGCGAGCTGCAGAATCGCAATTTGGAGAAGACATACTTTGAAATGGTGAGGGGTGAGTGAGGGTGACTGGTGTCAGAGTGGTCGCTAGGAAGGAAATCGCTGAGTTCTTTGCACAGAAGAAGAATCTTGTGGGGATGCTTTTCGCACCGCTGCTCATGATATTTATTTTCCTTTTCGTTTTTCCGAGCTTGATTGATAGCTTATCCAAGACTGTACCGGCTTCGGTACTTATCCCAAAAGTGCTTGATATGTATGGGTTTAACTACACTTTGTTCCTGATTCTTATGATGCAGACGGCCCTCGCATCTGACATGTTCATTGCTGAGAAAATGCGGAAATCCATTGAAGTGACCCTGACGTCTCCTGTCAGCGTGAATGATATTCTCATTGGAAAGGTAGTAGCGACCTTCGCGATGGCCTATCCCATCTCTGTGGGATCATTCTTTGTAGTAGCCGTCTTCTTTTGGTCGAGTTACGGGCTCTATTTACCGAGCCTCCCGACCTTAGTTTATGCTGTTTCCGTGCTTCCGATGCTTGCCATACTTCTGTTCGCCTTGCTCGGTCTTCTACAGCTTAGCACGAGATATTACAAGGCAGCCAACGCAATCTTTTCCTTTGTGATGGTCCTTGCAATAGCCATTCCTTCGCTCTTCATCAAAGAGATGCCAACAGCACAAGATCTACTCCTATTTTACGCAGTCGCCTGCGCAATTCTTAGTACGGTGATGAGCAGGCTGGGTCAGACCCTACTCGACAGGGAAAGGGTCGTTACTACTAGTGGGTGATAGAGTGGTAATCGGTCTGAATCTCGACGTGACGAGACGATGCAATCTCAAATGCAAGTATTGCGGCGCGACTGTGGATTGCCGAAGTACTGCCCACAATTTGAAGTCGATTTTCTACTGCCCTGCGCTCAAAACAAGCGAAAATTGGGCGAATCTGACATCGCGAAGGTGGTGCGGGGGGTGGGGTTTGAACCCAGGATATTTCTAGATTTGTCCCGCACTATCTCTTCTTTTTTGGATTTGAGAAATTGGCGGAAAAAATCGGCAATCAATTGAATAGGATACTATGACAAAGCTAAAAAAGGAAGAAGCGGGGATACAATCCTGAAAACCAAGAGTTGGAGGAAGAAGGAATGTTTAGTGCCTCAGAATTCGTTGAAAATGCACTGAAAGACATCAAAAGAATTCTTGGCGGAGCTAGAGTGATTTCAGCTTGTTCCGGCGGAGTTGATAGTACGGTTGCTACCTTCCTGGTTCACAGGACGGTAGGGGAAAACCTTGTTGCTGTTTTCATAGATGACGGGCTTCGAAGAGAGGGAGAACCTGAGTTTGTGATGAGAACACTTAGGAGCTTGGGCATCAGAGCTAGACTTGTTGATGCCAAAGAGGAGTTTTTTGAGGTTTTCAAGGGGAAGATAGACGCTGAAGAGAAACGGAAAGCATTCAGAGAAAAATTCTACAAGACTCTGGGTAAAGTTGCCAAGGAAGAGAGAATCGGATTTATCACGCAGGGAACCATCAAAGCCGATGTTATAGAAACAGTGAAAGGAATAAAGTCTCAACACAATGTTTTGGAACAGATTGGCATAAACCCTGAGGTCTATGGTTACAAAATTCTTGAACCATTAAGGGAATTGTTCAAACCAGATGTTAGAAAGGTGGCTCGCGAACTGGGTTTGCCGAAGGAGGTGTCTGAAAGGATGCCTTTTCCAGGCCCAGCTTTATCGCTGAGAGTTCTCGGTGAGGTTACTCCAGAGAGGATTTCGATTGTACGGAAAGCCACTAGAATTGTGGAGGAAGAAACCGGAGAACTGGGCACTTTTCAGAACTTCGCGGTGCTTCACAACGACAAGGCAACTGGAATCAAACGGGGACAAAGAGTTTATGGAAACATCATCACCGTTAGAATTGTGGAATCAGAAGATGCTGTGACGGCCAAAGCCAAACAAGTTCCCTATGGAATATTGATGAGAATCTCTCAGAGAATAACAGGAGAAATAGCTAGCGTCGCTAGGTGCCTCTACGATATCACCGACAAACCCCCTGCAACGATAGAATTTGAGTAAAAGAATTTCCGCGAATGTGAAGATTGACAGCCATAGCCCTTTATATGAAAACTCAAGCAACAACATACTAGCGGATTTGACGTCTTATGAAGAGTGAGACCGAAGTTCAAGAAGGTCTTGGAAAGTTGCCAATTCGACCTGTATACCTTATATCATGCGAACATGACCAGAAGAAAAACATAATCAGCGTAGGCATGTTTGCCTATTTTTCTGGGAAACCGACCTTGGTTGGCATAGGCATTGCGCCTTCAAGATTCTCTTATGAACTAATTCAGAAGAGCGGGGCTTACGTTGTCAACGTGGTTGATGAGAGATTGATGGAAGCAGTGAAGATCTGCGGGGAAAACTCTGGGCGAGACGTGGACAAGTTCGAGCTGGCAAAACTGACGGCGATTCCAGCAAGCAAGGTGAGAGCACCTCTTATCGAGGAGAGCCCTCTGAGCATCGAGTGCAAAGTTGTTCAAGTTGTAGAGGTCGGGAACCGTGTCTGGTTCATGGGAGAAGTTCTCACCACACATGTTCGAGAAGGCTACGGCTGGAAGGATGGAATTCTACTAAAATGGGTCGGCGACAAAGGCTTCTATCACAAGGTGGGAAGAAAAGTCGGGGAATACTAGCACTCTAACGCGCGCGTTTTGTGGCGCCGCCGATAGGGCTTGAACCTATGACCAGTGGCGATGTCTCCCGTATTCCCGCTTGACATAGATATCGCCAAAAACAACGTTGGGCAAGACGCTTATAAACCCAAATGGAGAATACTTCTATTGTCTTTTGCAGTTGCCAAAAACAAAGAATAGAGAAAGGATGTTCGCATCCTTTCGTTTGACTTCTCAATTACGTCTCAAGAGCCCTCTTTAAGTTCTCCATCATTGCGCCTATATTCTTCTCCATGTCCTTGCCGACCTTTAACTTGTCAACTAATTTGCCTAAGACAGAGTATGGAAGTTCATAGTCCATGGAATATGTCAACTTAGTTCCCTTGGCTGTGGGTTCAACGGCATATGAGATTGTCGACTTGAACTTGCTTGCGCCTATAGTGCGTGCCACTGCCTTCTTGTTTTTCACAAACTCAGTAACCTCCATGTCCCATTCTTGCTGGTTCCCGCCCGCCGTTGCAACCCAATGCGAAGTTGAACCAACTCCGACAGGTTCCTTAGAGGTCGGTTCCATTTCTAAGTTTCCTTTACCTATCTCATTAAGTTTCTTACTGTCAAGGATGAAAGCGAATACCTTTTCAGGAGACGCTTCAATTTCAAAGCTCTTCGTCACCTTTCCCAAACAATCACCTCCCTCCAATTTAGAAACTAAAAGGCTATATTTCTTGTTCTTGGCTTAAATCGCTTGTGCTATTGATTCATTCAGAGTTGCTTTTTCCCTGTGATTCCCCTTAATCTTAACCTGTAATTTCCGCAAAACCAAAAACTGGCTTAACAAGACCGATAGAGAATAGTTCAGCACGAAAACATGCGTGTGCCATCTCAAGCGTTGATAAGAAAACTCAATATAGCCTCATTGAATTCTCTTGGAGTTTCCATGTTTGACACGTGTCCCGCTCCTTTCAGGGTCATTCTCTTAGGATTTTGTATCTTCTCACTCAGGATGTCAGCAATTCTGTGAAAATCTGGCAAGTCACGCTCACCTACGATAATGAGGGTCGGAACTTTAATCTCCCGAAGTCGTTCTATTGCGGGCGGGTCTAAAGAGCGTAGTGGGTCGGGGTTGACAAAGTGCCAGCCAGAGTAGTCAGAAATCGTCTGTTTGAGTCGAAAAGCCACGTTTGGCTTCTCGCAAGCTGGTTTAAATATGAGGCAATTCTTCCACATGTCTTTTGCTGCCTCTACGCCCTTTTCTTTAGCTTCTTTCCGGAGAGATTCCATCAATTCTCTATAGGTCTTTGACCAATCTTGAAACCCTCCAAGAATGGAATCAACAAGTATGAGAGCCCTAGTCACTTCTGGATATTCAAGAGTGAAATCAAGAGCAATTCCGCCGCCCATAGAAAGACCGACAACGCATGCGTAGTCAATCCCTAATTGATTCAGAAGGGCTTTCAAATCCTTCGTGTGGCTGTATTCTTTCCCGACTGTTGGAAGTGCTGACTTGCCAAAGCCACGCACATCGTAACGCACCACTTTGAAACGTTTTGCAAAGACCTCAAGCTGGTCATCCCACATTTTAGAATCAAGGGACCGCCCGTGAACAAGCACTAACGGGTGCCCTCTGCCAACTATCTCGTAGTAAAGTCTAGTGTCATTCACTTCTGCAAAACCCTTGTCTACCAAACGCCAGACACTCAAACAAGTTAGCAATGCCCATTCTGTTATATTTTAGCTTATAACTTTTCCGCAAAACCAAAAACTGGCTCATTTCAGGCGGTTTTTGTCAGTATTTTAGGTTCTTTCCATTCTTCTCTCAAAATGCTGAAGATGAACATGTCTGTCCATTCTCCTCTGAGTAGATAGGTTTTTCTCAAAGTGCCTTCTCTTTTAAACCCAACTTTTTCTAGGACCTTCTGAGAAGCTACATTTTTGGTGTGGGTTGTTGCTATTATTCGTGTAATATCCTTCGAGAGAAACAGATAGTCCACCATTAACTGCGTAGCTTCAGTGCAATAGCCTTTTCCTCTCTCACTTGGAACGAGACCATAGCCTAGTTCCAGCATTTTCATATAGAGATTAAGCATGTTAGAATGCCAAATGTAACCAATTTTGCTTCCGTCTTTCTTCTCGATGAAAAACCATTTCCGCTCAAAAGGGTCAACCTCAGGAAAACATGCCTTCTCCATCTCAGCCTTACGCACTGCAAACGGACCCATGTATTCACCGAGAAATTCAGTGTTGTTAAACCATTCTGTAATTTGTGGTAAGTCCTCTTTCTCCATTACCCTCAGATTCACATTCTTGCCTTCAAGCAACCTGAACACCAACTCACTATTTGCGTCGGTTCAGCTATAACTTTTCCGAGTGCTGATTTGTTGGTTGGGATTCTGGGATAAATACCATTACTAGTTGGGTAATTTCCTTGAACCCTGCGTTCTTGTAAAGCTCTATTGCTGTTTGGTTGCCATGATGTGTCCAAACGAAAGCTACTTCGACTTTTTCATCAATGAAAAACTGTTTCGCAACTGCAATTAGGTCTCTTCCAATGCCTCTGCCTCTAAAATCCTTCTCTAGATAGAATTCAGCTATCTCTCCTTGTTTGTCCACTCCTCTGTCAACTACTGTGCACCAGCAAAAACCAATAATCTTGTCACATTCATCGGCAACGAAAATAGCATTTTTCCCCTTAATCATTCTGCTTATGGGTATTGCATTACTCTTCTGAAGACATTCCTCAAAAGACTTGAGCCCTTTATGCCACAAGATTTGGTCTTCATAGTCAAGTTTCGCAAGGAGTGTTCTAACGGAATGCTCTTCCCCTTTTCTCATCTCCCGAATCATCAAACTCCCGTCCTTTCAACGGGGTTCGTTTTGTCCGATTCGGCTATAACTTTTCCGCAAAATCCAAAACTGACTTAGAAGGACAAATAGAAGAATGCTCTATTTCTTCATGGTTTCTTGAGTGGCTCTATCCTTTAAATCGCCATTTCCGTTGTCTGATTCAAGCATTTTCTCGTATTCTTGTCGTTGTTTTCTAGCTCTGATTTCCGCTAGATTCTGCATTAGGTCAAAAGCGTGATCTCTCTTCACTTTGAAGTTTAGGCTTTTGTCCGTTGCGTTGCTGTAGTAGACGTTTGTTCTGTCGCCAAAGACGAACGTTTCTTTGAACCCCATTTCCTTTAGTTCGCGCGCGCCGCAACATTCCCTCTTTGTCTCTTCTACTGTTCTAGAAAGGTTCTCTTTTCCAGATATTGTAGGGACATTGACTCCAGCAGTAAGTGCCTCCCTTGTAAATGCAGTTTTGACAATCGATTCTGTCAAAAAGCCTACGCCTACTCACGAGGTCTCACACTACTAATGTGCTAAGAGGTTTCACTTCTGAGTTGCGGACAATCAGACGGCATTTCTCTGCTGCAAAGCAGTCTGGAATAGACTGAAACTTGGAAACGATTGTATGGGAGAGACCGTTCCCAGATTGTAATTTGCACCAAAATCCCCGTCTTGTCAAGAAATGGTGTTGCCAGGATTTGAAACCAGGACAAGTGGAGATGTCTCCTGAATTCCGTCGTCTCACGACCGTTTTCTTCTAAGAATAAATTGGTCAAATCTGGCTTAAGAAGAGTGATAGAGGAATGGTGCAACAGAAAATGCAAAGGCTTAAATTGACTGATTTTTATTTTCAAATCGAAATGGATTCTTCAAAGTTAATGTTGACTGCTTTGAGTTTCAATGAAAGAATTAACCAGCAAGACCTGGAAGGCTTAGCTGAGTTGATGACTGATGACCACACCCTCATAGTCATAGCAAATAACAAAGGAGAGACGACTAAGGGCAAAAATGTTGTGAAAGAGGGTTGGAGAGAGTTCTTCAAGAAATACCCTGATTACAGAAACACATTCACCTGTGTGACAATTCAAGGCAATGTTGTTGCTATGGTTGGCTATTCTACGTGCTCTTTCAAACCTCTCGATGGTCCAAACATGTGGACTGCTAAAATACGCGGTGGACGCGTCTCCGAATGGAGAGTATGCTGGCTGAACGAAAGGTAGAAACAAGTCTCCATACAACGTGCGCACTCTTGTGAAAGCAAGATTCAGAACGGAAATCAGTCATTACAGGATCGGCTGCTCCCGCATCTTGCCCGTTTTGTTTTTTTGAGAATCGACGTGTTGGTAGGGGTACCCCTACCAAGTAGAGGTAGGTCTACTGAACGCTATCATTCGTTGAAAGGTTCTCTAAAAATGCGCTCATTTTGCGGTCTATTGGATCTCTTATCCGTTATCGCCCAGAGAAGAAGGGAGGTTATGGGTAGTGTTGTAGGAAGTGGTTTCCTAGGATTATGGCGTCCAAGATGTCTACGGCGTTGTCGCCGTTTATGTCCGCGTTGGGATTCCAATTAGAGCTGCCAAGCGTGGCGAGGAAGGCGTCACTGAGTGTTGTGGCGTCCAGTTTGTTGACTGTTTCGTCGCCGTTGATGTCGCTCGGGATGCCCACGTAGACCGTGCCACCCGTCAGGTTGTTATTCGCCGTGCTTGTTTCGCCCTGAAGAGGCGTAGCATAAGCGCTTATGGTGTAGTTGCCGTAGGTAAACCCAGTTGTGTTCCATCTAAAGCTGAGAGTGCAGTTGGTCATTGCCAACATGGTCTGTTCTGATTGAATACAGGTTGAGTTGGCATAAACTGCAGCGTTGAAAGTTTCAATCTTGTTCCCCAGATTCTCAAACGTCACATTCACTGAGCCAGTGTACTCTTGTCCAATGACTGTCTTTGCAAATGTCAAGTCTGTAACTGCGATGTCAGGCGGGCTCCAAGGATTCATCAGCGGATAATTGTCCATATTATTTGCATCTATAACATACGGAGTGTCGCATATTCCGTCACTTGCACTTTGATTCTGATAAGGTCCACTGTACAGGTCTGTACCATCGTAGTCGCTCCAATAGTTTCCGCCAGAAGGATAACCGTTATCCCAAACGTTTGTCGACTGATAACTGAACACTTGAAACGTATTGTTGATGAAGTTGTTGTAGACCTTGTTGCCAGTGGAAAAATCGAAGTAGATGCCATAGTAGTTGTTTGTTATGTTGTTTCCGTTTATGCTGTTGTTGAAAGAAGAAATGAGCCAGATGCCATAACAGTTGTTTGCTGTTAGATTGTCTCCGGAAATAATGCTGTTGTTTGTTTCCAACAATTGCACGCCAACACTTGCTCTGGATAGGTTGAGGTTTTCAACCATTATGTTGTCGCATCCGACCAGTATTACTTGTCCCGCATCGTCTACGCTATAGTTTGCTACGCCTTCAAGATAGACGAGCGGCTTGCCGTTTACGGTGTTGTTCTCCACAGAGTTCTGGTAGGAATCCTGAACAGAAAGACCACAGTCAGTGAACGTGTTTCCGCTTATGCTGTTGTTGTTGGAAGGAGAATAGAAATAGTAGAGCGAGATGCCATAACTGTTGTTTGTTATGTTGTTTCCGCTTATGCTGTTGCTGGAAGAAGAATCGAGCGAGATGCCAACACTGTTGTTTGTTATGTTGTTTCCGCTTATGCCGTTGTTGGAAGAGGAATCGACCCAGATGCCACAATCGCCGTTTGCTGTTATGTTGTTTCCGCTTATGCTGTTGTTGTTGGAAGAAGAATCGACCCACATACCATCAACGTTGTTTGCTGTAATGTTGTTTCCGCTTATGCCGTTGTTGGAAGAAGATTCGAGCCAGATGCCATAGTAGTCGTTCACTATGTTGTTTCCACTTATGCCGTTGTCGGAAGAAGAATCGATATCGATGCCATAATAGTTGCTTGCCAGATTGTTTTCGCTTATGCTGTTGTTGTTGGAAGAAGAATAGAGCAGGATGCCATCAATGTTGTTTGTTATGTCGTTTTCGCTTATGCTGTTGTTGTTGGAAGAAGAATAGAGCCAGATGCCATAGTAGCTGTTTGCCGTTATGTTGTTTCCGCTCATGCTGTTGTTGGAAGAAGAATTCAGCCAGATGCCATTTCCTTCGTTTGTCGTGACGTCATTGCCAGACAGAGTGTTGTTGGAAGAAGAGCTAAGCCAGATGCCAAAGCCAAAGTTCGTTATCGTCATGTTTCTTATTGTCACGTTGCTCCTGTCCGTAAGCGTTGTCCCGTTCCCACTTCCGCTTCCCGTCACAGTGTAGCCCGCTCCGTCCAAAGTCACGTTGTCTCTCTCAATCACGATTCCATCAGCATTACTAGTGATGTTGTCGGTTAACGTGTACGTAGTGTTGTCTGTGGTAATGAGAGGTGCTGCCGGTGGCTCTATGCTTCCGTCAGCCTTAATGTAGATGGTTCCCACATCCACCCTGACTGGTTGAACGTTAACCGCCAATGCTAACGCGCTTGCTACTAGCAAGGATAGCATTATCACAGAAACAATTTTCCCATACAATCCAAAACGCTTCTCCAAACTCGATCAACGCGCGGGTCGATAAAAGAGTTTTGAACAGGTCATCCAACATCATCTCGTTCACGGTTTAGCGTACGTGTTGGTTTGGTTCTGATGGTCTGTTTTCTCTTGAGTACTATGACTGCCAAAAGTGTTGCTATCACGAGCAGAGTTGGAACGAGCAGTGATGGAAATTCTGGGATTGCCTGAATGTAGTGGTATGTTTTGGAGAAGGGTGACAGAACGTATGTTCCGTCTGGGCTAATATGAGGTTCGACCTGTGACCTTTCATGATATTCATTCCAGCTGTATATTGCCACAAAATTGACGGTGTTCTCCTCTATCATTCTGAGGGTTTCGTTCCATTGCTCGTCATACAATCCTTCTGTATAGTTTACATCGTACATCGTGTTTGTGCGATTAGGGAGATGCGTATCATCGTATCTGGGCAATATACCGATGAATCCATCTCTACTCAGTCTTGGTTTGGGGGCTTCCTCGTATCCTGCTATTGGCCAAGCCCACCAATCCACATAATCCTCTGTGTGACCTACTATTCGAGCACTAAATCCAGGTACAGAACGTATGGCAGTTCTGTTTGCTTCAGTTCTAGTCATGTTGATGTTATCGTTAAAGAAGCAAACGAAAGGCAAGTCATACAGCTTCATATAAATGCTACCGTATGGCACAACATAGGTATCATTAATGTAGTCGAATATTGCCTTGAAGTCGTATATGCCACTCCAGTTGTATGCCTCAACCATGATAGCTATCTCTATCGGGTAGTTGTACTGTTTAACCATGGAGAAAATGGTTTTAGTAGCATTGTCTTCATAGGAATTTGGTCCCCACCAAGAGATAATCAAGAAACTAATGTTCAGTTCCTTGAACCAATTCAAATGCTGCCTAATTGTCGAAGTGTTTTGACTGTTGTAATATCCAAGAATAGGTTCATCGACTACCGGGGCGACGTCAGAATCGTTCCAGTGTCTACCTCCAAATCCTTCTCCATACCACACATAGTAGTAAAACCCAACTCTGACATCGTTGTGCCTCGACAATGACACATTGGCAACAACTACTAACGCGGTGGTTTCTGTGTTTTCTGTGTGGCCTGCGGTTGATAGATTTTTGTCGTATCCTGTGGCTATGCCGCCGTCTGGTCCTTGACAGGCTGCTAGAATATTTTCCATGGTGGTCTCTTGAGGAGGCTTTGGAAGTTTCAAGCGCTGACGAAGGATGATGGCCAAAGCGAGTTTAAACGGTTCATAGTAACCGTATTGTATAGCGTTTGTATTGTTATGCGCAGCATCTGCAAACCCGAATCCGTCCCACATACTCATCATGTTGTTATAGCACACCATCGCATCTGTTGCATCGCCGCCGTTTAGGAAGCTCATTCCCATCCATGCCAACTCATCCGAATAGTTCATCCAATCAGGCCAGACGCTTCCGTTGTCTACCTCAGTCGCAACCAAGTATGAGTCTTTTTGAGTCAGATTATACAGATTGTAACCATGAGGAGTTCCGGCCGGCAACTTGTCTCCTAAGATTGGCTCGTGTTTGAAGGAGATGGGCAGTCCATTTAGGTCCGTTGGCAAAGAATATTTCTTGGCATACGCCTCTATCTGATATTTGATGTTGTCGCTCACGGTCTTATCGTACGGTTGAAGTGCATAGTATGCAAGGAGGTTGTCGGTGATTATCCAAAAGACTTGTCCTGGAAATCCTAGGCTGTTGCCGCTGTTGCCGTAGACTTCTGAGCACAGCCCTAGAGTTGAGTTGTAAGTGTAGTTAAGGAAGCTTGCAGCGTTAGCAGAGACTAGAACAGAAGTGTTGCCAGCGTTCAAGCTTGCCAAATCCGTTGCTACGCTGGAGTTTCCCAGCATGGCTGGTACAAACGCCGAAATCACTATGATCCCCACGAGCCACATAGGGATAATATGACCGGCAATTCTGAGGCTTCTCTTCACATTTTCCGAGACCAATCTGCCATGCGCACCTCTCATGATTTGTGGAAGAGTACTTGGTTGAACCTTGTTCGGAGCGCGCGACTATTTTCTGGATTAGTGTGCTTCATCTTACCGCCTCATATCTCGGATCACACAGGTGTCCTAACACGTAGAAGTAGTTTCTCCACCACACTCTGTAGCTCTCCAGTAGTCCCAATTGTTTGAGCCTTCGACTGGATTCAAAGACTGTAGTGGACAATACTTTTGTTTTAAGAGAATGGTCGTGCATTTGAAACTCTCCAATATTTGAGACTTTCTCTCAGCGCATAGGGTAAGGAACTTCTAAACAACAGGGAATGGGGAGTCGTGCAGCCTGTCAGACAGGGACCACAGTTCACTCGTTTGCTTAGAACCGTGTGGAAACGTTCGGATCTTAGCATTTCTTTGAGTTCGATTGAAGGAGAGATCCGATTGTCCAGCTGGGATCAGGTAGACCGATGGGGCAGATTCGCAGTTCGCCTTTCGGATTTACACCGAGATAGAGGTAGCCAGCATCACATAGACGTGGCATCTCGTTGTTTAGGAATTTTCTCATCAGTTCGATCATGTTGACGGAAGGTTCGAGGAGTTTTGGGTTCTCGCTTTTTAGGTTCAGAATACTTCTTAGAAGACCATTGATTTCTTGTTTGGGAATGCTGAGTTCTTGATACGATAAGCCGTCTTCAGTTGTTACGGGGCAGAAGCTCACCACTACACCCAAGTCTTGTAACCATCTGGCAAAAGTGACCAATTCCTTGTAATTTCTCTTTGTTAAAACGAAATTCACTCCTACCAAACAGTTTCCTTTCACTCGGAGGAGGTTTTCAAGTCCGATAATCGCTGCTTTAAAACTTCCCTGTTCTCCTCGAATCTCGTCATGAGTGGCAGAGAACCCGTCTAAGCTGACGAACACTCCATCGAACGATCTGGCAATGGATATTGCGCGTTCTTGGGTCATTAATGTGGCGTTAGTGTTTAATCCCATGAAAACTCCGTGGCTCTGGCCATACTGTGCGATGGCTTCGAGGTCGTTTCTGACGAGTGGTTCACCCCCTGTTATGCCAATTATGGGAATGCCGTAGTTGGCAAGTTGTCCAACAACGTGCTTAGCTTGCTCCGTTGATAATTCTTTGTGACTTTTAGCTTTCCAAATATTACAGAAAACGCATCTGCGGTTGCATCGTAATGTGATCTGATAACTGACAAACAGGGGTCTTGGTCTTCCTATCTTGTATCTGGCAAAGGTTTTCACTATGCCTATGCCTTTCCACAAGTCTCTAATATCCATCCATTTAACCCCGCTAAATTCCTGCAGCTCTTTTTCCTTCATCCGACAGGAAGCCGAGACATGCAAACTCCTTACGATTAACAAACAACTAGTTGCAGTTAATTCCTACCTTGTTGACCATTATGTCAATGACTGTTGACCAGGCGGTTCGATGTTGGTCAACGAGACAAGAGTTATCTACGTGTTGGCCCTCAGAGGAGTCTGAGGGCTTGAATGGTAGATCCTGCAGAGCTCTTCGAAGCGATCTCTCATCCTGCGCGAATCAGAATTCTGAAAGCCCTCAAGAAGCAGCCCTCGAGCTTCGCTTCCCTGAAGAGACAACTGGACATCGACAGTAGCGGAAACCTTGACTACCATCTCAAGAAACTCGGTGAACTCGTAACGGTTCGACAAGACGGACTGTACGGCCTCACAGACGTGGGAAAGGAGGCTCTTCTCTCTATTGAAGCGGTGGAAATGTGGACAGAGATGGAGAGGCGCAAGATCAGAGTGCCCAGCAAAATGCTGAAGGAAGCCCTTTTTCTGGGTCTGCTCGAACTCTGCACGACCATCTCAATCTTTTGGTTCTTCTTCGTAGTCGCACAAGTGATGTCTTTCTGGGGATACTTCCTTTCTGCTGTCATGTTGCTCCTCGGCGCCTACTCTACCCTTGGAATTTTCACCCAACAGGAATGGAGTTGGAGAGCGGTCTTGGTCAAATCAGCCTTGGTCATGTTGATGAGCCTCTTCTTACTGAATTATCTGGAGCAACCAGAGAAGATCCTGCAGCCGGGTTCCTGGGCAGTTACCTATGGAGTATTCGTTGCTGCCGAAGTGATCGCCGTAGCTGTGGCATTGAGACATTCTCTGAAAGAATTCCTCGGAATCAAAAGCACGGTTAGGCTATCTCTTCGTGCGGTAGTTGCAGGCCTCTTGAGCATGTCCAGCGGAATATTGCTGATCATTCTTGAAAGCATGCAGCCATTGAGCGGTGAAGCTAGTACGGTGTTCAACTCCTCCATTAACGACACAACCATCCTGTGCGGTTTAGCCATCGGGGTCGGGGGCGTTCTCATTCTGACAAAAAGTTATGCTCTGGGCGCCGTGATTAGCATTGTCTTCGGGCTTTATCCTCCTCCTCAATTTGGCTTTCATGTCTACGATCTCATTTATAGCGGAAATTACGCGGCTATTGGGCCTATTGCTATCTTGATAGCTGTCGTGGCCGGCTCACTGCCAATTATCGGAGGGATACTTGCCCTTCTCAGTATTCGAAAAATCCCGGAGTGATTTCACCATAGCGCGCGCCAGAAGGTCTTATTACTACAAAGGGGCGGCTATTGATTATGTCTGAATTGTTGATTGCAGCAAGCAGCATCACCCACTTAGCCGTACATGTGAAAGTGAGAAGGCTCGAGTACAAACTCCTCTACTACGAGTCTGCTGTGCTCTTGGCAGCAGGATTGTTGAGCATGATGTCAGTGCTAACCTTGAAGAATTCATTGGTTGACAACGAGGGGATCTTTTACACTGTGATTGGTTCGTCGGTGAAGGGTTCTTTGTTTCCGCTCGAGCCTGTTGATCTCGTTTTCATGGGTCTGGGGTTAGGGGGGTCGACGATTCTGTTGGATTTCTTGACGAGGTTCTACAACTGGGGCCGAAAGGGTTTGCTGGCGGTGCTGCCATGGATCTTCGTTGGTCAATATCGTTACCTGCACGAGTTTGTCTGGGTTTTCAGTTATTGGGTGACTATTGACGTGTCAAATGGAAGTTTCTCCGAATCTCCCAAAAATTCGATATTGGCCTTGCCCCCTGCCGTGCTGACGCATTCCTACGCTATACTGTTCGTGCTCTTTACGGCTCTGGCCTTCGTTGTGCTGTTACGAGAATGTAAGAAGAATGAAGATGTAGAAGACCTAAAACCACAATTGTGATTAGACGTGCATAGCTAAGAGCACAGCGCCGCATGTGCATGGTTGAAATACTCTTTTAATGAGTTGAAAGCATACGTATATTGTTGTGTGATAAGCACATGTCTGCGTGCGCTTCGCTTAGGAGAAAAAGTGTGGGGAATTCTGTTCTGCTGTACACTATTTTCTTCTCAGTTCATAGTAGTCTATGAAAAGCAGTATGCCCTGTATTATGAAGTACAATCCGACGATCCACTGAAGCAAGTCGTGAAATGCTATGACTAGCAGACCGAATATTATGGCAATTGCAGCCAGCACTGGCTTGGACACTGTGATACCGATCTTCTTTAGTCCTTTATCAACTTCTCCAGTCATAAGTTGACCCTGAACGTCTTGTTTCTTCACGTCTGTTATTTATAATTAACCCCTTCATCACGGCGCTGAGTGAGATGAAACCCTTAATGAAAAGTATTGGAGAACAACACGTGGTCTGAACAGATTTGTGTGTTGGACCAGAACCAGCCCACCGGGAACGCTTCGTACTGTTGAGAAATGTGCCGATGAAGCATTATATACTTGGCGATGCGCGCTAAGGGGTTGTAAAATGTTTTAAAGTAAGTCCAGGCACTTGAAGCATTGGTTCAAAGAGGAGTGGATTTTTGCAGATCTTGGCTTCTGGTCTCCTGCACTTGCATCCGCTATACCATTATGAGCTCTGCTGTGAAACAGGAGCTGCTGGCTCTCTTGTTCTGCTTGTGCTGTTCGTTAGGCTAATGAAGAATTCGCAGACTATGAAGATTTCCACAAAAAGACCGAATACTAACAAGGCATAGTACTGAATAGAAGTGAGGGGCCACCAACCTGCAAACCACCCAATGAAGGCAAGATAAAATCCCAGAGGGTCGACGTATACGAAAATGCCTCCGTTTAAAACCGCACCATCCAAAGCCAAAACGGTGATTAATACGCTGGCTGCCAAGTAAACTAAGCCTCTATAATTTCTCTGACTCAAATAAAACTCTAGCGCGGATATTCTTGATTCAAGTGTCGAACGAGTTTTGCTCTTTTCTATGGTCCCTCTCTTCATCATTCGGAACCCGATAAATGAGAAAACAAGACTGGCCAAAATCTGTTCAATACCATGTAGAGACAGTACGCTCTCCCAGGCAAAGACTCCAGACCAAAGAACTCCGAACAGCCAAGATAAGGCTAGACCGAAAAATATCAAGCCCCACCAGAAGATCCCTGTCCTCCTGCCTCGGAATAATTCATCGACTTCAAAGCCAAGTAACGAGATTACACCTGCGAGGAGCGTGAATAGGCCTGTCCATAAACCAAGCCTATCGCGCGCGGAGCTTGGAAATGTGATTGAAACTCTGACTAGGTTCACGCCGAGAATAATAAGAGCTATCGTGAAAAGAATGACTGCACTTTTCGCAAGCTTGCCTAGTGCTCGACTGGTTTTCCTGTTTTTCTTTAAGTCAGAGACCATCATGTAGAGTCCGATGAAAGAAAATACTGCGCAAACAAAAAAGAACGGACCAGAAAGCTCTGCGGCAGCGACATCCATAAATCCGCCATACAAGAACCGCTGGAATAAGGCAAACCAACCAATTAATGCAAAAACAAGAATAATCACGCCGTCCCAAAGAACCTGAGGCTCCCTGGAATTTAATCTCAGTTGCCTTTCCGTATTTGCTTCAGAAAACTCTTGCATCAGCCGGTAGGCAAGCATGCCCTTCTCTGAAAGAACATATTGGTAATCGTCCTTTTTGGATAAAAGATTGCCGAGCACTTTCAAATGATAATTCATTTTTCCCGTGTTGGTAATTCCTAACGCCTTCATCAAATCCACATAGCTTAAGCTCCCTTTCTCCTGCAAAAGAAGTATGATTCTCCTTCGGATCTCATCTTTTAAGATCTTGTGAAGAGACCCAATATTCGAACTCATAATAGATAAGACAGAATACACTTGATTTTAGACTTTTCTGACGAAAAATCTTATCAAACCGCACCCACTCATCCTAAACGAAGCGCTAGCCGGCGCTTTGATTGAACTCTGATTCATATCGTGCGCCGTGTTTTGTGCATTGTTGAAATACTCTTTTAACAGGTTGGGAGCATATGTTTATTGTTGTGTGACGAGCGTATGTCTGCAGATGTTTCGAAGAGAATCGCGGAGTTCTTAGACTCATGCGTTGCGGAAGACGAGTTGGGTCAACCGTATTTCGGCAATCCGGATTATGAAACGTTGCCGTTTCCTACTGCCAATTTTGTTCCAATCCGAGATATGGAACCGAGCATACGTACGGCTTTCGTGGATGGTGGGAACCATGAAATGATTGGTGCGCCGAACTTCTCAGTTCAGATGAACAGGGTGTACTTCAACATTTTCAAAGGTCGAGAAAGAATCCTTCCTAAGTTCTTGCCCAGAAAGGTGGAGTTTTGCTCTGCAACGACGGCAAATTACAGAGATGACGGAATATATTATGATACTTCGGTTTTTCCTCTGAAACCTGAGTTCGAGGGCTTCGTCCCTGATAAGTTCCTATCGTTTAGTTCACTTGACAGAACAGTCACAACTGGAAGTCAGAGGGCAGACATACAGCATGTTGCTTCTGTCGCGAGGAGGTTTGCTGAGTGGGAGTTTGCTAGGCATGTTATTGAAAAGGAGCTTGAGAGGGGAGATATGATAGTTCATGATGGCAGTTTGCAGACGAGTCTTACTAATGAGTACAAGTACTTGGCGCGAGCGGTTGAAGCAACTGTAAACAAAGGTGTCGTTTTTGCTGGGATTTCGAAGACGAGTACTCTGTTCACGACCACTGGTCTTTCACTGTTGGGTGCTGTGCAGAAGTTGGCTGAGGATTACGCGGTGAAGGGTCCTTGGTGTCTTCAGATAGCCAAGGT
>Ga0315280_10003101_pt1 | contig 25929 bp, 31 predicted proteins | sample YL17G06_40_MG_FD_203697 | JGI IMG/M metagenome (GOLD analysis project Ga0315280, IMG submission 203697) | Sediment microbial communities from Yellowstone Lake, YNP, Wyoming, USA - YL17G06_40 | ecosystem: Environmental > Aquatic > Freshwater > Lake > Sediment | place: USA: Wyoming | collected...
AAAAATGGTTTGACAAAATCATATCTACTTTTTATTTCACTTAATTCATCCATATAACTTAATAGCGTACTCCCGATATAAAAAGTTGCCTAAACTATTTTGTTACAACTACTTAGTATTGATCCTTGACTGTGGATAGCTAGAAAATCAAGCAAAAGATTTTTAAGCTAAGAGCCTGACTGCATGCTTCTTCAGAAGATAGGAGTGTTAAAAGTATTATGGATGTAATTGATAACCGAATTGGGATTATAAGATGCAAAGCCTGTGGCCAGCCAGCCTCTTCAGAGTCATTTTGCCCGTATTGCCAGGAGATGAGAGACGAGCTTCGCTGCTGGCCAAAATAAAATGGGGTGAATATCCCAGGCGATCTTCTCTTTTTTTGCATAATCATATAGAAACTGGCGCCGGAAAAGAAAGGAATATTAGTCAGGCCTGCCTCCTTTATGGGTGAGACCCTCGAAGCCAAATGGTAAAATAAGCTTAATTCTGCATCATCGAAAACCTCTCGATAGTTGCCTTCCTGCGTTGCCATCTTCGGTTCATCCGCTCCAGGTTCTCGTGAATATTTGATCTTTTCACACCACCTGGATTATGACGCTTGCTTGCGCAGAGGCACCGTTAGCATCCGTGACCTTGAGGATGAGGAAATGCTGCCCTTTGCTCAGTTGGGAAGGACTCTGCCAAAAAGAGCTGCTTGTCGATAGAACTCCGTCGATGTTCGAGTTCCAGCTATAGATGCGAGGTTCTTTCCCGCCCTTTATCATGGCATCAAAGCTGATCTCTTTGCTTCCTGTCAGGATCTCGCCGGATCTTGGGGATGTAATGGTCGCAGTGAGCTTTTCTGCGCTCTCTACTGCCCCCTTGCTGCCGCTCTGGTCAGCTTTATTCTGGCCAACGCTGCTCTTCAGCTCAACACAACCCGCACAGAGAAGAGCAAAGCATATCGCAACCAACAATACTCTTTTCATGGCAGAGTTGGCACTCTGCGAGAATTTAGCTCCTTCTATTCTCGGGCTTCTCGCCAATCAAGACCGAACGAAATAATGTGCCTGCAGAAAAATCCTGGCAGGAACCGTCCAGGCGAAACACTTTTAATAAAAAGCAAAGCTAGCTAAAGTTTCGAAAATTCTTTACCAGGCCCTCTGGCCTGGCGGCAAGACGGGCGCTGTGTCGTGCCCAGATAAATATTACGATGAGGCTGATGGTGCTTCAGGAACAGGGGCGGGAGCCGCCGTTGCTATGCTTGGCTCAGTCATGATCTCGGTCTTGCGCACCTCGACGCGCCTGAGGGGGTAGATCATCTTGGCCTCTTTGTAGATGTCCAGAGACATCTTGCCATGAACTACATCCAGTATCAGCTGGTTTAAGTCAAGGCTCTTCGACTTCTCCAGAATGACCTTCTTGGAGAGCTCCCTGATGCTCTTGACCTGGTTGGCCCGCGCCCTCTTTACGGTGAAGCAGCTGGGCTTGATCCTCACCTGGTAGCCGTCCGTGGTGGTCACATCGACAATAGCGTCGATGCGGGACGTCCTTCTCTTGACCAGCGAGCGAACGTAGTCCGTGGTCATCTCATGGCCCAGGAACTTCGTGTACGCCGAGTCGCCTGCCACGCGGTCCACCCTGAACTTGAGCTTGGTATTCTGCTTGGAGAAGTTGTTTGTAAGGTCCCCCAGGGTGGTCTCAACGATTCTTCCCACGATCCTTTCCGGATCATTGGCGATCGTCTCACCAAAGGGAGCCCTGCCGAACATCTCGGGGCTAACAACCCTGTACCATTGCTTGGCCTTTCTGCTCTCAGCCTTTCTTTGTGATCTTCTAGCCAATAAACATCCTCCGAGGAGATATTAATCCGAACACCATCCAAGCTCACTGTATTTAAACCGATCGCCCAAGAAAGGTGAAATGTCCGACCTAACTGGCAGGCCAGACATAGATGTAAATATAGTTGGACCAATCATTGCAGTAGTAGCTTAGGATGTGCCAGCCTGGGTTGTTGCCCCTGAACCAGGTCTGGTACCAGCCGGTGTTCTTGTAGCCGAAGTTCCTGACCTCAGGAGAGCAGTAATATCTCTGATTTCCGCACACGGTCCACTCAAAAGACCAATAGATTCCAGGCCTGCTGACTTTGGACCACAGCGGCAGCCATTCTCCGCAATACACCCCCGCAACTGTGCTGAGCCTGCCGGAATACGGCTGGACAAAATATTCATTGCATCTGCAGGTCGAAGGGGTGGGGTAAACGGCTTGATAGCTCTGAGGAGCATAACCGTAAGGCGCGGTTAGGCTGCTTGAGGCTGTGCAGGCTGGGCAGCTGCCCTGGTAGGGATAGCTGCTGGAGACCCCGCCCGTGACCGCAGTTGAGCTGGCACAGGTGGTGCAACTCTTGGAATAGCCTGCCTGAGCAGGGTAACTCCCCTGAGCAGGGTAACTCCCTTGAACAGGGTAACTCCCCTGAGCAGTATAGCTCCCTTGTGCGGGGTAGCTCCCTTGAGCAGAATAGCCGGAATAGCCGCTCTGCATCGTCTGGTCTGTGGTCGGTTTATACAAGTTAAAATCAGGGAGTACAAGGCTCTCGGAGTTGGGATCTGGCGGGGTGGGAGCGCCTGTTGGCAAAGACCCTGGGGCCGTAGTGCTCGGATTGCTCGGGTAGCTGGAGAAAGCGCCTGGTGCTGCGCCTGCGCCAGGATACACATAGATGTAGATGTAGTTCGACCAATCACGGCAGTTGTAGCAGAGGATGTGCCAGCCTGGAACATCGCCTGAGAACCAGCCCCTCTTGAATCCCGGCCAGGTCCAACCCCACCGCTGCACGGAAGGCGTGAACTGGCCAGGATACCACTCGTAGACAAAGAAGTTTCCTCCGGAATTGATATCCGCCCAGAGGGGCAGATAGCCTCTGAAGCTGCAGCCTCCTACGGTATGGAGGCCGGAAGAGGTCTGGACATAAAACCTGTTGGGAGAAATCACTGATCCGGGAAAGTACCAGGAACCTGAACCTCCGATGCCGCCCTGAGTTGAGCCGTAAGTCCCCGCGGTCAGTCCGCTGGGCAGCGTGGTGGAGACGAAGTCCAAGCCTCCGTCTGGATGGAAGCTGTCGGCCTGAGGCTGAGAGAGTCTCAGCTCCTCCGCCGACATACGCTCCTGATAAGGCCCGCTAATTTGGGGAATAGAATACGTATCCGCTGGAGAGCTAAAAGAGACCTGCTGGGCCTGCGAGGGCTGATTGCTTGGAGATGGAACGTAGCCGCTTTGGTAAGAGCCGCTCTGGTAGGGAAGTGAAGCTCCCACCGAGGCGGCCTGATAACCGGACAATTGTGAGCCGACGCTCTGCTGATCTGCGCCTGTCAGATAGCCTTGATCCGACTGAAGAGAGGAGATTCCATCAGAGACGCCACCATCGCCTACTGCACCAAAGGCGACGTTGATCATTACCAAGAGCGCAACCTGTATCAGAAGGCAATGCTTCATACACCCCACCCCAATTGACTTTGGATTCGCTACACTTTTTAGAAAGCGCTCTATCTATTTAATATTTGCTTAGGTTGGAGAGCGAGGGGCTTAGCATTTTATTAATAATATCGTTTTGATGCAAAATACGCGCAAAAAAATAGGAAATTTTGGCCAAATTCATCATCCATTGCCTGCGATCTCTATTATAGATTATTATGGAAAAAAATGGAAGAGCCCCGAAACCTTATTGCCTGATGCACCAGTTGGTCCTCACCATCTCTGCCAGGCGCGGATTCTTGAACTGCCTGTAGATATCCATGTCTGTGGTGTAGCCGATGAAGGGATCGATGGTACCTTGCTCCAGGTTCGCCACCCAGACCTGAAGCCCTGCGTCTTCGGCAATCTGACCCTTCTCCCGGAAGAACTGCACGAAGGGCTCCAGGCTCTCGCTGCTAGGCATCAGGATGACGCTGTCCACTCCAGGCTCGGGTTTGCACTTATCCATATCAAGAGACTTTACGCTCGTGACCACGAAGGCCTGCAAACCGCGCTCTTTTGCAGAGAAAATGAGATCTTGCGGCCCCTCCTTGGAAAGGCTGTATCCTGCATCGGCCATGAAAGCCTTTAATACCTCCACCAGGCTCCGGCGTAAGATGCTCTTCAGCTCAGGAAGGGATTGAAGGAACTTGCGGTTGGCGTTATCGAAGTCCTGCTTATTGTATCTCTTGGTGTGCAGGAAGTGGAAGATATGCCCATTTATCTGCGTGTATGAATCAAGCTTGGGCAGGTCAAAGAATATGGACTCTCCACTCATGATGCTGGCAAAGATACCTGGAGCGATGTGTCCTCCCACCATCTTCCTGAGCTCCATAGATTCCAGATCGCTAAGGTTTGCGCTTAGAACGAGGTTGTAGGTCCGAAGGAGAAGCTCGCACCTGGCTATGATCTCCTTCTCTCTGAGCAGCTCCCTGAGAGCCCCCGCAATTTTATCGATTTCCGTCATCTTTGATCCCTGATGTTCGCCAGCCTTCGGCATCATCCTCCGAAGTGTCTGGTGGAGGGTAATAGATAAATTTTTCCGCTAGTGCCCTCATACCGTGATGCTCCGGAGAGCTTATTATGAATATTATCTGTGCCTTCCCCATAAATCTCGATGCAGTTTACAACATTTTGGGAGAGCATATCGCCCCGCTGGCTAAAGGCATCGTTCCTGAGGCCAAAGAGAAGATCACCAGCCTGCAGGACCTAATTTCGGCCCTGTTTTTCTGCATGCAGGAGGGCTGTGGAGCGGAGCTGCTCATTGAGCAAGAAGAGGTCGCCCGGAGCATTGAGGGCACTTTCCCCTGGCAGTTTCGCCTGGGCGGCAACGCCGGGATCATGGCCAATGTCCTGGCAACCCTCGGAGGTCAGCCGATTCTTAATGCTCCTGCTCTCAGCCGCAGAATGGCGGGCATGATTCACCCCAAAGTCAGGATACCGGTCGCAGGCAGCCTTAGAGAGCCACTGCGGGCCACAGGAGATCATGAGATGGTTCACTTTGTCTTTCAGTTCATAGAGGGCGATGCCGTCGATGCTTCCGGAGAAAGAATAGTCGCCCGCAAGGACAACCGCCTGATAGCCACCTTCGATCCCCTGAACACCCAGCTCTATTCAAATCCGGATTTCGATGCCTTTTGCCGGGAAAGGATTCGAGATTTTGACGGCGCTCTGGTCTCGGGATTCCATCTGGCCTCATCCTCGGGTTACGAGGAAATCTTCCAGCGAAAGACGATGCAGATTAAGTCCTGGAAGGAGACCAACCCGGGAATTTACATTCATGCCGAGATGGGCAGCTTCCAGCGGCCTGAGATCATGCATCGTCTCCTTGAGCTGCTTCCTATGGACAGCCTCGGCCTGAATGAGGATGAGCTGGCGATGATCGAGAGATGGAAGCCGGGCTGGCGAGGAACCATGGAGGCTGCGCTGCGTCTCAGAGAGAACTTGGGCCTCTCCCGAGTGGCAGTCCACAGCAGGGACTTCATCTTAAGCATCATGAAGGATCTCATCGAGCCAGAGGATGAGATAAAGTCCCTGACCCACGGGGCCGATGCCGCCGCATCCCTGGCGGCTACAGGATCAGTGATAGGGCAGCCTCCGGAAGAGGTGAATCCTTCGGGGATAAAGGCCCGGGAGGAGCTTTGCCGGGACGGGGCGACCCTTTCGGGAAGAGGCGCTTTCATGCATTGCGAAGATGTCGCCATGTGCCTGGTTCCTTCTTTGCTCGCCAGACGGCCCAGGTTTACGGTTGGTCTGGGCGATACCGCCACGGCCGCCGCCTTTTACGAAGAGATCCAGGCCATAAAGAAGCTTCAATCGAAAGGTATTCAGTGCCGCTCCACCCGGACGATGTGATCGTCTGCAGCCTCTATTATCTTCTCGATCAGCTCCTCGGCCCGGAAAGGAGCCCGGCTCTTGCCCTGAAATATCTCATACTTGACACGTTTTCCCACCAGGTCATCATGTCCAGGCTCGACCCAGATCACAATGCTACCCTGGAGCATCATGGTCTTCTCCCCCAGCCCGTCCATATCTCCGTCCACTATGCCGATGACTGGCACTCCCAGGCGGGCCAGGATGTCCGCCGCAATGGCTGTTGTATCGTCTCCCACGGTTACGGCAACGGAGGCTCCCTGAGCCGCCTCAAAGGCATCTTCTGCGTCGTGGTCGATGAAAACCGCACCATCTCCACGGCGTTCGCGAAGCCTAGGCCGGGCCTCGGTCCTGCGGATCTTGCCGCTGCGAATAATGGCCTTATCCAGATCTATCTTTGGCAGCTTTTCCAGGCCGTGCGGCTTGGGCTCAGCTCCCTTGATGCTCACTATCTTTCCGTCTATGGCTTTGATCTCGACTGAGCCTTCTAAAGCTTTGGCCACCACGGTTCCGTTCACGGAGATAAGCTCGCCAGGCATTACTCCCGCCAGAGCGCGCCAGGTCTCATTCCCCTGGCGAAAAGCTCTCGAGAAGGGCGGCGGCTTAAGAACTTCCAGTTCAAGATCTGCGGCGACCATCTCCGCCATTTCATCCGCTTTTCCGGCGAGACCGGCCACGAACTTTCCACCGCAGTCGATCTGCAGGAGCGGCTTGGCGACTGCAGCCGCTGCTGCCACCATGGAGCCGAAGGCCAGGCCGGTCTCCCGGCTCTTGGCCTGGGTCAGAAGAAAAAGGATCTCCGATGACGGCTCCAAATCCCGGATGGACCGGCTGGGACGTCTCCAGGGGCTGATGGCTATGACAATCTCCAGGCCGGCGTCAAGGACTGCCACCCGCCCCATGGTTCCGCCCAAGACCGCGCTGACCGTCCCAAGTCTTTTCAAATAATTGATCAGCTTCAGAGCCGAGCCGGAGTCCACCACCTCCGGTCCGTGGACGACTACCCCTATCTTAGCCGCCTGTCTCCAGGGTCTCATCCTGCATCTTGGCCTTGTCCATCATCTCTTGCTGCTGCGTGAACCTCTCCTGGATCTGCTCCAGGGTCATGCCCTCCAGCTCCTTGCGTTCGGGGGCTTTCTCGATTGCCTCCAGGGTGTCCAGCCGGTAGTAAAGTCCGGTGCTGTCCAGGAGTGCCCACTTTATTCCATCATCCTCTTCTTTTAGCACCTTAACCGTCCCGATGGTTCCCGTGCCTTTATACCTGACCAGGCTGTCCTCTCTGATCTCCGCTGCCAAAGTCATCACCTATAATTTTTCTATCGTTATACTGCCCCGGAATCCTTCCACCGCCGCCCCTCCCGAAACGCCCTGTACTTCTAGCCCGTGAAATTCTTCCCCAGCGCAGAGGACGTCCTGTTCGGGATGCGTACCAGGCTGGATCTTGCAGCTCAAGCGCGTGCATGAGCCGATGGAGACCACGATCCTGAGCCGGGGAGATGCCGGATGGCCTTTAGGCAGCACGATCAGCGGCGCGCCCAGCTCGCGAAGCTGAAAGATGGTGCATCTGAGGCCGCGGCGGATCGTCCTACCTGTGCCGAAAGATGAGGCTGCTATCAGGTCATCCGGCTCGGTGAAGAGCACTACTTCGTCCGCCTCGGTCTCTAAATAGAAAAATTTCCCAAGGGTTTTGGCAAATGCCAGGGTGCCGCTCAGGCCGCAGAGATAGGCGATTTCGTCCTCTTCAAGGGAAATATGCATGGCTTATGCTGGCTTTACGTTCCTGGATTTGCAGGAGGGACACATGGGTCTTCTGCCCATGGCCTTGAACTTGTTGTTGCAGTCCAGGCATTCATAATCCTTGGTAGCTAGCTCTTCGATCTGCTGGATGTCCGGTCCGCCACCAACCGTACACATGACGCCTTCACCTCCTTACTCTGTATAGCTTATCTCATTATTTAAACCAGGCGGCAGTTCAGGTCTCATGCCAATTCCGGGGAACCTGGAGATAAGGTAGCCGGAGGAAAATCAGGCCCAGAGATGAGGCCACGACATTAGACTATTCAACTTCGGGCAGCAGCGCATCCACTGCCGCCTCGATGGCTTCCACCGACCCGCATAGCGGCGTCCAGCCAAGCCGTTTGATCTTCTCAATAGATAGCAGCATGACCTTCACATCGCCCTTCCAGCCCCGGCCGTCGATGCCGCCGGTGTACCTGTACTTGACATCGGAAAGGCCCATCCGCGCCGCCACGATATCCGCTATGCGGGTCACATCCAGGGAATCGCAAGATCCGATGTTGAAGATGTTGGTTTCATCATTGGAGTGCTCAACGCAGTGCAGCATGGCCTTTACGCAGTCCTTCACCTCCAGATAGGACTTGCGCTGCTTCCCCGATCCCAGGATCTCCAGCTCTTTTGGATTTGCGCGCAGCTTGCGGATGAAGTCCACCAAAATCCCGTGGGTGCCTCGCTCGCCCACGATATTGGCGAAGCGAAAGATCCAGGACTGCATCTTGAAGGTGTGACAGTAGGAAGAGATCAGGGCCTCGCAGGATAGTTTGGAGGCTCCGTAGAGGGAGATGGGCATCAGGGGGCCATAGTCCTCGGGCGTAGGCACAACCTTCGCCTCGCCATAAACGGTGGACGTGGAGGTGAAGGCGATGCGCCGAACGCCTGTCTTGCGCATGGCTTCCAGCACGTTGTAGGTGGCCATGACATTCTGCTCCAGATGAACGCGGGTGTCTTCTGCACCGAGCCTTACATCGGGATTGGCAGCCAGGTGAAAGACCAGGTCATTTCCCTCCAAAGCCCTATTAAGAGCGCCGGCATCGAGCAGGTCGGCTTCAATGATCTCAAAGTCCGGATTCTCCAGGTGGGACGTGAGGAACTCTCTTCTCCCGGAGCTGAAGTTGTCGAGCACTGTGACTTTGTTCTCTGGCAGCAGCCTGTCTGCGAGATGGCTGCCGATGAAGCCTGCGCCGCCGGTTACAAGGATCGATCTATCTTTCAACATATCTTTCTGCATCCCGTTCTGAACTTGAGAAAGCAGGATGATATAACTTCCTCTCTCTTCGATCCACAAGGGCAATCGATATGTTGGCAAGCTATTCTGCTGACATAAGCTTTTTATCGTCAGCAATTATGCTTAAATCGGGATTGAATATGACGGAAAAGATCTTAAGGACAACTCTGCTGCTCCTGGCACTGGCCGTTCTCTGTTGCACAGCCGCAGCATTAGACGGCAGCAGGCTCAAGCTTTCCACCACGACCAGCCTTCAAGACTCAGGGCTTCTTGATGTGATTAAGCAGAAGTTCGATGAGAAGTACAATGTATCTTTGGATGTAATCTCCGGTGGAACAGGAATCGCCATTCAGTATGGAGAGCGCGGCGATGTGGACGTGCTCATGGTCCACGATAAGGAGAGGGAGCTGAAGTTCATCAAGGACGGGCAAGGTCTGGAGAGGAGGTGCATAGCCTACAACTACTTCTATCTGGTCGGCCCAAAGGATGACCCCGCAGGTATCAGCGGCATGAATGCCTCCGCGGCGCTGGTCGCCATCATGGAGAAGGGCAAAGCCGATCCAGGCAAGATAGCGTTCGTATCCAGAGGCGACAACTCCGGCACCCACGCCCGCGAGAAGCTGCTCTGGAAGAAGGCGGGCTACAACTACTCTCAGGTCAACACCTCCGGGCCCTGGTACATCGAGGCCGGGCAGGGCATGGGAGCCACCCTCAATATGGCCAATGAGAAGCAGGCCTACACCTTGAGCGATATGTCCACCTTCAGGGCCTACCAGGGCAACCTGACCCTTGTGCCTCTCATCGAGGGTGGAGACGATCTCCTGAATGTTTATGTGGCCATGGCTGTGAATCCCAAGAAGCATCCTGGTGTGAACTGCGAGCTGGCCAATGAGTTCATCAACTTCCTAGTATCCGATGAAGGCCAGCAACTGATCGCGAGTAACGGCTTCTCTCCAGCCAAGGGCAACTGCGCCCTCATCGGCTGCTCAGATCTCGAGTGCGCTGTGCCGACAAGCGCCTCCTGCGCTGCAGCATGAAGAGTGAAGACAAGTTAGTGGTGAAGGCAGTTGGAAGAGATCTGGAATGGATTTCTCAGGGCCTTAGAGCTCATCGTCACCCTTAATCCAGAGGTGGTGGAGATCACCACCAGATCTCTAACCATTTCTTTATCCTCCGCCTTTATCGCGGCCCTGGTCTGCATTCCCCTGGGCGGGCTCATCGAGTTTCGCCGCTTCCGGGGCAAGAGGATGCTGATAAATGTTGTCCAAACCCTCTACAGCCTTCCCACGGTTACCGTGGGCCTTCTGGTCTTCCTGCTCATCTCCCGTTCCGGGCCGTTGGGCGGCTTTGGCCTCCTTTTCACTCCCCCGGGAATGATCCTGGGCCAGGCCCTCCTCGTCAGCCCCATCATGATCGGGCTCACCATTACGGCCCTGGCAGCTGTCAATCCTCAGATCAAGGATACGGCCAAGTCGCTGGGTGCAACCGAGCTGCAGATAATAATAACCGTGGTAAAAGAGGCCAGGCAGGCGGTGGTGGCAGCGCTGCTCTTGGGCTTTGGGCGGGCGCTGTCCGAGGTGGGCGTGGCCATGATGATCGGCGGGAACATCCGGGGCTACACCCGCGTTCTCACCACATCCATCGCTCTGGAGACCTCCATGGGCAACCTCGAGCTCTCCATGGCCCTGGGAATGATCCTGATATCCATTTCGCTGGTGGTCAATCTGCTGATGAACAGGTTTCAGGGACGATGAGATGGCATTTCTGGAGATAAAAGGGCTGAACAAGAGCTACGGGCAGGCAAAGATCCTAGAAGAAATCGACCTGACGGTGGAGAAGGGCGAGATCATGGCCCTCATCGGCCCCACTGGATCGGGAAAGACCACATTGCTTCGATTGATCGACCTCCTGGAGCAACCGGACGAGGGAAGCGTAGTGTTCGACGGCGTCCTGGTCTCGGCCCTGCCGGAGAAGGAGAGGCAAAAGGCTCGCCGGAGGATGGCCATGGTCTTCCAGAAGCCGGTCATGTTCAAGGCCAGCGTGCGCGAGAATGTATCTTATGGCCTCAAAATAAGAGGCAAGAGCGAAGAGGAGAAGGTGAGAGATGCTCTAGAGGCCGTCGGGCTTTTAGGCTACGAGACCAGGGATGCCAATACCCTCTCCGGGGGAGAGATGCAGAGGATAGCGCTGGCCAGAGCGCTGATCCTGGAGCCGGAGCTTCTCCTCCTGGATGAGCCCACCGCCAACCTGGATCCGAAGAGCGCTGCCTCGATAGACCAGATCATCTGGGACTTCTCCGGGCAGAAGACCGCGGTGATCATGGCCACGCACAACATGCAACAGTGCAAGAGGCTGGCTAACCGGGTCACTGTGCTCAAGGGAGGAAGGGTGGCAGGACGGGGCGGGCCCGAGGATATCTTCAGCCAAAAGATGCCTTTATCTTCTTGTACCTCTTTTGATTGAATGGTAAATGAAGCCGGAAAGCGAAGGAGAAGAGACTGAAGCTCTGGAGTTTCAGGACTCGTTTCTCACGGAAAGACAGCTCACGGTGCTACAGCTGCGACTGCAGGGCCGCTCCCAGCAGGAGGTGGCCGACCTGCTGGGCACGACCCGCTCCAACATCAGCATCCTGGAAAAGCGCGCCCATCAGAACATCAGCCGAGCGGAGCGAACGCTGCAGCAGTGGATGATGATCCGCGCGCCGATTTCATTGAAAGCTAAGTCGGGAACGGACGTCTTCGACCTGCCCAAGATGATCTTCGCAGCTGCAGACGAAAGATCAATCCGACTGCCCGTCACCTCCCTGGACATAATTGTGCAGCTGAGGCGCAAAGCCCCCCGCCTCTTCAAGAAGAGGGCTTTGCAGCAGGATGCTGGGATCTTCGTCACGGAAGAGGGAGATGTTCTCGTGGAAAGCCAGGTCTGAGGCCTGGCTTTCCTCTTCCCAGAAAAATCCAGTGTCATGGTCGGAGAAACTGACAGGAACCAAAAAGGATTAGTTTGATCTACGTAAAACGATAATCGGGTCAAGGATGCAAGACTTAATCCAGGATACCCTGAGCTTCGCCGTACCCGTCCTCCTGACCATCTTCCTCGGCCTCTTCTTTGCGGGAATGCTCCTGGAGCTGGGCATATTGAATCGCATCTCCGTCTTATCCCGGCCTCTGGTCGCGGTCGCTCATCTGCCGGATGTCTGTGCCTCCTCTTTTGTGGTCTCCTTAGGCTCCACAGTGGCGGCCAACAGCATGATCGCTCGCTTCAGAGAAGACGAGCTGATGCAGCCGAAGGAGGTCTTCCTCTGCACCATGGTCAACAGCATCCCCGCCTACATCCGAGAGATCTTCACCTACCAAATTCCCATCGTTGTCCCGGCTCTGGGCCTTGTGGCTGGCAGCCTTTATGCATCAGTGTTCATGATGACCGCCCTGGTCAAGATCTCGGTAGTAATAATATTGGGCAGATTCATGTTCGGTGAGCGGCCCCGCCAGCAGGAGAGCTGCGCCTTGACCAAAAAGACCTCGATGGCCTCCCTCCCCCAGGCCGCCTCCAGAGCCATGCGAGGCCAGGCCAGGATCTTCGCCAGAATCGCCATAGTCTACCTCATCATGACCTTTCTCATCTTTGCGCTCAAAGATCGGGGATTCTTCGAGACGATGAGCCCTCTTCCCCTGGCGGGCATCTTTGGCATTCCTGGGGAGAGCATCGTGCCTCTCACCACCTACGTGGCCAGCCCCGTCCTGGGCATAACCATGCTCGGCCCTATGATCCAAAGCGGCAGCCTCACCGTCGTGCAGGCCATGATCGTGCTCATGCTGGGAAGCATGTTCATGCTCCCGGTCTTCGCTCTTCGCTCCATGGCGCCGAACTACACCGCCCTCTTTGGACCCAGGCTCGGTTTATCGGTCGTGGCCTTATCCACGGGCATAAGCATCCTAGTCCGGCTGGTCTTTCTCCTGGCCTTCCTCTGGATGGCTTGAACGAAAAGGAAAATATTTATGGATCTTGCCGGGAAAAACAACCCCAGGGTGATTGGATTTGATCTCCTGGATTTTGGTTTCCCGGATTCTGGTTCTGGGGATGCTTCTTTTGCTTTTGGCGCCCGCAAAAGCATCAGCCTACGGCAGAAGCGTGGAGGATCTGGCGGGCGCCTTCTCCCTGGAGAAGACCATCAGGCTGGGAAGCAGCAGCGAGTGCTTTGCCTCCGCGGGCGCGAGCGATCCCTTGAGCCCGCCCGCTGCCATGACGGATGAACAGCCGCCCAGTCTGGCAGGCTTCGACTTTGAGCCCAGGACCATCCTGACCTCTGCACCGAGAGCCATCAACTTAACCCTAAATATCATCGACGACCAGAGCGGCCCGTGGATTTGTGCGGCATATTTTCAAAGCCCCTCGGGAGATCAGGAGGCCGTGGTGATCTTTGATGCCAAGAATCTCACCTTTGCCAGTTCCAAGGACGGAGTCTACGTTGCCCGGATGCTCCTGCCTCAGGGATCTGAGATTGGCAACTGGGAGCTGGAGAACTTGACTCTCGCGGATAGGGCAGGCAACCGCCGGGTTTTGCAGCGCATGGACTTGCTGCGCCAAGGAATGCCCGTGCAGCTGCAGGTGACGTGACTTGGCTATTCCCCCATGACCTGCACAATTATTCTGCGCCTTCTATGCCGGTTGTCCAGCTCCAGGAAAATGATCTGCTGCCAGGTGCCCAAGGAAAGGCTTTGATTCAAGAAGGGAACGGTGAGACTGGGGCCGATAAGCGCAGCCCGGATGTGCGAGTGACCGTTTCCGTCGTGCCATCTCTGGTTATGGGCGTAGTCGATCCTCTGCGGAATTAGCCGCTCCAGGGCCTCGCCCAGATCCTTCACCAGCCCGTCTTCGTACTCCATGGTGGTAACTGCCCCTGTGGCTCCGGGCACAAAGATCGTGGCCGTGCCAGCGCATAGACCCGAGCTCTTTACCGCCTCTTGCACATCGTCCGTTATGTCCCTCACTTCGCCAATGAAGGTTTCGAACTCCAGATATCTGGTTACTATCACGAGACCAACTCCGTTCAAAAAATATTTATCGCTCGCATGCTGCATATCTATATTGATGACGTACTACGACACCGTCAGGCGCATTCTTATAATAATATTCGTATTAAACATATCAGTCGCCCTGGTCAAGGGCGCCTATGGCCTTCTCACCAACTCCCTGAGCATGACCGCGGATGGGCTGCATTCTCTCTTCGATAGCGTGTCCAACATCATCGGCCTTTTGGGCCTGGCTCTGGCATCAAAGCCGCCCGACAGAGAGCACCCCTACGGCCACTCCAAGTTCGAGACCTTTGCCTCTTTAGGGATAGCCGTGCTCCTCTTCGCCAGCTGCTTCCAGGTGATTGAGGCGACCATAAATCGCTTCCTCAATCCCGCCGTGCCCGAGATCAGCAGCCTGAGCTTCGCCATCATGGGTGCGACTCTGGCCGTCAATGTGGGAGTCTCGGCCTACGAGTACATCCTGGGCAAGAGGCTGAAGAGCAGCATCCTGGTGGCCGACTCCATGCATACGCGCAGCGATATTTTTGCCTCCCTGGGGGTGATCCTGGGCTTTGTGGCGGTCAGGATGGGCTATCCTCTGGCCGATCCATTCATCGCTCTGCTCATCACCGGCCTGATCGTCCTGACAGGCCTGGAGATCCTGAAAGAGAGCTCCAAGATATTGCTGGATAAGGCCCTCATCGAGGAGAGCGTGATAAGAAAGCTGGCCGAGTCCGTGGATGGAGTCTGCAACTGTCATCGCGTCCGAACCCACGGGTCACCGGGAGAGATGTACGTGGACTTGCACATCGGCGTGGACTCGGCCCTCTCCGTGGAAGAGGCTCACAAAGTGGGCGAAGAGGTTGAGGAAAAGATAAAGAGCAGCATCCCGGGCGTTCATGACGTCGTTGTGCATATGGAGCCCAAAGACTACTGCGAGCTAGAAAGCCGACAGGGCAAGGGATTGAATGAGGCATAGCATCACTATCTCCGTCTCCGAGGCAGGAACTCCGGCAGCGAGGACGTTTGCGTATAAGATCCTGGTGGAGGGAGAGGCGGTGAGCGAGCGAACTCTCACTCTCGTCGAGTCACAGGAGGTGAGGGATATGGCGCGCCAGTACATCTCCCTCTTCCAAGAGAGCGGCAGGGCCAAGGCTCAGGAATACCTTCCCATCCTGGGAGAAGGAATCTTTCATATCTTCCTGGAGAAGGGCTGGCAGGAGTTCGGCTCGAAGTTCTCATCGGGAGCGGACCTGGTTGTTGCCTCATCGATCTCGGAGGTGCTGCAGCTACCCTGGGAGCAGCTCCGCCTGCCGGATAAGGTCGTCTTGGGCTTTGATGAGCGGTTTTGCATACTCCGCCATCCGCAGCCGGCCGACTGGCATCCTCCGACCAGGGGAGAGCTTCTGCCCGGCCCGCTGCGCGTGCTCTTCATGGCCTGCGAGCCCTCGGACTATGAGCAGGAAGAGCGCTGGATGCTCCAGGTCGCGGAGGGCCTGGACATGGTCCTGGAGATAGGCGAGGCCGGCACCTGGGAAGAGCTGAAGAGCCTGGCTCTGGCCTTTCGACCTCACCTGGTGCACCTGACAGGGCAGGGAAAGATGAAAGGGGGACAGGCTCGCTTTTCCTTGCCGGGGGAAGGAAGCAGACCGGACCTGCGAGCCGCAGAAGAGCTGGCAGCGGCCCTGGCCGGGGACGGAGTGCAGTGCGTCATCCTTGGCGGCTGCCAGAGAGAGACTTCTGCCTCACTGGATCTGCTCTGCCAGGGGCTGGTGGAGCATCTGCCTTCGGCTATCGGCTGGAATGCTTCGGCCGACTCCACCCGCGCCTTCTATCGCGCCCTGACCCAAGGCAAATCCCTATGCGAAGCACTGAGCCAGGCGCGTCAGGAGATGCAAAGGGCCTGCCAGGATGATCAAGGGGGGATATCTGCCCTGCCTGTCTTGTACGGGAGCGTCGATCAGCCGGGAATATTCGATCCCCAGAGAAGAGCGGAGGTTATCGCTTCCATCGACAGAGAGCAGCATCCCTTGCCGGGCATGACCGAGGGCCATGCGAAAGGCTTTGTGGAGCGAAGAATGGATCTGCAGCGCCTCAGTTCCGCCTTGCGGGAGGGAACGGCCCGCACTCTGATCATCACCGGCCCCGGAGGGGATGGGAAAGAGCGCTCTGGGAACGAGGCTTGCCATCAAACTATCATCTTTCGGCTATACTCTCTTGCCTGTCTACAGCTCTCCATATAATCCCATCACTGCAGCTCGCCTTATGGAGGCAGTCATCGGCCTTCTGAGCAGAACCGGGCAAGCCGAGGCGGCCCTGGAGCTGAGGAACCCCGCTCTGCCTCTGACTAGACGGCAAAAGAGCATGCTGGATGGGCTCAACCAGGGACGAATCCTGCTCTTCCTGGATGGCCTGGAGCTGGACAGCAGCACGGGTCAAATAAAAGATCCTGAGCTGGGCCAAAATTTATCTTGAAATGCTGCAGGGTATGGATAGCAGCCGCGTTATCCTCACCTGTCGAGCTCTGCCTGTCTATGCCCCGACCCTGCCCTCCCGCGCCCGTGAGTGGCCGCTGGCTGGTCTTTCCGATGCGTCCTTCATAAAATTCCTGCTGGATGACGAGGCCATTGCCAAACGATATGGCAGAGGCGAGATCACTTACAGAAGACTCCAGGAGGCTCATTCCTCGGTGGCGGGAAATCCCGCCTGCCTGGCCCAATTGGCTCAGGTCTTGAGGATGGATGGAGAAATCGGCATCTGTGAGGAGGTCTTGGCAAAGCTTGCCGCCTCTTTAGATCCTCAATCTCTTCTGGCTCTCTGCAAAGCAGCGGTCTTTGGCGTGGCAGTGAGCCCTGCCGGTCTCGCGGCAGCGGCAGGATGGCCGGAGGAGAAGGCTCTCGACAAGGCCAGGGAGTGGCAGCGGACTTCCCTGGCCTATCAGGTGGGGAAGCTGTGGGCGGTGCCTTCCCCGATCCGCGCCTGGCTCCTGACCGCCCTCAGCCCGGAGCAGCGCCTTGCGGCCCAGAAGGCTGCAGCCGGCTTTCTGGAGGACTTGGCGGAGTCGGGGCGCTCTGCGGAGCTGGGGCTATCCCGGCTGGACTGTCTGCTCGAAGCACGAGGGCACTATCTGGCTGCCGAGGACCTGGAGGGTGCCCGCGCCGTGACGGGTCGCATCAGCGGCTATCTGGAGAGGCGCGGTTACTACTCGGAGCTGATAAGGCAAAACCAGGAGCTTCTGGACCGGGAGAAGCATGCTGAGCCCATGAGCTGGATCGCCCGGGCCTATCTGGGCCAGGGCGATTACGAAAGAGCGCAGGAATGGTACGAGCAGGCCCTAGCGGCCGGGCCAAATGCCGCAGCCTGTCACGGCCTGGGCACTTCTTACCTTCGCCAGGGCAAGCCAGATCTGGCGCGCGACAGCTTCCAAAAGGCGGCAGAGATCTGCCGTGCTGCAGGCGATCTGGCAGGGGAAGCCGCCGCCCTGCACGGCCTCGCCTCCCTCGACATGGAGCGAAAAGACGATGGGGCTGCCCTGGAGAAGCTGCAAAAGGTCGCAGCGATTCAGGAGCAGCTGGGCGACCTGGGAGGCACAGCCTCGACGCTTCAGGAGATGGCCATGCTGGATTTACGTGGGGGAGACAACGAGGCTGCTAGGCCTTTATTCATGAAGTCTCTGGAGATGCTGCAGCGCGTGGGCGATCGGACGGGCGAAGCCGCAGCACTTTACAGCCTGGCATCCATCGAGGCCCAAGTAGGGGACAAGGAGAAGGCCCGCGAGAGATTCCTGGATGCTCTGAAGATTTATCAGCAGCTAGGAGACAGGCCCGGGGAGGCGGGAGCCTTCTTCCAGCTGGGCGCACTGGCGGTCCAAAAAGAAAAAATCCAGGAGGGTCTGAGGCTGATGGCCCTCTCCGCCGTAATCTTGCGAAGCATTAAAAGCGACGAGGTCAGGAACGTCGAGCCGCTGGTGGAGCGCTTGGCTTCCCAGCTCCACTACAGCCAGGAGCAGTTCATGGCCATGGTGCAGGAGGTCTTTCAGAGCTACCGCAAGGACCGGGGATGGGAGTTGGCGGTGAAGGCTTTTGCGGAAAAGTGAGGAAATAGAGACAACTCAAATGGATTGCTCCCAGCCCTGCCCGAAATCAATGAGAGGTCTTGCCTCACCGACCTCAAAGGTCACCGCTGCATGCATCATCTTTGCCGCTGACTCGCCAACAAATTTTGCGGTTTGAGTTCTGATCATATCCAGCATCTCACCCGAAGTCGAAATGTCCTTCACCTTCAGATAAACCCTGACTCCCTTCCATTCCATGACCGTCTTTCCCGGCTCCATGATCATGAAAACTGCATGGGGATTCTCTTGAAGATTGGCGAGGGTGCGGTTCTTGGCCACTGCCATCACCACAGTCTCTTCATCGATCATATGAGGCGAGCCGAAGATGGCCGCATCGACCTTTCCGTCCTTGCTCGACGTACTGAGGGTGCCAAGCCTGGGCTGCTTGTTGAAATACTCCATCAATTTTGCTGACATATCGAGTCTCCTTTTTTCTTTTTTCAAACTTTGTCTTACTGATTTATCCTGTCCCCTAGATAGTATTATGCCACAGATATGTATGAAACCTTTTTCGAGATTACTTTGCCCAAAAGCACAGGTCCTTTACCCCTTAAGTTTTGATCCTGCTGGCAAAGTCTTTAAAGAGGATTCGCAATTTTACCATCTTGACCATGTCCCTTATCAAGTTCTTCAGCACCAACGGCCACCTGGAGCGCGTGGACTTCCGGCAGGCGCTCCTCGTGGGCCAGGCCCCGGACAAGGGGCTCTACATGCCCGAGCATATCCCCCAAATTCCCATGGAAGAGATCCAAAAATTTCCCAAGATGACCTATCCAGAGGTCGCCTACGAGGTGGTCAAGCCATACCTCGGAGATTTAGTTCCAGACACCGCCCTGCGAGCCATGCTGCAGGATGCCTACAACTACGAGGTTCCCGTAGAGCGGATCTACGACGGAAAATACATCCTGCGCCTGGATCGCGGACCCACCTGCTCCTTCAAGGACTTCGCCGCCCGGCTGATGGGCAGGCTGATGCAGTACTTCCTGAAGCAGGAGGGCAAGAGCCTCCTCATCCTCACCGCCACCTCCGGCGACACTGGATCAGCCGTGGCCCATGCCTTCTTTGGCCTGGATAACATAAAAGTAGTAGTATTATTCCCGGAGAAGGAGGTCACGGAAAGGCAGCGCCGCCAGATGACCACCTTAGGCGGAAACGTTTACCCCCTGGCCACCGCTGGCAAGTTCGACGACTGCCAGGCCCTGGTCAAGCAGGCTTTTGTCGATCCCGATCTGAGAGGTCTCAACCTCTCCTCGGCCAACTCCATCAACATCGGCAGATTGCTGCCCCAGGCAGTCTACTACTTCTTCGCCCACTCGCGCGCGGCGCCCAACGGGGAGGATGCGGTCTTCTCTGTGCCCAGCGGCAACTTTGGCGACCTCATGGGCGGCCTCATCGCTCTTAAGATGGGCCTTCCAGTGCATAGGTTCGTGGCAGCCACCAACGAGAACGACGAGTTCCCCAACTTCATGCGTACCGGCGTCTACCAGCCCATCAAGCCAAGCAAGAACTGCATCTCCAACGCCATGAACGTCGGCCATCCCAGCAACCTGGCCCGCCTCTTCAGCCTCTATGGAGGGCGGATGGACGAGACAGGCCTGGTGAGTAAGCCGCCGGACCGGCAGGCCATGCATAAGGACCTTTTCGCCGTCTCCGTATCCGACGAAGAGACCCGCCGGACCATCAAAGAGACCTATGAAAAGCATCGCGTCCTGCTGGAGCCCCACGGCGCAGTGGGCTGGGCGGGCCTGATGCGGTATCTGAAGGAGTGCGGTGACTGGAGCCCCTGCATCTCATTGGAGACCGCGGACCCTGCCAAGTTTCCTGAGGAGATCATCAGAGCCACGGGCATAGATCCGCCCTTGCCCGCGGCCATGGCCAGGCTGGACGAGCGGGAGGAGCACTTCCAGAGGATAGAGGGCGACTACGCTTCCCTGAAGGAGTACCTGGGGCGCTTTCTTTAGCCCTTCCTGAGGAGAGATCAAGATGCTGCTACGTGACGAGGGCATATTCTTTGACGACATCGGCAGCTATCCCCTGCCCAAAGGAGTTCGGCTGGAGAGCTTGTCTCGCGATCAGTACCTGCAGCTGGTGCGTGATGTCCTGGCCCAAAAAGTCGATGCAGGCGTGGAGGTTCCCACCTATCCGCAGTTTCGGGACATGATCCGCATGTTCATGGACCCCATAGAAGATCCGAGACTTGTGGAGAGCCCGTACCTGATAAAGAAGGAGAACGCAAGTATCCTGGAGCTTCAGGCGGTGCCGCCAGGCCAAAAGGCGCGCGTCTGCGTCACTGGCCCGCTGGAGCTATACATCTCCGCCTTCGGAGCCACGAACTACACCGACATCCTTTATCGGCTGGCGGAGAGCGTGGCCCGCTTCCTGGAAAATGCCAGAGACGAGAAAAAGATGACTGTGGCCTCTCTGGACGAGCCGTCCTTAGGCATCAGCTCCAATATCGTATTCTCGAGGGACGAGATGCTACAGGCCCTGGAGATAGCGAGCCTGCCCTGCCGGGGCATGGACTGCGAAGTGCATCTGCATTCACCTCTCTATGCCGAGCTTTGCGCCCTTGTTCCCGGCATCAGCATCGTAGGCATTGAGTCAGCGGCCCACCCAGATTACCTGAAGCTGATCGACAGAAAGCTCCTGGAGGAGACTGATACCTACCTTCGGGCTGGCATCGCTCGCACAGATATTCTATCCATGGCCGCTCGATTGAATGAACAAAAGGGCATCAATCTCTGGGATGACATGGCGAGGCTGGAGAAGGAGATCCTAGACCTGGAATCTCCCCTGGTCATGAAAAAGAGACTGTCAGCGGCCTTTTCCCAGTTTGGAGAACGGCTAAGAGCCACAGGCCCCGACTGCGGCCTGGGGTCCTGGCCGAGCCAGGATTTGGCGAGCAGGACCCTGGCAAATTGCGCCATGGCGCTTAGAGCCTTTCGCGAGGAGAAGGGGGTCTGATCATCGCAAAGAGGGCTGGCCCCGGCCATATTTTGTAAATATACAAAATGATGTATTATAAAAACAGATTCAAATACTTCACATAATTCAGCCCGTATTTTGACACATCAGTGCTTATGTATAAATATTTCATGAATTCAGTTTCTGATCTCAGTATATCTAATTAAGGATTACTATGATTACCATTATCTATAAATATTTTAAGAGCATTGGTAAGTACCATGAGACTGAGGGTAGTGAGCTCAAAGAAAGAGATAACCGATCTCAACAGGAACGAGCAGATAGTTCATCTGGCTTTCAGAGCGTCCAACATGGATGTGATGAGCCTGGTCCAGTCCTGTCCGCGCCTGCGGGCCGTGCAGATCCCACCGTCATACCACGAGACCATGTCCAAGGCTGCCCAGCAGTTCCTGGAGATCCAGGGAGTACAGCTCTTGAGGGGAGACGTCTGGGGCCACCGCAAGGATATCGATGAGTACTACACCATAGGCGATAAGATCGTCAACAGGATATCCGACCTCATGGCCGAGGGCAGCAGCATCGATGATACTGTGAAAAGGCTGCAGAGGGAGACCAAGCTCTCCGAAGACTTGATCAGATATATCCTGAAAGAGCAGGTGATGGCGTAGATCCAAAGGCGCCTGCCCCTCAGCCCTCTTATCCTCGTTGCCATCCGCCCTGGCATTATCTGCTCCTCTGCACCACCACTATTTTAAGGAATGAATGAAAACAGCACCGTCCATGGATCTCATGGCCAGGGTGCAGGGATTCATGACCTTGAAGAAGGAGCGGCTTAGCGAGGAGCTGGCTGAGAAGTACGGAGTCTCGGAAGACGAAGTGGCCGGGGTAGTAGACTCCTTTTTGAAGGATACCTATGGACCGGCCCTGAAGGCGGCAGGAGCCATCAGCGGCAAAGAGAATCCCGTGCTTCTCTTCATCGGCAGAAAAGAATGCGCCATCTGTCAGAGAAGCCAGCCCGACCTGGAGCGCTTCCTTGAAAACCACCGGGATCTGGAGCTGATAAAGCTGGACTATTCTCAGCCGGAGGGCCTGCTCTACCACATGATCCAGCAGCATGATAAAGGGATGCTGCCCTTGGTTGCCATGATCTTTAAAGGCCAAATACGCATGATCTTCACAGGAGAGTGCATCCACGCGACGGTTTATGAAAAATATTACAATGAGCTGCGATCAGAATGCAGCCAAAATATATATGCTCTCTGAGGTTACAGAAGTCTTGCGAGGGAGAATGTGACCTTAATCGTGCTCAACTTCAAGACGTATCGCGAATCGACGGGCGAAGAGGCTCTGAGACTGGCAAAGATCTGCGAGGATATATCCAAGGATTATTCTGTCCAGATGGTGGTTGTACCCCAAGTTGCGGATATCCATGCCATCTCCATGGCCGTGAAGATACCAGTCTATGCCCAGCATGTGGACGGCGTCGGATATGGCGGCTTCACAGGCCATGTGACCGCAGCCTCCCTGAAAGCCGCTGGCGCCAGCGGATCCCTGATCAACCACTCTGAACGCCGCCTCAAGCTGGCCGAGATCGAGGCCTCCATCCTAGCCTGTCGGTCCGTGGGGCTGAAGACCATTGTATGTGCCAATAATGTGGCCACGACGCGAGCTGCTGCCGCCCTGCAGCCCGACTTGGTGGCCGTGGAACCTCCGGAGCTGATCGGCAGCGGGATTCCTGTGTCCAAGGCCGACCCAGAGGTGGTGCGTGGGTCGGTGGCTGCTGTGAAGGATATTGCCCCTGGCGTAGGCGTGCTCTGCGGGGCAGGCATCACCCACGGCGAGGATCTGAGAGCGGCTCTGGAGCTGGGCTCCGAGGGCGTCTTGCTTGCTTCGGGGATCATCAAGGCCAAGAACCAGCGCAAGGCCCTGGAAGATCTGGTTGCCGGAGCTTGAAAAATGATCGCGGTGCACGTGCGGGTCTCAGGAAGAGTGCAGGGTGTTTTCTATCGCGCCTTCACCAAGGACAGGGCAGAGGGCCTTGGGATCAAGGGCTGGGTACGAAACCTTCCCGGCGGCGGCGTGGAGGCCGTGCTGGAAGGAGAAAGACAGAAGGTCGGAGAGCTGCTTAAATTCATGAAGTCCGGTCCATCCGGGTCCATGGTCCTGGGAATGGAGCTCTCGGAGCTGGAGTGCAGAGGCTACCAGGATTTCGAGATAAGGTATTAGTATTAATAAAATATTATTATAATTATCTTTAAGGATGTGATCTCTTGCTTACCGTCAACAGATACAAGTGCTGCTACTGCGGTGCCTGCGTCGGAGTCTGCCCGGCCGCGGCCCTGGAGCTGGTTGAGACCTGGCTGGAGGTCTCGGCTGATTGCAAGGAGTGCGGCATCTGCACCAAGATATGCCCGGTGGGCGCTCTGGAGGTCAGGGCATGAGCATGAAGTGCGACGTGGTGGTAGTGGGCGCGGGCCCGGGCGGATCGATGGCGGCCAAGACCGCCGCCGCCGCAGGCCTGAAGGTGGTCATGCTGGAGAAGCGCCAGGAGATCGGCGATCCGGTGCGGTGCGCTGAGGGGGTGGGCAAGAGAGTCTTCTGTCAGATGGTGAAGCCGGAGCCGGATTGGATAGCGGCTGAGGTGAAGGGCGCCAGGATCTATGCGCCGGACGGCTCGAGCATCGTCATGTCTGAGGACAAGGGCGGAAGTGAGGTGGGCTACGTCCTGGAGAGGAAGGTCTTCGACCGCGGCCTGGCCATGGAAGCGGCGCGAGCGGGCGCTAAGGTCATGGTCAAGACCAGAGCGCTTGGGCTGCATAAGAAGGACGGCGTGCCTTGTGGAGTCTCTGCGCTGCGCATAGGCGAGCCCCTGCAGATCGAGGCGCCCCTCATCATCGGCGCAGATGGAGTGGAGTCCAAGGTGGGGCGCTGGGCGGGCATCGACACCACCCTTCCGCTGAAGGACATCGAGACCTGCGCTCAGTTCCTGGTCTCCGACCCAAAGATCGACGACCAGTACACCGAGTTCTTCTTAGGAAACACCATCGCGCCGGCGGGGTACGCCTGGTCCTTCCCCAAGGGGGAGAAGCTGGCCAATGTGGGCCTGGGAATCCTGGGCTCCCGGTCCAAGCCCGGAGAAGCTACACGCCTGCTCTGCGCCTTCATGAAATCCCACTTCCCAAACGGCAAGGTGGTGGAGATGGTGGTGGGCGGCGACCCCTGCTCTGGCCCCATTGAGTCCACCACGGCGGACGGCGTCATGCTGGTGGGCGATGCGGCGCGCCAGACCGATCCTCTCACAGGCGGGGGCATCCTCAATGCTATGCAGGCCGGGATAATCGCGGGGGAGGTGGCGGCGAAGGCCCTGGCCGCGGGCGACCTGAGCAAGGCCGGGCTGAAGGAGTACGAGGACCGCTGGAGGGCGGATATCGGCAGGCACCTGGCTCGCAGCTACGAGTTCAAGGAGTTCTTCGTGAAGCTTTCGGACAAGGATCTGAACCAGCTCATCGGCTCCCTCAGCAAGGAGGATATCTCCAAGATGGATCTGCGCGGCATGTTGCGAGTGCTGTTCAAGCTGAACCCGAAGCTGCTCTGGGAGCTCCGGCATCTGGTGGTTTAGCATTCACTATTTTTTATTATAATATGATGATAAAACGAAGTATAACGAAAATTCTATTTAAGACCTCATTCAAGCGATAATAATCATAACAATCATTTTCCCAAGGTGAAATCGTGCTCCATGCCGACCGCGTTCACGGCGTGACGGCCGTTGATTCCGAGAAAAATCTGGTTGAGATCCTGACCATCACAAGTGGCCGCTCTGCATGGGCTTTGAGTTCGACGACATCCTCTATCTGAACAACGGCGAGCAGGGAGGACACCTCGGAGTACGCTTCCCTGAGGATCGACGAGGTGGACGGCCTCGTGGTCACGGCCCGCGAGGTGGGCCGGATCAAGCCCTGGGGATGGAGGCCTCAAAGGTCAGTGGATTCGCGCAGGACATGAGAGAAGCCGATGGAGCAGGAGCAATGCCCTCAAGCGCAAGGCAGAGCCGGATTGGCACCTGGCTTGCAAGCTGTGCGGGTTCAAGGAAGATTGAGGGCAGCGCCGGCTTCTCTTCTGACCTCCCTTTTGGCTTTCCTTAAGCGTCGCTCCTGGTTTTCTTTCCTTCGAGCACACAGGATCCGTCGGCCCTCTTGGGCAGCCTTTCCGGGTCAAAGCCGATTCTTATCCTCTCCTTATCCGCATCCATGGAGACCACGCCCATGTGGAAGATGTAGCGCAGGGTTCTGCGCCCGTCGGGGATCTGCAGCCTATGCTCCCGGCGCAGCAGGATGGCGCTGGCAGTCTGCAGGGCGGGACTGCTCTGCAAGAAAAGGAGGCCGGGCAGGTTGAGGCGATGGTGGCTCGTGGTGGGGTATCTTTCGCCAATCAATTCGCCCAGCTCTTCGCGACGAATCATCACCTCCAACTCGCCGCTCTTCACGGCAATCAGGCTCTCGTCGGCATGCACCTCGTCGATATGAGAATGCAGCGCAGAAAGGATGTAGCTGTTCCCTCGTCCTTTGTTTGCAGGAGGCAATAGCGCCTCCAGCTTCTTCATGAACGGCTTGAGAAGAGGGCTGGCGCCAACAAACAAAGCGCCTGGAAGATTGCGGACCTCGGTCTTAGTCAGCTCTATGAGATCCTTCTCGCTGATCTCGATGGATATCATATGGGAGCGATCTTCCTTTCTAAAGATATCTCTGTTGGGATATCGTCTTGAACAGCGACTACTATGATCACTAATCCATCGCCCTATAATCTGTCCCTCCGGAAATTGTCTCAAATATAAATTCCTAACAGCCGGCCTGTTGCCATATTATTCGTCTAAATGTGAATAATGATTGCATTTTAACTTATTATCTAAAGAGGATTTCGAAAAACTAATCAATCGAAATGTTTATATACTATTAATACTATATTATTTTGTGTATGAGTACACTCATAGATTTTGC
>Ga0315280_10003102_pt1 | contig 25926 bp, 24 predicted proteins | sample YL17G06_40_MG_FD_203697 | JGI IMG/M metagenome (GOLD analysis project Ga0315280, IMG submission 203697) | Sediment microbial communities from Yellowstone Lake, YNP, Wyoming, USA - YL17G06_40 | ecosystem: Environmental > Aquatic > Freshwater > Lake > Sediment | place: USA: Wyoming | collected...
CGGAGCACACATCGACTGCGGCAAACGGATAACAGACAGCCTCATCGGCAAGAACGTCGAGATCGTGGACTCCGCCAAGAACGTACCCAAAGGCCACAAACTGATATTAGGAGACCAATCAACAGTCACCCTCTAACCCAAAAGCACAGCTCTGAGGAATAGGAGGAGATCAAGGAGAGGCTAAGAAGACCTTGGAACGACCCCACAATCATACCCAAATCCATCAACGGCGGAACCGACGACCCAGAGTAGGCAAACCATGGGACTGGCTCGCCGCACCACATAAATAACCGTGAAAATGGATTCCAGAGGATACAAAAGTTTATTTAGATTCTTTTTCCATAGGCATCCGGGCGGCAGAGAATGGACGTAACGGTTACTGAGAGCCAATTGAACCTGGTGCTGGATAGATTGGACCTGGTCAGGCTCGAAATCTTAAGGCTTAGAGCGATGCTTCTCCCCGAAGACGAGCTGAGTGCAGAGGAGGCGAAGGAGCTTGAGGAGGCTCGAAAGGAGATAGCCGAAGGCTCCGGCGTAGCCCTTGAAGACCTGATTAAGGAACTAGGCTGACGCCAATTGTTCCAGGTCATCACCGCTCCGAGAGCTAGAAAGTCCATAAAGAAGCTGCCTGAGCATTACAGACGAAGGATCATCGAGCTGCTCTTAATCTTCCGTGAAAACCCTGTCCCCGCCGAATATTACGACATCGAGAAACTCAAAGGGCACACAGACACCTATAGAGCGAGAATTGGCGATATTCGCGTAATCTATGAAATTTTCTGGGACAGTAAAAGTGTTCACGTGTTACTTATTGAGCGAAGAGAAAGAGCCTACGCATAAACCCGTTTACGCCTCGTAGCCTAATTAATAAGACTGAAGCGCACGCGGGGAGGCCTGAGGGCCTCCTCGAGGCAAACCAGCTCATCCTCCAGGAGCTCCAACCATACAATCACGGGAAAGTCGAGGAGACCGCCACCCTAACCAACGACGTCGGAGTCGGCGAAGGCACAGTAATCCACAGCAGAACCACGATCCGCGGACCAGTCATAATAGGCGAGCACCGCGAGATAGGCCCAGACACCTACATAGGCCCATACACACGCATCGGAGACGGCTCCACCATCCAGAACACCGAGATCGAGAACAGCATAGTCATGCAAAGCGCCCGCATCGACTGCGGCAAACGGATAATAGACAGCTTGATCGGCAAGAACGTCGAGATCGTGGACTCCGCCCTATATCGGCGCGTGATCTTCTCCCCCCTGAGATTCACGCGTAAAGTAATTGCAACCATCAACCGCTCCACCGTCGAGATACAGACGCCCGAGATGCTCTTCCGATTAAATGAAGACGACGCCTTTAACGCCCTTCAGATCTTCGTCGCCGGTGTAGAGCTCTGCGCCATAATGCCTGGCAGTCGCATAGACTACTGCATCGGCCATGTGCAGTCCAAACATAAGACTGTAGTCAGCGGCCTCGAGGGAGATGGACTGGTCGACGGGCACGACAAAGGTCTGGCCGATGGCGGCCACCGCCTCCAAAGCGCTCTGCTCGTTCACAGCCTGCTTAATCTTCCTGTAGACCTCGTAGAGCACCATCGCCGAGGTGACTATCTCGGAGAGGGCCGCCTTATCGATGACCGCATCGTAGAGGTCAGCCTTAGGACCGTCGGTGAAGCGCTCAATCCACCCGTAGGAGTCGACTGAGATCAATGTCTATCATGCTCGTCCCTAAGGTCACTCGTATCGAGGCCCGGCACCATGCCCCTCGTAGCCTCTAGAGGCTTGATTGGAACATAATGAATTATGTTATGCTTCACGATGACGGCCATCCTGTCACCCGGCTTTATCCCCGCCTCCCTCCTCACCTTCTCAGGGATGATGACCTGGTACTTGCTGGAAACAGTGACTGATTCCATCGATCCTCTAACTGTAAAACAGTTATCCTATCGATATAAACGTGCCGAAACGCATGTTTAAGCCCTTACGCAGTGCTGGGTCAACGTTCATCCAGCGCAGCGTCTCCCCGGCGAAGAGGAGGATAACTGCGTCCCCCCCGGGTCCTCCAAGGACCCCCGCGGAGGACCCCAGGAGAAACCCAAATAGCTCAACAGACACCAGACAGGGCAGAACCGCGTGAAGCTCACAGCGGGCGCCCTCGCCGGAAGGGTCTCCGACAGAGTGAGGACGGAGCTGCTAGGCGACGCCGTCGAGGGGCGGACTTGAATCTGAGAACGCGTCGAACAATCGAGGAGAAAGCTCAACCCCACTGTCTAGGAGGCCGCCGGACGCCCCACGCGTCGATAATCCCTGATGTGCACGCCTAAACCCGCCTCACCCGCCCGCCGAAGCAGGTCATCATCGGCCGTCAACAGAGGAACACCCAGAGCCCGACAGGCGACCAGATACTGGGCATCGTAGAAGGACATCCTCCCCTCGATCGCCGTCCTCAACGCCGAGACACAGCCATCGAGACCCTGATCGAGCAGCTTGATACCGAGCCCCAGGAACGCCCCGAAGCCGTCCACCGCCTCCTCCTCACCGATCAACCCACGAACACACGCCTTCCTCAGAGCGCTGCCGACCTCGCTCACCACGATCGAGGGCGCCGACAGCTCTACCTCCCCCTCACGGAAGTCTGCGAGCACCGCCTCCACCTCACCCGAATACTCCTCCCTCAGCACGAAACGGGAGGCAACAGACGCGTCGAGGACGAAGCCCCTCAACGAGACTCCCTGTCCTCGCGGATCGCCTTGTTGATAAACCCCGCCGGGACACTCCGCCTACCGGCCCTGAGATCATCCAGTAGCTTTCCCGTAGCCCTCGCCCTCTCCTCTCGCTCCACCCTCCTCCTGATGGCATCGCGGAGGTAAGCCGACCAGTTCTCCTCGACCTCCTTCATCCGCCTCTTCAACTCCTCATCCACCTTGATCGTCACAGTCTCCAAATACATCCCACAAATACACCTTTTAGAGCTTTACATAAAAGCATTATCCCCAGTACATATCGAAAAGCCGTTCTCGAGACGATCCGGCTGAAGGTAGATCGGTACCCCCGACTCCCCGACGATGAGATGGGTTCCCGCCACGAACTTCCTCGACAGGATGGCCGGGAATATCTCCCTTCAGTGCGGGGGAGTCGCCTCGAAGGAGAACTAGAAGAGGCTGTACGGGCCGAGCCGCGTCGCCCCAGACGAGGACGGCTTCAGGAGGGCCCTCGCCGGCAGGATCTTCGACAGGGTGAGGACTGAGCTGCTGGGCGACGCCGTCAGCGGGGTAGACCCGGAAAAAGACTAGATGCAGCCAAATAGACAGGCGTAACCCGAAGTCGCAGACGCGCCCGCGACACGACTTCAATAATAACTAACCTAAAGGCCGCGACTGCGAAGCGAGAACACGACACCGGACCATTATCAATCTGCGCGGGCCCCAGCGGTGAACCCTAACACTATACCCTGTCACCAAAACAGATGGGCTAATATATTGACGTGAGATTATAAATGCTTATAAATGAATAAAATCCTATGACAATTAATATGCTGTCGAAGAAGATCGCGGCTCTGCTCGCCCTCCTTCAGGGCGACAAGAACCTGGCTGAATTGGCGGAAAACATCGGCTCCACCTATGTCAGAACCAGCCAGATCGCTAAAGAGCTGGAGAGAGACGGTTACCTGGTAAGAAGAAACGGTCGAGTTGAGATCGCAGCAACCGCGCACGCCGCCATGTTCAGAGTCGTGGCAAAGAGATACGACGCAACCAAGCTGCTGAGAGACTCCGGAGAAGACGTGGCCCAGGCGCTTCTTGACTCGGGAGACATCGAAGAGCTACGAAAACAGACCGGTCTCTCGTACCGAACCCTGCTGAGGACCCTCCAAAGGATGATGGAGTCCGGCGCCGTAGCTAAAACGGATGGGGCGTACAGGCTGACCGACGACGAGGATCTAAGGCTCTTCCTCAGGCTGTGGAGGAGCGAAAAGCGGAGACGCCTCGTGGAGCCGTACGCCGAGGTCGTCTACGCCTCAGCCGGCGTCATCCTGAAGAGGGTCCCCGCCGGAAAAAAAGCCACAGGCAGGAGGACGGCGTTCAGCGCCTTCGATCAATACGGCGTCCAACTCAACCCCGTCTACGACTACTACATCCAACCAGAGCGCAAACTTGGCGCGGAGGAGGTCCTAACACACGCCCTGGTCTTCTCCACCAGCCCAGTTGAGGCCACAGACTGCGCCGTCTTCTACGCCAAGAACAGGGACAGGATAGACCTCGGCAAGCTGAGATCCATGGCAAGAGGCTACGGCGTCGACGACGCAGCCATCGACCTCGAAAACTACGTGCAGGGCCTCACCACCTCGAAGCCGGAGCGTTTCCTCCCCTGGGACGAGTTCGCCCAGAAGGCGGAACTATACGGGATGACAAGCGAAGACCTGCTCCCCCCGGTCGCCAACCCCCGCTTCACGGAGGAGCTTTCGAGCAGGCTCGACACGAGCGTGGACATCTACATCATCGGAGGGGAGGCCATGAGGATACGTGGCCTGAAGAGGGCCACGAAGGACGTGGACATCATCGTCGAGGATCTGAAGGCGTACACGACCCTCAGAGAAGCTCTTCTCTCCCTCGGCTACCGCGACTTGGCCGAGGTGGAGGTGAACGAGGCCGACAGGAGGCTGAACCCATCGGCGATCCTCGTCAGGGAAGCCTCCCCGAGGATGGACATCTTCGTCAAGAGGATCGACAACGCGTTCACGCTCACCGACGCCATGAGGAGGCGAGCCTCACTCCAGAAGACCGGGCCGCTGAGGCTCCACATCATCAGCAACGAGGACCTGTTCCTCCTCAAGTCGATAACCGAGCGCGATGGAGACCTCTACGACACGGCCCAGCTGGCGAAGACCGGGGGATTCGACTGGGCCGTGGTGCTGGAGGAGCTCTACAACCAGGAGAAGGAGACGAAGAGGCACTACTGCATGGAGCTCCTAGACTGCGTCGAGGTCCTCGAGGGCAGGACGGGGATCAAGGCCCCAATTCTCCGAAAGCTGAGGAACCACGCCATCGACCACAGCATCTACGAGCTCGTAAAAGACGGGAGGGCGACAACGCTGAGCCAGATAAGGGGATACCTGGAGTACCCCGAGTACAGGATAGCAAACAGCGTGAATAGGCTCATCAAGCAGGGGATACTCGCCAAGAGAAACGGGCAGCTCAAAGCGGGAAACGGCTGTACGGGCCGAGCCGCGTCGCCCCCGACGAGGAGGGCTTCAGGAGGGTCCTCGCCGGCAGGGTCTTCGACAGGGTGAGAACGGAGCTGCTAGGCTATGCCGTCGAGGAGTCGACCCGAGCCTGACAAAGGCCAGAAAATGGATGAAGGAACCGTCTTGGAAGACCCTTTAAGGGACCGGACCCTTCTCAGCCGCCTCGACACGATTAGGGACATTAAGATGGAGGAGATTATCCGAGCCCTGTGATCGTGATAGACACATCGCCAACGACCTCATCGGAAGAAGATTCTACCTCTGGTTCGGGGAAGAAACTTTTCTATCCTTTTCCCTGTCTCCCTCTTCCTCCTCTTCCTCGACATTCCTTTGTCCACGCGGCCAATGAAAGTTGGTTACGGCCATATCATACTTGGCGAAGTCCCTCATCAGAATATCAAACGCCTCCTTCGGCGCCAGTTGTGCGGCGAGCCTGATGATCTTGACTAGGCTCAGGTTGGATGGACGGATGCTGCCGTCGGCCCACCTCTCGACGGTCCGCGCCGTCACCCCCGCGTAGGCCGCGAGAGCGGTCTTCGACGTCGGGGCCCGGAACACAATGTCGGGTTGAGCCACGACCACCTCACCCTCCTTCCCGAGGTAGAGCTCCGCGAGCTCCCTGCGGGCGCGCCCGCTCACGAACTCAGCTAGTTCCTCTTGCGCCTCATCCTCACCCAACCTCGTACTCACTCCCAATCCACGCTCCTCTCGCCGTCCTCAATCCTACATCTAGACTCGGGCAAGTCGCACTACCATCAAGCCATCCGCCTCAAAGAACTATCAAAGACTCGTAACCATACACCCACAAAAATGAAGACACATCAAACACGCCACGAACGGATCTTTACGCCAGCGCTTAACCCATCTGAGGGCATGTCCAGGAAGACGATGGGACGCAGCCGTCATTCCACAGTCTACACTGTGCGACCAACTAGACATCGCTCATCCGACATCCAAGCGACGTCGCGAGGTCGATGTGACGCGTTCATTACGTCGTTGAGACGACGGGCCGATACGAAAGAAGAATACATACCGATCACGGCACCATTACATCGATCCTGATGGGGGAACGGATGCGACGCGCCTCCGTCGGCTCAGTCACCGGGTGCATCACTCACCCCTCCTCTACAAGACGTTCTCTTCCACGATTAAACTCACGCTTCCTACACCAGCAACAGTAAATCGAAGAAGGAGAAGAGATGAAGAGAGTCGTAGAGGTTGATGAGAGGGATCAGAAGAACCCCCCCACATATCTCTGTGTGGTGGTGCTGGTGGTGGTGCTGGTGGTGGTGCTGGTGGTGGTGCTGGTGGTGGTGATGGTGATGATGAATTGAGAGACAAGTGGACCTACGAACCTATGAACTGATGGACCGGCGAATCGGTGGAGGGATGATGACCGCGATAATGGTGGCGTAGGAAGAAACCTCGGAGACCCTCGGCACTCCCCGCCATTCCATGTAACCGCGACGTGGCCGCGTCAGCTCCGCTATAGGAAACGGAGGCGACACAGCCGTGTCGGCTCCCGCCCACATCCGTTCCTCTCCCCTCATCGACGTCACAATCATGCACGAACCGGGAGGAGCCTAACAGAATCAACATCTCGACAGTCAGCAAAGCCACGAAGCTAGGATGGCACAGCGGAGCCCCATCCACGCGACACCGGTGTAGGCGACCACCGCCGCCACCGTCATAGACACGGCTGTGGCGACGACGACAATGGCGGCGGCAGCGGTGGCTTCTTTGTAAACCTCGTCGCAGCGAAAAAACCTTGGCGGAGGATCACGCGACATTTCATCGTCGCTCGGCGCGCCACGATGTGGAGGGCTTTGGATCAGATGCCTCCAGCTTCCAGGTGCGCTGCTCGTCCTCGAAGCCGTCCTCCGAGTAGCCCGGCTTACCGTACCTGCCCTGCACCCAGGCGAGCCTCGAGAAGAAGTCCTCGGACGCCGCCTCACGGTGGAGGCTCCTCACCGACTCAGCTGAGCCGCCTGAAGTCGCCGGGCACCTCCAGGACCACCTCACGGTTCAGCAGATCCCGTTCTAAGCCGAGCCAGGTCACCGCCTCCCCTCGCTCGGGCCCGGAGAACTCGTAGACCAGCCGCCCGTGCCCGTCTAGCCTGAACACTTCGTGGAAGAGGCATCCAGCTCTCTCACCAACCTTTCCGCCGTGGATCACCAAGGGGCCCTGCCCAACCCCAATGTAAAGGCTGAACGCCTCCACAAGATCCGGCCGTCCCCTCAGGTCCTCGAAGACCTCCAGGATCTCAGCCCCGAGCCTCTCCTTCTCGTCCCCGAGCAACTCCTCCCTCTCCCGCCGCTCCTCCTCTCCAGCCTCAAACACAATCTTTCTCCTCAGCCGAGCCCACGCAAGCGCCCGGCGCGAGGCCCAGTCACCCTCCAACCCCAAAACCCTCCTCCCGGACCCTATCCCTAAGATGCCCCATTTTTCTAGACCCAGGAGCCTCTGAATATGTCTTTAGTATCTCTTTAAGATCGATGAATTAGTCAACAACTTTTAAAAGTCGTAATTACATCCCTTATGAAGAGGGGGATGACCCGAAAAAGCCTAGCCGAGGAGTACTACGAGGAGCTGGACGATGTCGCAGAGGAGAAAGGCGCCGAGTGGATACTCCTCTACGACTTCAAGGGCCTCAAGCCGAACACCAAGTTCTGGACCAACCTGAAGCGTCTAACCGCCTTCGGCGGGGAATCAGCCCTCATACAGTACAGCGTCTTCCACACCGACAAAAAGAGGGTCGCAGCGGCCGCCAAGAAACTCGCCGAACACTACGGGGCCACGACGGAGGTCTTCAAAGGCCAGAGAACAGAACTCTAAAGGAGCGTAATTACACACCATAAGGCGACAGCCACCAAAAACCCATAAAGGCTGCCTCGGCCTCTCACAGGCAACATGAGGAGAGGACAAGAGGGTGAGACCGCATCACCTATGAGATGGAATTTTTTCCCAGATAACAACTGGCTTGTTATAACGCTCCGCGAAAAAAGGTAGGTGGGTACCCTTGCTCTGGCCCGGAAAACATCCGAGGCACCATACAGGCCCGGAGTAACAACGCGCCCCCTCACGAAACGTAGGAAGAACATCACCCGTTCAAGACAGCCTACGCGATGTGTGAAAAAAGGTAGGGGGGTACCTTGCCCTAGCATTAAAATCAGCCAGAGAAAAAACCGCATACGGCGTCGAGGGCTCAGGACCGCTGAGGATAGTATGGGCGCGGGTCAGGCAACGCAGCCGTAAGGTCGTCATCACACACGCGAATCACCCCCAGCAAACAATCTAAGAAATTCTTAAATCCCCGGGCTACTACCCAACACGTGGTGACACCGATGGCAGAAGCCTACGTCTGTAAGGTCACATCAGTCGGCCAGGTAACCCTGCCCAAAGAGGTGAGAGAGGAGCTCGGCGTCGGCGAAGACGACTACGTCATCATAGAGAAGATCGGGGAAACTTACTTCATTAAGAAGCTCCACGGGGAGAAGCGCCTCCTCGCAATAGTCAGGGAGAAGGTGAAGAAGAGCGGGATAACCCGTGAACGCCTCCAGGAGATCGTCGAGGAGGAGACTCAGGCTGCCTGGGAGAAAACCCATAAAAGCCTTCGTTGACGCCAACACCGTCGTCAGCGGCCTGCTCTTCGAGGGCAACGAGGCCACCCTCCTCGAGCTGGGTCGAATAGGCGCCGTCCGACTGGTAACCAACAATGTCTTAACCGAGGTCCAGGCGGTTCTCAGAAGAATCGAGTTCTCTCTGACCGACGAGGAGTTCACGGGCCTTATCAGATACCTGCATGAATGCCTCACGGTGACCGAAGACCCGGAGAACGACGAGGTCCTCTCCAACTCCGGCCTCCTCAGGGACAAGAAGGACATACCGGTAGCCCTGGGAGCGATGGACTCCGGATCCGACTACCTCGTCACAGGCGACAAGGAACTATCTGAGAAGCTGGACACCCTGTCCATAACAACGTCGAGCCTGATTCAACTCATCCTAGGCGACCAATCGCCTACGGCGCCGAGAAGGCGCACACCTAGAATAAAACGAAAGTAAGTGCCCTGACTGTTTCGCCGTCCAGGTGATCAGCTTGAGAAACGTCTGACCCAAGGCGTCACCTCAACGATTCCCCTAAGATACCTATGTGGTCAAAGCCTACAGGTAGGGGGTCTCATAGAATGGTCATGGAAACGGTCCTTCAGCTAAAAGAACTGAGAAACAAGACGCGTTACGACATGAAATGAAGAAAAAACGCTACTCATTCGGCACAGGAACGACGTTCATCCTCCACCAAGTAAATCGACTCGATCGCCAGTGCTGTAAACACATTTTTTTTTACAATAGCCCCTAAAAACCGACCACCGTCGTTCGTAAAACATAAACTAAATGTTTATAATACACGAACATATTGTTCACAATACATGAACATAGCCCTGTTGTTCTCAACTAAAGAGAGGCTGAAGATCCTAAGAAAAGTGATATACGAGACCGAACCCCTCACCGTGAGCAAGGTCGCAAAACAAGTCGGACTCAGCAAAGCACTAGTATCAACCTATTTTAAACATCTTCTCGACGAAGGCGTCCTATGGAGAAAGAAAAACGAGTATCGGATTCAAAGCAGCACGCCGACAAAGACCATAAGGATCCTGCTGAACCTGAGCATCTTCGATACCGACTTCTTCAGTAAACACCCGTTCATCAAGGGCGTGGGGCTCTACGGCAGCAGCGTAAAGGGCACCAACACCGAGCGCTCAGACATAGACCTATGGATCGTCACGGAAGATGTGGATCAGGAGACCCTGGCGTCCCTCACGGGCGACCTGATAAAAATGTTCGGGGACATAAGGCCGCTGTACCTGACAAGAGAAAAGCTTGAACTGTTGAAAAAAACGGACGCCGCTTTCTACCATTCACTGGTCTTCGGCTCAGTAACCATACATGGTGACGATATTGAAGCGTTTTAACTTAGACGACTGCATGAGAGAAGGCTTACTGAGAAAGGTTCCGCCGTCCCCCCAGAGGGCTGAAGGCAGCCTTAAAGCCGCGTACAGATGGCTGGAGGACGCGCAGAGAAGCCTAGACGCAAAAGCCTACAGCCCCTCAGTGTTGTCCTCTTATCTGGCGATGTTCCACTCGTCGAGGGCCATCCTCTACCTGGATGGTTACAGGGAGAAGAGCCACTACTGCATCGCTAGGTACTTGGAAAAGTATGTCGCAGACGGTCGACTCGAAACCAAATGGGTGGAGCTCCTCGACCATCAGAGAGAGCTTAGACATGAAAGCCAGTACAGCTTCAGCTTCGTCGCCACAAAGACGGAGGCTGAGGCAACTTTGATGTCTGCCAGAACATTCGTGACGAGGATAGCTTCCTTGAAAGAATCCATACAGCAGCCACAAAGGTAGATCAAACAGACACAGCGAAATGAATCAGAATTGCCGTCTAATCTAAATATAGAAACATGGGCTCGCCGCGAAGAAAAACATCGTTCTCTTATAGAACACCGATGGACTCACGCCGATAACATGAAGGGGAACGCGCGGAGATGGCATGAAGTGTTAAACCGATTTTTTTCGCCGGACAACAAATGGCCCGTTACGACATTACCGTGAAAAAACGTAGGGGGGGTATAGATTTTAGGATGAAAAAAACGCCTATAATCAGGCAGCCATACACGGAAGGCGAAACGGGGAACGGGGGCGATGACCCGACGAAGACACATAACTCGTCTTCTCGAAGTCCCCTAAACGTCTTCACCGGCGACCGATTCCTGAACCTGGAGACCCGTAGAGGCGTCCTAAACCGGCCTTCACCCCAAAAATCCAAATCCCATGACCACCACCCCTAAACCATGAAGCTCAACGCCGCCGTCATAGGCTGCGGCTCATGGGGCAGAAACCATGCAAGGGTCTACAGGGAACTGCCAAACATCGACCTGGTCGCGGTCGCCGACACCGCCCCCGCCACGGTCCACGAGATCGCCGAAAAATACCGAGCCAAACCCTACACGGATCCGGATGAACTCCTCGAAGACCCGGAGGTCCAGCTCGTCTCGATCTGCACCCCCACCGTCACCCACGCCGACATCGCCCTCGCCGCCATCAAACGGGGCAAACACGTCCTCGTCGAGAAGCCGATGACCGACACCGTCGGGGAGGCCGAGGCCCTCATAAGGGCGGCCCGGAGACAGGGCGTCCACCTGACCGTCGGCTTCGTGGAACGCTTCAACCCCGCCGTCCAGGAAGCCTATAGGATGATCGCCGAGGGGGAGATCGGCGACGTCATCCTCGCCCACACCCGCAGGGTCAGCCAGCGCCCCCTCCGCATCGGGGACGTCGGCGTCGTCAAGGACCTCGCCATCCACGACATCGACATCGCCTCCGCCCTCTTCAAGGACGAGCCCCAAACCGTCTACTCGACCGCAGGCAGCATCGCCCACCAGTTCGAGGACTACGCCAACATCAACATCGGCTACGCCGGGAACCGAACAGCCTTCATAGAGGCCAACTGGCTCACCCCCAAGAAGGTCAGACAGCTCAACGTCACGGGCACCAAGGGCATAATGACGGTCGACTACATCACCCAGCAGCTCACCATTGAGAACGAACGGCAGCTAACCCAGCCCAACATACCCTACCGGGAACCCCTGTACATGGAACTCAGATCCTTCGCCGACTCGGTAATCGGCGACACGCCGCCATCCGTCACGGGCGAGGACGGGCTTAAAGCCCTCCGGATATGCGAAGCCGCCCTGAAGTCGAGCAGAACAGGCAAGCAGGTCAGACTCCACTAGAACCCCACGTAAAAGGGGGCATCATCTAATAGACGGAAAAACGCCCTAGTTGAGCAGGAAAACCGATCAGGCAACAGTAGACCCCCCTGCCCCACCACAAAGGACACAGCCACCAACAGCCCCCCCAGAACCAGACACAGGGAGAGGGTTTAAACGCCGGCGAAGAGGCAATGTAGCCTAACGTCAGTGACCCCCTTGAGCGAGGCGAGTGAGACGGGGAAATCGGAGAAACGAGTTGTCACAACCCTCACCGCCTCGCATGTCGCCCAGCACCTCTTCGCGGGCTCATCGATCCTCTACCCGAGCATGAAGGATGACCTCGGCCTCAGCTACACTCAGATCGGCCTCATGGTCGGCGTCGTCAACGTCCTCGGCGGCTTCATCCAGATAATCTACAGCATCGCCGGCAGGAAGGTCTCGAGACGCATCCTGCTGACCGGCTCAAACCTCTTCATGTCCATCGGATGCCTCCTAACGGGGATCGCCGACAAGTTTGAGGCGGTCATCACGGGCAACGCGATCGCCGGCGTCGGCCAAGCAGGCACCCACCCCGTAAGCAGCTCGATCCTCGGCAGCGAGTACCAGAGGAAGGGCATAGGCTCCGCCCTCTCCATCTTCTATGGCCTAGGCTACGTCGGCAACATCATAAGCCCAATACTCCTCTCATCCATCGCCGTCGCGGCAGGCTGGAGGTCCGCATACCACCTCCTCGCCTTCCTCTTCCTCCTCGCCGGCGTACTCGTCTTCATCGGCCTGCGGGGCGAGCCAGCCGGCGAGAAGGCGATCTCCAAGGGATCCGGGAGGCGGCTCATCGACGACGTTAAATCCGCCCTAAAGGTCGAGGGCGCCGTGCCGATACTCGTGGCCCAGGCCTTCATCTCAGGCGGCTCAGGGATGGGGGTCATGACCACCTGGGTCCCGGTCTACCTCCGAGACGCCTCGAAGGGCCTCGCCCTCAGCGTCTTCGACGCGGGCGTCGTGAGCTCCGTCGCAACCATCGGCGGCGTACTCGGAACCATCTACCTCGGCAGACTCGCCGACCGGAGGGGCTACCTGAAGACCGCTACATTGTCACTGGCGACAACGACAACCACAATATTCCTCCTCACCCTCTACCAGGGATTCAACCTCATCCTCGTCCCCCACCTCTTCGTCCTCTCCATGACGACCTTCAGCATGAGCTCTATCCTGCAGGCCCACCTCGCCAGCAGCGCCGGCCCAGGAGAACGCGACATACTCCTGGGACTATTCTTCACCTTCGGCTTCGGGGTCAGTTCCCTCTGGTCAACCCTCCTCGGAGCCTTAATAGACTCATACTCATTCAACGCGGTCTGGCTGACCATGGTAGGCGCCGGGGTGGCGGCTCTCCTCTGCCTCCTGTACGCCTCCAGAGAATCGTTCACAAAACAAAGCTTAGCCCCAGTCAATTAGTCGGTGGTACCCATCGACGCAAGCCACGAATCCATCAGCATCTTAACCAATAGAATCCGAGCCCACTTTTCATCGAAGCTAAACGTTTTAGGGCAGACAACGTTATAAGGACATGCAAGCTTGGCTAAGCTTTCACTCGTTTTCCTAGGACTCTACATCGCGGAGATACTACTCGTAGGCAGCTTCCTCGTCGAGTCGACCTACCTAAAGGACCGCTCAAAATATTCGTCGCGGGACTGGGTCGCTGTATGGGGTGGCGGCGGCAGGGAGTACGCCCGGAGCCTAACCTGCTCCGAAGGCTACCTCTACGTCACGGGCGACACGACGAGCTATGGCCCCGGAGAGGAGAACATGTTCCTCCTGAAGTACTCAGGCGACGGCCAGCTCATCTGGAACCGCACATGGGGCGGCGAAGGCTTCAGCATGGGAAGGGCCATGGTGGCCTCCGGAGGCGCCCTATATATATGCGGCATCAGATCCAACGGAAACGAATCCAGCATACTCCTCCTAAAATACGATGACGATGGCACGCTGATATGGAGCAGGGAGTGGAGGGGGAGAACAGACGCGATCGGGCGAGGCGTCGCCGTAGACTCCTCAGGCTCTATATATGTCACAGGCTACATGAGGGGCAACGAATCCGAAACCTGGTCGTTCTTGTTGAAGTACAAACCTGACGGCTCACTCAACTGGGCCAGAGAGCTTAATGAAAGTGACACGGAAACCGGCTGGGCCGTATCGGTGGATGACGGCGTCTATCTGAGCTGCACAACAGGAAGAACGGAGACCCAGAGCGTATCCCTAGGCGCCTTGCCTAGGACGAGGATGATGCTTAGGAAGTTTGACTTCGACGGCAACCCCCTTTGGACCAGGAGCTGGGGAACAGGGCTCGAGAACTTTGGGCTGGCCGTGGCCTCGTCAAAAGACAGAATTTTCCAGGCAGGCTTCGCCAGGTTAGTCAACGGCACGGCGAAGTTCGCCCTGCTGGAATATACTTCGGATGGGGACCTGATCCAAGCACATCTGTTCGGCGACTCATCCGAAAGCTACGCCTGGGGCGTCGTTGTCACAGGACCATACGTCTACGTTGCTGGGCATGAGATGAGTCCAAGTTTCATGGATGCGAAGGACGCATACGTCGCCAAGCTTGACGCCGAGGGTAACCTGATCTGGGCTCGTACGTGGGGGGGTTTCGGCGACGACATAGCCAGATCGGTCGCGGTGGATGGCGACCACGTCTATGTCACAGGGATAACCTACGGAGTCGGCGAGGGGGGCCAGGTATTTCTCCTAGCCTACACGTCGCCGAATCCCTCCCCAGAAACAGGACTTGTCATTAAATTATCTTCCCTAGGAGTAGGCATCGCCCTCCTCATGGTCGCGGCCTATGAAGGCATCAGGCGCATCACCATGGGGAAAGCCCCCTGATGAGAAGGGCGTTAAATAACTTTACAAATAGCCTGACCAACTTCATATCGAGCATCCGCTTCGGTGAGAGATGTCTTGAATCTAGTTGTTGTCGGCATGGGCTACGTCGGTATACCGGTAGCGGCCCTATTCGCGGATCAGCCCGGCTTCGGTGTTACCGGCATCCAGAGGCGATCGCCACGCTCCGCCTGGAAGATCGACTGCCTCAACGAGGGAAAATCCCCCATAGGGGGAGACGAGCCGGGCCTAGACGAGCTCATTTCGAGGGTCGTCAAGAAGGGAACGTTCAGGGTGACGGACGACACCGAAGCCTACAGGAACGTCGACGCGATCATCATCGCCGTCCAGACCCCCGTGGACCGGAACCATAAGCCGCTATACGATTCCCTCAGGCAGGTCTGCGATGAGATCGGCGTGAAGATGAGTAGGGGAGTGCTCATCAGCGTCGAGTCCACAGTAGCCCCTGGCACCACCGACAACGTCGTGAAACCGATCCTCGAGGATCGCTCAGGCCTCAGAGCCGGCGTGGGCTTCAACCTCGTCTCCAGCCCGGAGAGGGTCATGGTCGGTCGACTCATCCACAACCTCACGAAGCTGGACCGTGCGGTGGGCGGCGTAACCCCCGGATGCACAGGGCGAGGAATCGAGCTATACAGGCACATAGTCCAGGGAAACCTCCATCCAACAAACGCCATCACCGCGGAGGTAGCCAAGGTAACCGAGAACACCTACCGGGACGTCAACATCGCCTTCGCCAACGAGGTCGCCCAAATCTGCGAGTCCCTCGGGGTCGACGTCCACGAAGTGAGGAAACTAGTGAACAACCTGCCAAACGACCCCTCCTCGCCCCACGCCAACCCCTACAGAAACATGCACATCCCAGGCGCAGGCGTCGGAGGCCACTGCCTACCCAAGGACCCGTGGCTCCTAAAATACGGCGTGGACACCTACGGTGCCTTCAAGTTCAACCCCCGGATCATAGTCGAGAGCCGAAAGGTGAACGACGGGATGCCCCGGCACATGAGGGAGCTCACGGTGGAAGCCCTGGCGGAACGAGGAATGAGTCTCAGAGAGGCCCGGATCGCAGTACTTGGCCTCGCCTTCCTGGAGAACAGCGACGATCCGCGCAACACGCCGGCTGAGCCCCTCTACAACTCGTTGAAAGGGGAATGCGGGGAGCTCATCGTACACGACCCTTACATCAAGGATTACGAGGGGATCAGCCTCACGAACAACCTCGAGGAGGCTGTCAAGGGCAAGGACTGCCTCGTCCTAGTCACGCGCCACAGAGAATACCTCCGCCTGCGGCTCGACCGACTCAAGCGGCTGATGCGGACCCCAATAATAGTGGACGGCAGGAACGCCTTCAGCAGAGAGGAGTGCCTCAGGCGGGGCTTCACCTTCAGGGGGGTCGGAATCCCGAGGAAGAGCGGGAATATCTAAGCGATTCTGAGACTAAGACTCTGCTTGATGAGCTTAACAAATTCTTCGAGACGAAGATTGAGATCAAGAGGATCAGGAACGGCGAACATCAAACACTAGAGACTCTGATCAACGAGGAAGCCCTGCTCTTCGCCAAGTACCTTCGAGGCGAGGTCAAGGGCTGGGAGCCGAGAGTCTCAAACAAATAATAAATATGCTGCAAATCATTAAATGCGCACTTGGACTACTATCTCAAAATCAGATTTTTTTTAGAAAAGGATTCTTGTTCTAAATATGAGACACTTGGGGACAAGGAATCTTTTCGAGAAACCTCATAAACGCTGAAAAGGAACCACTAATCATGAGCGAAGAGGACGATACATACTCAACGATCTTCACCGCTCTCAAACACCCTATACGAAGGAAGATCCTCAGACGACTCCAATCATCACCTGCCACCTACACTGAGTTGCTTAACGAGCTGACGATAGAGAACGGGCTTCTAAACTACCACCTAGAAAGCGTTAAGGAACTCTTGACGAAGCAAGAGGACGGCAGATACGTCCTCAACGAGTTCGGGAGAGCAGGAGTCCAGCTTCTACGGAGAGTAGAAGAGCCAGCCGCCATTAACGCCATGGTATCAAGCTCACGTCAATCTCAGTTACTGAAGATGCTAAGCATCGCTGTGATTATTATCCTGTCGTTCAGCACCTGGTCCCTCTACTCTAGCAATCAGGTATTGAAGGCGGATATTGTTGACCAGAGGAATCAGATTGAGACACTTCAGTCGTATATTCAGACGCTAACAACAGGTGCGAACACCGAGACTTCGATCTTCAAGCTCACCCTAGATAAGCAGGAGTATCACGTCACAGATGGGATAATAGCGACGTACCTATTCGAAAATACGGGTGACTTCCCAATTACGTTTACACCTCCTGAACTCGTTGACATCAAGGGAGGCTACGTCGGATTGAACCCAGCCGGAGGTGAGGGTTGGATTGAGAAGATTAGCGCTCCGCGGACTTGGATGACGGATAACGTTACTGTTCCACCCCACTCGATCAAGGTGATAGATCACCTTGGATTTCAAACCGATCGAGTGGGATTATTCGAAATCGTCTGTAATGGATTCATTAAAAGGGTTATGATTCTCCCATAAACTCTGCGCGCGCGGCGCGTGCGCATCGCGAGTAATAACTCGCTCAAGTGTACTCATTGTCCAGAATAGTTCGAATGAGTCCTGTTTTTTAGCTGATTCTTGATAATGCTTCAGCATGGCCCATCTCTGGGTTTTATTCCGTGATGCACGAGCGTATGTTTGTTTGTTGACTGAGAGAGAGTGGTATATAGGAGAGTAGGGAAGTGGAGGGCGAAGCGTCGTTAGTTACGTGCGTCGATGGGTTTGGGTTTGGGGCTAAATTTTTAGACTCTGTCTCAGGGACTCTAACTCGTTCTCCCCAAAATCCATCAGCAGCTCGCCCTTCTTGAAGGTCCAGCGGGGGAAGAAGCGGAGGACATCCATGCCGAGGAGGCTGAAGACCATCTGCTGCGGCAGCGGCACGTAGCCGGAGCCCGGCGGGAGGAGGGGGAGCCGACTCAGCGGTATCTTGATGAGGGCCTTCTTGTTCTCAAGGATGCCGCCCACGACGGGAAGGTCGACCTCGACGTTCTGGAGGAGCTTCAGGGACACCGGGCCGTTGGCCGTCACTATCGTCTTCGTCACGGTGGGTAAGCTGGCGTGGTCTATGCCGAGCCTGACCACGTCGTCTGGCAGGAGGCACGTCTGTGAGGAACCCGTATCCACGAGGAAGGTTATGGGCTGGAAGTCGCGCCTCGGCGCGTACCTTATGAGGCCCTCAACCCGGGCCTGGTGGATACTATCCAGCTTCGCGACTAAGAGCACGGAAAGGTCCCCCTGTTTCTACTATATTTTCCTTCAACTAATCTATTAAATCCATATACGACGTCGAGGACGAATCATCGAATATTTGGAAATTTTAAAAAAATTGTTATAATGGCCCTCAAAAAGGTGTATTGTCGGGGAGGCGGAGCCTACTTTCGTTCATAGACTACTTCGCCGCCGACGATCGTCATCACGGCCTTCGCATCAATGATCCCCTTGGGATCGATCGCTAGGATGTTCCTGTCTAGGACCACCATGTCACCCAGCTTCCCCGGCTCAAGCGAGCCCTTCTCTTTCTCCACCCCCTCTAGGTAGGCGCCGTTGATTGTGTAAGCCTTTATCGCGTCCATGACCGAGATCGCCTCTTCTTCACAGAGAATCTTCCCTCCCATGGTCCTCCGCGTCACGCAGCCGTAGATGCCCGTTATCGCCCAGTTCTTGCCGAAGCCGTCGCTGTTCCCACCGGCCACTATGCCATGCTCGGCGAGGCTACGCATGGGGTAGTACCCCTTCATCCTCTCCTCGCCCAGGGCTTTGAGGTGGCTGTCGCCTATGGGGTAACAGAAGCCGATGGAGGCCGAGACGGCTACCCCCAGTTCTTTCATCCTCTTGAGCTGCTTCTCCTCGGCGTAGCCCACATGCTCTATCCTGTGCCTGTGGTCCTCCCAGGGCCGCTTCTTCAGCGCCTCCTCCACCGCGTCGAGCGCCATATCGATGGCCCTGTCCCCTATCGCGTGGATGCACACCCTCAGCTTCGCTTGGTGGCACCTGATGGTCTCCTCCGTCAACTCCTGCTGAGTCACCCTGACGATTCCCCTGTTACCCGGCTCATCCTCGTATGCTATATAAAGCGCCGCCGTCTTCGAGCCCATTGCGCCGTCGACGCCGAGCTTTACGCCGATGACTCGGAGCCTGTCCCCCCAGCTGAAGCCGGTGCGGAGCCCCTGCCTAGAAAGGTCGCTTGTGGCGTAGCCTTCGTACGGGGCCATGCCGTCGAGCATGAGGCCGATGCGCATGCGGAGCTTCCCCTGCCCTAACAGCTCTTGGTAGGCGGCTGCCTCGGGCGCCTTGATGTGGGCCTCGTGCACCGTCGTCAGCCCCCAGCTTAGTAGTTCCTCCTCCACAGCGGGCCAGTTCCGCACCATGGTCTCGACTGACTCTTCGGGACCCGGCGCTGGGATCTTGGAGCGGATCATGTTCATGGCCGCCAGCTCGTCGAGCCTACCCGTGGGCTCCCCATCCTCGCCCTTCTCTATCCTTCCGCCGGCCGGCTGCGGCGTGTCCCTGCCTATCCCGGCGATCTTCAGCGCAAAGCTGTTGGCCACGCCGTTGTGGCCTCCGGCTCGTCCAAGATAGATCGGGTTATCAAGCGACGCCTCATCTAGGTCCCATCGCGTGGGGAAGCGCCTCTCCTCGAGCTTGGACTCATCGAACCAGTTGCCTACGACCCAACTCCCTGCAGGCTTATCCGCCGCCTTGGCTTTTAGAGCCTTGACGATATTCCTGATCGTCTTCATGGGGGGTGAGCCACATTCCACCCAGTCGGCCTGTAGCCCCTTCCTGATGCAGTGCTCGTGGCTGTCGATGAAGCCCGGAAGCACGAGCTTGCCATCGAGGTTGAGAACCCTCGTCCTTCTCCCCTTAAGTCGCATGACCTCCGAGGCCAGTCCCACCTTAAGGATCCTGCCGTCCCTGACCGCCACGGCCTCCGCGACGGTGTCGTTGGGATCAGCAGTGTACACCTTGCAGTTGGTGACGATGAGGTCGGCGCAGAGTTCTTCCACAAGGTTGATTCCCGACAAAGAAACGCCAATTGAATGTTAGCTACGTTTTATAAATTTTAATTGCCCGCGCTTCTCGTATTCTCAGAAAAACTTTTGCGATTCTCCTCGATTTTATCACTCAGAGTGATTTTGTACCCGTTTTTCATGGTCTTTTCCTCGTTGTATGCCTTCAGATATCCGAGTAAATATAGGCGTGCTTTCTTAGTTTCTACTTAGATCCCGGAAAAATCTGCGAAATGTGTTCTTTTATCAGTGAATAGTAGAGGGAAGTTTTAGGTGGTCGCCCGCGCTCTGAACGGTGTTTACAGTAAAACCAGCAGAGGGATCTAATTCAACTTCTGCATACTCACGATTTCAGCGTAATTCCTTAAGCTGTATTTAAAACCTAGATATGTGACTGAATACGTTTTCCCGACTTCAAAGTCGTAAAGCCCATTAAACGACCATCCGCCCCCATCACTGAATGTAACTCTCGTGCAGTTGATCCAATTAAGCCTGAATTGCTCCGACGCCGCGACAGTGAAGACCATGGTCTGGGGTTCATCGCGTTCTCTAGCGTAGATTGAAAATCCCAGTATCGTGAAGACGAATACACAGCTTAGTAGCAAGGCGGTTACTTCAAGTCGATTAGTCTTTTTTTCCATGCGTCGAACCTCGATCCGATGGGCTTGTTTTCGCTGAGGTCTAACCTTTACTAATGCACCCAGAAATTATTTAAACGTATTCGACTCGCTACCTAAGGCCACGTGGATCGATTTCAAGTCTCATAGGTCGTATATCTTTGCGAAGATCGTGAAGCCCCTGTAACCCTTTGGAAAATCAACAATGGATTGCGGGAAAAACAAGGCTTTGATGATATTGCTGGGAGATGGTCTCCTATTCCAGATCTCAGTGAACTCGTCGTGATCTTCCTGGTCGCATCCCGGGGTGCAATGAGCTTCAACCTCCAAATGCCTCTTAAAAACCACATTGATTCACCGTGAATCAAGAAATGGGAAGCAACTCCTGAACATTAACGTCTCTAAAACTCACATTATTTTATAAAAATCGAGTTGTAGGAATTTTTCTATGGAAAAGGGTATTAAATCTCGTCGAAGGGCCATATGGGCCTTGGTATGTTACGGTAGCTGAACCACCCGAGGTTGGGGCTGGTGAGTCCTGGGGCGTCGACCTCGATGACCTTCTTGCTGAAGGGCTCGTAGGCCGCCCTGAAGTGGCCCCTGCTCTTCAGGACCAGGATCTTCTTGTCCCTTGGCTCTATGCCGTTCCTCCTATAGATCTCAGGATCGTTGGGGGCGTGGCTCTTCTCCGTGAGTATCACCTCGATGCCGTCGACGTCGATGACGGCGGTTCGTCCGACGTCCGCCGGCAACCCCACGGCGCCGGCCTTGTGGATGAATCTGCCGTCGGTTATTGTGCGGATCTTCCCGGTGACCTCGATGGGCTTACCGTGGAAGCTGTCCGTCTTGGCCCCTATCCTCATGGTCACAGCGCCCTTGACCCCCGCCCGTATTGCCTTCTCCACGGCCTCCGGGTCCTTGATGCATGCGATGCCCACGTCCTTGGCTCCCCTCCTGATGAGCTCCCTCAGTATCTCTGTGCCGTCTCCCGGCGCCCCGCCTCCGGGGTTGTCAGCCACGTCCGCGAGGATTATCGGGCCCTCCGGGGCCTTGATGGCCTCATCCACGGCCTCCTTTATCGGCGTGAGGGGCTTGAGGAACTCCCTTCGCCTGCCCCACATCTTCTCGCCGAGCTCGTCGCAGAGCCTCTGGGCGAGGGCCGGGTCGTCGTCGGTTACTGCTACCACGGCGCTCCCGACCCTTTCCACGTCGGCGTAGGGGAAGGCTGGGAAGATGCAGACGTTCAACACCCCCGGCTGCCTCTCCATCTTGAAGGCTATTTCGAGGAGCTTGACCATGGGCCCCTCAGTCGTGCGCTGGTTTATGGTCGGCGGGAGCATCCGCAGCTTCTTGAAGGCGACGACAGGCTTCACCTCACCCTTCATGGCCCTCACCATCGCCTCGGCGGCCTCCACACCCCTTTCATACATGTCGACGTGCGGGTTGGTGTCGTAGCCGTAGATGGCGTCGCAGTTCTTCACCATCAGCTCAGATATTAGGCCGTGGAGGTCCAGGGTGACGATGATAGGCGTCTTCGGGCCCACCTCTTTCCTGACCTCCCTGAGCAGTGTCCCCTCAGCCTCGGGGACGTCCTCCGCCACCATCGCCCCGTGGAGGGCGAGGAGAACTCCATCCACACTGCCCGCCTCACGGATGCCCCGCGTGATCGTGTCCACGAACACCCAGTAGTCGCTGTTTCTTATCGGCCCAGATGGCGTGGCAGACCCCCCGATCGTCGAGATCACGCCGACGCCGTGTTTCTCTAGGACGTCGAGGAAACCGCCCACCCCGGACTTCGTCCCCCTGTGGATATTGATCAGTCCTCCCCGTAGAGGGGGTCATAGTCGGCGAGCGTCGTCCCCACCGTGCTGAAGGTGTTCGTCTCGTGCATCATCATGCCGATGACGACTCTGAAAGCAGTCATGATCCCATATGGATCGAAGGTCAATAAAAAACTGATTTTCAGCAGACTTTGGGCGACGATCCCCCTCTAATTATGGGCCCATGAGGAAGAGATATTATTGGTGGAAATCCTTTAAAATAAGGAGAGGGGTCCTCGTTTTTTTTACCAGGCCTCGCGCAGGAGGCGAAGGGCGTTTCCACCGATTATCTTCGAGATCTCCTTGTCGGAGTAGCCGTGCTTCACCATCCAGCGTGCGACGTTCTGGAGGCACTCCGAGGGGTTCTCCATCCCCCTCACGTACTTCAGTCTCTTCAGCGCCTCGATGTTCATGTCTATGCCGAGGTACTGGTTCGGCGACGCCTTACGGTCAGGTCTGCTGTAGTGGCCTAGGCCCATCTTCTTGGAGTTCTCGAGGTTGTGCAGATACATGCCCACGTGATCGGAGTAGCTGGTGTCTGGGCCGCATCCCACGTAGTCGATGCCCACAAGGTCGATGCAGTACTCTATGTGCTCCATGTAGGACTCTATGCTGTGCAGCGGGTGCTTCTCGGTGACGGTGAGGTTGGGCGCCGCCTCTATCCCCATCACCCCGCCCCTCTCGGCCAGAGCCTGGATCACCTCGTCCGGGAACATCCTCGTCGTGGGCGTCAGCGCCCGGACACCGCTGTGGGAGATGACTATGGGCCTCTTGCTGAGGGCGATGGCGTCCATCGCCGTCTGGTCACTCACGTGGCTCACGTCCACGAGCATCCCCAGCTTGTTCATCCTGACGACGGCGTCGTATCCGAAGTCGGTCAGCCCCCCGTCCCTGATCTCCTTGAGCCCGGTGCCGAGCATGTTCGACTCGCTGTAGTTCACACCCATGCTCCTCACGCCGAGGCCGTAGAGTACGTCAAGCCTGTCCACCTCGTTCTCTATGCACGAGGAGGACTCTATGACGCCCACCCAGGCCAGCTTCCCCGTCCTGTGGGCCTCTAGAATATCCTCGACCTTCCTGCAGTGGACGACGAAGTCCTGCTTCGCCATGTCGCAGAGCTTCATGCCGAGGTCGTGGACGGTGCTCATCCAGTCCCAGCCATGCTTCGTGTTGATGAAGTTGGAGCCATCCATCATGTTGTCGAAGACGCAGTCGAGCCCAGACTTGCTGAGGGCCTCGTAGGCGAGGGGCTCCCTCCCCTCCCTACTAAACTCCTCGCGGAGGCTAGTGTCCTCGGGCCGCGCGCTCGGGTGCTCGTGGAGGCTGATCACGATGTTCTTCTCCATGATCCCTTCGAACCGATCCTCCTCACCCCTGGACAATGGGACCCACTCGGTCCACTCAGGGACCATCTCCGCCCTGAGCTTGAACTCCACGCAGTCGATCCCGGGCTCGAGAAACTGGAAAGCCTTGTAACCGGAATATTTCTTGCTCCTACCCAAAACAACCCCCGTAAATAGATCCCATTTCAGGTTAAATACATCGCACCCTTCCAATCTGAGGATGGCAAAAGCATTTCACTCCAACGGGCAGATAACATGCATGGAATCTCCTAAACAGGTATGCGTCTACGGGTCGGGCTACCTCGGCTCCCAGATCGCCCTCCAGTGCGCCGCCAGCGGGGTCCCCGTGAACCTCTACGATGTCTCCAGAGACGCCCTGGAGCAATCAAAGAACTCGGTAAATGGGTACCTAGACCAGTGGATCCTTGAAGGGAAGATGAAAACCGAGGAGAAGGAAGCCATCCTGTCCAGGATGCTCTGGACCGACTCGGCTTCGCAGGCTGCCGCCTCTGCAGAGATCGTGATAGAGGCCGTCACGGAGCGCCTCGAAGTGAAACGTGAAGTCTTCAAGAATCTGGGCAGGCTGTGCGGTCCCCGTACCATACTGGCGACGAACAGCTCGTCCATAAGGGTCTCCAGGATCGAGGACGCGACGAACCGCCCCGACAGGGTCATCAACATGCACTTCTACGGCTTCCCATGGAGAAGCAGGATAGTCGAGCTCATGCGCGGAACGAAGACCAGCGACGAGACCCTGGGTAGGGTACGAGAGTTCTCCATGATGATCGGGCTGACGCCCCTTACCGTGCTCAAGGAGAGCACGGGCTTCATCTTCAACCGCGTCTGGAGGGCCGTGAAGAGGGAGTGCCTCCACCTCGTCGACGAGGGCGTGGCCACCCACGAGGACGTCGATAGAGCGTGGATCAGCCTCTATGGAACGAGCGCAGGCCCCTTCGGCATGATGGACCGGGTAGGGCTCGACGTCGTCAGAGACATAGAGATGACATACTACGAGGAGTCGGGCGACGCCGCGGATTACCCCCCAAGAACCCTCCTAGACAAGGTCGAGAGGGGGGAGCTGGGAGTGAAAACCGGTAAGGGCTTCTACGCCTACCCGAACCCGGTCTATGGGGACCCGTCATGGCTCCACCCGGAGCCTGGAATCAAGCGCCTAGGAACGCGGAGGTCTAACTCCAAGCAAAGATCTGTTCAAAGTTCCTGAGAAGAACTTAATTACATTCTGACCTGAGCAGATATCATGGATGAACTCGCCATCTTCGGCGGCAAACCTGTATCCGATAAAAAGATCCCTCTCGCGAAACCTGTCTTCTCCCAGAAAGACGCAGACGACATAGCCAGAGTCCTGAGGTCAGGCTACGTCCGAATGGGACCATACACTAAAGAGTTCGAGGAGAGATTTGCCGAGAGGGTGGGCGCAAGGTACGCCTATGCCGTATCGAGCGGCACCGCAGCCCTCCACGTCGCCTACCTGTCAACCCTGAAGCCGGGCGACGAGGTCATAGCTCCCGCCTTCACCTTCATCGCGACGGTGAGCACCGTCCTTTTCAGCAACGCCAGACCCGTCTTCGCGGACATCGACCCCGAGACGTACCTTATCGACCCGGAGGATGTTAAGGAGAAGATAACCGAGAAGACGAAGGCGATAGCCCCGGTGCACCTCTTCGGCAACTCATGCGACATGCACGCCCTCGCTGAGATAGCGGAGGACCATGGACTCAAAATAATAAGCGACTGCGCCCAGGCACACGGAACCGAATTCGATGGCAGGGACCTTGGATCATGGGACCACATCAACTGCTACAGCTTCTACCCGACCAAGACCATGACGACCGGGGAGGGGGGCATAGTCACGACGAATGACCCTGAGCTATACCGCTTGGGAACGCTGATCAGGAGCCACGGCGACGACGGAAAATACCATCACGTCATGCTCGGCCTCAACTACCGCATGACCGACATCATGGCCGTCATAGGCCTGAACCAGCTTGAAAGCCTGGAAGACTTCCTCGAGAAGAGGCGCCGCAACGGTGAGAGGCTCAGGAACGGCATAGAGAAGATAGACGGCGTCCAACCCCAGAAAGTCACCCCGAAGGCCAACCACAGCTACAG
>Ga0315280_10003103_pt1 | contig 25922 bp, 27 predicted proteins | sample YL17G06_40_MG_FD_203697 | JGI IMG/M metagenome (GOLD analysis project Ga0315280, IMG submission 203697) | Sediment microbial communities from Yellowstone Lake, YNP, Wyoming, USA - YL17G06_40 | ecosystem: Environmental > Aquatic > Freshwater > Lake > Sediment | place: USA: Wyoming | collected...
ACAAGGTAATTAAATTTTTTAACAAACACCTCGCGGAATTTGTACGACGAGGAAGGAGGCAGGATCTAGCCGGCTTGTTTATACATGGTATTAGGTATGGGCCGGTGCGATGAAGAGATTGTTAATATATAAATTAAGGAGAAGGGGATAGTTTGGGTTTAGGATAAAAATTTCGCATAAATATTGTGGGTTATGCTCATCTCAGAAATCGTATTCGTTCAACGGTCATTCGAAGAAATATCGAAGGAGCTCGTCCCTCGTCATCGGGTACTCTATCTTGCCGCCGTCCGGCCGTGGGAGCACGCCCTCGATGCCCAGGAGGCGGCACTTCAGGTCCAGTCCACCGCCGTAGCCGCCCAGGCTCCCGTCGGACCTCACGACCCGATGGCATGGGATGACCATCGAGATCGGGTTGTCGCCGACCGCGTTCCCCGCCGCGCGGGCCGCCTTCGGTTTGCCCACCTCCACGGCCAGTTTCCCGTAGGACGAGAGCTTCCCGTACGGTATCCTGTAGATGGCGCGCCACACGGCCTTCTGGAACTCCGTTCCCCTGAGGTCGAGCGGCATTTCGAAGGTGACCTTCCGCCCGTTGAAGTAATCGGCCATCATACGCCTCAACGTGCTGAACCTATCGCGATCGGCCACGATCCGCGCGTCGATCCTCCTTTTGATGGAATCGAGGAAAACGGACTCGGGTCGAGCGAAATCCAGCTGGAACATGCCGGCCTCGGTTGATGCGGCCCAGATCGTTCCCACGGGCGACTCGAATCCGGTGTAGTAGACGGTCTCCATATTTCGTTCCACTGCATCCTTTGGCATTAACATTCCGAGTAGGTTTAAAATCGTGTTGGCGTCCTCGTTTCGGATGAGAAAGGAACTGTTTGAGTTCAACGGCTTCACGACAAGCTTACGATCATGCTAAACATGCTCCTCGAGACGCCTGAGACCGTCGCAGAATGGTACGAGAACGCGGTTGACAGGTCAGAGCTTGATGATTTTGGTTAAAAAGCTCAAAAACTCGTTACCAAAGTTCATGGCAGAGATTCTCCGGCTAAGGGGGAGCGGATGTTACCTGAGGCTTAGGGAGTTAACATTAGGACTCATGCATCCGTCAAGGGCTGCCATCCTTCAACGGCGTCCACATGAACCTTCTATCCCAGTTTGCATGCTAACTTACGGCGTTAAAGTATTCGAAGGGCCTCACGGGAAGTTCGTCCAAGTCTCCCCACGAGAAAAATACTCTACTAGGTAAGCTCTTCCCTATCTTTGCGAGTTCGTTAACTTCACCAAATGTATTGTAGAACAAATGGATTTTCACCCTGCTGTCGAGGAATCCGCGTCGCCTGAAGGCCTCCTGATAGGGATGCCCCCTGGCAGTCATGTAGATAACAATGTTTACACCAGCGTCATCGAAGAAGTCAACGGCGTCTAAGATGAGGGCCTCGGCAGCGTCCATCCTCTCCGGGAGGGTTAGCAGATCCACGACGTATCCTATAGGATAACCATCTAAGTAACGATTGATGCAGAGCACGATGTACCCCAAGATTTCATCGCCCTCCTTCGCCAGCTTTACGGTAAAGTCTCCTCCACGCTTGTCGCAGAACCTCCAGTTGAGGTATTCCCTCCGCCTCTCCACTATGAAGTCGTAGTGCCGGGAGGCAGATTCCCAGAAAGCCTCTATATCGTCGTCGAATCTCTCGATAGCGAGTATGTTGATGCCTCGATTTGGCTTCTTTGCACTAAAGGCGTTCCGAACGTTGTTTACTGTCTTGGCCATTCTGTACCCGTAACTCATCAACAAGGAGTGTTTTACTGGTAGGACCTTGAGATGTTTGTTTATGTCCCTTATACGAACCATGTTAACCATGGTATGGGGGAAGCTCGGTCGACTCTTCATGTAACTCCTGATCAGAGTTGGATTTCCAGTGATGAAGTACGAGTGTTGAAACCCAACCTTACGATACTGTTCTCTGCACAGGTCCCTGATCTTCGTTGAGACGCCCACGCTCCGATAATCAGGATGGACTGCCAGGTCAGCCCCGATCTGTCCAAGGATGACCTTTTATAGAACCTTGAGTCTCACAGGGAGTACATGGAAACATCCTATCATCTTCTCATCAGCCACACCCACCCCTACCAGGAGTATTTTGAGCGGGTTTCCTAGATATTTCCATCTCCAGTGGTCAAGAGCGGAGCAGTCTAATTTAAGGTGTGGCCACCCATCGAAAACCATCTCGAGGAGTTTGACAATTTCTTTTTCATCACCATCTCTGAAAAAGCGAACAGAATATTTTTCCAATTCATCAAAGTATCGTTTTTAATGCTCTGTGGATTAAATTCTAGTGGTTTGAGCCTCCACGATTACATCATCGGCCTCCGCCTCAACGGTTGGCAAGAATGTTGTAGAGTGCAACCTTACCCACAAGCTCACGGGTGATGTTTTCCAGGCTCCTGGCTAGGCTGTGCTCACCGAACAGCCTCTTAAACGTCGAGTAAGCCGTCTCCACCGCCCACCTCCGCCCATAACCCACCAGCCTCGCCCATCCCTCGTGCCCCAGCTCCCTGCACAGCGCAACAGCCTCCCTCCGCAGGGGAGGCCCAGAGTCAAGCCTCGCGTTCCTCCTCGGCTTGATGACGGGCTCGATGCCTCTCCCCTCCAGGAGGCCGTAGGCCTTCCCCGAGTCGTAGGCGCCGTCACCGTACAGCTTAGCCACCCGCGCGTTCCTCTCCGACTCCTCCACCAGGCCTGGGAGGGCCTTCACGTCGTGCGTGTCATCCGTCGACACCTCCATCGCGACCACCTCCTTCGTCTCCGTGTTCACCGAGAAATGTAGCTTCACGTACCTCCTCTTCTTCCCATGCTTCCTCTCGATCCAGCCTCCGGCCCTGTGGACGCTGATGCCTGTGGAGTCGACGGCGATGGAGACAGGCTCCGCCGACTCCTTGAGGCCTCGGTACGGGTCGACGGGTAGGCGGAGGATGCGCTTCCTGAGGCCGGAGTAGTCGCCGGGCGGCAGGGCTGGGACGAGTCTGTGGAGGGCTCTGGTGAAGCCCTCGAGCTGGCGGTAGGGCATGGAGTAGAGGTACCTGACGGCTGAGAGGAGCTGGACGTACGTGTCGGCCAGGAGGTAGGGGCGGCCTCTCCTGCCCTTGTTCATGGTTTTGAGCTCTTCCTCATGGCTCTCCAGGAGAGAGGTGTCCAGGATGAGCTCTCCTCGTCTTATGAGTCTTTCATCGGTCTTCTTCCAGCCCATTGGTTCCTAGAATGGGTGCTCTTTTATCTAAAAGTATCGATTAAATCCACAATGCAGTTTTTAATGTTTTTAATTCTTGCGAGCTTGCTGTTAAACCTCTTCAGGGCTACCATGTAGCCATCTATTAATCCTCTCAGCGCAGCCTGAGCCATTTATTTAGCCCACAAACCCCTTCACGTCCCTTCTTCCCAGATGTCTGAAGGGCTCACTGGCGATAAAATCGCGTTGGATCCATCGTCTCCGACAAGAAAAACTAAAGGGCGCTGATGAAGATGGAAATACTTCGAATTCAAAAACAGCAGATTTTCAAATCCATCGCTGTCGCCGACGCAATCTCTGGTAATGATGCGCTTCTCGTTGAGGAGAGCCGCGGATGCGCCTACAACGTCGTCTTTAACCCCCTTCCTAGGTTCCATCTACCGCTGAGGAGATTCGACAAGAAAATCCTGAGGAGAAGCATGAACGATAAGGCGGGATGAATCATCTATAGAGTCACATTATACTATATATTTTATAGAAAATTGATTTTTATCCTATTTACTGCATCTAAGAAGGATGGGCCTACCCGCCAGGTACAGGAGTGTCATTGGAGCCCTTCTGGGAGTGTACTTCTTCGTCTCCTCGATCATACTGATCAAGGAGTCGGCGATGCTGATGGGTGGGGCCCTCGCCAAGAAGGTCCTGACGCTCATCAAGGACACGACGAGTGGCGTCTTCGCCGGCTGGATCACGACCGCCATCCTCCACAGCAGCGGCGCCTTCGACTCCATCATCGTCGCCTTCGTCTCCTCAGGGATTATGCCACTATCGTTGGCTGTTGCGACGATCATCGGGGCGGAGCTCGGGACGACCATTACACCGTTGCTCGTCGCCGTCGTCGGCTACGCCAAGAACAAGGTCCAGCTCAACGCCAGCTTCAACGTGACGATGGCTCACTTCCTCTACAACCTCTTCACGCTGTTGATATTCTACCCGGCAGAACTCTTCTTCGCTCTTTTCACGAAGATCGCCCAGGGTGGGAGCTCCATCTTCGTCAAAGCCTCGTGGCTGAATTATGTGCCATCGCTCCTTGACGTGGTCACGCCATGGATCCCTCCGCTCCTCAATAATATCCCCGCGTGGGTCGGATTAATACTCGGAGGCTTGGTACTGGTTGCTTCCCTCTGGGGAGTGGAGCGCTACATGACCGCGCTCTTCAGCATGCCGAAGTCGTGGAACCTCATAAGGGCGACATTCACAAAGCCCACCCGAGCGTTCCTCGCCGGCCTCCTCTTCACGATGCTCGTCCCCAGCACCACAGTCATGGTGTCGTTGCTTGTTCCCCTGGCGGCGAGCGGCGTTATCAGTGCGGATTACTACATATTACCTTACATCTTGGGAGCAAATATAGGAACGGTGTTCGACGTCATGATCGCGGCCCTTGCGACGGGAAACCCCGTGTCCCTCGGAGTTTGGCTCGTCCACCTGACGATCAATTTAGCCGGGGCCCTCATCTTCTTCCCACTCCTCAAGCCCTTCAGCCGACTCGTGCGATGGTCGTCTGAAGTGATCACGAAGTCGCCAATGAGGACGATACTCTTCATGGTCGGATTCCACGCGATACCCGTCCTCGTGGTGCTCTTATATCTACTTTGATTTGAATCAAATTTAGGGAAATTATTTAACCTTGAACGCCCATCACTTCCCAGGCGGCGAGATTGGCGAGGAGACTGTTCGGTTTTTTCGCTCCGAAGCGCGGTGAAAAGATTCTCAAAATGGTCGAGGAACACCTGGAGCTGACGAAGAAAGCGGTGAGCGACCTCTACATGATGGTCGACGCGGCTTCGAGGGGAGAGTCCGCGGACTCGAGAGCCTTCTTCGAGAGCCTGTCTCAGATGGAGATGAAGGCTGATGTCCTGAGGCGCGAGATGGTCGAGGAACTGACGAAGAGCGAGATGTTCCCGGAGGAGCGCGACGACCTCATGGAGCTCGTGCGCGCCGTCGACTGGGTCGCCGACTGGTCGAGGGAGGGCGGAAGGATCCTGGCGATCATACCGTTCGACAAAGCGCCTGGAGAGATGAAGGCCGCCGCCCAGAACATGTGCAAGGCGAACATCAACTGCGTTTCCGTCCTCGCGAAGTGTGTAAACATCCTTTCGAGCGACCCCCGTGAGGCCGTCAGCCTCGCCAACCAGGTCGAGATGCTGGAGGAGGAGATGGACGAGCTCTACGGCATCGCCCGAAAGCACCTGGCCACCCTTGAGTTCGAGGGCTTCACGACTGGTTCGTTGATCCTGCTGAACATGTTTCTCGACGCCTTGGAGACCGTCGCCGACTGGTGCGAGAACACCGCCGACATCGTCAGGGCTGTTGCCGTGCGCATCCACTGATCGTAAAAACGTAGGATGATGTAAAAATCAGGGTTTGGAGAGGGATCGGCCCCGATATCAATCTTCCTCGACCGTGATGGCCTGGGTTGGGCAAGCGTTCGTGCAGGCCAAGCACATGATGCAGTCCTGCATCCGCGTCGGCTTGGACTTCTTCTTGCCCTTGATCTCGACCATATCGTAGACGTTCATCGGGCAGACCTCGGCACAGACGCCTGCGCCTTCACACTTGTCGAGGTCGACGGTCACCTTGGGCAATGTTCACGCACCTCGAGGTTTACTCCTATGTGCTGCATTCATGTCATGTTTAAACTTTTCCCATGATCCAGATCGCATTCAGATCGAACAGGCCGGCCACCGAAACGTTTAATGTTATTCAATTTAAAAAAAAGGATGTGAAGCGAATGAGCTCTGAGGAAGAGGCGCCCATCTGCGAGAGGTGCGGCCGCCCGTTCGAGGAATGCGAGTGCATGTGCCCATACTGCGGCGAGTCTGCAAAATGCGAGTGCTGCGTGGGATACGGCCGGGCGACTGGCGGATGAGAACTTCATCATAACGTATCAGGATGGTAGGACTTGTCGAAAGAAGTCAATTGGATGGCCGGCGGCCCCCAGGGAAGCGGCGTCGACACCGCCGCGAACATCTTCGCCCTGGCGTGCGGCTTCGGCGGGCTCCACGTGTACGGCAGAAGGGAATACCACTCGAACATCAAGGGCATGCACAGCTACTTTCACCTCCGCATATCGCCGCAGGCGGTTTTGGCCAACGTCAATGACGTCGATCTCCTCGCCGCCTTCGACGCGGAGACCGTCGTCAGGCATGTGAACGAGTTAAAGTCCGGCGGTGGGATAATCGTAGATAAGGACAAGATTGACACGAAGGTCTTCGAGATTCCGACCCTGCCCCCCGAGTTCAGGGAGGAGTTCAAGGGCTACCTGGAGGAGAAGGGTTGGGGGGAAAACCTGAAGGACATCCTCGGGGGCGCGGAGAAGGCTGGCGCCAAGATCTTCTCCGTCCCCTACATGGAACTGTTGGAACAGATCTCGAAGAAACTGGGTTTGGACAGCCCGACCAAGGCCGCCAGGATGATCAACGTCCTCACGATCGGCATCTCCTTCGGGATACTCGGATACGACGAGGATCTCGCCGAGAAGGCGATCCGGAGAACCTTCGCAGATAAGCCGAAGATCGCGGACATGAACCTGGAAGCCCTTTCGGCGGCCTACGGCTACTCCAGAAATAATTTTCAGGAAGGCTTCAAGCACCGCCTAAAAAAAGTCGAAGTGAGCGAAGAACGGATCTTCATCCAGGGCCACCAGTCCGTCGCCCTGGGCAAGATCCTCGGCGGATGCCGCATACAGACGTACTATCCCATCACCCCGGCGGCCGACGAGAGCGAGTTCATCGAGGCACACGAGGTCTTCGGGACAAGAGGCGAAGATGGGGAGGGCTCGGTAGTGGTGATCCAGACCGAGGACGAGATCGCCGCCGTGAACCTCGCCAGCGGCGCGACCTTGACGGGGGCGAGGGCGGCGACCTCGACGTCAGGCCCCGGGTTCTCCCTCATGGTCGAGGGTCTCAGCTGGGCGGGGAACAACGAGGTGCCCGTCGTCATCACCTACTATCAGCGGGGCGCGCCCTCCACGGGCCTCCCCACCCGCCACGGCCAGGACGACCTCAGGTTCGCGATCCACGCGGGACACGGGGAATTTCCGCGCGTCGTGCTTGCGTCGGGCGATATACGGGAGTGCTTCTACGATGCGGCGAACGCTTTCAACTACGCGGAGGAGTACCAGCTACCGGTCATCCACCTTGTGGACAAGGCGCTCGCGAACAGTTACCAAACGTTTTCTATCTTCGACCCTGGGCAATACAAGATCAAGAGGGGCGACATCCTCGGTGAAAAGGAGCTCAATGGTGAGAAGTACAAGCGGTTTCGGTTCACGGAGACGGGCGTGTCCCCGAGGGTGTTCCTCGGCACGAGGAACGGGGTACACTGGTACACGGGAGACGAGCACAACGAGTACGGCCACATCAGCGAGCATCCGTCGACGAGGACGCTGATGGTGGAGAAGAGGATGAAGAAGCTCGAGACGATAGAAAAGGAGGTCCCCATCGAGGATAAGGTCAGCCTATTCGGGGATGCCGACGCCAAGGACATGATCGTGAGCTGGGGGTCGCCGAAGGGAGCGATCATCGAGGCGCTTGGCAAGCTCAAGGAAGACGGTTTCAGCGTAGGCTTAATGCAGGTTCGGATGGTGCATCCACTCCCCGGCGGACACATCGCCAACATGCTCCAGAAAGCGGAGAAAGTGATCGACGTGGAGATGAACTACTCAGGGCAGCTCGGCGGGATCATCAGGGAGAAGACGGGGATCCCCATGGACTTCCACATCCTCAAGTACAGCGGACGGCCGATGACGACCACAGAGGTGTACGACGCGCTCAGGGATATTCTCCTCGGCAAGGCGCCCAGGAGGCAGGTGTTGAGCTTTGGCGCTTAAATCTACGGACTTCAAGACGGACGTCTTCGTCGATTGGTGTCCGGGCTGCGGTGATTTCGGCATCCTCACGGCCCTGCACATGGCGCTCGCTGAGCTCGGGATCGAGCCCCACAGGGTCGTCCTCGTCTCGGGCATCGGCCAGGCGGGAAAGACGCCCCACTTCGTCAACACGTACGGCGTCCACACGCTCCACGGCAGGCTGCTGCCCTTCGCCATCGGGATCAAGGTGGCGAATCCGGATCTTGAGGTGATAGGCGTCGGGGGTGACGGCGACGGCCTCGGCATAGGCGCGGGCCACTTCGTCAACGCGGGCAGGAGGAACGTGGACATGACGTACCTGTTCCACAACAACGGGGTGTACGGGTTGACTAAGGGGCAGGCATCTCCCACCCTTAGGCTCGGCCTCAAGACGAAGTCCCTGCCGCAGCCCAACATCAACGAGGCAGTGAACCCCGTCGCACTGGCCCTTGTGGCGGGCTACACGTTCATCGCGAGGTCATACGCGTTCGACGTCAGGCACCTGAAGGAGGTCATCAAGCAGGGGATCCAGCACAAGGGGCTGGCCTTCATCGACATACTCCAGCCGTGCCCGACGTACAACGACATAAACACGAAGGAGTGGTACGGCGGCGAGGACCGGATCGACCCAGTGACGGGCAAACCACAGCCTCGCGTATACAAGCTCGACGGAACAGGGTACGACCCTTTGGTGCATAATGCTTCCGACGAGTTCGAGAAGATGATGGCCGCCATTGCCAAGTCTCGTGAGTGGGGAGACAGGATACCGATCGGCGTCTTCTACAAGAACGAACTCGTGTCCACGTTCCAGGAGCGCATCGCCCAGAGGATACCCTTCTATATGAAAATCCCACCCGCGAGACAGAGGATCTGCGATGAATCTGGAGCGCCCACCGCTGACCTAATAAAGCTATTCGAAGAATTGAAAACCTCATGAAAAAGACGGCGAAATCGAGCTTGACGGCCCAGATCGGGCCAAATCATCCAATACTCAGTGAATAGAAATAATGAAAAAATTACATTAGTTTGAGTAGCCTCTCGGCCGAAACTTCGGCGGCGATGCCGCAGACTTTGTAGCACCCGTGGTCGCTGTGGCCTCCGGCGGCCAGGAATGATTCTCTCTGAGTGGTGTCCCTGAGGTCGTACGGGCGCCCGTAGATCTTCGTCTGGATTTCGCTGCAGAGGGTCGACTTCAATGGTTCCTTGAATTTGAACTCCTTTTCCAGCCTTCGCTGGAACTCATTGCACGTCTCGTCGGCCATCTTCACCGCGCGTACGTACTGCTCTGTGTCCTCCATCCGTTCTCGGCCCGCCACGAGGCCGAGGGCCATGAGGCCGCCGAGGATCGCGCCGCACGTCTCGTTCCTCCTAGCGACCCCGCCGGAGAGGGCGGTGGCCGCCTTGAACGATTCGATGTCGCCGATGTCGAGTCCTTCTTGGAGGGCGAGGAGGACGCTTTGGGAGCATCCGCTATGCCTGTCGTATTCGTGGGCCTTTCGCCTGATCTCCTTCACCCGCCGTTTGTCATCCATCGAAGTCACCTGTTCTTCTAGGGAACGGATCTTAAATGGTTTGGGGATTCATGAGAGCATGGTCGACCTGTTAACTTCAGAAAAGGATTGAACAAAAATTTGAAGTTGAACCTGCGATCGTCCCAAGTGGCGGGGCTATTTCTGTTCCTGTATGCCCTTCGCCGATTCGATGATTTTGGCTGAGAATTTCTCCGATATGCCCGTCAGCTTCGACAGCTCGCCCGGTTCGGCGTTGGCCAAGGATGCCACCGTCGAGAAGCCCGCCTTCCTCAGCTTCTCGGCCCTGGCTTCACCGACTCCCTTAATCTCAGACACGTCCTGTGGCTTCGCCGTCGCTTTGGCTTCGGTTTTTCCCTCTTTGGTCAGCGTGATGGATATCGTCGAGACGCCGCGCGTTCCTCCCTCCTGCGTCGGCATCTGTTCGGATCCTATCTCGATCTTGCCTATCTGGGCCTCCATCAGGAAACGCCGCCGAGCGATCTCGGCTACGTCGACCGCCCTAGAGATTGCCTGTCCCCTGGCCTTCAAACTGACTTTTTCGACATCCTGTTGGCTGAATGCGCTCAACAGCGCCAAAACGTAGCTCATCGGAGGTTTGCTTCCTACATAGACGATGCTCTCGGTCATGTTTTCCCCATTTTAAGTTTCCTAGAAGCCTTAAAAAGTTTGAGTGCCTGTCCTCCTGTAGACGTTTCGCGCGCTGGAACCACAACATTCTCCGGGGTCCGATTCTTCGAGACGTCGATCACGCCCTGGGCCACCTGCACCGCCATGCGCCTCATGGCCTCCCGGCTGCTTGCACCCAGGTGCGGTGTGAGGATGACGTTATCCATGGCGGCGAGGGGATTCGATGGGTCGAGCGGCTCCTCCTCGAACACGTCGAGCGCGGCTCCGGCCACCTTCCCCGTCCTCAGGGCGTCGATGAGGGCTGGTTGATCGATTATCCTTCCCCTCGCCGTGTTAACGAGTAGGGCGCCGTCCTTCATGATGTTCAGCTCCCTCTTCGAGATGAGGTGGCGCGTCTGAGGGGTGAATGGGATGTGAAGCGTTATCACGTCGCTCCTTCGAAGCAGATCATCCAGTTCGACCCTCTTCAAGCCGAGTTCGGCTTCGACCTCAGGCCTCCCGATTGCATCGAAGTATATGATCTCGGTTTCGAATGGCTTCAATCGTCGAGCGACGGCGGTCCCTATCCTCCCGAGGCCGATGATCCCGACGGTCTTACCCGAGAGCTCGGAGCCAACGAGGTCGGAGTACTTACGCTTCCATTGGCCTGCCCGAACTGCCTTGTCGGCGCTCACAACCCTGCGCATCATCGCCAGCACCAACGCCATCGTCATCTCCGCGACGGTGTCGGTCAGCGCGGACGGGGTGTTGAAGACCATCTTGCCGAGCTCTTCGGCGGCCCTGAGGTCGACGTGGTCGCAGCCGACGCCGTGGACGCCGACTGCCCTGAGCCTGGGCGAGGCCTCCATCATTTCGCGGGTGACCTTTATGCCGCCGCGAGTGATTAGGGCGTCTGCTTTGGCCAACGTCTTCATGAGGGCGGCCTCGTCGGAGCTGGGCGGAAGCTCCAAGACTTTGATCCCAGCTTTCTTTAGATGAACGATCCCGTCTGGATGGATGGGTTCTGTCACGATCACGGTGAAATCGGACATCGGTTATCCACGAGCACATCAGCCGATTAGGATTCTCTAAAAGCCTTCTAGCCAGTGGTGAGTCGTTTCGAAACAGATCGAGGCAGGACCCGAAGATCGAGCCTTTTAGGGTCATTCCAGCTGAAGTCTCTGGGTTTAGACTCCTCCGCTCGTTCCAGGCGACGTTCGCCTCGCCCTGATCTTTTTGGGCTCGTGCTTCGCCCCCATGAGCTCCCTGTCGAGCCTCTCGCACAGCGACTCGAAGACTGTCAGGAGGTCCCACCCGGCCGCCTCGGCTATGAACTGCTCCTCCGGGCTGAGGACGCGCGCCGTGGCCTCGTACCTGGGCCGCTTTCCCTGGGTGTGCGACCGATCGATCTTGATCTGGACTTCCTGGATGTGCGGGTGCATCTTCAGGCTTCTCTGAACGACGCGGCGTACCTTCTCCTCGGCGGAGCTCCTCTCATAGAACTCCTCGTCAGACAGCCCGCGAATATACACGGGGAGCTCCTCACGGATCCTCAATCCTAGGATCGGCGCCATCAGCTCGCGGGGCGTGACGATCCCGAGGATCGCCCTGCTCTTGTCGATCACGACGCACGCGCTCTTGCGCTGATCCCTGAGGCTACACACTACTTGTCGTACCGAGGTGTCCGACTCAGCCGTGAGCGGATGAAGGTCCATGATGCCGCCGACGAGGCCCGGGAAACGATCCACGCGCCTGCCGACGACGTCGCCCGTGGTCGTCTTCTCGATGGGGGTGATGAAGTTGTGCACGATCTCCTCGGCCGTCACCATGCCGACGAGCCTGTTGTACTCGATGACAGGGATGTGGCTGAACCCCCTCTCCAGCATCATCCTCCGCGCTAGGGCGATCTTCTCGCTGACCTCGAGGGAGATGACCGGAATCCTCATCAGCCCCTTGACGGGCACGTTGGAGAGATCGTCAACCTCGCACAAGGCGTCGTTCACCTCGACCTGCGAGATGCACCCCAGGACCGCACCGTTTTCGACGACGGGCATCGCCCTGACGTTGTTTCGAACCATCATCTCGGCGACGTCGATCACCGTGGCGGCGGGGGAAACATGTCCCGTAATCTTCCAGACTCGTTCGACCTTGATCTGCGTCGGCTGGTCGACATCCAGCAGGTCCCTGATGGTGATGAGGCCGACCTTGCCGTCGGATCTGATGACAGCCTCATACCTGCCATTCAGCTTCAGCTCGCCGAGGACTCTGGACACCATGACGTCCGGCGTGAAGATGCTCACGTGCCTGTGGACGATGTCCCGGATCTCCGAGAAAGCCAATTCCTTCAACGTCTTCATCAGAAACTGAACCCCGTTCATACAGGTACTTCGTACAAATAAATGTCTCCATCCTCAGGCGACGATGTGAAATGTTCATCGGCCATCAGAAGCCCTTTCATCGATGGAAAAACGTAGAGCCCGTTGTGCAGTAGCCTGGATGTTGATAAAAAATTGGAAAAACGGAGACGCTGATGTCAGATCTCTTTGCCGATCCCCCGCTTCTTCGCCAACTGGTACACCTTGAAGGCTGTTCCGACGTCCTGTATGGCCAGTCCCGTCGCCTTGAAGAGGGTGACCTCGTTTTCGCTCGTTCGCCCGGGCCTTTTGCCGGTCACGATCTCGCCGAGCTCGGCGTACACGTCTTCCTTCCTGATGGCGCCTTCCTTCAGCGGGACGGCGAAGTCCCCGACGACGAACGCCTGGTCCTTGAAGTCGACGACGAGCTTGTCGGCCCGCTTGAGCACGCTCGTGTCGAGCTCGCGCTTCGCGGCGGTGTCAGTTCCGATGGCCGAAACGTGGGCTCCCTTCTCCAGCATGTTGCCCATGAGTATCGGCGTAGCGGACGGCGTACACGTTATGACGATCTCGGAGCCCTTAGCCGCCTCGGCCACGGAGTCGACGGCCTTGATGTTGATCCCGAGCTCTTTCGACATCTCCTCGACGAACGTTTTCCTCGCGGCGGGCAGGACGTCGTAGGCCTTCACCTTCTCGACGTCGCGCACCTTGCAGAGGGCGCGCAGGTTCGACCGTCCCTGGACGCCGAGGCCGATCACGCCGGCCGTCTTCGCCCCCTTTCTCGCCAGGTACTTGATTCCAACAGCCCCGGCGGCTCCCGTCCTCATCGCTGTGATGTATGTTCCGTCCATGATGGCGAGGGGTTCACCCTTCGTCGGGTCGTTGAGGATGATGCGCGCGATGACTGAGGGCAGCTTGTGCTTCGCTGGGTTTTCCGGGTGGACGGTCACGACCTTCAGGCCGGCCGCGTCGAGGGCCTTGATGTAGGCGGGCATGGCGATCAGCACGCCGTTGTACTTCTCGAAGTGGAGGTATACTCGGGCGGGCATCTCGATGTTGCCGAGCCCCATCTCCCTGAATGCCGACTCTACCGCGTCGATGGTGCTCCCCATATCCAGGATCGATCTAACATCGTCCTGTGTCAGGTATAGGGTCATGTCACGATCTCGATGTATCGCGTGCCTTTACCTATTTTAATAATTTCGCGCGACGACGTTAGCGCGTGAAACGCTCCCCGCCGGTGAAGGCCCTTGTCATCTCGCTGTAGAGCTCGTTGAACCCCATGTGAGTCTTGGAGGAGACGGGTATGGGCGTGAACTCGAGGCCGATCCTGTTCACGATGTCCATCATGTCCTGGCTGATCATCTTGTCCGTTCCCGTCAGCCGCATGTCGATCGCCTCCTCCAGTAGCAGCGGGTCCTCCGACCATCCCGTGATCTCGTCCAGCTCCTCCTCTCCCAGCAGGTCGGCCTTGGACAGGACGTACAGCTGGGGCAGGAGGAACCGGGCGTTGACGGCCGAGGCGATGAACATGTTCATGACGTAGTTGAGGGGATCGCGGCAGAAGACCGCGTCGAACAGGTAGATGATGCCCTTCTGCTCGTCCGTCAGCTCCGCGGCGAGCCTGGCGCCGGTGTCCCTGAAGGCGAACAGCTCCATCTGGCCCGGCGTGTCGATGAGCGCCAGGTCCGGGCCGAAGCCCTCGATGTCCCGAGCGATCTGGTCCACGATGTCGACCAGCATGTCGCACGCCATCACGAGGCCCCCGTTCGGCCCCAGGGAGTACTCCTCCATGACGGCCTCCACCTTAATGTAGTCGCGCGCATCAACGTTGGCCGAGTAGGGCATGGTGATCGCGCCAGGGTCCAGATTCACAGCCATCACGTCCTCGCCCTGGAGCTCCAGCCAACGCGTGAAGGAGGCAGTCAACTCCGACTTGCCCGATCCCGCGGTGCCCACGACGAATGCGAGGTTCATGCGCTATTGCCCATCCCAGCCCCTCACGCCTCGATGAAGCTTTTGAACATCTCGTAGGCGGCCGAGATCGGATACCTCTCCGGAGAGCTCTTGAACCCGTAGGCGGAGAGCGGCAGGATGACGCCGGCCATCCCCCTGTCCGACGCGAGCTTGGTGCCCCTGATCATGTCGATCAGCACGGCGCCAGCGTTGTACGCGTCGGCCGTGCTCATGCGCACGTCCATGGTGAACGGGGCACCCCCGAAGTACCTCCCCCTGATCCAGAAGAAGCTGTCCCTCACGTTGCCGAGGAAGTCCACGTAGTCGGTCGAGCCGGAGACGAGGGGGAACTCGTACGGGACGGAGCCCGCGACGGCCGCCGTCTTGATCCTCCTCTTGAGATCCTTCGTGCGCTCCAGGGTGTCCCTGGACTCGGCCCCACCTCCGACGTCGAGCTGGTAGCTCTCGTCGATCCGGGCGCCCCTCGAATGGAGGAACTCCAGAAGGCCCATGTGCACGACGGTCGCGCCGACCTGGTCGAGCAGGTCGTCGCCCACGACGGGGAGCCCGGCCACCTTGAATCTGCGGGACAGCGTGGCGTCGTTCGCGATCGTCGTCGGCGTCGCGTTCAGGAAGGCGCATCCCGCCTCGAGGGCGGCCTCGGCGTAGAACCTCGACGCCTTCTCCGCGCCGCCGGAGACGAGGTTGACAAGAACGTCAGCCTTCTTCTCTCGAAGTTCCTCGGCGATGTCCACTGCTTCCTCTTCCGCTATATCGATTAGGTCCTTCGTGAAGGCGCCCATGTCGTCGAGCACCGGCCCCATGCGGACGCTCGTCCTGAGCCTGGGGACTTCTACTGAACGGATGACGTTGTTCGGTTCCGAGAAAATGGCTTCAGAGACATCTTTGCCGACTTTCCGTCGATCTACGTCGAAGGCGGCCACGAACTCGATGTCGGAGACGGCGTACCCACCGACCTCTTCATGGATGAGGCCCACGAAGTCGCCACCTCGATAAAATTGAACCCCACCAACTAATGCAGCACAGCAGTTGCCCACGCCCGCCACCGCGACCCTGATCGCGCCCAAGAATGATCCTCCGGAGTGAGTCTATGATGGGGCTGGTTGCTTAAGAAATGTAACGTTCATCGAAATGCACTAATAATGTGCGTGGCTGACTCACCTTTCGGGTTTCAGGTTTTTCCCCATTATTATCGCGTCCTCGTCGGCGTAGTAAGCACTGACCCGGCCCATCTCCTCGTACCCCCTGCGGATGTAGAACGCCCGAGCCGTCCCGTTGGATTCCCTCACCTCGAGCGTAGCCTTCGTCGCGTTCCGCTCCCTGAACCTGCCCTCGATCTCGTCCATAAGTAGGGTTCCTATCCCCCTTTGCCTCTGCGAGGCGTCCACGGCGATGTTCAGTATATGCCCCACCTTGAATTGGTGCGACACGCCGCTGAACATGATCTCCCTAAGCTCGCCGACGACGTATCCTGCGATCGTTCCTCCGTCGAGCGCGACGAGTAACAGTTCGGGGGATTTCTGATGCAGGTAGTTAAAGAAGCCGGCCGGCCAGGGGTCCGGAAAGGAGGCGCCCTCTATAGCTTTGACTTCGTTTAGATCCGCTTCGCGATATTGCCTGATCGATTGAGACAACGATGTCAACCTAACATATGTTGTGTTCGACCTTAAAATTGTTCCAATGCCCATCAGGCCTGAAGCCGCCGTCACCATCCCTCGTCCAATAAGTCAATCTATTTATGAGGTGTCGGCGGACATACCCTTTTGGGGCGGCGGCGGTGCTCAGGAAGAGGCGTGGTGTCCTGTTCATTTCCCTAGGCCTCGTCATCTTCGTCGTCTATCTCGCCCTCGCGAACCCCCTAGAAGCCCTGCGGGAGATCGGCCAGATCAACGTGGGGCTCTTCCTGGTTGCCGTCGTCATCGATGACGTTGGCCTCATACTATTCTCCGTTTCCTGGTACCTCATCCTGCGGGGGATGAACGTGGAGGTGCGAGTCTGGGAGGCCATTCAGGCCACGTTCGTGAGCCTGTTTGTCGTATTAATCGTTCCCCTGCCCGTGGGGTCCGAGATCATCAGGGGATATCTGGTCAGGAACAAGAAGAACGCCGGGATCGGGAAGGCGGTCGCGTCCGTTCTCGTCCATAAATCCATGTACAATGTCTCCTTCGGGGTCATCGTCACCCTGGCAGCTGTGATCGTCACGACGGTCTACGGTGGGAATATCCCGATGAGCAACGGCTTCATCCTTTTCGTCGTCCTGTTCGCCGCCAGCTCGAGTCTCGTGTTCGCCGCAATCCTGGACACGCGGATGCTCAGATGGGTAATATCTCACTCGCCATCCTGGCTGAGATCGCGCCTTTTCGATCACTTGGACGATCCGAGGCTCGGGCTTGACGGATACGGCTCGTTCGTCGATGAGATCGGGGAAGCCATGGCAGCGCTGAAGTCAAGGGTCGCGATCAACATCGTGGCGTTTCTTATGCTCGCCTTAGAATGGAGCATCGGGTCCATCACCACCTACTTTGTTGCCCTCTCTCTGGGCCGCAGCATCAACATCTGGGAGATCGTCCTCATATACGCCGTCGTCGAGTTCATCCAGCAGCTGAACTTAATCATCCCCGGCGGTCTCGGCATCGTCGACGCGGGGCTGACCGGCGCATTCGTCTTCCTGGGCGTCCCCTTGTCGCTGGCGGTGGCCATATCCCTCATGACGAGGCTGGTTACCCACTGGCAGGAGTTCGTGATATACGGTGTGGCTAGCATCCACTACGGCTACAGGGAGGCCCTGAAGGAGTATCTCGGTTAAAACACTGTTTCCCCGAGTTTCGCATCGCTCAGAAATCCATGGTCAAACGTCAGTTCATTTACCTTTGACTGCAAGAAATGAAGATATATCACGATGAAATGCGATACCAGACATTCTTAATTCCTTAAAATCGGAGCCTACGAACTGTAGCCCATCTTCTGGCGGAAAACTATTAATGCGCTGGCTGCCTCTCTGAGTTGACATGCTCCGCCTCGGGGTCGTGGGCTGCGGCCGGGTCACCACGATGTTCCACCTGAAGGCAATAAAGGAGATCGCGGAGGTGTCCTTGGTCGCCGTGGTGGACAGGGACAGGGCGCGAATGTTGAACGTGCGCGGGTCGTGTGGAGCCGATGAGGGGTATTCCGACCTCAGCGAACTGCTGTCTGATTCGCAGGTGGACGCTGTCGTCATCAACACCCCACCCAGCCTCCACGAGGAGATGGTCGTCCAGTCGCTCGAGGCGGGAAAGCACGTGCTCTGCGAGAAGCCCCTCGCAACCAGCGTCGAAGGGGCAACGCGCATTAAGGTAGTTCAGGAAAGGACTGGCCTCGTGGTCCTCCCGGGCCATAACTACGCCTTCACGCCGAGCCTAGAGAAGGCCCAGGAACTGATCCGCGAAGGAGCGATCGGCGATGTGCAGAACGTGACGGTCGGATTCGAGAACAACCTGAAGGTCTACGGCGCAAAGACCAATTTCAGGCTGAAGGAAGAGTTCGGCATCGTCGGAGACGTCCTGCCGCATATCCTGTCGGTGACCAACGGGATCGCCGGGACGGCGGAGTTGATAGAGTCAACCAGAGGCTGGAGGAAGAGCTACGAAGTCGTCGACAACATGAACGTGCGCTTGAGAACAGCTAACGGCGTTGGACTCGACTGCACGATGAGTTGGACGAAGTTTATCCCCACATTCAAGGTGGATGTGACTGGCTCGTCGGGACGCCTCTGGACGGATCTCATGAAGACTCCCTACGAGGTCACGATCGAATCCGGCGGCACAACAAGAAAGATCGGAAAGGAGACCGGGTTGAGAGAATATACGAGGCTCCTCAGATTAAACCACCCTTCATTTCAGCGTCAGTATCTCCACTTCTACAGGCTGGTGATGGGATCGGAGAGTCCGAGGATAACAATAGACGACGAGATCGCCATGATACAGACGATCGAAAACGTCGTCAAGCGTCTCTCTGAAACCAATAAATCCTAGCCTGGCCTTTACATATCTGCTGGCTCGGAGCGCCGATCGATGAATAAGGAAAAGGTAGTTGTCGTTGACGTCGGACAGGACATTCTCGAAGCCGTCAACACGGGCATGGCGCTGATCGGAGGCTTAAACATCAAGGAAGGCGCCCGTGTGGTAATCAAGCCAAACATCTGTAATGCCAAAAACCCATACGGGATGGTGCTCACAGACTTCCGCCTCATCGAGGCCGTCGTTAGGCTCGTCCAGAAAACAACTAAAAAGATAACGGTCGTGGAATCGGACAACATCTCCGGCAAAGCCGAGAAACGGTTGTCCGAGTCAGGCCTGCTCGGCAAGCTCGAAGGGATGGGCGTCGAATTCGTCAATCTCAGCGGAGACGATTCCGAGCACCACCAGATCGATGGCGTAGAAATCAAACTGCCCAAAACCGTCCTCCAGTCCGACTTCTTCATAAACCTGCCGAAGATAAAGACCGAGGGGCACACCCTGGTCACCCTCTCGATCAAGAATCTGTTCGGCGTCCTGCAGAGGGCCAACAAGAAGGAGCTCCACAAGCACCTCGACGTGATCCTCCCCTACTTGGCGAAGGTGATCAGAAACGACCTCATCATAGCGGACGGCATGACCGCCATGGAGGGGAACGGCCCCCTCATCGGTTCGCCGCGGGACATCGGCATGCTTGTTTTCGGCTCGAACACCGTTTCTGTCGACGCCGTATGCGCGAGCATCATGGGCTTCGATCCCGCCGAGATCGGGCACCTGGCCCATGCCTACGAGATGGGGTTGGGCGAGATCAGCCTCAACAAAATCGACCTGATCGGGTATTCTCCAGATCGTATCGTGGCTCCATTCGAGAGGCCCTACTCTTTAAGGGCGACGATAAAGAGCATTCGGTCCATCGGAAAGGTGTACCTCTCGAAGTAGATGTTTTATACACGTAACCCTAGTGGTTCGTCTACTGTCGAAGACCTTTTCGCCCACTGTCGAATTCTTTAAATAGAATTTGAGCGATAGGAGTTCAGTCCATTTCAACTTCGATGAGGATGATCACGGTGAAGGCAGTCAACACCGTCGGCATCGTCGGATACGGCGCCTACATCCCGATGGGAAGGCTCAAGTGCTCCGAGATCTGCCGCGTCTGGGGCGGCTTGGAGGCCCCCATCGAGGAGAAGGCCGTCGCCGCCATGGACGAGGACGCGGTCACCATCTCGGTCGAGTGCGCGCGGTACGCCCTGAAGAGGGCCGACATCAGCCCTGAGGAGATCGGGGCGATATACGTCGGGACGGAGTCGAAGCCCTACGCGGTCAAGCCGTGCGGAACGATCGTGGCCGAGGCGATCGGCGCCACCCCCCAGGTCACCGCAGCCGACTACGAGTTCGCCTGCAAGGCGGGGACAGAGGCATTCCAGACCTGCATCGGCCTCGTATCGAGCGGGATGGTCAGGTACGCGATGGCGATCGGCGCCGACACGGCCCAGGGCCGCCCCGCCGACGCCCTCGAGTTCACGGTCGCATGCGGGGGCGCCGCCTACATATTCGGTGCGAAGTCCGAGCGAACCATCGCCGACCTCGAGGGATCGTACTCGTACGTGACCGACACGCCGGACTTCTGGCGCCGCAGCCTGGAGATGTACCCGAGGCACGGGAACAGATTCACGGGGGAGCCGGCGTACTTCCAGCACGTCATCGGCGCGGCGAAGGGGCTGATGGGCGAGCTCGGCTACGGGCCGGGCGACTTCAAGTACGCAGTGTTCCATCAACCGAACGTAAAGTTCCCCATCAAGGCCGCCAAGACCCTCGGCTTGGGCATGGACGCCTTGAAGCCGGGCTTCATCGTCCCCCTCGTCGGCAACACGTACGCGGGTTCGACGCCCCTGGGCCTCGCGGCGACCCTGGACATGGCCGCACCGGGCGACCGGGTTCTCGTCGTCTCGTACGGCTCTGGCGCGGGGAGCGACGCCTTCAGCTTCGTCGTGAAGGACGCTATAGAGAAAGGTCGGCACCTTGATCCGCCTGTTTCGACGTTCATCGGCCGGAAGCGCTACGTCGACTACTCGATCTACACGAAGCTGCGGGGAAAGATCTCCCGATGAGGCGGGTTGCGGTAGCGGGCGTCGGCCTCACGGGCGTCGGTGAGCACTGGGAGAGGTCGCTCGCCGACCTGTACGTTGAGGCGGCGCAGAGGGCATTCGACGACGCGGGCACGGACGAGATCGACGCCCTCTACGTCTCGAACATGGGCTCGGCCGTTCTCCAGAGGCAGCTTCACTTGGGGGCGATGATGGCCGACGCCCTGGGAAAGAGGGGGATCGCATCCTTCAGCGTGGAGGCGGCTTCTGCGGGTGGGGGCGTCGCCTTCCACGAGGGTGTGAGGGCGGTGGCCTCCGGCCTCTGCGATTGTGTCCTCGTCGGTGGCGTGGAGAAGATGAGCGACGCGCTCCCGGAAGAGGTCGCGATGACCATCTCCATGGCCGAGGATCAAGAATACGTGGCGTACACTGGCGTCACGAACTACGGGCTGTGCGCGCTGCTTCAGCGGCTCTACATGGAGCGGTTCGGCGCCCGGGCGGATGAGGTCGCCATGCTCGCCGTCAGGGGGCACGAGCACGCCGAGGGCTGCTCCCACGCACAGTACCCGTTCAAGATCAGCGTCGACAGGGTGCTCGCGTCGCCGATGGAGGCCGACCCCGTGCACTCGCTGGAGTGCTCCGGCATCGGAGACGGCGCGGCGGCGGTGCTCCTGAAGCCAGCCGAAGAGGCCGGGGAAGGCGTCGAGGTGGCGTCCACGGCCGTCGCCAGCGATGTCTTCCACCTGACCGAGAGGCCCAACCTGCTGACGTTCGACGCCGTTCGGCTGGCGGCGGACAAGGCCTACAAGGCTGCGGGCGTCTGCACCGATGATGTCGATGTCCTCGAGGTCCACGACGACACAACCATCACGGGCGTCATCTCCATCGAGGACCTCGGCTTCGTCGAAAAGGGAAAGGGCGCGGCCTTCGTGGCCGAAGGGAACACGGCGCGCGGCGGCAGGCTTCCGACCAACACGTTCGGCGGCCTGAAGGCGCGCGGAAACCCACTGGGCGCGACGGGGCTCTACCAGATCGCCGAGGTCGCGCTCCAGCTCGGGTGGAGGGCGGGGAAGTGCCAGGTGCCCGAAGCAAAGGTGGGCATGGCCCAAAGCCTGGGCGGCCTCGGGTCGACCTGCGCCGTGGCGATCCTGAGGAGGACGTGAGTTGAGCGTACCGAGGTACTGGCGCGAGATCAAGCACAGGTATAGGCTCCTGGGGGAGAGGTGCGTGAGCTGCGGCGCGGCCTTCTTCCCGCCGAGGGCCGTCTGCCCCAGGTGCGGCTCAAAGGAACTCGAAGAGTACAAACTCAGCGAGAAGGGGCAGGTGATCTCGTGGACGGTCATCAGGAACCCGCCCAGGGAGTACGAGAAGTACGCGCCCTACGTCGTCGCCCTCGTCGGCCTGGACGACGGCGTCCGCATCCTTTCGCAGGTGGTAGATGTGGAGCCCGAGGAGATGAAGACGGGGATGCGCGTCGAGGCGACGTTCCGTCGGGTCAAGGAGGACGGCGACTCCGGCATCATCGAGTACGGATACAAATTCAGACCAATAATAGAATGATGATTAACTACCTATTTTTCCACCTTTCCAGTACCGAACAGCAAATATAACAGTTAAAACCTGCCCCATAACGAAAAATTGGGTTCGACCGTGCTCGTTTTATAAAATCGTCGTCCAAATCGAAATTACCATCTTTATAAGTTCATCCCTGAACTAGGAGTAGGGCTGTTGAGATGGCCAAGGCTGGAATCTACGATAGGATCACGGAGATCGCCATGAGGCGGGGCTTCTTCTGGCCTTCCTTCGAGATCTACGGCGGCCTCAGCGGGTTCGTCACCTATGGGAACCTGGGCGTCAAGCTTAATCGGAACATAGAATCCGCCTGGAGGGAGTTCTTCGTTCGGCCCCACGGATTCCTTGAGCTCGACGACCCGATCATTAATCCGCAGCGGATCTTCGAGGCGTCAGGCCACCTTGAGCACTTCAAGGAGTACATGGTCGAGTGCGGCATCTGCGCCAGGGGGCACCGCGCCGACCACCTCATCGAGGAGCAGATGATGCTCGAGAACGTCGGGGCGATGGGCGGCGACGAGATCCTCCAGCTCCTGAACGATGGGAAGATTAAGTGCCCCGACTGCGGTGGAAACCTAAAGGCGCCCACCATGTTCCTCACCATGTTCCAGACCACCATCGGCCCCACGGACGGCGAGGTCGGATTCGCGCGCCCCGAGGCAGCCCAGGGCATGTTCGTCAACTTCAGGCGCGGCCTCCAGCACGCCCGCGAGAAGCTGCCCTTCGCGTTGGCGCAGGTCGGCAAAGTCCTCAGGAACGAGATATCCCCACGCCGCGGGATGCACCGGCTGAGGGAGTTCACCATCATGGAGCTTGAGCTCTTCTTCGACCCAGAGCAGCCAGCGTGCCCCTGGCTCGACGAGGTCTCCGGCGAGGGGGTCAACCTGTTCACGGAGGAGATGGAGCAGCGCGGCGAGAAGACCCCCCTGACCGAAACCATCGGAGAGGCAGTCTGCAACGGCCACATCAGGACGGAGTGGCAGGCGTACTTCATGGGCGTCTCCAAACGTTTCGTCGGCCACCTGGGCGTGTCACCCGAGCGCCAGCGCTTCAGGGCCCACCTGCCGCTGGAGCGGTCCCACTACTCGACCCAGACCTTCGACCATGAGGTACTGCTGGAGAGCTGGGGGTGGACCGAGGTCGCTGGGCACGCGTACAGGACCGACTACGACCTGAAGGCCCACCAGCGGGGCTCTGGCGTCGACATGTCCGTGCTCAGGCCCGACGGCACGCGGGTGATCCCCCACGTCGTGGAGCCGAGCTTCGGCCTCGACAGGCTCATGTATCTGACCCTTGAGAACTCTTATCTTAGGAGGAAGGACCGGAACATCCTCGCCATCCCCAGGGGGCTCACGCCCGTCAACGTGTCCGTGTTTCCGCTCGTCACCAGGGACGGGCTCCCGGAGAAGGCGATGGAAGTGTATCGCACGTTGCTAAATACAGACTTGGTCGTCGAGTTCGACGATAACGGATCCATCGGCCGCAGGTACGCGCGCGCCGACGAGATCGGGACGCCGCTCGCCGTCACCATAGACTATCAGACGCTGGATGACGCTACCGTGACGCTGAGGGACCGCGACAGCTGGAGCCAGGTTCGGCAGGGGATCAAGGCGCTGCCTGAGCTCCTCCAGAGGTATTTTAAGGGCGAGATCGACTTCAACAGCCTGGGTTTGGGCGTCTAGGCGCGCTCGAGGACGAGCCGCGTGGCGGGCACGTTGACCTCGGCGATGTGCACGTTCTCGAAGAGCCTCGTCTCGCCTATCACGTCGCGCAGCTCGACGCCGTGGCCATCTATCTTCGCGAAGACCACGTCCTCCATCACCTTCTTGCCGTCCAGAAAGACCCTGAACTCGCACATACGGAGCAATAGATCCGAGACGTACATAAATCATCACATCGCTAAAACCATCGCCCGAATGCGATTCTGTCAGTACGTGTTAAGAATAAGTCTGCTTTGCATAAACAAACTGCGCGTGTTTTTATTAAGAAAATTGCTATTTTTTCATTGAGATCAAAGATGAACATGGGCGAGAGGGCGATCTGTGTGGTGGCCGTCGAGCATCGAGCGTCCTTCTCATACTCTGTTGAGTTGAAGGCTGGAGATAGGGTCGAGATCACAGATAAAAGGGAAGACGGATGGATCTGGTGCATCGATGAAATTGGAAGAGGTCTCTGGGTTCCTGAAAGATATCTGAAAAGGGAAGATCATGCCGGCATCGCACTGCGCCGTTACGCCTCGAAGGAGCTGACCGTAAGCGTAGGAGAAGTATTTGCCTTCCTCGAGGAAGAGAGCGGATGGACGCTGTGTTCAAGGGAAAATGGGGAAACCGGCTGGATTCCTTCCTCTAAGGTAAGAAAGATTAGCTCTCGTCTTTAGGATCAGGATACACTCACCCATTTCTCTGAGAACATTGTCAAGGGACGAGTTCGCCGCCCTTCGCCTCGAGCCGTTTCCTGAATTCGCAGAGCAGACCCACGAGCTTCTGTTCGCCTTCTTCCTTAGAGGCCGCCTCGACGACGACGTCGACCTTGATCTCCGTGACCTTCTCCCTGTCTTCGCCCGTCATGGGCGGCGTGGCGGCGTTCTTGAGGTAGACGTCGGGGAAATCGCGCATCATCGACTCGTATATCGGGAAGAAGTCCTTGAACACTATCCTAGCGGTCACGGTCTCGGCCGTGAATCTGGAGCTCGTCCTCTCCGCGATCAGGCGCGCAACGGATCCGCCGAAGATCGCCTTCATCTCCGCCGGGACGCCGGGCAGGGACACGATCGCAGTCGAACCTTCCATTAGCAACATCCCAGGCGCCATGCCCGCGGGATTCGGGAGCGGCGTGGCACCTTCCACGAGCCGGGCCATCCGTTCCCTCCTCGGCGTCATCTCCACGCCCAGCTCGACGCACCTCTTCCTCAGTAATTCCACTGCTTCGGGGTTCAGTTCCACCTTCCGTGTCAGAGCCTTCCCGATGGCGTCGATCGTGATGTCGTCCTGCGAGGGCCCGAGCCCGCCCGTCGTGATTATCAATTCGTTGCCCCTGTTCAGCACCTCCCTCAGCACGTTGCCGATCTCGGCCATGTCGTCCCCAACACAAGTGATGCGTCTCAGCCGAGCGCCAAGCTCAGCGACATTACGAGCGATCCAGGCCGAGTTCGTGTCGACGATCCTCCCGAACAGGATCTCGTCCCCCGTTGCGATGACCTCGACGCCGTATACGCCCTGACGACGCATGGACATCACTACCGCCTTCGACACATATTGGGGTTTCCCTCGGGATTCGCCGATTCCGACAACGTTAATATCTCGTGGTGGTCCTTGTGGGAGGAAAGGAAATGCCCGAGTGGAAGCTCGAGAAAGCCCTGAACATCGCGCTCGCCATGGAGGACCAGTCGATCCAGCTCTACACCTCAGCCCAGGGCAGGGTCTTGAATCCGGGCTCCAGGCAGTTCTTGAAGGAGCTGGTCAAGGAGGAGGAGAACCACGAGAGGAAGATCCTCGGGGCCATGAGGGATCCAGAAAAGATCGGGGAGATCGGCGCGCTCGGCGCGCTCGGCGCGAATATCCCGAATCTGCAGATTTCAGACAAGCTCGAGGAGACTTCTCTGTCGCCTGAAGCGGACTACCAGGACCTGCTCATCTACGCCAGCAAGAGGGAGAAGGAGACGCA
>Ga0315280_10003104_pt1 | contig 25912 bp, 29 predicted proteins | sample YL17G06_40_MG_FD_203697 | JGI IMG/M metagenome (GOLD analysis project Ga0315280, IMG submission 203697) | Sediment microbial communities from Yellowstone Lake, YNP, Wyoming, USA - YL17G06_40 | ecosystem: Environmental > Aquatic > Freshwater > Lake > Sediment | place: USA: Wyoming | collected...
GGAGACCATGGCTGCAATCGAGGCCAAGAGTCTGCAACGAATGTTCAAGGTTGAGGAAAATCCAGACTTGGCAACGATCATGAAGCTTTTGCGTAAATCAAGTTGGGCGTTAGATCAACCTTTCAAGGCCATCGAAATTGGCGACAAACGGGCTACTCTGAGCATTGGTAGATGCAGGACTCAGGAAGCTCGTCTAAGTAAAGGTTTGCGCGAATTTCCGTGTAGAAAAGTACGGTTTGGATATTTGAAGAATTTTGCGAAGACTTTGAATCCAAAGGTGGAAGTGAACTGTTTGGTTTGTCCACCAGACAAGCATCCTAAGGACTTATGGTGCAAATGGGAATTCGTATTACACATTTGACAGTTTGCACCATGTTTTCGCGCTCGTGTCAGTTTCTACCAATCTCCACATAGTTTTCCACTGCACCCTTGAAAGTCTTGTACCAATCATCATATGTGTCAGCATGACTATTCCACATTTTGGCGTCGAAAATAAATGGTTTCCTGGATTCTTATGTCTTCGCACATTTGCCGAAGCGCGCGTGTGCTAGAAGTAACACAATCAGAAGTGAGACGTCTTCCGCAAATCCCTTTTTTCCCGTTATAGAAAAAGCAGCACGTAGGACAGGCGCGCGCTTCCTGAACAGAAACGCTGAACGCACTGGGAACTTGAAGAAGATCGGCGCCCGTTAACTATATGTGCGTGGCGTGCGAAATAGCAGCTCAACAGGAACAGGTGTTCGCATATGGAGACACACATAAGAAGCATAACAAAGGCGGTATCCTGGAGGATCGTTGCAACTCTAACCACGATGCTTTTGGTGTTTCTTTTTACGGGAAACTTGGTCGTGAGCACAGGTGTTGGTTTGACGGAGCTACTTTCGAAGATAGTCATCTATTATCTTCATGAGCGTGCTTGGAACGTGATAAATTTTGGCAGGGTTCAGAAAGCGAAATAAATGGAATGCACTCTTGAAAAATGTGGTGAACCTGCCGTCCAGAGAAAGATCCATGTGCGTGCTCTCGAAAAGTTGATTAAGTCAAAAAAACTTCAACTGTATTGGTGTCTTGGACTTGATAGTTGCGTATGTTTTGGCAAAGGTTGAGGCGGGAAAAGACGAGGAAGTTCTTAGAGAAGTCAAAAAGATATCTGGAGTCAACCAAGCAATCCCACTTATGGCGTCTATGACTTACATGTAGAAGTTTCATTTGACACGATGGAAGAACTGGACAGATTTATTTTCGAAGGAATCCGCAGAATCCCAGGAATAAAAGAAACAGTAACCTTGACAGCCTTGAAAGGGATATAAATGCCCAAGATGGGTTGCAGGGAGGTCTTCTTCGTCAGAGCAATGCAATCACGTCAAGTGGATTTCTTGATTGAGAAAATCAAGGAAGCTGTGAAAGAGATAGGTCTTCCCTCTGAGTATGACACAAGAATCTACAAGAATATGTACACACAATGTTGCGGAGTTGGAGGACTTGGCATAATCATCGAAGTTGTTGGACCTGAAGAAGAGAGAATAAAGGCAGTTGACTTAAGAGCTCTATCGAAAATTCTGGAGCTTTGCGAGAAAGGAGGATGTGATGTGGGCCATCATTCTTTCGGGCAGTATGAATTCCTCCAAGAATAAGCTTACACCAATCGGCGAGTCTGGAACGAAAGTTGGCCCTTTCTTGTTCCATAGAACTTTCCAGCACTTGTCGCGCTATACGCACTAAAGTAGATTTCCCCTGTAGTCAATAAAAGAAGGGCAGCCTAGGCACCTATCACTTGTATAGAATGTGCAAGTACTACAGTCTGCACCGCAAGCTGTGGTTCTTTTTTTATCAATGTTAGGCTTTATCGGCACCACGAAGGGTCGTATAGGGGTCACTATCAAGTCAAATTCCAAGTTCCGCACAGGCAGGTTTTGTCTTAAATGAGAATCAACACATGACATTATAGACCTAATGTTTTCTCCAAGCAGAAGAATAGTCATGTTGTGTCTTCCAGATGTTAGGAAGCTGTTCAAATACAAAGGACAAGTGTCCAAGAACTTCAGAACTTGCTCAACATTGTTTGTGGAAACATCAACTTTCGCGAGGAACAATGGTGTCTTCTTGACGTCAGTCCCAGCCAAACGTGCTAATGTCCCGTTTTCCTCAAGCTTGCGTATCCTAGCGCTCACTGCTGGTTGCGAGATTTTCAAACGTTTTGAAAGTTCGGCCTGAGACAGTTGAGGATTCTCAGAGAGCAAGCACAGAATCTTCTTGTTAACATCATCGATTATTCTTGCCAAGCGTTTACTCCCACACGAGAGGCGACTGTCTTTAGACTTGAGCACTCATGTATATATACGTTGCTTTTGACCTATAAGAAAATGCGCCAATTGACTTATTGTCGATAATGGAAACTCTTATGACTGTGCGTTGACACTAGTATCTATATCCTTCGAAGGTTGGATGTAGATGTCTGACTATGAGTCCTGGGAGGATAAGTGCTGTCGCTGTGAAGGCGATGTTCAAGTCAATCTGTTTCCTGGGAAAAGAGCATGTCATATAACATGCGGTCCTTGTCTGTATCCTGAAGATTGGGGAAAATGTAGTTCGTGCGAAATTGTTGGGCACTGTAGGTATGCTTTGGACTACCTGAAGAGCCTAAAGACCAACGGCATCAAAAAAGGATGCTATTTCGAACAGCAGCTAACAGGAGAGGAAACACTGTATCACATAATGAACTTCGTGAATGGCGAGCAGCTTCTAGCGAAGACGTTCGGTGAAAAGGCATATCTGGAGAGTCTTAGAAAAGCAAATGCTAGAAGTAGTTGCCTTCACGTATAGTTAAGAAAAAGCGCCGTTAAGAAAGCAGACTGACACTACTATGAAAGCTTACATTTGCTTAAGCTGCAGACCGGCTGCCTACAACAGAGTTCTGGAGGAGCTTCTGAAACTGAACATCCCGAGAGGAGACATGTTCTTGCTCCTCGGTCCCATGGACATACTTGTTCAATTCGCCGGATTGAAAAGTCTCGACGAGTTCATTCAGAAATGGTTCAACCCTATACGAATGATTGGCGCTGAAGAGTCTCTTGTCAGGAGATCAATGACTCTTATCGCAATACACGAAGGCCCATCATATGTTGAAGAACCCTTCGCCTTTCTATTTCTCAACACGCAACCCCGAAACTTGGAAAGGGTACAAGAGGCACTTCTCAAAGTGCCTGAGGTAATATCTGCTGATACTGTGTTTGGACCTTATGATTTGATCTGTGCGATTAGAGCAAGTGACCACGCTAATCTGGAACCATTAATCTCGCACATCCATAAAGACGTTCCATGGATAGAAGGTGCAATGACGGCTGTTGTTGGCTCGATAAGGGTTTAGAAACTTGCACCGCCCGGCAAACAGTGTGCAACAGGTCGCGCGCGCATGCGTGTTCCTAAATTGTCCCTTTCAAGCGTGACAGAGTTGGGTAATGTTCACCGAACGACACTTCTCGTATACCGAGGACCATCACGATTCATAGACAAAGCAAAGCCGAAACCGCAAGCCACCCGCAAACGAATTTAGGAACAACCATGCGCGCTAGGCAAATCGGCTGATTGACTCAGTAGGAAGTAAGATGTCGCCCATTAACACAAAACTCGGTGATCAGCGTCTAGCCGTTCTCCTGCGCGCGCGAGTTTGTTGTAAGATGGATGGAGCAGTTTAAGGAGGTACTGCGAAAAAGAAAAAAGGTTGAAACACTTTTAGTTTCATTTCAGTCGGAGGCATTGCGTGACGGTCGTTTGGCTCTATAGCTTAGTGAGCGTGTTTGTTGTTAGTTTGATTTCTCTAGTTGGCCTGTTGGCTTTTCGGTTGAAGGAGGAGAATTTGAAGAAGATACTCTTGTATCTTGTGAGTTTTTCTGCTGGAGGCCTTTTTGGAGATGCCTTCATTCACTTGATTCCGGAGGCTGCAGAGGAAAGCGGTTTCGGGGTGCATGTATCCCTATACATTCTGTTGGGCATAATTGCTTCCTTCATCGCGGAAAAGTTTCTCCAGTGGAGACACTGCCACATACCAACCTCGAAGGAGCATCCTCACTCCTTCGCTTACATGAACCTCTTCGGCGACGCTGTTCACAATTTCATAGACGGCCTAATAATAGGCGGCAGCTACTTGGCAAGTGTACCATTAGGGATATCAACCACGCTGGCTGTCGTTTTCCACGAGGTCCCCCAGGAAATCGGAGATTTCGGAGTCCTCATCTACGGAGGATTCACCAGATCTAAGGCTCTCCTCTTCAATTTCGCAACCGCCCTAACAGCAGTGCTTGGAACAGTCGTAGCTCTTAGCCTCGGCTTTCTCATGCAAGGTTCAGCCGCATTTCTGGTGCCTTTCGCTGCGGGCAACTTCATTTACATAGCTGGCTCAGACTTGATACCTGAACTTCATAAACAAGAACCTAAACCTCTGAAATCAGCGTTACAACTAACCGCCTTCGTCCTCGGAGTGCTCGTTCTACTTTCATTAACCTTCTTAGAATAAGTTGCTAATTGAGCGAACACCATCAGTCTGAAGACTCCAACCTATCCGAACCGCATTACTGACATATATAAAAGGACACGATAGGAATCATAGCATGCGCGAAATGTTGATCTCAACAAAAACAATGTTATTGTTGTCGGGATGGCGTTTTGGGCATGCAAGTGTCATGCACGATTCCAACCACGGGGAACCTCTCAAGGCCGCCTACACCATGAGGAGCTTGCTCTAGGGCAACGGTCGAATCCACGCCGGCGCTATGAAGAACTTGGTGGTTTCCATCTTTCCCGAGAAAACTCGCTGATACGTCGTACACCTTTCCCTTGTAGGCTACATATGCGGGGTTTCCGTTTTTCCCATCGTACTGGGCGAGCGCGCGCGTAACGAAGTGAACGCCCTTCATGATAATCTTTCCAATCGGTACCGTCATTTCTATGTGTACATTGGCCTCGCACCCGTGCACAGAAGCGCAAAATGGCGCAACGCAGTTCAGTTGTATTTTAGCCGCGTTTGCTCATCCGTCAATATATACTTGGTTTTTTCTTTCCACTTAGACGAATTCCAAGTTACCAGAGCGCTATGAGTGATGTAATAGCCTTGCGGGATGGGATGCGTGCCAACTACTACACCAACACCATATTTCTGTTTAACGAAGTTAGTGAAATCATCAATGTGTGGACATGGAGGATAACCCACGACCAAACCTGTTGCGAAATGAACAACGTCAGCACCGTTCTTCTTCATCTCTTCAACGCAATACTCCACGTTTCCACCAGGGCATCCACCACAAGTAGTATACCCTACTAGCTCCACTTCTTGCCCTTTGTAGATGCTGAAGGCTCCTTCTCTGTTTTTCAAGGCTCTGAAACACTTGCCTCCAGCGCAATCGTGGTAACGGTCACAGATAATTATGCCTATTTTCCTCTTCTTTTGATTAGACATGCAAATCACGTTTACCCTATAATTAATCATGTTATTTATCATTTTAGATTGCTATTGAAACTTAGTGAAGAATTGAAAGAGAATAAAACACGCTATTTCTTTATGATTTTGAGATTGTAGTTTACAGGGATACCTGCTCCTTCAAATAGTTGACCGACTGGACAATTGTCCCGGGTATGTTGCCAAACTCTGTTTATCTTATCTTCACTTTCATTCGTTGTCACTTCAATTTCGATGTCGGCTTTTGTAACCGTTTTAGCATCGTCAGGTTTCTCTGCTTTTACATTGACCTCTAGAGCACTCACTGAGACTCGCATTTTCTTACTGATAAGGTAGAATATCTGCGAAATGCATCCTGCAAAGCTCATGACGCCAAGTTCAAGAGCAGTAGGACCTTTATCGGTGCCCAGTTCTGGAGGCAAATCAAGGCAGACGCAATGGAATCTTCCGTTATCTACAGATATTCGAAACTCTTCAAGAAGCTTAGCCGTGGAATTAATAATCTTCGTCATCAAATCAGCCTCCGCTAATTTTTCTTGTTTTTTGCGGCTTCTTCTATTTAAGAGATTCCTTTTTCCAAGGCGGAAAACATTTTACGTGTATAACCTAATTGCTCGTGCTATGCTTTGCTCGTTCGATCATCACGCAAACGCCATACACCACGTCAATACTGTTCTCTTCACAAAGTTTCACTGCCTTTTCTGATTCTGAGCCTGGCTGCATCCAAACCTTCGTGATTCCAAGTCTCTTGCAAGTTTCAACCGTATGCTCTGTCACTTTCGGAGGAACCACGACATCAACGACATCGGGTTTTACAGGCAGGTTTTCCAGACTTGGATAACACTTGTCGCCCAAGATTTCTTTGGCATTCGGATTTACAGGATACACTTCATACCCAGCATTTTTCAGATCTTTATACACTTGATAACCATATTTTCGAGGGTCACGGCTAGCTCCCACAACAGCAAAAACGTTTTTCTTGTTCAAAAACACCTTTATCGATTCCCTGTTCATTTCTATTCCCTCTCCTCTTTTCCTTCCAAGCGTAGACTAAAGATGCCGTGTTATCTTTTGCTCTAGCGTTTGCCTAGGCATTGCGCTAATGATCGTGTCTACAAGTTACCCATTTTTGAACAATAGCAATGTGGGAATGCTCATTATATCGTACTGTATACTAACTTCCCGATTCTCATCCACATCAAGTTTCCCGAATAATATTCTTCCAACATAATCTCGCGACAGTTCCTCTATAATAGGGGCAACCATACGACATGGTCCACACCAAGGCGCCCAACAATCAACCACTACAAGCGGATGATTCTGGATCATTTCCTTAAACGTTGCATCGGTCATCTCAACAGGTTTATTGAAGGCTGTTCCTCGTTTTTCGGGAGCCGGCCTTCCAACAGAACCATTCACATGGTAGGACTCATTAAGCACCGTCTCAGCAAATGATAAATCGACCTTGCCAAACAAGGTCTCAAGAGTCCCGTATCTCTTCATCTCTTCATGGATTACCCCTGAAGAAAGAGATACGCGACTCACCTATTACAACTAAAACACGAATTTAGGAACACGCATGCGCGCCAACCTATTGCTGATTCGATGAAACCAAGTCTATTTCGTTTGCTTGAAAACGTTTTCCAAAATACCAAAAGCCTCTTTCGCGTCTCTGCAATTCAAGACCATCTTCTCAAAAGGACAAACGTCGGTTCTTTCCTTGTTGAGCACATTTGGAACGATGTTCCGGAATTCGGCAGAGACATGGCTCTGTTCTAGCAATTTCAGTCCTTTCTCGCTTATGGTTACAGCGAATACAGAATTGGCACGTGAGTAAACAAAAAGGAATGCGGCGGCTTTTCCGACGATCTGATCAGCTATCGAAGCATTTCTGAGTGAAGTTCCAAGTTTGCTAACTGCCTTAAATAGATCCTTCAAACCGTTCGACCTGCTCTCAAAAAGGATCTTTCCCTCTTTGACTATTGATAAGGAAACACGATTTTCTGTCAACCTTTTCTTGGCAATCTCTAGGTCTGTATTCATCTCTTCCCTTCTTGAGGGCTGGCATCGCTTGACGATGGTCATTCATTCCCCGAGAGCTTTAAACCCCGTGCTGTGAATCGTAAACTTGCGCGCGAATTGGGTGTGCTGCGGTTCAACTATTCAATCTTCTCGATTACTATGGCTTTGACAGGACAAGCCTTAGCGAGCTGCTTAACGCGATCGTATTTATCCTCGGAGAAAACTCCAATACAAGTGCCTCTTCTGTTCTGATTCAGCAGTTGTGATAGAGTCTTTGCATGAGTGGGGCAATGTCCAGTTGATACGCCGCAGTCGATGCATCGCGTTCTGTTGATGATCAGTCTATACTTCGTCATACAAATCTAGTCTATTATAACTTGAATCCAAGAGATATACCCAACTTCATTCGGAACGAAGTTCGCGCAACTTCTATGACTTTTTATTTGGCGATTTTGATCTATGCTTTCTCTCTTGCGACATCGCTCTATCGACTAGTGTGTGCAGGAATTTGCAGTTTTCTCTATCGCGAATGCAGTTTCTGATTGCTTTTATGGCAACCTCAACCCAATCTACTTCAGGGAACGCGCTCATTTCTTTCTCAAGCTCATCATCTATGGGTACTATCAACTTGCGTACCAAATTACCACCTCCCGTCTAGCTGCATTCGCGCGCGCGAGCGTCGCATTTGCATTCGGACTCGGAGTCTTGTAACTCTCTGTAGCTCGCGACAGACTTCCTGAGTGCATCTACGGCTAGGCGGACGCAGTGCAGCTTTGGTCCCGGGAGTTTTCCTAAATCTCTTGACACATCCTGTTCCGTTATCCTTTCAGCGACTCTCAATGTCTTTCCTTTGACCATCTCTGTAAGGGCAGAGCCTGATGCAAATGCTCCAGCGCATCCAACGGCTTGAAACTTGGCATCTATTATCAAACCCTTCTCAATCTTCAAGTATACTCTCATGCTGTCCCCACAGAGACCCGTGTGCGACTCTGCAGCCTCAGCACCTTTGATCACGCCCACATTCCGCTTCTTTACGTAATAATCTATGGCTTTTTCCGAATATCCAGCCTTCCTCAGCAATTCCCTTAATCCTTCTTCATCAGACATAACTCAAATCCCTCAACTTTCATTCAATCCGCTTTGCTGTGCCACGCGTTTGACGCTCACCCTTCATTTTTTTCTTGCCAGAGAACTTTCGCATGTAATACGTGTTGCCTTCAAATTCGATGCACTTGATTTTGTTCTCGCGTAGGAGCTGGGTTATCGCCTGCCAATCTGCACCTGCCGCCTGCAAAAACTCCTTTACCGCTTCAAGTCGCATCGGGTGAACTGATGTAATCCCTAGTAGGTCTGCCCGAACGTCCCCGGTGTGAGAGAAAGCATGTCCTTCATAATCCACGAGACATTCGACTCTATCGAGGCCGAGTTCCTTTTCGAAGACTTGAAAAGTATTGTTCACTACTTCTTCGCTCGCCGGTCTTACCCACTTCTCGGCAGGCGGTCTTATTGGAACAGCGACGTAAGCTTTGGACAGTTTCCTCAACTTTGAAAGGAACGCTGCCATCCTTCCGAAGTCACGCCCACAATCTGTACCCTCGACTATCATTGTCTCACTCAAGAGTTTTCCTTTGAAAACCTCAGCAAAACGCAAAATGCCTTCCAGAATCATATCCAATCGCAGTTTCTGACAAGGCCTATTGATTCTCTTCCAGGCTTCTTCACTCACTGCGTCCAGTTTGAAGCAGACCAAATCCGCATTCAGCAGGTCCTGTCTCACACTGTCAAGCCATAACAATGAAGCGTTAGTTATGACGGCTACAGGGACGCCGGTTTGTCGAATGAGCGATATTTCTTTGCCTATGTTGACGTCCAAAGTCGGCTCTCCATCAGGAACGAAGGTCGCGTAGTCTATTCTCTCCCCCATCTTTCGTGCGGCTTGTATTCTCCCGCTGACCGCTGAGACAAGCTTTTCGGGATCATAGAACAATCTTCTCTTTGCAATCGTCTTCTCGGTTCTTCCCAGTTGACAGTAGATACAGGAATAAGAGCATGTTTTGAAGGGAACATTGTTCACTCCCAGACTCCTTCCAAGACGCCTAGAAGGTATAGGACCGAAAGCAAGCATCTTCTTGCCTTGCATGCTAGTCTCTGTCCAGCTGCAAATTGCGTCGTGTAATATCCCAGACGTTCTTTATTTCCTTGGAAACCTCGCTTCGAGGTGAATATTCAACAACAGTTTTGCCACACACCATAGCTTCTGTCACGGTCTGGCTGAAAGGAATTTTCCCTACGACGTCGATTCCATTTTTTCTGCAGAAGTTTTCAATTGTTGCAGTATTGTCTTTGTTTATGTCGTGCATGTTTATGCTAACAAACGGCTGCACATCGAAGTGCCTCAGCAAATGCAATACTCTCTCAAGGTCGTGAATCCCGGACATTGTCGGTTCTGTAACGACTAAGGCGGCGTCTACTCCGGTAACCGAAGCTATAACTGGGCAGCCTATTCCAGGCGAACCATCTATTAAGATAAGGTCAGCCTGTTCTTTTTCTGCTAGTGTTTTGGCGTTTTGTCTCACCAGAGTCACGAGTTTTCCAGAGTTCGATTCACCGGGACTTAGCAGTGCGTGAGACATAAAACCATACTTCGTCTTTGAGATGTAGGCGTGTCCAGAGATCTTTTCAGTTAAAGCTATGGCGTTTAGCGGGCAGACTATGGTGCAGACACCGCAACCCTCACAAGTAAAAGGGTCTACTTTGATGTTTTCTGTTATTGCGTCGAAGCCGCATTTTTCTCTGCATAAACCACATCCGGTACATTTTGTTTCATCGATCACGGCTAGCTTTGAGCCCTTGAGCTCCTTCGTTTCAATGATTTGCGGGTGCAGAAGTATGTGCAGGTCAGGCGCATCTACATCACAGTCAGCCACGATGGCATTTCGAGTCAAAGCTGAAAAAGAGGCAGTTATCGTTGTTTTGCCCGTTCCGCCCTTTCCACTCAAGACAGTGAGTTGCTTCATTTGCCAACCAGCTTCGTTACGTTGTTGAAGAGGGTTTGGAACTCTGTCTTCCACTCTGGCATTTCCGAACTGAAAGGTATGCCTCTGGAATAGAGTTCGGCTATTCGTCTCTGATAGGGAATTTCAAGCAATATTGGAATGGTTTTTTCTTTGCAGTATTCGTAGATTTTCCTGTCGCCGATGCCTGCACGGTTGACTATGACACCTAGAGGAATTTTCATGTTTTCTAGGACTTGAACGATTATTTTCAAATCATGAAGACCAAATGGCGTTGGTTCTGTTACGAGAACGCAGAAGTCGCTGCCGCTAATCGTCTGTATGACCGGGCATGAGGTGCCTGGCGGCGAATCAAGAATCACGTTTTTGCCGCTCTTAATATGCCTCTTGACTTCTCTTATGATTGGAACGGCCATTGGCTCGCCTACCTCGAGTTCTCCATAAACAAGCTCTAAATCCTCAGCAGAACCAAGCAACAAAGTTCCAATTCTGTGCTTGTGCTCGCCTATTGCCTTCTTGGGACAGACGAGTAAACATCCGCCACAACTGTGGCATAACTCTGGAAAGACTAAAACTTTGTCCGAACCGACAAATAGAGCATTGTATTGACAGAAATCGCCGCATTTTCCGCAATGATCACACAATTTCTCATTTACGAACGGAACAGAAACAGTGACTGGACGAGTCTGGTTTGTTTTTGGATTTAGAAATAGGTAAGCGTTCGGCTCTTCAACGTCGCAATCTAAGAGTTGAACATTTTCTATTGAAAGTGCCATGTTCACGGCTACTGATGTTTTTCCTGTTCCTCCTTTTCCGCTGGCTACTGAGACTATCATGAAGTCACTGTGGAAGATCTTGAAGATGAATTCACTTTCTTTCCTGCGATTCTATTATGTCCTTGTGGTAGTTGCTGTAAAGAGCAATGACTGGGTTGTGACCCAGCAAACGATCCTTGACTATGAGAGTAGTAACCGGTGCTTTGGAATTCATGGCAAATAGCATATCATGTCCTAGACAAAGCCCAACGATCACGTTTATGTCTGTTTTAGCGTCGTTCAGAAGCTGAGCTTGAAGAACGGGATTGCAGCCAGCCTCGAATTTCAAGGGATCATCAATCTTGTATTCTTTTTCCACATGAAGCCTTGTCTTGTCGATTCCGCCACACTTGCACAGGACTGAAGCAACAGAAAACCCAGATTTTTCAAGAAATTCCACTATTCTCTTCGCCTCATCTCGCATACCGGCGCAGAAGGCCACTCCAATCTTGTTGGCACGGATCAATTTGCCAAACTCTATCAATTCTTTGATTCTGGGTCGTACCGCCATGCGCACGCCTCTAACACATTCGTAGGCCTCTTTTTCCGTGATAGTGGCAGGAACATAGATCCTCTTTACGTCGTCCTTTCCGTATCTTTCAATCACTTTCCTGATTGTTTCCTCGCTTGTTTTCATGGGACAGAATTCAGGCAACGTATCTTTTTTGATTATTTCCAGAGGCACGCGTTGGCAATAAGCCACCGGACAATTGGCACATTGAGGCATAACAGTCATTCTACCGTTCTCCACTAGCCTTTTGTACGAGATTTCTCCTACTCATACCCAGTAACTGGTCTTTCCACTTCTAGATGCCTGCTGTGGCGGGTAACTCGACAACATCTTAATGATGGTGCGCCTCATGGCAACCTTCCGTGAGTTCCTGTAGCCTATCTTCGTTATGAGCAGCAATCACTTCTCTAACTGTGTTTCCGTCAAGCGCGCGCGCGCGGGGCGTCAACACTGCCACTCCAGCATTCTGAAACGTCGTCAAACCCTTTGGGCCCATTCCATAGACTACTATTGCATTTGGTTTTAACTCCAGAATGTTGTCATGAGCCTGTCCCTGTCCACCACAATGTTCACCTGCATTTGGCACTGTCTTGACATTTGAAACCGCGCCCTTCTCGTCCAAGTCGACAACTGCGAAGCAGGGTGCTCTTCCAAAATGCTCTGCAATCTTCGAGTCCAGACCGCTATCGCTTACTACTGGAACCACAATTCTAGTCGTCATTCAATCACCTCCTTTTCAAGCCAATCTGCTCAGATCCTCGCGTCCTCGACCGCTTCCTCTACCAATACCCATGCCAAAATGTCCCTTGACAGTAGGTGCGCCAGTCTCGCTCAGTTCCCCTCTCTTGTATTTCTCAACAACCTCCCTCACAGTTCCAGAAGCACCTGTAACGATTTTTATGCCCGCGGCTGACAGCGCTTGAAACGCATTTGGCCCTACATTTCCAGTTATCAGTACGTCTACTCCTTTCTTTGTCAATGTTTGAGCTGCTTGAATTCCTGCACCGCCCATGGCGCCTGCTGCCGCATTGAGAATTGTTTCGAAAGCCATGCTTTCAGAGTCAACTATTGTAAGGTAGGCTGCTCTGCCAAATCTTGGATCAATTGAAGCGTCTAGAGTGTTTCCCGACGCAGTCACACATATTTTCACTCATTTTGCCTCCATTTTCTTCATTCTTTCTTTGCTCTTCAAGAAGTCCTCAACCTTTTCGACGATTTCCATAAAGGACTTTGATGCCGGAGAATCGGCATGTTCAAGTATGAATGGGGTGCCTCTGTCCGTGTCTTGACAGACGCTTTGATCTATTGGTATGGATCCGAGAAAGGGGATTCGCAACTCTTTAGCTATTTTTCTCCCGCCTCCGGACTGGAATATGTCGGTTTTGGACCCGCACTTTGGACAGACAAAGCCGCTCATGTTTTCCACTATGCCTATTATGGGCATTCCAACCTGACGTGCAAAAAAAGCAGACTTCTTAACAACAATCTGTGATACCTCGGAAGGAATGGTGACTATCACCACACCGTCCATTTCGGGCAGAAGCTGAGCGACGCTGAGGGGCTCATCGCCCGTGCCAGGAGGCAAGTCTATGAGCAAAACGTCCAAGTCTCCCCAAACGATGTCTGACAAGAACTGGCGTATGGCCGTCATTTTTAATGGTCCGCGCCAGATGACTGGCGAATTTTCGTCAGGCAGCAGAAAATCCATGGAAACCACTTTGATGCCCAGCGGCCCTGAAGCTGGGAAGGCGCCTGGAGGTCCAACTTGAAGTCTTTGACCTGCTATTCCCAGCATCTTGGGCACACTTGGTCCGTGAATATCCGCGTCCAGAATACCAACGTGATTGACATGCCCATGCACAGCAAAGGCCATTGCAAGATTCACAGTCACCGTGCTTTTTCCAACGCCGCCTTTGCCGCTTATCACAGCTATCTTATGTCGGATTTTGTGCATCCTTTCCCTGACTTTTTGATCTGGTTCAATCATCTCCTTTCTTTTATCAGGGACTGCATTTATGGTGCTGGTCATGTTGACAGCTCCGGCCTCGGAGAACTGAGTTTAATACATAAACCATATTAATATGTTGTGTTTATAAAATAAACACGGTGCGGCATATGGATGAAGTCGATCGAAAAATCGTGTCGAAGCTCCAGTTAGATGGGCGAGCAACACTGCGGGAGTTGGCCAAAAACATCGGATTCACAAGCATGGGAATCAAAAAAAGATTGCAGAAACTCAAAGATCAGAACTCCATCCAAGTGTCAACTCTACTCAATTCATTTTCTTTCAAACTGTCTCCAGCAATTGTCATGCTGGAAATGGAAACCGCTGAGGCAATGCAGAATCTCCTCGACCGGTTCAGGGACTGTCCGAGAGTCATTAACATCTTCAAGACGATGGGAGGCTACAATCTCATTGCTCTAGTCATCGCTGAAGACAAGGACACTCTTGAAAGCATATCTGTCGAGAAATGTTCTCTAAGAAGCAGTGAAGGAATACGCAGGTCAGAGTTCTATCCTATCAGTGACATTTACTTTTCTCCATTTCTTCCTGTCAGAGAACACCTCACTCACAAGAACAAAGGCGTCACACCCTGCAATGTCGATTGCAGGCCTTGCTCTCGGTATCAGAACAACAAATGCGTTGGGTGTCCAACTACACATTACTACAGAGGAACACTGTAGCAGATGATTTCTATGAATGAAGAATGTCCTAGTAAACCTGATGAAGTCTTCCCACTTAGCGCGCGCGCTAAGCGCAAGTGCAAAGCTTGCGGAAAGCTGTTTGTGCCAGACAATGATTTTCAAGGCTTCTGCTCAGACAGGTGCTACCACGTTTTCAGAGGAGAAATAAAAGCGAGTGCTTAGCATAATCTAGCCTTTGCGCGCGCGAGGATAGTACCGATGGTTTTTGAAACATTTTCCATCACGATTGCGTTTCAACCGTGTTTCAATTCAGCGGTTCCAGAATTTTGAAAAAGACCAGCAAACCTCCGGATTTTTTGATTCTCTTTTTTGTTCTGTCAGTTCTGAACGTCGAGCGCGCTGTGGACAAAAATGCGTTAACGCTGCGTTAACGCAGTTCTGAGAATAGTTCCATGCGTTAACACAAAAAGAAGCTCATTTCTTTGAGAACTGGTCTCTTTTCTGAACTGTCACAAATTCCCAAAAAAGACCATTGCGTTAATTGTATTTTTGAGAATTCCAGAAAAACTGAGTTTGTGACAGATTGTTACAGCAAAATTGTTACAAAAGTCCATCAAAAACCGTTGTTTCTCGTAATGCGCGCGCTATTACAAACGTGTTACAGACCATTTTTCCATTATTCTCGAGAGGGATCAGGGAAGCAATATCCTATTATTGTTTGGAAAGCATTAGGGTCTGTTTGTCTTTCTTCGTCAAGACCCAGGCCAGGAATACTATTATTGGATACAAGGATGCTGATACGATTCCAGCAAGTCCATAGTAGAAGAATGGTCTTTGAAAGTGGTATTGCTGGACATGCAGTGTCATGTTAGCGTAAAACCATCCTGACTTTTCGTTCTGGATTTCGATGCTGTAGGTGCCGGGTTGTGTGAAGAGGGCCGGAATGCTGATGCCAAGGTTGTCCGGTGAACCTCCCAGAGGAGCAACACTAAGGACTTTTCCAGAGGGATCAAGAATCGTCAGAACAATATCCATGGTGCTGTCGTATTTGAAATCGAGCTGAAAGTGATATTCTTCCCATTCAACAACAGAATCCTCTGGAGCAAGAGTTTCTATTCTTATGCCACTTGGTTCCGATATCGTCGATTGGTTCCCATAGGTCAAGGTGACATTATAATCAAACCGCTGGTTAGGAGCAGCAGCCACCGGTATATCGGGGGCTATCACAAGCTCCCCATACGTTTGCGTGGTAGAGTCTACCGCGTGGACGCCTACCAACAGCAAAACGACGGCAAGAATAATGGAGAAGATTCTGATAGAGGCATCTACCTTGGTCTTACGCATCGAAACCGCTGGTGGATTGTGTTCTTCAACTCCACTCATCAATCTAACAGCAGCCATTCCAAAACTTGACAACTTGTACTTGCCATCTGAAGAATGCGTCACGAGATCCCCCAGGTTCTCAAGATGATAACTGAGATGACCACTGTCAATAGAAAGAGCCTCAAGAATCTGCGAAAAAGTCAGTTCTCCGTCTCGCAACATCCGCAATATCTTTCTGCGGATGGGATGTTTCAGAGAACTGAAAATTAGGGAATAGGTCTCCTCATCGGCCAAACAAGCATGCCCCCAATCCCTACACCTTGCCGAAAGGCGTTAAAAGAGGTTTTTATGAAGAAAACTTTACAACACAGTTGGAGAAGGAAGCTTCCAAGGCAAAATTCTCTTCACTCGCTATACAAAACACGCTTTGTTCAGCAGCCTTGCAGAATGTTGACATCAACAAAACGTCACAAACCAAAATGCGCACAAAATTCAACATGCAAACCAGCAAAACGGCGCAGCAAACCCCGCTAAAAGACCTAGCCACACACTCACCACAATACTATGCGTGCTGAAAACCTAGGGGGGAGGGGGTAGGTCTTTTTTGGCTGTTTTTCAGCCAAAAACCATGTTGAACAGTCCACACTAAAGGCCTACCTTCTATGTCAACAATATCACGCGCTCCGCAGAAGCAGCAACATTCAGGAAGCAAACAAACCATGCACACATCGCGGATAGTTTTCTGGCGCCGCCGATAGGACTTGAACCTATGACCGACTGGTTAACAGCCAGCCGCTCTACCTGACTGAGCTACGGCGGCATCGTTACGAGACACAAGTTTTGGGTTTCCAGAGGTATTTAAGGTTAGTTGTCTATATCTCCGCGTTAATACCAGCCTGCCTAATCTTATACTTCGCAATCATCACAAAAAGCCTATAGAACGGTCTAATAGCATTCGCCTTCCACCCCTCAGAAAAAGACATACCAATCAGATCGTCAACCCAACGATAATCATGCTCAATACACTTTATCATCAACTCTTCATGAGTCTTCGTCATTCCCGCATTCTTGAACCAATCCTCACCCTTCAACCTGCCCATCGGAACAAAGAAAAGAGGCACAATCAGGCTTCTGCAACCCTTCAAATCATCTATCAACTCCATCGTTTTAAGAAGATCATCCTCAGTCTCCTCCGGAACACCCACAATCAAAGTACACGCCGGAACAAGCATGTTGTCATGCATCAACCCCATCGCAGTACGCGCAACTTCAGGCCACTCCTCCGGTTTGAATGGATGAGCCTTCGCAGGCATAATCTTCGTGGCAAGCTCCGCAGAACCTGTTTCCAACCCCACCTCAACTCCCCACCAACGCTGCTTCTGTCGTATAAGTTCCGCGACTTGTGCAAAAAGCCTCGGTTTCGCCGCCACAGCCGCAAGTGAACAATGACTCCAAGTCACTCCATCACACTTCTGAAGCACCATCTCATGCAATTTGACAAGCTTCTCATCATCAGGCACAGTGGTCTTCGAACCGTACAACATGACATCATCTTCATGAAGAATAACCCCCCTGTTTCCAGCCTTCAGATTCACATCCATTTCCCCGAGTATCTTCTCGACAGGGAACCAACGCAAAGGCCTCAATGTTACGCTGCAAAACTTGCAACCTCGACAACAGCCTCGACCAATTTCCACAAGCCCATTAACAGAAGCGTTTACGATATCCGGGATTTCCTCCACGCGCGGCGACTCTTCAATACCAACCTCATAACTCGCAGGCAACGGTTCATCATTCACCGCAGCCCTGAACACTTTGCCCACAACCTTCTCAGCCTCTCCCTCGATGACGCAGTCTATACCATACTTCTCAACAAAGTTCGGCCTGTATTTAAGCTGCCAGACACCCGGACCGCCAACAATTATCTTCATCCCCCGCTTCTCGGCCTCCCTGACCTCAGGAAGCTCAAAAAGATGCCTGAAATATCGCGCCAAAAACGGCTCCCTTTTGAGAATAGACGCAAGAGTGCTTGATGCAGGGCCCAGACCAAATGGGTCCATCACGTGTATTCCCAGCACTTTTGCCTTCTGAACAAAAGACCCGAGATGGTCCGGCGTAACCGTCAAGACATTGAATCCTTCCTTCACAAGTTGGGCTTCAATTTTTCTCAAACCGTAAGGCGCAGACGCTGGGATACCGTCTGCCGTCTTAATCGGAGGGAAAAACAGTCGACGAAACATGAAGTCTGGTACAAAGTTTGAAGGAGCACACGTCCCAAAACCCAGAAATTCATTTCTACGGTAGTCACTCATCAACGTGCTATCGGCGGTGAGCACCACGCTGTCTTCCACTTGCAGTCTCCCCGACATAGACCACGCTTTACTCATTATGTTTCTTTTAACCCTTTATTTTTTCCGTTATCGCCTAGAAAAGTGTATATGTTCGGTCCCGCAACTAGGGTGAAAGACCATCGGAGAGTAACACGTTGAAGAAGATCCTAGAGGTAAGATGGCACGGCAGAGGCGGTCAAGGAGCATGGACCGCAAGTGAACTTTTCGCACGCGCAGCCATCGCTGAAGGAAAACACATTCAATCCTTCCCAGAGTTCGGCCCTGAAAGAATGGGCGCGCCCGTCACAGCCTTCACCAGAATAAGCACTGAACCAATTAGAATACACTGTGCAGTTTACAACCCCGACGTTGTAGCTGTCTTAGACCCGACACTGCTCAAGACAGTCAAGGTCGCTGACGGACTGAGCAATAACGGTGGAGACATAATAATCAACTCAAAAGAAACTCCAGCCCAAATAAGAAAAATGCTTGACACAGACAAAGGAAAAATCTGGACTGTTCCAGCATCAGAAATATCCATGAAAATCCTAGGCATGCCGATAACGAACACGGCTATGCTTGGCGCCGTAACACGTGTAACCGGAGCCGTAAGTCTAGAAACGATTGAGAAAATGATCAAAGCACGCTTCAGACCCGATGTAGCTGAGAAAAACTTCTCGGTCGTAAAGGAGGCTTATCAGGAGGTAAAATCTGAATGAGCCAGAAAGACAAAACATGGAAAGAAATCTCACTCGCAGGAGTCTGCTGGAAAAGCAGCCGAACCTATCTGACTGGAGATTGGAAATCTTTCACTCCTGTGAGAGACGTAAAGAAGTGCACAAAGTGCCTGTTATGCGCTATTTACTGTCCTGACGGTGCCATACATTGGAACGCCAAGACAGCCGACATAGAATTTGACCTCAACTTCTGCAAAGGCTGCGGAATATGCGCAAATGAATGCCCGACCAAAGCAATTGTGATGAAAGTTGAATAGGAGAATGTGAAAAATGAAAAGCATAGTAAAACAAGAAACCCGGGCGCTCAACGGAGACGAAGCTGTCGCCCTAGCTGTTAAGCAAGCAGACGTCGACGTCGTTGCCGCTTACCCGATAACTCCTCAAACAATAATCGTTGAGAAACTCAGCGAGTACGTCGCAAACGGCGAAGTTGAAACAGAATACGTATGCACCGAATCAGAACACAGCGCAATGGCAGCATGCCTTGCAGCGTCAACCACCGGCGCCCGAGTCTTCACAGCCACAGCATCAGCCGGCCTAGCGTTGATGCATGAAATGCTGTTTGTGACTTCAGGATGCCGCGCACCAGTCATAATGGCAGTCGCAAACAGGGCATTGTCAGCGCCGTTAAACATTCACGGTGACCATTCCGACGCAATGGCCGAACGCGACAGCGGTTGGATACAGATCTACGCAGAAAACGCACAGGAAGTCTACGATTCTATGCTTCAAGCTTTCAGAATTGGTGAGCATTTGGACGTACAATTGCCTGTTATGGTCGGCTTAGACGGTTTCACGTTGAGCCATACACTGGAAAATGTGCTCGTGCTCTCCGATGATGTCGTCAAAGAGTTCGTTAAAACACGCCAGTTTCCAGTTGTGCTTACTCACGACGGAAAAACCGTGCCTTTCAAACTTGACCCAGAGATGCCGATGACAATGGGACCTGTAGCAATGCCGAACTACTATTTCGAGTTCAAGCGACAACAAGAAGAAGCCATGAGAAACGCATTGAAAATAATCCAAACGATCCATGACGAATACGCTCAACTGACCGGCCGAAGCTACGGCGACGGTCTACTTGAACACTACAGGCTTGACGATGCGGACGTAGCCGTGATTTGCGTGGGTTCAACTGCTGGAACCATCAAAGCGGTGGTAGACGAGTTAAGAGAGAAAGGCGTCAAAGCTGGATTGCTTAGAATTCGCACTTTCAGACCCTTCCCAGCAGAAGCAATCGTGAAAGCACTGGGAAAAGTGAAAGCGGTCGCCGTTATGGACAGAAGCATAAGCTTCGGCGGCAGAGGCGGAGCAGTTTTCCACGAGGTCCGCCACGCACTTTACGACTCTTCGAACCGACCCTACGTCGTGAACTACGTTTACGGCCTAGGCGGAAGAGACACCAGCCCAACCCAGATACGCCAAGTCTTCGAAGATCTGCAGAAGATACTGCAGATCAAACGAGTTGAAGAGCTAGTGCACTATCTCGGGTTAAGGGAGTGAAAAGGAGGAAGAATGAATGGAAATAGCTGAAGGAAAATTCACAGCAAAAGACATCGCTGAAAAACCCGAACTGTTCCTTTCAGGACACAGAGCATGCGCAGGATGTGCCCCAGCAACCGTGTTGAGACTAATCATGAAAGCCACTAGAGGACCAACGATAGTGACAAACGCGACAGGATGCATGGAAGTCTCCTCGACAATCTATCCTTACACATCTTGGGCAGCACCATGGTTACACACAGCCTTCGAAACGGCAGGCGCAAACGCTTCAGGAATCGAAGCAGCCTTGAAGATACTGAAAAAGAAAGGAAGAATCAAGAACCAACAAGTCGATGTCATCGCATTTGCAGGAGACGGCGGAACATATGACATCGGCATACAAGCGCTTTCAGGCGCCGTTGAAAGAGGACATGACTTCATGTTTGTGCTCTATGACAATGAAGCTTACATGAACACAGGCATACAAAGAAGCGGAGGCACACCTTACGGAGCATCTACAACCACTTCTCAAGCTGGTTCTGCCGTGCCTGGAAAGCTGGAGCAGAAGAAACCCATAGCAGACATCATGGTGGCTCACGACATGCCTTATGTCGCGACAGCATCACCCTACTACTGGAAAGACCTGATCCAGAAGGCTAGAAAGGGCATTGAAGTGAACGGCCCTGCATTTCTGCATGTGTTTGCACCTTGCCCAAGAGGTTGGCGAAGCGAATCTTCAAAGTCAATAGAGCTTTCGAAACTTGCAGTAGAGACATGTACCTTCCCACTGTGGGAAGCAGTGAATGGCAACTATCAACTTTCAACTCCAAGCAAAGTCATAGCATTGGCACCGCAGAAGAAGAAACCCGTGAAAGAATACCTACAAGTTCAAGGACGATTCAGACACTTATTCACACCAAAATACGAAAAAATGCTTGAAGAGATACAACGCAGAACAGACGAAAAATGGAACCGGCTGCTCAAAAAATGTGGTATTGTACCGACTGCACAAGCTAAATAAAATCCCTTTTCTTATTGCTTTATTCTGTTAATTATGAGAACCGAAGAGAAAAACCTGAAAGTAGTTTCCATAGAGGAAGGTTTCGAACAGGCTTTCTGGAACCTCGTCAATCAAGATCCATTTCACTACTACTTTTTCATTCTCGACCTTAAACAACGCCCAGAACAAACAAAAATTCTCCTTGCAATGGAAGAAAAGAAGATACATGGACTAATGCTGGTCTATGCAGACCTCATTGTTCAACTTCGTGGAAATCGAAAAGCTGTAACAGAATTGCTTGACTATGTCAATCTGGAAAAGGTCGAGTTGCAGGCTCCCTTGGACTGCGAAGACATTGTCACCAAGAAGTACAAGCCACAGATCAGATATGAGCTGGTCCTGATGACCTTGAACAAACGAGAGGAGAAACTGCAGATCATCCACGAGCCGGTGAGACTTGGACCTGAAGATGCAGAGGAAGTTGCGGAAGTGATGAGAAAAGCCGATCCTGAGTGGTGGGGTGACATAACAGCTGAGAATAGGAGAGAGTCATTGGAAAAGACGTATTGGCTTGGGATAAAGCGCAACGGAAAGATTGTTTCTGTTGGCAACACTCGTTTTGATGATCTTGGAAGCAATATCGGGGTCATAGCGACTGACGAACGCTATAGAAACATGGGTTGCGCGACTTCAATAGTATCGGCGTTAGTAAAAGAAATCTTGAACAAGTCTCCGACAGCGCTGATTCATGTTCTGAGCAATAACAATCCAGCCGTTCGGGTCTATTCGAAAGTTGGCTACAAGCCTTACAAGTATTATCTTCTTGTGAGAGCAGAGAAAGTCAAGAAATAAGCCTAACAGTATTTGACGAGCATAATCAACACGGGCTAAGCTGCTTTTTTCAGATGTTTTTCTATTTCATGCTCAGCGTTGTCTGCTTTTATGAATATCGGCACGTTTTCCATGCCTGTTGCTATGTAGCTTGAAAGGAGCCACTCGCCTGGAGCAAATTCAAGAGTCTTTTCAAGGATGCTTTTGTCTATCATGAAGGTGTCACTTACCAGTTGACGGTCGTAGGGACGTGGCAGCGTTCCGACAAAATATGTGTGAATCTGCTGGAGCGCGTTTGTGTTCAGATAGGCTATACGTTGCGTTGCTATGCACACGCCTAACCCGTATTTTCTTCCCTGTCTGAGCAAAGTTTCAACGTGAGCAGAGCATTTTGCTTCCATTCCTGAACCGTTGCTTGGAATAAACTCCTGCGCCTCGTCGAACACGAGCAGGATGTAAGGCTTCACTGTGAATTTGTGTTTTCTGTGAGCTAGCAAGTCCTGTGTTAAATTTATGGCCAAGTCTTTTATTGTATACGGGTCGGAAATTGAGATGCAAATGAGGTTTGTTGTTTTGTCCTCAAGTAGTTCTCGAATCTGCTCGACGGTCAACCCATCTGTTGTTCTGGTTTCTCTTTCACGGTTTTTCTTCAGAGTATCGAGAACTAGACTTCTTGTCGTTGCCCAACCGTATAAGCCGCTCTTGTCGTGCACTTTGAACTGTTCAACTGCTTCACACGCGATCTCGTGGATGTAGTTGACGAAATCTTCGGTTACCTCTTCGTTTTCGCTTAAACCGTGTTCGTCCATGTAGTCACGTATTGCATCGTGAATTCTGTCTATGGCGTTCATGTAGTGAGGCTTGTCGGTCGAAGTGCTTCTCTGTGCGTCAAGCTCTTCTATGAATTGTCCGTACGTTGGCACAAGCTGTCTGGGCTTTATATAGTAAGCAAGCTTGTCTTGGTGCATTATTGCTTTCAGTCCAATTTTCGTGCGCTCATCGTTTTCGTATTCTCTAGGTTTCACGGCGGAATCGAATAACTGCTGCAGCGAACCGATTTTGTTTTCAAGAATGACTTTTGCTTGAACGTTGGGATCAGCCAGCACATCCAAAAGCAGGAACACGTATTCGCAGCTTATGTCAAAAATGACGATTTTTGAGGTTTTGTTAGCATGCAACAACAGTCTCCGCAGTATATTTGACATAAGGTTGCTTTTGCCGCCGCCTGTGAATGCGAATACGCCGAAGTGGTAGCGCACGAGTTTCTCAAAGTCAACGTATATGGGAATGGCTGTATTGCTTGCCTCAAACATTTTGATCAGTCCGAGTCTGGGGTCGGCTTTGGCATCTTCAACTGTTTTGGTCGTGTCTGCTCCAAGTTTCTCGGCGATTTTTTGGTTGTAGATTCGGTTTATCATTCCACTGTTCAGAACATAGCTTGGGCAACCCACGATGGGGTAGGAGAAGCCTTTCACAAACCTGAATTCACGGTGTTCGTCGAGAATGAGATCGTAATTTATCGGTATTGCGTCTATCTGAATCATCATTGTTGTTCTGTCATCTGTCTGCCAATCGTCTTCAGATTGTTCAATGATTTCAAACTGCATGGGGTAATATCCATGGTCAGACAACCCGCGCAAGCCGAAATGTTCAGGCCAGACGCGACTAATCTCCATGAGCGTGTATCTTTCGGAGCCTTTCTCTGTTTGTTTGAAGTTTTTCACAGCCAGAAGCATGCCTTCTTCTAAGAGTGCCATCAAGTCTTTCTGGTATTCGACCTTGATTCGGCATTGGTAACGTGCGCCTGTTCCGGCAAGCGTGGTGTCTCCGCCTGTGGCGAAAAATCTTGGGATTACAGCTGCGAGTCTTGCATTAAACTTGCTGTCGAAGTTTGTGAAGCATGAGTCGTTGAATTTATTCTCTTCTTGCGGCTTCAATGGAAGCTCTCCTTTCTCTGAAGGTGCTCATATAGAATATGAACTTTCTCAATTTATGATTATTGAGTATCCAGTCGGCGGTGGTGTCTACTATGAGTTTGAATTGGCTGTAGTTCCATTTTGCAATTTTGTCCGCTATGAACAGGGGCTTGTTGTGTCCGAAGGCTTCTGGAATGCTGGATGGAGCCATTGCGGTCAACGTGGTCATTACCAATTCTTGAACCCTGTTTGAAACATCCTTGTCTTTAAAGAGAATGACCTGAAGAGGCTCTTTGGCGCCGCCGAATTCATTCCAAAATTTCGCTGTGCTCTCAGGTTTGCAGTCGTACTCTGGATAGACCAGGCGATCTATCAGTAAGACGTTGCTGCGCAGGATCGGGTCGGTCTTGGCTTGGGCTAGTTGAATGTATGTTTTTACAAACGTCTTTTCAAGTCCGACTCGGTTTTTGATGGCTCCGGAAACGAAGCCCTTGCGGTTCTCTATGTCTGGAACCATCGTTCTAAAGGCAGAGTCATACTCTACGAGGCTCCATGGCGGTTTGATTTTTTCAGGGTTCAGAATGCTTGTTGACTGCAGGATCATGCGGTCGGTGTTTGGTAGTTTTTCAAAATCTACTCTTGAGACGGATGTTTTGAGGAGTCCTTGACCTTGCATTATCGGAACGAGTTGCCGTTTGAAGTCTCTTGCCGCGGTGTCCTTTGTCATGCCGATGAGTAAAATGTGTCTTCGCCAACATTCTTCCATAATCATGTGCAACGTGAAAAGCGTGAGAAAAGCGATGTCGACGGTTGTGAGCCATTGTTCCTTCCCGTCTCTTAGGACCTTCATGACGCTTGGAGTTTTGGTTAACGATGTGTTGGCAAGAAAGAATCGGTCGCCGAGTGTTGTTACGAGGTTCTTGACGCGTTCAAGCACATCACGGTATTTCGGATCTAGTTTGAAGGTTTCATTCTTCTCAGTTATTATCCGTGCGTCCAATGAGCGTTTGAGTTGTCGGGCAACACGTTTGGCTCTCTTTTCATCTTCTATTTTTAGTTCGAACAGAATCTGCTTCTCAGTCAGCGGCCCTTTCGTTTTGATCAGCTGTATGATTGCATGTCCAAGGTAGTCGCCTCTTGGAGGAGGCAAACCAAGAGCTTCATTGCAGACGCACTGCCTCGCAATTGTGAAATCGTTAATGTCAAACGGTTCTTCATCGCCGATTCGGTAACCGATCAAACTGCTTCGGGTCTTCCAAAGTTCGCGTTTAGCCGTGTCGTAGATGAGACTTGCACGTTCGATGGACAAGCTTCTGTCCAACAGCATTATCCGTATTTTCTGGCTTGGATCTGTGATGAGCTTGTAGGCAAGATAGTACTCTGCGAAAGTCATTATCCAGTTCGCGATGGTTGCATTGTTGATTATTGACTGGTCAGTGAAGGGTTTGTTTGGATTGATTTCGCCTGATTCTTCAGATTCAAAGAAGGCGTGATCTACTTCAAGAATTTCGTTGACGTAAATTGGCACCACGCTTGATATCCCGGCAGCTTGCCGAATTGTCTTCATATCATACTTGACCTGGGGACGCTCTTTCTCTAGAAAAGTTATCGTGCCAGTTGATGCGTAGGCACCTCCGAAGAAAATGACAAGGTCAAACAATGGGCGTGAATACATTGTGCCGTCGACGCCTGCGAAACGGACAGTGGAGGTGCCAAAGAATTCTTTGGCAGTCTCGTGTGCTTTTTCACAGTCGAACTGCATTCTTACAAAGTCTGAAAGCAGATCATCGTAAAGAGTCTTCAACGATGAAAAACGCTGTTCATAGTCTAGAA